>OGYZ01001794.1_pt1 | contig 16024 bp, 10 predicted proteins | sample 1576681 | NCBI WGS metagenome assembly OGYZ01 (sample SAMEA3541480, study PRJEB24748) | human gut metagenome | biome: human gut; feature: human-associated habitat; material: faeces | place: China | collected 2012 | reverse complement strand
CAACTACAGCTACTGGGGCAGCACCTTCCGTGCTTTCTTCAAGAACAAGGCAGCCGTGGCCCTGCTCATTGCGCTGGTGGCCGTGGTGGCCTTTGCCTTTCTCCAGCCTTATCTGCCGGGGCAGGCAGACCCCAACCTCTGCGCCGTGGACCCCGTCACCGGCATCCAGTACCGCAACATCGCCCCCGGGCAGGACGGCTTTATCTGGGGTTCCAACTCCATCGGTCAGGACCTGTGGGCACGCATCTGGGCCGGTGCACGCACCAGTCTGACTATCGCCTTCTTCGTGGCCCTCATCGAAGCTGTGGTGGGCATTACCGCCGGTGTGCTGTGGGGCTATGTGCGCGGGCTGGACTTTGTGTTCACCGAGCTGTACAACATCTTCGATAACATTCCCACCGCCATCGTGCTGATCCTCATTTCCTATGTAGCCACCCCCAGCATCTGGACCATGGTCCTTGGCATGGCCATCAAGGGCTGGATCGAAATGGCACGCTTCATCCGCAACCAGATCCTCATTATCCGCGACCGGGATTATAATGTGGCTTCCCGCTGCATCGGCACGCCCACCATCCGTATCGTGCTGCGCAACCTGCTGCCCTACCTCGTCTCGGTCATCATGCTGCGCATGGCCCTTACCATCCCGGAAGCCATCGGCAATGAGGTGTTCATCACCTACATCGGTCTGGGCCTGTCCGTGGAGACCCCCTCGCTGGGCAATCTGGTCAACGATGGCCGCAAGGTGATGATGCAGGCCGGGCTGCGCTACCAGCTGCTGTATCCCACCCTCATCCTGAGCTTTGTTACCATTGCGTTCTATCTGATCGGCAACGCCTTCTCGGATGCTGCCGATCCGAAGAACCATCTGCAGTAAGGAGGGGATATCATGGAACACAACCAGCTCATTCTCTCCGCAAAAGATGTCAACATCCAGTTCAACCTGCGTGGAAAAGTGCTGCATGCCATCCGTGGCATCGATCTTGACCTCTATCAGGGAGAGGTGCTTGCCATCGTAGGCGAGAGCGGCTCCGGCAAGAGCGTTTTTACCAAGAGCTTCATGGGCCTGCTGGATGCCAACGGCTCCATTACCAGCGGCACCATTGATTACTACGGCATGGCGGACGGCAAGCCGCTGCGCCTTTCTGACCTCAGAACCGAAAAGGACTGGCTGCGGGTACGTGGCCGAGAGATCGCCATGGTCATGCAGGACCCCATGACCAGCCTGAATCCGCTGAAGACCATCGGGGCACAGATCATGGAAGCCGTCGCCCTGCATCAGGGCTTAAAGGGTGCTGCCGCCAAGGAAAAAACGCTGGAATACCTGCGGGATGTGGGCATCTCTGACCCGGAAAAGCGCTTTAAGCAGTATCCGCACGAGTTCTCCGGCGGCATGCGCCAGCGTGTGGTCATTGCCATTGCGGTGGCCTGCAGCCCCAAGATCCTGATCTGCGACGAGCCCACCACCGCACTGGACGTGACCATTCAAGCCCAGATTTTGCAGCTTTTGAAGGAAATGCGGTTCAAGTACGATCTGACCATCGTCATGATCACCCACGATCTGGGCGTTGTGGCAAACATTGCAGACCGCGTGGCTGTGATGTACGCAGGCGACATTGTGGAGATTGGCACTGCTGACGAAATTTATTACGATCCCCGCCACCCCTACACATGGGCACTGCTTTCCAGTATGCCCCAGATGGGCGTGAAGGGCGAGGACCTGTTCAACATCGTGGGCACACCGCCAAACCTGTTTGCGGAAATTCGCGGTGATGCTTTTGCACCCCGCAACCCGCAGGCGCTGAAGATCGATTTTGTCAAGCGCCCGCCTTACTTTGAGGTAACGCCCACCCACAAGGCCAAAACATGGCTGCTGGACCCCCGGGCACCCAAGATCGAGCCGCCTGCTGCGGTAAAAATGCTGCGAGAGGAGGGGCTGTAAGATGGAAAATGAACGCGAAGTTCTTGTGGAAGTGAACCACCTGAACGTAACCTACGGCTCCGGCAAAAAAGCATATGAAGCTGTGCAGGATGCCAACTTTAAAATTTATAAGGGCGAGATCTTCGGTCTTGTAGGCGAAAGCGGCAGCGGCAAAACTACCATTGGCCGCGCCATCCTGCGCATTCTGCCCACCTCCGGCGGCGAGATCCTTTATAAAGGCCAGAAGATCAACGGCAGAATTTCCCGCCAGCTGGACAGGCAGATCATCAAAGAGATCCAGATGATCTTTCAGGACCCGCAGTCCTCGCTGAACGAGCGCGCCAAAGTGAGCTACATCGTGGGCGAAGGCCTGCAGAACGTCCGGCCTGATCTTTCCACCGCCCAGCAGGAGGAAAAGGTGCGTCAGGCTCTGCTGGACGTGGGTCTGCTGCCGGAATTTGCCTCCCGCTTCCCGCACGAATTTTCCGGCGGACAGCGCCAGCGCATCGGCATTGCCCGGGCCCTGATCGTGGAGCCGGAGTTCATCGTTGCCGATGAGCCCATCAGCGCACTGGATATGTCCATCCGTGCACAGGTGCTGAACCTGCTGCGCCGCCTGCAGAAGGAACGCGGCATCACCTACCTGTTCATCGCCCACGATCTTTCCGTGATGCGCTACATCTCCGACCGCATCGCCGTCATCCACAAGGGCCGCATCGTGGAGCTGGCCGGGGCCGAAGAGTTGACAGCCCACGCCATCCACCCCTATACCCGCAGCCTGCTTTCCGCCATTCCCATGCCGGACCCCCGCCGGGAGCGGCAGAAAAAGCTGCTGGTGTACGACCCCGCCATGCACGACTACTCCAGAGAGGCCCCCCAGTGGCGCGAACTGCGGCCTGAGCATTTTGTACTGTGCAGCGCTGCCGAAGCCGAACAGTGGCTGCCGCGCTGACCCCCGACATTTCGGGAGGAACCGTTGTTTTACGGCACTTTTACGCAACATTCAAAGTTTATTTCTTGACATTCTCCGGCAGCTCCACTACAATAGAATCTGCATCATTGATTCTGATTTTTGAGTTATTAGCGTGTTCTGACCGGCGGCTTTCATCTTCTTTGCAAAGTTGTCGGCTTTTGGCAATGAAAAGAAGAAGAAAGAAAGAAACGAGGACTTTATTCTATGACTACTGAACAGCGTGAACCGCTCTATGCGTCCACTGCGAAGCCCTGGCTGAAGTACTATGACCAGAAATACATCGACATGCCCCTGCCCAAGTGCAGCGCCTTTGAGTATCTCTGCCATCAGAACAAGAACCATCTGAGCGAGACCGCTCTGGAGTATTATGGCCGCAAATTCACCTTTGCAGACCTCTTTGTGAATGTCAAGAAAACCGCGGCCGCCTTCCGTGCTCTCGGCGTGAAGAAGGGCGACATCATCACCGTTGTCAGTGTGATGACCCCCGAGGTGATCTATGCCTTCTACGCTGTCGATATGATCGGCGCAACGCTGAATCTGGTGGACCCGCGCTACAGCGTTGAGGGCATCCACGAGTACATCGAGGAGGTGGATTCCCGCCTGCTGATCTGCCTGAATGTGACCTATGAGCGCTGCCACAAGGCAGAAAAGCGCACCAATGTGGAGCGCGTTCTGGTCATCAGCCCTGCAGACTCCCTGCCGCTGCATCTGGCCGTCGGCTACAAGCTGACCAACCCCGATAAGAACCGCTACAAGTCCAATGTGATCCACTGGAAGGACTTTATTGCACAGGGCAAGGATCAGAGCATGAACGCCGAACCCTACGACCCGCAGCACGCCTGCGTGGTGGTACACACCGGCGGCACCACCGGTTCGCCCAAGGGCGTTATGCTGACCGACGACAGCTTTAACTCTCTGGCCCACGAATTCATCGCCCAGAGCAACCTGTTCTGCCGCGGCCAGAAGCTGATGAACGTCATGCCTCCGTTCATTGCCTACGGCTATGCCTGCGGCGTGCACATGCCGCTGGTCATGGGCCTGCACGTCGTCATCATCCCCAATCTGGACCCCGACAAGCTGGGCGCACTGATCTGGAAGCACAAGCCCGAGCACATGTTCGGCGTTCCGGCCCACTACCAGCAGATGGCAGCTTCTCCGCTGCTCAAGAAGAAGAAGGATCTCTCCTTCATCCGCAACTATGCCGCCGGCGGCGACTCGCTGCCGCTGGGCGCTGAGCTGACTGTGAACGAGTTCCTGAAGGCGCACAACGTGGAATATCCGCTGGCCAAGGGCTATGGCATGACCGAGGTCGCCTCTGCCGCTACCGTTGCCGCCGGCAACGTGACCAAGCCCGGCAGCGTGGGCATTCCCATGCTGAACACGGTGGTGTCCATTTTTGAGCCTGGCACCGAGACCGAACTGCCCATCGGTGAGCGCGGCGAGATCTGCATCTGCACCCCCACCGTCATGAAGGGCTACTACAATAAGCCCGAGGAGACCGACATGATCCTGCGCCGCCATGCAGACGGCCAGATCTGGGCACACACCGGCGATGTCGGCTACATGGACGAGGACGGCTTTGTGTATCTGGATTCCCGCATCAAGCGCATGATCATCCGTCACGATGGCTTCAAGGTGTTCCCGTCCATGATCGAGAACGTCATCAGCCGCCACCCGGCCGTGCATCAGTGCTCGGTGGTGGGCTGCACCGATAAGGACCATGTGCAGGGCCGCCTGCCCTTCGTCTACGTGGTGCTGGACCCGGAAGGCGACAAGAAAAAGCGCCAGATCGTGCGGGAACTGCGCCAGCTGTGCAATGAAGAGCTGCCGGAGTATGTGCAGCCGGTGGGCTACAAGTTCATCTCCGAAATGCCCTTTACCCCTGTTGGCAAGGTGGACTACCGCAAGCTGGAAGAAGAGATCACTCCCCGCGATTACTGATCCTGAACTTCACCCTGTAATTTTTCAGACACTGAGCTCTCCCGAAAGGGAGAGCTTTTTTGTATGGAAGAAACTGCAGAATACGGACGCAGCGATGGCCGCAATTTTTTGAATTTTGTCAGTTGACAATTTTTACTTTCCATTTTATCATAGAGACAACAGCTGTGCCGCACAGGTGCAGTCATTCCAGAAAGAAGGAATTACAATGAAAAACAAAAAGTTTGCCAGCTTTCTGGCCGCAGCGGCAGCGCTTGTGCTGCTGGCCATGCCTGCATTTGCTGCCGACGAACAGACGGAGCTGCCTGCCGCCGAAGCAGCAGAGGTGCAGCAGGAGCAGACCGCAGCGCCTGCCGAGCAGGAGACCGCCCTGCCCGCCGATGCCCAGACAGCCGGCGAACCGGAGCAGCAGCTCACCTATGTGGCGCTGGGCGACAGCATCACCTCCGGTGTCGGCCTTGCCGATATGAAATACAACATCGCCCAGATCGGCTACGATTTGCAGCCGAACTTTGAGGGCTACCCTTCCCAATGCTACACCGCCCTTGTGGGCAAGGGCCTTGGGCTGGACCGCCAGCACGCGATCAATCTGGGCCTGCCCGGCCTGATGAGCCCTGACATGCTGGATATGGTGCAGAACAGCGCCATGCCCAAGATGAATCAGGCTTCCGGCGCATATTACGTCTACCCGGAATATCAGGAGTATCTGCGCAAGGCCGATATCATTTCCATCCAGATCGGCTCCAACGACGCGCTGGTGCCCTGCATCGTGGGTCTGGGCGAGGCCACCAACTGGAAGAGCGAGCAGCTGGCCGCACTGATGGTCAGCGGTGCCCTGCGTGATTTCAACTTCCAGAAGCTGGGGCTCTTCCTCGAAGCGCTGAACCGTATGACCCTTACCTTTGACGAGAGCCGCGCCACCAACCGCCTGCTGTTCCGCGGCATGGATGAGATCTGCGATCAGGCCTATACCAATGTGACCGCCAGCATGCCGCAGATCGTGGCCGGTATCCGCGCACTGAACCCGGATGCCAAAATCGTGCTGCTGGGCTACACCAACCCCGTGCCGCTGCTGCCCGCATGGAACAGCTATTTCAGCAAATTGAACCGCTTTGCCAAAGACCTTGCCGCACAGGAAGGCTTGATCTATGTGGACATTCCCCGTGCGCAGACCGCTGCCGACGGCCACCCCACCGTTAAGGGCCACCAGTACATTGCAAACCAGATTTTGAATGCTCTGAAGTGAGCTTTCCATCAAAAAAGCCTGTCTCATTTTTGCGAGACAGGCTTTTTTTGTTTGCGCTGTTCTGTTTTCAGCTCAGCCGGCCGCTTTCCACCGAAAAGCTGATATCTGCCGCAGCCATGGTAGACTTGCGGTGGGAGACCAACAGCACCGTTTTGTCTTTGCACTCTGCCCGCACAGCCTTGAGGATCACGCCCTCATTCAGGCTGTCCAGATTGGAGGTAGGCTCGTCCAGCAGCAGGAAGGGTGCATCATGCAGGAAGGCACGTGCCACACCGATGCGCTGGCGCTCGCCGCCGGAAAGTGCACCGCCCAGCTCACCCACCGGGGTATCATAGCCCTTGGGCAGGCTGTGGATAAAGCCGTCCAGCGCAGCCTTTTTGCAGGCTGCTTCCACCTCTTCCCGGGTGGCATCCCGCTTTGCAATGCGGATGTTGTTCTCAATGGTATCGTCGAACAGCTCGGTCTCCTGCGTCACAAGGCTTTCCTGTTCGCGCAGGGCGGCGGTGTTCACGCAGCGGATATCCTCTGCGCCAAAGCGGATGCTGCCACTGGATACATCCCAGAAGCGCATCAGCAGCCGCAGGAAGGTAGACTTTCCGCTGCCGGAGCGGCCGGTGATGCCCACGATCTTCTTTTCCGGAATGGTCAGGCTCAGGTCATGCAGCACCTCCTCATCGGCATAGGCAAAGTTCACATGCTCTGCCGCAGCACCTGCAAATGCGGTGTCTGTGCCGTCGGTCACATCGGCGGTGACGGGCTGTTCGTCCAGCAGGTCCAGCACGCGGTCTGCGCTGGCGAACACCTGCGTCAGGCTGGCACCAAGGTTTGCCAGCGCCACCACCGGGCCAAAGGAGCTGAGGGCCGAAAGGGTGCACACCAGTACGCCCTCCACGCCCATTTTACCGCTCTGGTAAAGGTTCAGGCTCACACCCAGCACGGCCAGCACCGTGAGCAGGATCAAGGTGTTCGTGATGGCCACGGTCAGGCCCTCGCGGTATTTCATCGCCTTCTGCTTTTCGCCCAGCATCTCACTGTGGGCCGTGATGCCCTCGGCGCGGGCTGCGGTGTCCTGATACTGCAGGGTATCCTTCAGGCCGCGCAGGCTTTCCAGCACATAGCTGTTGGTATCGGCCAGTGCCTGACGGTACTCCCGGGCGGCACGGTCGCCGCGCTTTGCGCTCCACACCGGCAGGGCCACGCCCACCAGCAGATAGCCCGCCAGCAGCACCAGCGCAGGCAGGATGTGCCAGCTGCCCACAAAGCCCGTCATGCCGATGACGCAGATGAACGCGATGCAGATGGGCGAAATGGTGTGGGCATAGAACACCTCCAGCGCTTCGATATCGGCGGTGATGAGCGAGATCAGGTCACCGCGGTCACGGCCTTCCAGCTTTGCCGGGGTCAGACGGCGCAGCGCCCCGAACACCTTATCGCGGATCAGGGCCAGCAGCTTGAAGGCGATATAGTGGTTGGATGCCTGCTCTGCGTAACGCAGAACGCCGCGCAGCAGGGCAAACACCAGAATGCAGGCAAAGGCCGTGCCCACGGTCCTCACCGGGCTTGCAAGCCCCAGCGCACGCAGGATGCCAAAGCCGCCGAAGATGGTAATGAAGGTGGCGCAGAAGTGGCCTGCCACACCCATCACGATCGCTGCCAGCATAACGGGCAGCATGGGCTTTACCAGTACGATCAGCCGTCCCACAATGGCAAAGGGGCTGCGATGATTGCTCTTGTTCATGCTCAGGCATCCTCCTCTTCCAGTGTTTCCAGCTGCCGCTGTGCCAGATACAGGCGGCTGTAAGCCCCCTGCTTTGCCAGCAGCTCGGCGTGGGTGCCCTGCTCGATCACACAGCCATTGCTCATTGCATAGATGCAGTCGCTGTGCACCACGTTTGCCAGACGGTGGGAGATCAGGATGATCGTCTTTTTTCCGGCAAGGCTGTGGATGGCCTGCATGATATCGTTCTCGCTCTCGGCATCCACGTTGGAAGTGGCTTCGTCAAACAGGTAGATGGGCGTATCATGCAGCAGGGCCCGCGCCATGGCAAGGCGCTGGCGCTGACCGCCGGAAAGATTGCTGCCGCCCTCATGCAGAGCGGTCTGCAGGCCGTTCTGGCTGCAGCAGAAATCGGCCAGATTCACCTGTTCCAATGCCGCCCAGAGCTGTGCCTCGTCCGCGTCCGGCTTTGCCATGCGCAGGTTGCTCTCCACCGTACCCTTGAAGATGGCGGCGTTGTGGGGCACCAGCGTCAGGGTGCGCAGACGCTGTTCCTGCTGCAGCTCCTGCACCGGCACGCCGCCCAGCGTCACGCTGCCGGTATAGCCGGTGCGGCTGCCGGACAGCAGCGCCGCAATGGTGCTTTTTCCGCAGCCGCTCTCACCCACCAGCGAGACAAAGCTCCCCTGCGGAATGGTAAAGGAGACATCGTTCAGGATGGTGCGGTCCTTCTCGTAGCCAAAGGTGACATGCTCAAGCTTCAGAGTCGTATTCTCTCCGGGCACGCGGTCACCATCGGCAGGCTCTTCCGCTGCCAGAAGCTTGAAGATCTTCTCTGCCGAAGCGGCACCGTTCATGGCAATGTGAAAGTAGCTGCCCAGCAGCCGCAGCGGCAGGAAAAAGTCCGCCGCCAGCAGCACGATGGTCAATGTGGCGGTCAGGGTCAGCCGGCCTGCCGCAAATGCAGCCACCGCGCTGATGATTCCAAAGCCTGCACCGCCGTAAGCCATCAGGTCCATCAGTGTCACCGAGTTCAGCTGCATGGTGAGCACCTTCATGGTGATCCTGCGGAAGCGCTCAGCCTGCGCGTTCATCTGCTCGTGCTTCCAGCCGTCGGCCTGATAAATTTTCAGGGTGGTCAGGCCCTGAATGTTCTCAAGGAAGCTGTCGCCAAGGGTGGTGTATTCGCCCCAGTAGTTCGCCAGCAGCTTTTTGGCAAACTTCTGCACTGCCACAATGGACATGGGGATCAGCGGCACGCAACACAGCAGGATGATGGCCGACCGTGCGTGCACACCTACCAGCAGCACAAACAGGGTAACGGGTGCCAGCAGGCTGTAAAACAGCTGCGGCAGGTATTTTGCAAAGTAGGTGTCGATCTGCTCCACACCTTCGCTGGCCAGCATCACCACCTCGCTGGTGGCCGCCGTCTCGGTGTAGTTGGGACCAAGGCGGGCAAGCTTTGCGTAGATGCTGCTGCGCAGGGTGCGCTTGACATCCTTGGAAGCCTGATCGCTCATGGCCGATGCCAGCATGGTAAAGGCAAAGCGCATGGGCACCGTGGCAAGGCAGAGCACAAGGTTCTGCCACAGCTGTGCACGGGTCAGGCTGCCCGCAAAGGCTGCGCCCACCAGCCGGGCAATGGCCCGCACAAAGATCACGTTGCACAGCATCCCCAGCCATTGGAAAGCCACATTGGCTCCCACATACCGCAGCGCACCGCGGTCAAAGGACAGCAATTTTTTATTGATCACTGGGCTTTCTCCGTTTCTGCTTTTTCTGCATCACTGCCAAACAGACGCTCATATTCGCCGGTAAAGATGCGCTCCGGCAGTGCACTGGTCATGGCAAGGGCAGCGGTAAAGCGCTCTTCTTCGCTCAGCGGCTCACCGACCGGCGGGAAATGGGTCAGGATCGTTTTCAGCTCCCGATCCACCTGTTTTGCCACCCAGATGCCCCGGTCTGTCATATAGATCTTGCCGTAGTGCTCCTTTACGATCATGCCGCGCTCCATGAGCAGATTCATGATACGCACCACCGAGGGCTTGGTCACGCCAAGCTTTTCGGCAATGCTGCGGGAGCTGATATCCAGATGGGTCTGTGAGACTTCGTAGATCGCCAGCAGATAGCGCAGATGCGCCGACGTAAGTTCCATCCCGATCACTCTCTTTTCTGATAGATTTTCCAATGTTATCCAAAGCTAACTTTTTGTTTCTGAAAAAAGGGCGCGAGCCGAATGTTCCAGCCCGCGCCCTTTGCGGATCATTTCAATGCTCAGTGACAGCCGCTGCAACCGCTGCAGCTGCCATTGCAGCCGCCTTCGCCGCAGCCGCTGCACCCACTGCAGCCGCCGCCATGCTTGTGGGAGTGCCATGTGATCCAGCCCACACCGCCAAACACGATAGCACCCACGATGATCGTCGGCAAATTAAAGTTCGCGGCGAGAAATTCCATCATACAAAACACACCCTTTCCGTGCAAAGCGTTCTTTTAGATCTTGGAGATATCGATTTTGACCTCGTTGTCACCAGCATACTTGTTGGGACGGACCAGCAGGTAGATGAAGCCGACCAGAACCACAGCAGCCACGATGGTGAAGAAGTTGAAGCCGACCTCACCAGTGATGATGCCGCCCAGCTGGTAAACCACCAGAGCTGCGCAGTAAGCCAGAGCACACATGTAACCAATGGCGATGGCCGTCCACTTGCCGTTGTTCATCTCGCGCTTGATGGCGCCCATAGCAGCGAAGCAGGGAGCGCACAGCAGGTTGAAGATCATGAAGGCGTAAGCCGACAGAGCGGTGTAGTCCTGCGCAACAGCAGCCCAGATCTCATCGCCGTTCTCAGACAGTTCGCCGCCGAAGTGATACAGAACACCGAAGGTACCAACCACGTTCTCCTTTGCGATCAGGCCGGAGACGGAAGCGACAGTTGCACGCCAGTTGCCGAAGCCCAGAGGTGCAAAGATCCATGCGACCTTGGTAGCGATCGCAGCCAGCACGGAGTTGTCCTGATCCTCGACCATGCCGAAGGCACCGTTCTCGAAGCCTTGAAATAATCCCTTCCTGATTACCAAGCCTTGATACCATCTGCCTCATGCCATCTTCTGGTATCATAAACTGCCTGCACACTGCTTTAAGGTAATTATCACGTTCCAGCTTTTCTTTAAATGTAACAAGCTTTGCTGCAACTTCTCTTTCAAATGCAGTCTCGCTTTCCGGATCCCCCCTGTCGTAATTTCTTAACATGGTTCCTATCTCATACATAAAGCTGTTCTCTGCATTATCAATTCTTTCCTGAAATGCCTCTGCACCCATAGCCTTAATAAACTCATCAGGATCCTTATATGGCCGCATATTAATTACCTTCGTTGAAAGCCCTGCTTCCTTAAGAATCGGAATTGCCCGGAGTGCCGCCTTAACTCCTGCCTCATCGCTGTCATAGGTTATAAGCACATTATCTGTATATCTCTTTAACAGCCTTGCATGTCCATGCGTCAGTGCAGTTCCTAGTGACGCAACTGCCTGGTTAAAGCCCGCCTGATGCATTGATATAACATCCATATAGCCTTCACATATTATCATGTTAGGCTTTCTTGATGTTCTTGCAATATTAAGTCCATACAGATTACGGCTCTTATCAAACAGCCTTGTCTCCGGTGAATTAAGGTACTTTGGCTTGGCATCACCCATAACTCGTCCACCAAATCCTATGACCTTATTATTAATATCCATGATTGGAAAAATCACTCTGTTCCAGAATTTCTCATGAATACCTCTCTCATAAGTAAAAAGTCCTGATTCTTTCAGAATATCATCATCATAACCTTTGTCCTTCAACAGCTTGTACAGATTACCTGTTGACTGAGTAGCATACCCCAGTCCAAAGCTGTTAATTGTACTGTCAGACAATTCACGCTTCTTAAGATAATCAAGACCGTTTTTTCCCTTCTCACTTCTAAGCTGCCTGTAATAATATGTGGCAGCAATCTTATTAATCTCTAAAAGACGGTCTCTTATTCCTCTTTCTTTGCGGTCTTCTTCTGACATAGATGTCTGCGGCAGTGCGACTCCGGCTCTCTCACCCAGCATCTTAACTGCCTCTAAGAATGTCATATTCTCATATTCCATTACAAATGTTATGACATTACCACCAACTCCGCATCCAAAACAATGATATAACTGCCGCTGTCCTGAAACCGAAAATGATGGTGACTTTTCATTATGAAACGGACATAGTCCGGTATATGAACTTCCATTCTTTTTCAATTTGACATACCCGGATATAACATCAACAATATCATTCCGGGATATTACTTCATCTATTACTTCTCTCGAATACATTACTTCATCCCTTCCAGGCCTTTGGTACAAAGATTTCCTGAAACTTACTTATTGAATACTGGTCACTCATGCCAGCTATATAATCACACACAACCTGCTCCGGTCTTTCATCAAATTCTGTTATAAATCTCTTATATGTATCCGGCAGTTTATCTGTGTTCGCAACATAGTATCTGTACAATTCTGTTATCAGCTTATCTGCTTTCGCTTCCTCACTTTTAGCTGTCGGATTAAGATACAGACTTTCAAACATGAATTTTCTTAATTCTGTCATTGCTTTACGTACAGGTTCTGACATTACAAGATCATTCTTTCCTATGCTGTTCATTATTATATCGCTAATCATCGTATTAAGTCTTTCCTTGGTTGAATTACCAAGAACATCCGTATATTCTGACGGAATGTCGCTTTCCTTCAATATCCCTGCTCTTATTCCATCATCTATATCATGATTAATATACGCTATCTTATCGGAAAGTCTTACTGCTTTTCCTTCAAGAGTTGATGGATTACCTGATGTTCTATGGTTCAATATTCCATCACGCACTTCCCATGTAAGGTTAAGTCCCTGGCCATCCTTTTCAAGAAATTCAACAACTCTTATACTCTGTCTGTAATGAGCAAATCCCATAGGACATAAAGAATTAAGTGTTCTCTCACCTGCATGTCCAAAAGGTGTATGTCCAAGGTCATGTCCCAATGCAATAGCTTCTGTCAGATCTTCATTAAGATTAAGCGCCCTTGCTATACTTCTTGCAATCTGGGCAACCTCTAAGGTATGAGTCAGTCTTGTTCTGTAATGGTCTCCCTCTGGTGCAAGAAATACCTGCGTCTTATGCTTTAAACGCCTGAATGCCTTACAATGAATAATTCTGTCTCTGTCTCTCTGATATATTGTCCTCATAGGGCATGGTTCTTCATCTCTGTCGCGTCCTCTTGACTCATCAGAAAAACTTGCATATGGGCTGAATATCAGATGTTCCCTCTTTTCCTGTTCCTCTCTAATGTTCATCTGTATGTGCCTCCCGCACTGAAACACTAATTTTAAAGCTCACAATTTAATTATTCAACAAAACATGTGTTTTTCCTTTTTTATTTTTTAAAATTTTTCACAAAATAATTATTTGTTATTATCATTACCCACATTATGGACTGAAAAACCCGCCAAATGCCCCTGCAGCCACACACGCAGCTACTGACATGATGATATTATTACTACTGTCCGGTGCCTGTTTCTTCATTATTGTAGCTATTACCAATAACACTGTAATATACACTGCTCCATATATAATTCCCGCAGCCACTCTCCTCCTTTTTATCATCCATGCACTAAGCATCGCACCGGTAAAGCTTCCCGCCACATATATTCCAAATATAATATTATCAACCGCTTTCTCGTCAAGTATAAATTTTCTCATAAGATATGTAAGAAGTCCGAGCATAAGCAGCGTTATTACATATCCTGCAATAAGAGATTGCACCATTTTTCTTATATAATCCATTGATTTCCTTTGTTGTCCTCTTTTTATTAATTGTATGATTAAAAATGTTATCTTATGATTATCTCCTGTTTTCTTTAATAGCACTTGACGGCACAATGTGCGTACTGTAGAATGAGAAGAAATATTATAATTTTAAGACTGGAGGGATTTTTCTTGGATACGGATAGTATTATCCAACTTATTGCAATTGTTATTTTATTGGTTTTATCAGCATTTTTCTCATCTGCAGAGACTTCATTTATCACTGTGAACAGAATCAAAGTGCTGTCTTTAGTTGAAGAGGGTAATAAGAGGGCTGCTCTTGTAATTAAGATTATTGACCAGCCGGCAAAGATGCTCTCTGCTGTTCTTATTGGCAATAATATAGTCAATATCAGCTGTTCTGCATTAGCTACATCATTTACAATCAGTGTATGGGGTAATAAAGCGACAGGTATTGTTACCGGTGTTCTTACGCTTCTTGTTCTTATATTTGGTGAAATTACACCTAAGAATACAGCCAACATGTATGCCACTAATATGGCAATGGCTTATGCTCCTATAATATGGGTGCTTATGATTGTTCTTACACCTGTTATATTCATAGTAGATCACCTTGCAGGCTTCTTCTTATGGTTATTAAGAATTGACAATAACAAGAAGAAAGATATATTTACTGAGGATGAGATTCGAACCATTGTTAATGTAAGCCAGCAGGAAGGTGTAATTGAATCTAACGAAAAGAAAATCATTAATAACCTATTTGATTTTGGTGATTCAACAGCTAAGGATGTTATGATTCCAAGAATTGATATGACTCTTGCTGATGTCAGTTCATCATATGATGATATAATTTCTCTGTTTAGGCAGACAATGTATACACGTATTCCTATTTATGAGAATACACCTGATAACGTAATCGGCATTCTTAATATTAAGGATTTAATTGTCAATCCTTCTGATAACGATACATTTAACATAAGGAACATTATCAGAAAGCCATTCTTTACATTTGAACAGAAGAATACTTCTGACCTGTTTAAGGAAATGCAGTTAAGTTCAACAAGCATTGCCATTGTCCTTAGTGAGTATGGAACAACATCTGGAATGATTACTACAGAAGACCTGCTTGAAGAGATTGTCGGTGAAATTCGTGATGAATATGATACTGACGAAAAGGAAGCTTTATCTAAGATTAATGATACTACATACAGAGTTGATGGCTCATTTAAGCTTGACGATTTAAACGATGAACTTGGCACTAAACTTGAATCTGAAGATAACGATTCAGTTGGCGGACTTATCGTTGAAAGACTTGACAGACTTCCTAAAGCCGGTGATAAAATCACTATTGGTAATGTCTGGATGTTTGTCGAAAAGGTTGCTTCTAACAGAGCTGAATCTGTTATTGTAAAGATTATACCTGATAAGAAAGACGAAACTAAAAAAGCTAATTAATTTTATAAAAAATGCTGTGCATTAACATCATCTTGTTAACGCACAGCATTTTTATTATTAATACTTATATATTACTGATTAAAGTGCCTTGATTCTCTCAAGTGCCTTCACTGTATTCTCATATGAACCGAATGCTGTCAGTCTGAAGTATCCTTCACCACTTGGTCCGAATCCTGAGCCTGGTGTACCAACAACATTAGCCTTCTCAAGAAGGTAATCGAAGAATTCCCAGCTTGTCATCTTATCAGGAGTCTTTAACCAGATATATGGTGCATTAACACCACCTGATACTGTGTATCCTGCTGACTTAAGTCCTTCAAGGATTGTCTTTGCATTGTTCATGTAGTAAGCAATCTGCTCGCCTGTCTGCTTCTGTCCGGCTTCTGAATAAACTGCCTCACCTGCTCTCTGTACAATATAAGGAGCTCCGTTAAACTTAGTTCCATGTCTTCTTGCCCAGAGGCTGTGAAGTGTTACATCTCCACACTTAAGATCCTTAGGAATAACTGTAAAACCAAGTCTTACGCCTGTAAATCCTGCATTCTTAGAGAATGATCTGAGTTCGATTGCACATGTTCTTGCGCCTTCACACTCATATATTGTATGAGGAACATCCGGTTCTGAAATGTATGCTTCATATGCTGCATCATAGATAATAACAGCGCCAACCTTATTAGCGTAATCAACCCACTTCTGAAGCTCATCCTTAGTAATTGTTGAACCTGTTGGATTGTTAGGGAAACACAGATATATGATATCCGGTGTTTCTTTTGGAAGCTCTGGTGCAAAGTTAGTCTCTGCTGTACAAGGCATATAAACAACATTGCTCCATGCCTGCTTCTCTGGAATATAATCTCCTGTTCTTCCTGCCATTGCATTAGTATCAACATATACAGGATATACAGGGTCACATACTGCAATCTTATTATCTACTGAGTAGATATCTCCTAT
>OGYZ01001793.1_pt1 | contig 16028 bp, 7 predicted proteins | sample 1576681 | NCBI WGS metagenome assembly OGYZ01 (sample SAMEA3541480, study PRJEB24748) | human gut metagenome | biome: human gut; feature: human-associated habitat; material: faeces | place: China | collected 2012 | reverse complement strand
GAATCCTATGCGATGTATCTACACGGCGGATGATCAAGGGGAGATCTTTATCGTCTCTTCCTCTGAGTTTGAGAATCGGACGGATTTGAAAGATGGCGATTGCTGTGTGGTTGATTTCAAGACGAATTTTAGCGAGGAATTGGGCAATGGTGTTTACAACGCTGAGATTTATAAGTATGATTCGGTCGCTGTATGGCCTTTGCATGAGACATTGACTGATACTACGGTTGTATTGGACAAGGAGCGTCTGGTTACGCTGGACTTTAAGAAAAGTATTTATTTGGAAGGACGTTTCTTCTTGCAAACCCAACATGTAAATCATCAGGTAGACCAAAAGGATATTTTCAATTTATCCTATAACCCTGATCAGGAGGTGGAAGAAGACAGCACCGGACAACGGGTCTATAACCTATACCTTCGGGTAACCCAAGAGGGAGGTACCGGCGATTCCACGAAATGGGTGAATACGACCGCTTTTACGATCGATAAGTTTTTGGACCAAGCCAAAGCGATAGAGAGTAGTGAGGGGCAAAATGTGATAAATTTTAAAATAAATTATGCCGAACGCTATAATGCGGATACAACCGCATGTGTTTGGGGGGCTACCGACGTATTTACGTTGCGTTTTACGAATTAAATATATACTTTTGCTATTTAAAAGTAAACAGAGATGTATAAGGAGATATTTAGGTGGGTAATCGCTATCATCTCACAGCCGGCGAAGGCGTGGGCCTTGTTAGCGAAAAAAGGAGAGAAGCAGGAGGAGTTCTTATCCCGATTCGTGTATCCTTTGATCGGCTTCGTTACCGTCGCAGCTTTTCTGCGTATTCAAACGTCACATTAGCCTTTACCTCTACCGTTATTTCTCCTCCTTTGGTGGCAACCTCTATCTTGTCAGCTGTCACCGTCAAGGCATCGTTCTGTTTTTGCGTCACAGTAATCTTCTTCTGCACCGTTCCAACCCTTAAAATCAGAGTCGCATTCCGTTCATTGTAATCCTCATTCTTTTCGGCACTTACGGTCACAGTAGCGTTGCCGGCTTTGCCCGAAGCAGGCGACACGATGCACCACGGTTGGTCACTGGTTGCAGTCCAATCCGCTGACGCCTTAAAACCGACCGCAACCGTTCCTCCTTCCGCCACAATGACCGGCGGAATTTCAGTATCCAGCGTAATGGAGGGGGCAACCGGCTTTTCCGATTCGTCAGAACTACTGTCCGAACAAGCCACAAGCAACATGAGCGCCCACAAGACGAGAAGTATATTATATCGTGAAGTTTTCATACGAATATTCTTTATGGTATTTATGAATCATTAATCTTATTACCTCTATTGCACAGGAGCTCCCACCTTGAACTTCAATTCCTTGGTCATGTCATGCAGTTGCAAACGCAGCAGGTAGGTGCCGGCAGACAGTTTCCCGGTGTCAATGCTCACCTGCCGTTCCTGCACCTCGCACATCCGGCTGAAATCGCTGCCATCGGCACCAAACACTTGCACCACGGTTTCGGCAGGCACTTGCAGTGTCAGCAATCGGGTCCGATTGTTATAGGTCAGTGAGGTCTCCTTTTCCAAACTTACCTCCTCACTCAGGATAAAATCCCACACACAGCCGTCTTCCTCGTTTCCTTTAACCCACTCTATCTTTTTTGTCTGCGTATGAGTCCAATAAGCCCTGATACGGTCGCCGGAAGTAATGGGCCGGGTGATAGTCACCTGTACTCCGGGCAACATATAGCCGGAACCGGAAGGTAATTGACTTGCCATTAAAGAATAAAGATCTTCTTTTATATTTCCATTCTTATCGACATGAGCCAAACTGATTTTACCCGTAAAAGGAAGACTACCATAATAGCCAAGGAAACCGATATCCAGCGAGAAAGGCTTATTGACTTCAAACACCTTTTCCGAAGAAGTGATTCCCCGGTAATTCTTACCGTCCGTATAACACATGAAACGAAAATCTTCCACGCCTATACCTCCTTCATCCTTCTTCAATCCGATAAGTGCCGATTGATATTCATTATAGTGGCCGCCGGAAGCGCCTGCTCCCTGTTCAACGGGGTCGAGAGCCGACAAGAGATAGTAGCCGTTTCCCCAGCCGCTCCATCCCCAGTTCACCCGGAAATAGTTTTCAGTGTCATAACCGTCGAGCACAAAGGCATGAGCGCCTTCACTGCTGCCGCCGGTATAAATGACCGGACGCCTTTCATCCAGTTCGCCTTTCATTATCCGCATCCACTCGGCAAAGGAATAATTACTGCGCACTATGTAACGTCCGTCCTTGTCATATCCCATGTAAGTCTGTAGTCCTTTCACTACATCGGTCACATAAGCGCCTGTACCTTCCCCCCCTATCGGGCCGAAATCAGACGAAATCATGAGTGCACAGTCGCGCATCAGAGTGGCTACGGCATTTCCGGCAGTCGAAGAAAAAGATTGCGCGTAGCTGAGCGGCATATTGTCCCAGTCATAGGCATGTCCTAAAGACTGTGCAGCAATATATCTCTGGTGAGTCCTCGTAGTGTAAGCCGGCAAAGTGCCACTACCCGCCTTGGGCCACTGATGATATCGCATGACAATAGCAGTAGCGGTGGCAGTGCAACCGGTATAGGTCTCCTTGCCGGCAATGTGCGGGCACAGCCAATTGTAAGGATTGGCCTGATCCCATTTAGCCGTCTCCAATTCTACCACCGCTTGTCCGGCACGGACCGTCGTCCAGCGTTGAGCCAGACTGTTGCTTTGCGTCGAACCATACGTCGGAGCACGACGTTTCTCCGCTATCTCTTCACTGATTCCCTGCAACCACAACTTCAGGTTGACAGGCAAATCGGTCTGTGGAAAACTACTGTCGAACGAATAGCCCAACACAGGCATCACCGCATCATCGCCCGCCACAATGACGAAGCCCTCGCTGTCGGTACAGCCAAACACATAATAGGCAGGAGCCTCTCCCACTGCCCGGGCAGACACGGCTTCATCCGTAACAAGCAACCGCAAAGAAGAAAAGGCGGAACGCTGCGGATGTCCCTCCTTGAAAAAGGTAATAGCCAACTCTTGAGCCTTCTCTACCGAAATATTGTCTGCCCACAAGAAAGTAGGCAGCAAACTGAATAAAAACAACAGCAAGTGTCTCATAGAACTAAAATATAAGGCAATGAATACTAAGGCTTACCAATTACTCTCCAACAGAAAAAACCAAGAAAAAGAATAGTCGGCAATCCCGATTACAAATATAAAGAAATCTATTATCTTTTGTGAATTATCGCATTTATTTATGCTCTATCATCAAGAAAAAATATTTGCGAGACACTTCATCAGGGTGGAACGATATCAAGAATCCTCCTTCGTTCTGCAAACTTTTGGATGCATTTACATGCTTTTTATTTCTTATCGTTTCCATCTTGATTAATTAATACTTAAATTTGCCTCGCTAAAAAGACCTAAAACAAATCTAATATGAGAATAAATGTATTTTGTATCCTCATTTTCTGTTGTGTTTTCTTTTGCTATGGAAATCATATTCACTTTAAGCACATTAATGTAAAAGACGGTTTGTCGCAAATCACCGTCCTTTCCATTTATCAGGATGAAGTAGGAACATTGTGGTTTGGTTCCAGCGAAGGACTGAACAGATACAATGGCGACAAGATAGATATCTATCGTCCTTCGCAAAACGACAACGGCCTTACCCACAATGAAATCAGCGCCATTTGCGGAGACAAGAGCGGAAGCATCTATATCCGATCCATCTATGATTTGATAAAGTTCGATATAGAAAAAGAAAAGTTTACCTGCATCCTTCCAAATGCAGCCCATACCATGTATTGCTATAAAGATACATTATGGCTCGGGTATCGGAACGAATTGCAATACTATCTGAAAAGTGACGGAAAAATACACCACGCTGCTACCTTGGACAATAAATTCAGTATTGGAAACTCTCTAATTATAGACAAGGATTACATCTGGATGGGACATAAGCAAGGTGTTTCATTAATATCCCGTAAAGATTATAAAACAATCAAGACCATCACGGGCATCTCTCATGTTTCTTCCATCTACAGAGACAGCCGAGGAAATATATGGGCCGGCACTGTGCAGGATGGTCTATACCGTATCAGTCCGCAGGAAGAAATAACACATTACACCGATAGCAACCGTTTATCCAATAATCAGATAAGAACAGTTCAGGAGGATAACAACGGACATATTTGGGTGGGAACTTTCAATGGTCTGAACCATTATAACCCAAATTCCGATACATGGTCCGCCCATCTGCATCAAGATAATATAGACTACGGACTCAGCCATAACTCTATCAACTGCTTATATAAAGACCAGCAAGGAACAATCTGGATAGGAACTTATTTCGGTGGAGTAAATTACTTTAATCCTGATACCAACACGTGTCGGTTTTATGGTTCGGGAGCAACAGGAAACCATTTCCTGAGTTTTCCTTTTGTCGGCAAGATGGTAGAAGACAGGACGGGGAACCTTTGGATATGTACGGAAGGAGGAGGATTGAATCTGTTCAACCGAACTACCCGGACCTTTGAGAAATTCTCTTATCATGCCAATGGACTGCCCGGAACTGCTCATAATAATATGAAATGTATCTATTATGCCAAGGAAAGAAACAAACTATACATAGGTACGCATACAGGCGGTCTCGCCGTCTTCGACATTACCCGGAAACAGTTCCGTACGCTAATTCCTTCTCAAAACAACCCGACTTCACAAGCCGGAAATATCGTCAACGAAATACAACCTTATAAAGACAAGCTTATTATACTGACGCAAGCCGGTGTCTACCTTTTCAATCCCGAGCAAGAGACATTCTCCCCCCTCACCCACAATGAGGACATCAATAAGCTTCTCTTCCGTCCCTATCAATTCGAAACCTTTCTTATTGACAGCAAAGAAAGATTATGGCTGGCCGATTCAAAAGGAGGACTTCTGTGTATCCACATGACAGACAACAGCCTCCATCGCTATTATACCAATGCGCAAGACTCTTCTTCCATCGGCAAATTCAGGATAGTGGATATCATGGAAAACAGCAAAGGCGAGATATACTTTGGTACCATCGGCTCAGGCTTATTCAAATATATCCCCGACAATGATTCCTTCTGTCAATATGGATTAGGCAATAATGCGCTGCCTAGCGATTATTGCTACTATATCTGTGAATCTCCCATTTACCGCCATCTACTGATTCTACACAGCAAAGGATTCTCCCTCTTCGATCCCGAAACCGGTAAAAGCAAGCATACATATAATTTATTTCAAATGGGATATTGCCAGGGGTCAAGCATTTATTTCGCACAAAATGGAGAAACCTTTATCGGCGGAGTAAACGGCATGCTTTCTTTTTTCGAAGAACAACTCTACCACAGCAACAATAATTATCATATCTATTTTGATCAGTTGTGGGTGCATAACACACGCGTACTGCCCGATGATGAAACCGGAATCCTCTCGCAAACACTCTCGCAAGTAAAAGAAATCAAGCTTTCACACGACCAGAACAATCTAATCTTCGAGTTTTGTTCCTCCAATTATACGTTGAACGAAGACATCATTTATGAATACAAATTAGAAGGCTTTTCCGACCATTGGATTCCTACCCATTCACAGTCTATTTCCTACACCAATCTCAGTCCGGGCATGTATCGTTTAACCGTTCGCGAACATCAAGGTACGCACAGTATCAGCCTCAACATCTACATCGCTCCTCCATTCTATGCCACTTACTGGGCATTTATGATATATATATTGTGTGTGATTGGTATCATGTACCTCATCATTTATATCAAAACCAAACAAACCCAACTTCAGACCTCACTCCAATTCGAGCGCAAAGAAAAAGAACGTACAGAAGAGCTAAATCAGGTCAAACTGAGATTCTTCACCAACATTTCACATGAGTTCCGCACCCCTCTCACACTGATTATCGGACAGATTGAAGTGTTATTGCAGTCAAACAAGCTTGCTCCCACCATCTATAATCGTATATTGCATATCTATAAGAACGCGTGGCACATGAGAGATCTCATTTCAGAACTTTTAGACTTCCGCAAACAGGAACAAGGCTACCTGAAACTGAAAATTGAACATAAGGATATCGTCCCTTTTATAAAGGAAATATATATGTCCTTTTATGAATATGCCGCCACCCAGCAAATCAATTACCGGTTTGAATGCCCGGAACAGGAACTCAAACTATGGTTTGACCCGGTACAACTGCAAAAAGTCATATTCAATCTGATTTCAAACGCCTTTAAATATACCCCAAAAGGAGGTAAAATCAATGTGAGCATCAGCAGTACAAACACACAGGCTCATATAAGTATAAAGAATAATGGTTCCGGCATTCCGCAAGAAGCAGTCAACAAAATATTCGAGCGTTTCTACCAACTGGAGAATGGTGCCAACAAATTCACGCTCGGCACAGGAATCGGACTAGCACTTTCCAAAGGAATCATCGACCTGCATCATGGAAACATCCATGTAAAAAGCGAACCTGAACAAGGAAGCGAATTCATTATTGACCTGCTAAAAGGAAATTCCCATTTTTCACCCGAAGACATTGCGCATACCCGCCTGACCACGGATGACAGCAGAGATATCAACAAGCCGCTCGACCTGACAGAAATGCCTGTTGAAGAAGTCCTTCCCGTTGTACCGGATACAGACAGTGGAAAACCTGTGCTCCTCATAGTGGAAGATAATAAAGAAATGCTGGATTTGCTGAAGAGCATATTCGAATCCATGTATGAAGTACACATTGCCCAAAACGGCAAGGAAGGATTACAAATGGCATATCAGGTACATCCCAGCCTCATTATCAGCGATGTGATGATGCCGGAAATGTCGGGTAAGGAATTATGCTACAAAATAAAAAACAGTATCGAACTATCTTATATCCCCGTCATATTGCTCACAGCACAGGTATCTGAACAATATACAATAGAAGGATATATGTTCGGTGCAGACGATTATATCACCAAGCCCTTTAATGTGAAAATTCTCATAGCACGCTGCAGTAACCTTATTAAGACTCGGCAACAAATGCTGGAACGGCTTAAACAGCCTATTGCCAACAAACAAGAAGCCCCGGACACCATTAACATAAACGACCGACAACTATTGGAAAAAGCGACACAAATAATTAAAGAGAATTTTGAAAACCCGGAGTTTGACATGAATCTTCTCGCCTCTGAGCTTGGAATGGGACGCAGCAAACTATATACGAAATTAAAAGAAATAACCGGACTGACTCCCAACGAGTTTACTCTCAAGTTAAAACTGGAAGAAGCCATGCATTTATTAAACAATGCACCTCATCTCAATGTGACGGAAATTTCCTACCAGCTCGGATTCTCTTCGGCCAGATACTTCAGCAAATGTTTCAAAACATTCTATGGTATTGCTCCTTTGAATGTACGTAAGAATGCTAATCCATCCGCAAAAGAGGAGTAGAAGACAATAGGGGAGAAAATAAATAGGGGTGTATCAAGACGTTCTAATGCTGTCGTTTAGCCCGTAGGGGCGAGGTTCGCTCGCCCGAAAACAGCTTGCTTTGTGTATTCGGGCAGGCAAACCCTCCCCCTACAGTTGACAATTTAATAGACCGTTTTAGTTTTGACACACCCCAAACCTAACCGTAATCCAACCTTTTACCTCAACAATTAAGATATTTGTTTAATCCCATCCCGGATTCTGTGTTATCTCTTTGTTCTTACCAATCACATTAACAGGTATAGGATGATAATAATGCTTATTTTCATCAAACGAGCGATTTTCCCAGTCGGTGCCGGCAAACACATCAATATAATGTTTTCCGTTCAATTCAAACAGCTTCACACGTTCAGGATCAGCCTTGCCTTCTGACGGATTAAAACGAGGATTATCAAAATCTGACGGTTCAAAACGCATACCCAGTACACGATTTGCCAAACGCTTGCCCCATTTCCAACGCATCAAATCCTGATAGCGAGTATCTTCAAAACACAGTTCAACACGACGTTCACGACGAATTTCAATAATAAGGGAAGACAAACCTTCAGCCGCATATTTCGGGTCCATTACAGGATTCAGGGTCAAGTGAGGCATTCCGGCACGATCACGAATCACATTGACAGTCCGGTCTAAATCAGACTGTGTAATTGTTCCCAATTCAGCTTTTGCCTCTGCCAAATTCAATAAGACTTCAGCATAGCGCAACAATGGAGCGTCATGTGTCTCGTTACCATAACCTTTCATATCTTGCTCGGCAATATAATACTTAATAACATGATAACCTGTAGCCGATTCCCAACCTGTCATTCCCGCTACCCGAGGGAAGATAAACTTGTCTTTATTGTACAGAATTTCTTTTGAGTGACGAGGATCAAGTACAATCTGAGTCAAACGCGGGTCACGGTTATCCAAAACATTCTCATACTCATCATCATTAAAAGTCTCACTCAAAGCAACAGGTTTAGCACTTCCATCCGGTTCGATGCAAAGGAAGTCGTCTACAAAATCCTTTGTAGCACCATTACCCGAAGCAACCAAATAACCGCACAAACGATGTCCCAACAAACCGGCTACATACTTTCTAAACAGAATCACTTCTTTATTATCAGTCAAATCATCACTGGTAAATAAAGTGGCATAGTCTCTATCCGGATTTCCGGTATTATAGATTTCATATTTCTTCATTGCCATCAACGCTTCAGATGCTTTCACAGCTTCCTGCAAGAAGTTTTCATAATCACCCAGTCCATGGTATTTTCTATAAGTACCTTCGTAAAGGCAAATACGTGATTTTAATGCCAATGCTGCACCTTTTGTCACACGCACCCCTTTATTACCCCAGTCTTCCGGCAAATAGTCGCAAGCCTTATTGATATCTTCCAGAACATGGTCCATCACTTCCTTGCGGGGAGTACGCGGCCCATACAGTTCTTCAGAATCCGTAGTCAAAGGAGTAGTGATATAAGGGACATCACCATACATCTGCACTTTATCCAAATAGAACCATGCACGAAAGAAATAAGCCTCACCTGCATACTTGTTTCTGATATTTTCTGCTATTCCCACTTTCTCATAATTAGCAAAGAAAGTATTGATGCGGCGCAGCAAAGTCCAATACCACCCTCCGGCAGTCGGGTCATTGGGAACCGTCTCTTTTCCGGCTGCAATCTTTGTATACGAAGTATGGTTTGAGTTACTCTTCGAAACATAGTTATCAGTCTGTACATCCTTCCAGAAATAATCCGCATAACTACTATTCCATGCACCCAGGGTATGTCCTACCATAAAACGGTAATAACTGTCATTTCCGGCTTCATTGTAAATACCGTTATTATAGACTTCAAGGTCACTTTCGGTCTTCCAATAGCTATTGTCATTCAAGTCGTGTGTCGGATTTCTATCCAAAAAGGAGTCATTACAAGAAACACACATCAATGATACAGCCGCTAAAGCTGCTATATTTAATATTATTTTTTTCATCTTGTCTACTAAATTTAGAATGTTACGTTTAACCCGAATGAATAAGTACGCTGGAACGGATATACCATAGTACCATTCTTACCTGCTGCTTCAGGGTCGTAAGCTCCCTTCACATTGGTGAATTCAAACAAGTTCTCAGCACTGAAATAAACACCTGCCTTTGCAACGTGCAGGAAGCTCAACCATGATTTCGGGAAGTCATATCCTACTGTCAGATTCTTCAGACGACAGTAAGAAGCATCCTGCAAATACTTGGTCTGCTTTTGTTGGTTCTTTGTTTCGCGTGCAATAGGACGTGCAAAATATGCATCACGATTATCTTCAGACCATGAGTCCGTAACAAACCATTTCTGAGTATTATAATACTGTGTTGCCACCGGCCAGAAAGGTTGTGAACTCGGCCAGAAATCACGTTTGCCGATACCCTGGAAGAAGACATTCAAATATACATTCTTATAAGACATATTAGCAGTGATACCGTATTGGTAACGCGGAGTAGTGTTACCGATTACTTTCAAGTCACCATGGTCGTCTAATGTATTCGAGCCGTTGTTTATCTTCTTATTTCCATCCAGATCTTTATACATGATATCACCGGGAGCCCAGTTAGCACCTAACTTAGACTGGTCTGCATGGTTTTGCACATCAGTGTCCGACTGATAGAAACCTTCTGTTTCATATCCCCATATTTCACCAATCTTCTGACCTACATAATAGTCACTTAATGTTCCACTCGGATTTTCATATTTAGTAATTTCAGCCTGTGAATCCGAAAGGATAAAGCCTAAATCATAAGAGAAGTCATTGCCAATACGGTCATTCCATTTAACGGATACTTCCCAACCGCGAGTGCGTAGCTCCGCTTTGTTGGCAGGAGGAGCTGTTGTTCCCAATACTTCAGGATATTCCACTTTAACAAGCATATCCGATGTTGTTCTCTGATACCAGTCAAAAGAGAAGTCCAAACGTTGGTTCAACATTGTAAAATCAAGACCAATATTAAAGGTAGAAGCTTTTTCCCAAGTCAAGTCGCTGGATACCAAGCCTGCCGGATTGATATACAAAGATTTCTCACCGTCTACAAACAGCCAGTTTCCTGCTGTACCCGAAGCCATAAAGGGAATATACGGATAATATTTAGTGTTACCCGACCAACTGCTGGCTGTCAACAACTGATTACCCAAGATACCGTATGAAGCACGTACCTTCAAGTTATCCAACCAAGAACGGGTAGATTCCATGAAAGCTTCTTCCGAAACACGCCATGCTCCCGAGAATGAAGGCAGGAATACAAAACGATTATCGGACGGGAAGCGGGAAGTTCCGTCATAACGGCCGTTCACTTCAAATAGATAACGGTTATTATAGATATAATTCAAACGGAAGAAACCGCCGCGTAATGCCCATTCATAACCGCTTTCACTAACAGTTTGCATACCGGTACCCAAGCTCATTGAAGGTAAATCCTGAGATATAAGGTTCTGACGGGTAGCAGTAGTTGTATTATACTTAGTCAATTCCTGATTGAAACCTAACATGGCTTTTACATAATGCTTTTCTGCAAAAGTGTGTTCGTAGTCTGTATAAGCATTGAAAGAATAATAATCTTTATTACCGTTCACCCACGAATAACTGTTGTTATTGGTATTACCTTCCGTCTCAACAAAAGCATTGGTAATCATATCCACTTTTTTACGATGTTCGGCACTGCGGCTGTAATTCAGGTTATAAGTAAAATCCACACGTGCATGCCAATCTTTCGTAAAAGTAAAATCCGCACTACCTGTCAACCAGATATCATGTACTTTCTTCTTGTCACGACCTCCTTGTTCCAGCAAAGAAATAGGATTCTGGTCATCGAAATATTTACCGGCATATTGGTCAAGTTCCGGATAACGTGCATCACCTCCCCACGGACGAGCCATACGTGTCGGAGTTGAAAATACCATCTGCTGCCAAACATCATCTTTATATTTATGAGGCTTATCGGTAGTAGTATAGTTATACAATACTTTAGCCCCCAGCTTCATCCATGGAGTCGTTTGATTATCTACAGACAAACGAGTATTCAAACGCTGATAGCTGTCTTCCCCCACTTTATACATCCCAGATTGATTTACATAACCTACAGAAGTATAAAATTTAGTCTTTTCATTACCTCCCGAAATATTTATATTATGGCGATGAGAAGGAGTATATTTCTTCAGCATTAAATCGGTCCAATCAGAATGACCATAATAATACATAGTACCGTTCAGCACTTCATATTCAGGATTATTAGCCGGATCATTAGCATAATTCTTCATTTTTTCCACTGTATCCGGATTATACATCACATCCAAATTAGCATTTGTCATTGCCCGATTTACAAATTCGGCATGTTCCCAACTTGTGTCGACCATCTCCGGCAATACAGTCGGTTTAGAGAATGCCACGTTACCGGAATAAGATACAGTAGTCTTCATATCCGAACCTGCATTTTTCGTAGTTACCAAAATAACACCATAAGCAGCACGTACACCATAGATGGCAGATGCAGCCGCATCCTTCAAGACCGTAACGTTGGCAATATCATTCGGATTAATCATGTCAAGATCCATTTCCACACCGTCAACCAATACCAATGGGCTGCCACCATTTATAGAAGTAGTACCACGCACATTCAGTGTTGCTCCGGTACCCGGCTCACCACTACTCGGCGTAATCTGCAAGTTAGGTATAGTCCCCTGCAATGCACTGGTAGACGAAGTGATGGGACGTGATTGCAAAACTTTTGCATCAACAGTTCCCACAGAACCTGTCAAATTCACTTTCTTTTGCGAACCATACCCCACAACCACTACTTCATCCAAAGCCTGGCTGTCTTCTTTCAATTTGATAGTAAAGCTAGTTTGATTTCCAACTTTAATCTCCATACTCTGATAACCGATATAAGAGATTTGCAGAATAGCTCCTTCAGGTACATTGCTCAGGGTAAACTTTCCTTCAAAATCGGTTATCGTACCGTTTGTCGTACCTTTTACCATCACATTTGCACCGATAATAGACTCTTGTGAATCCATCACCACACCGGTAATAGTCTTACCTTGTTGCGCAACAATGGCCACTGATGCCACATCCGATTTAGCCGGCAGCAAAGATGTCTTCGCTGCATCCGGACTTGCAAATACACTCACATTTGCCAACAGCATTGATGTAGTGCACATGAAGAATCCTTTCTTTCGTAAAAGCAAAGAAATCCGTTTCGATGTTTTTTTCATAATAATAGCTTAAAATTCGTTAGTAGTAAACTTTTTAACAGTACAAAAATAGGGTATGCCCTTCACTAGAGCATACCCTTTTTTTGAGTTCTTTGTACATAAATTAACCGAACGGACTATTTTATACATAACTATGGACGCGAAGGATACATTATCAGCCGGACACTACCGCTTTGCAACGGTTTCTTCAGACGAATACCGATACGCGTATAAGCAGGAGAGTTCACTTCAACAGTCTCCGAATCAAATTCTACCACACCCGGAGCTTCAATATCCACCGTCATTTTTTCTCCTCCTAGCACCAACTCCAAACGATTATTTCCTATCATCTTCCAGTCGGCACGAGTAGTAATAGCTGTTTCAAAAGAAATTCCTGACACTGCTTCAAAACGGTCTTCAATCACGAACGTTCCTTCTCCGGCACGATTATAAGTAAAGGTACGTATCAGCTTTTCCAGTTCAGGTACCGCAGTAGCATAAGCAGATGTATAATCAATCTGAAAGATATCTGTGCCGCCAGTCAGTTCTTTCTTCAACACCACTCCCTGAGCCTTCTTGCCCGACACCTGACATTGTCCGTTGATAAAGGGAACGGGATGACCAAATGAATTTTTAATAGGATATTTATAAGCATTTCCACTGAAATAGTCACCGGGATAAGAGAAAGGTCCACCCATATCGCCTGCCATCGTCTGACTACCCATCACTACTGCATAAGAACCCACATCATTATGATTATGGTTTTCCGCGTTATGCCCTCCCTTTACAGATACGCCCAAACGACAAGTCGAACCGGTAGCAGGGCGGCTAATAATAATGCCTGCTTCATCATAACAAGAATGAAGTTCATCAGCCTCGGCCTTCAATACCTCTTGTATTTCGGGAGTCATTTCCACTTTCCAAGCCTGATGGGGGAACATGCCGATGGTGTGCAATGAAAGATTATCCATACCGGGTATTTCATATTTTTCTTCATAAGGAGCTGTACCCAACACATTATCACAATAGTTTGTAATAAACCAAGAAGGTGAAACACCTGCACGACAGTCGGCGTAGGCAGGGCAAACCTGATTCATGATCTGAATCTTCTTTCCATATTGTGCAATACGGGCAAACTTAGGAGTACGGAAGAAATCAATCTTCCCTTTCGTAGCACGACAAATTTCTTCACGCAACAAGATAAACGAGCAAAAACCATAATTATAATATCCTACCCCCTCACTGCAATATCCGTCATCACTATATCCCTTCATTCCATATACATAATACTTCTCAGCAGCAGCCACAAAGTAAGCACGCTCTTCCTTGTCCTGCAACAAAGCAAGTGCAGCTCCTGTCACGCCGGCCAAGCACACCGAGTTCCAGTTATTCGTGACAGTAAACCAATAAAAAGGTTTTGTTTCTTCCAAACAACGGTAGATAGGGCGGAACACCTTCTCACGGAAAGCACACATCGCCAAAGCTTTCGTTTCGGCCGGCAAGCGGTCATCCAATAAATAAATACATTGCGCCAATGTATTTCCGGCAGTAGCAACAACCAAATCCACATAATAATCAGTTCCATGATAGTTATGCAAGTTACGGTCATGTGCAGGAATTGACCAAGGCTTCTGGTGACAGAGCTCTTCCACCCCTTCACAAATCGCCGGAATAAACCGTCGCTTATTTTCCAAACATTCCGCCAATACCAATCGCCACAAATATTGATAACGGGCATTCATCATGTTCTCTCCCGGCAGACGAATCTCGGTCTTATTAAGATGCAAATAAAGCGAATCTACAAAAGGCGGCATTCCGTCCTTCAGGCTGGTATGAGCCTCTTCAATTAATTTTCGAGCTTCAGGAGTATTCTTCATCTTATCCCAATAAGTACGATCTTTATAAGTTACTCCGATACCTTCCGGTTTTTCCGGTAACATGTCGGCTATCTCACGAATACGTTCTGCCGAAATATTATTTCCATGTATCTCGTCTTTTGCCATCCGGTAAACCTCTGTCCCTGCCAGCAAAAATGCACCCGGGCCATACACCTCTGTCATTTCACGGGTTACTTTTTTGGGGTCAGCACCAATAGGCTGCACATAGCCCAATTTACCATCTTCCTCTACTGCCCCTACCAAAGCTTTCCAGCCCTTTTCCACTATGGGAAGGAATTCTTCTTTCGACAACAATCCTTCGTTGATGCCGTATGCCAAAGCATAGACAAAGAAACCGGAACAACTGGTTTCCGGAGAAGAATAAGAATGAGGGTCCAGCATACTGGCTCTCCAAAAGCCGTCAGACTGTTGCAAGGTGGCTACACGAGTAGCCAGTTCCACAAACAGGTTCTCATAAAAAGTTCTGTATTTATTTCCCGCAGGAAGTTCACGAAGAATTTCGACCAGTCCACCCAATACCCATCCGTTTCCTCTCCCCCAAAACACCTTCTCACCATTGGCCTCTTTTTGAGTAAAGTAACGATGGTCTCTATAAAACAAACGGACATCCTTATCATAAAGGAACTCATAAGTCTCTTTATACTCCTTATCCATAAAACGGAGAAATTTCTTATCACCGGTAATGTTATACAAACGGGCATAAACCGGCGGAGCCATAAATAATGCATCGCACCATGTCCATTTTTCTAAAGTGGAAGCATCACCATAATCCAATAAGAAAGATCCTTTAGAAGGATGCTCCATCACCCATTCAGTACGGGCCTTCGTAGGAATCAGCATCTCTTCTTTTCCATATTTACGATAAAGATCCAAATATGTTTGTGCAACACAGATATCATCTGCATGATACATCCGTTTATCCACTTGCCAATAATTGCGTGCCCCCAAGCGCCGCAACCACTTAAAATAAAAATCATCCTGATTTTCCTGCTCCGCCACGGATGCCCATTTAGACAAGCCCAGATAAAACGTAGCATTTACCCAATTCAACGGATCATAGGTAACTTCTTTCATGTGGGCAATTTGCCAGTCGGCAACACGCCTCATTGTTTGTCTTACTTCATGTTTTGAAAAAGAATTTTGTGCATAAGAGCAACATACCACCCAGCACAAAGACAACAAAAATGCTATTCGTTTATTCATAATAATATTTATAGTTTTTTTATTGCTACAAAATTAAAGCTTCAGGTATTCTTTATGTAGCAATATTGTCCTGAGTATATACATTTATAGTACTCAAATAGCATTTTCACCCCTTCCAAGTCGGAAACTCAGTATAAACACAAAAAAAGCCTCCGAATCATTTGACTGACTCGGAGGCTTCCATC
>OGYZ01001789.1_pt1 | contig 16051 bp, 12 predicted proteins | sample 1576681 | NCBI WGS metagenome assembly OGYZ01 (sample SAMEA3541480, study PRJEB24748) | human gut metagenome | biome: human gut; feature: human-associated habitat; material: faeces | place: China | collected 2012 | reverse complement strand
TAAGGTTAGGACCAAAAAAAACTATATGGTGTTATATTTAACCATTCTGGTCTAAAATACAAGACAGCAATATTATATAAAAATGAAAAAATACAAACAGTAATTGTAAAAAATATTTTATTTCTAAATGGCATCGCATAGATAACATTAGGAATATATATTATAATATATATGTAAAAATAATAGAATAATCTGTCTAATGTTGTAGCTTTTAATGAAATCAAACTCAATAAAAAACTAATAAGTATCATAAACTTCATCATGGAAGCTTCATCATAAGAGGTATTATGTTTAGTGTTATATTGAGAAAACAATATAAAAATCAAAAAAACAAACTGCATACATGCAACTATTATATTTCCCAGTTTATTCTCTTCAAATCTTACAGTTCCACGATAGTGTGAATAATAATTTGGCATAAAGTCTAAAACTGTACTTATGAAATAATCAAAACATAAAAATACAATAATACACACTGACCCTATAAAAAATACGTTTTTTATATTAAATTCTATAAAAGAAATTGGATACAGTATTAGAAATACAAAAGCTGTTATATGAAACTGCATTGCCATAATCACATATAAGTAGAAGAGCAATGGCTTTCTTTTTTTTATATATTGATACGCTATAACACAGATAAATATAGCTATGGTTTGTCTTAATCCTGACATGGTAAAATAAAAAAATCTCAAACTTATAAATAAAAAAATACTCATATATATATTTTTAGATTTGCAAAGCAGAAATTTATATAACACAAATATCTCAAAAGTTGCTATTATAACAAACAACCACTGCACTTCTCCAAAAATATTAGCAATTATATTATTTAAAACGACATATCCTATCTCAAATCTAGTATGATTTATAAAAATAGAAAAAAAATTATTTCCATTTAATAATAAATTTCTTTTAAATTCATAGAAAAAATTAATATAGCTAGGCGTATCGCTGCCTATATTACTTCCTTTAAAGGCCAGTAATACCCAGAGAATACATAACAAAAATAATATTCCAGCGTTATGTATCTTTTTATTAAAGGAGAAATATGGTCCACACAAACGGTTTATTCTTATAAACATGAAAGATACTATGATTGTCATCAATATTACATAGATAAACATAAATACCCTTATAAGTTATAATACATTTTTAGACATAGTATTAAAATCATCATTTTTTATCATGGTAAGCGACTATAATAATCCATAATAAATTTTGAGGTATTGGAAATATCAAATTTTTTAGTAAGTCTTTCTTTATTACAACTAACTGTACGCAATTTAGCTATTTTGATAGAAAGCTCTGCCCACAAATCAACATCCAAATTTAATCTATGTATAATATCAGTTAAGTATATATCTTCAGGAAATCCATATGAAGTAATAACAGGTACATTAGCAGCTTGACATTCTACAGCAGTAATACCTAACCCTTCTGCTCGAGAGGGTAATAAGCATACATCCATCATTTGCAATAAATTTGCGATATCAAAGCGCACACCTAATAAAAACACACTATCACTTAAATTATTACAACGAATTGCATTTATAATATTTTCAGGCAATTTTTCTTTACCAATTAATATTAATTTGCTATTTTTACACTTTGATTTTATTGAATTAAAGACATTAATTACAAATTCTACATTTTTTAAAGGCGTCATATTGCTTATATGTCCAATTACGATATCATCATGTCTTATATTAAACTCATTACGCATTTTGTTCCGGATATATAAATTCATTGAATATTTTTTACAATCAATACCATTCACAAAAATATCATAATTATCAATACCCAAAGGTAAAAAAACATTTTTACTAGCTAAATTTGAGCATGAAACGAAATTTGTAGCTAATCTAGATAAGGGATACACTAAAAGTTTATTTCTAAACTCATTCACAGGATTACTTGATAATTTTGATGCATGACAATGAGCAATTCGATTCTTTATATTGTTTTTTTTTGCAAAATATAAGTATGGAAAACAAAATACGATACTATGCAGATGAGCTATATTATATTTATACGAATTATTTTTAAAAAAATTTCTTACATTGTATATAAAATATGGCATGTTTAATAAAGAAATATTTTGTAGCCCCACATAATATACTTCACCTTTCATATGTTTTATTTCTTGCTCATAAGAATATTCTTTTTCACATCCCACTAAAAAATCAAACTGTATTCTATTTTGATTAATATTTTGGTACAGATTTATAATCGAAGTACTAACTCCTGAGTTAATTGCTATATTATCAACGATATGAAGAATTTTCACGCTCTCCCCTTATCTATATTATTCATATTTAGTATCCCATAAATTCGCCAATTCTACGTCGTATTTTCTAGATTACGTGGTATAAAAACTACACTAGGAGAACAATATATTTCATAAAGAATGTATATTTATATAAATACATATAAACAAAAATTTTGACTCATAATCTATGCTGCAGAGATAATATATTTATAAAACAACCGCAATATGCATATACAATATCCCTATAATCAGTATGTATCAGCAGCATTTTTAAATCATCTAAATAGAAAATGTGCTTTTTTTGTCTTCCTGTCGTATACAAAATCCTTCGAGATATATAAACTGTGTAGCTTACTGTTGAAACTGAAAAATTTATAATCCGTTATTTTATCGCTAAAAATCCTCAAAAGTAATACTCTGATTTTATGTACAGCATACTTCTCCTTACATTTTTAATAGATATTCAATATCACGTCTTTATGAACGAAGCGATGGTAGTAAAATGTAAAGAACAGTGTATTTTTTCTATAAAATAGAATCCAAATCCATAATATTATCTTATTTTATTTTTAAAATCTTAATGCAACACCAATAAAAAATATGAAAAATACTTCGCAAAAAAGAAAGATGTTCAATATTTCTATATAGTACCCAATGATATTTAATAACTTTTAGTTTATTACTAGATATGGAATTTTTCCTAATTCTGTATTTCATGAGCACATCATCAAAACCATAAATATATTTTTCCTTTTTCAACATTTTTAACCAGAGAGCATCATCATTGCGTTTCCTGATATTGGGAACGGTGAATTTCCCCATACTTTTCTGATTATACATCACAGAAGAATTTCCTACAGGACAATCCAATAGTAGACGGTTATAATCTGTTTTAGGAATGGCTTTTATAACCTTATGCAAGTCATCACCGTGTTCATTTATATGTTTATAGGAAGTTGCCGTAAATGCATACTGATTTTGTCTCATAAATAAAAACTGTTTTTCCAACTTATCAGGGTACCATATATCATCACTATCTAAAAATGCTATATATTCGCCCTGTGCCATACTTATGGCCTTTGTTCTGGCAAAGGCGGCACCAGAGTTCTCTTCAATAAATATATACTTGATAGAGGAATATTTTCGTATATATTCTGCAACAATAGCTTTTGTATTGTCTGTCGATGCGTCATCAACAATAATAAGTTCCCACTTATTATACGTTTGACAAATGACTGACTCAATAGAGTCCGCTATGAATCTTCCACTATTATAGGTTGGCATAATGACGGATACCATGGAATCTACAAATGACATAGCATTTCCTTACAATAATGTCTTTATAATGACCTTGAAATCGGAAAAAACCGTTGACTTGGCAGCGTATGCCAAATTCATATGAATCTTATCTGGCATGATGAAGAATTTATATACTTCATCAACATCATAATTCTTATAGATGGTTGTCAAAAGCTCACTTTCATTGCGGTATTTTATAGATGCTACATCGGTAATACCTGGAATCAGGTTCAAAACATGTTTCTGCTCTTCTGTATAAGACTCTACATATTTTCTGACTTCGGGACGTGGACCAACCAAACTCATATCATTACAGAGTACATTAATGAGCTGGGGTAATTCATCAATTTTATATTTTCGGAGAACATGACCTATAGGCGTGATCCGCCTATCATCACTTTTGGTAATAAGCTGACCATTCTTGTCGGCATCCTTAACCATCGTCCGAAATTTCCAGATTTTGAAATCTCTGCCATATCGACCGACACGAATTTGGCGGTAAAAAACAGGGCCTTTGCTTGTCATTTTAACCAGAAGGCCAACTATAAGAAATAAAGGGGACAATAGGATGAGCCCGGGGATGCAAAATATAAGGTCAAAAACGCGTTTACTCATGACTACAAACTTATCTTGATAATTTTTATAAATGTATCGATTATATAATCGACATCTTCTTCCGTTAGGCCTGTATGCAAGGGTAAAGAAATGAGATTATGAAATTTATCGTAAGAATATGGATAATTATTAATATCAAATCCCATATTCTTATATGCTGTCATCATAGGCAATGGTTTGTAGTGCACATTGCATATAATTCCATTTGCTGCCATTTGAATGATAATTTTGTCGCGTTGTTCACTTGAGATTTGAGGGATGCGGACAAGATAGAGATGTCCAGATGACTGATATTCTTTTGTGTAATGGTTTAGAACCTGAATACCAAGAGGCTTAAATACCGCATCATATCTCTCGATGATTTTTTTACGTTTAGCGAGCATTTCAGGATAACGATTGAATTGTGCTAAACCTATTGATGCCATAATGTCTGTCATATTGCACTTATACCAAAGCCCTATGATATCATATTCCCACGATCCGAGTTTGGTTTTGGCGAGAGCATCCTTGGATTGTCCATGTAGAGAAAGCAACTGGATTTGGTGATAAATATCTTCATTTTTAATACCAGAAATTGTACGCCACGTCAGAGCTCCGCCTTCTGCTGTAGTAAAATTTTTGACGGCATGAAAACTGAATGAAGAGAAATCTGCAATATTACCAACCATTATCCCATGTCGACTCGCACCAAATGCGTGTGCGGTGTCCGCCATAACCGCAACGCGCCCCAAAGCGGATTGCATTTCATTGGCAGGTTTAAATAACGACTTCCTCCCTTCGGCTACAGCAAATATTCTGTCATAATCACAGGGAATACCACCAAGATCGACAGGAATAATAGCCTTTGTCCGCTCGGTAATAGCGGCTTCCACGGCATTATAGTCCATTTCAAACTTATCTTTCTGCGTATCAATGAGAATGAGTTTGGCCCCTACATGACAAACAACTGAAGCAGTGGCTGTATATGTATAGGCCGTCGTAATAACCTCATCACCGGGGCCAATACCCATGATGCGCAGTGCTAATTCAGCGCATGCCGTCTGAGAATTCAGGCAAGCACACTTTGCTGTCCCTATCCAAGCTGCAATTTTTTGTTCAAGTAATTTTGCACGAGGGCCAGTTGTAATCCACCCGGAGCGAAGCGCCGCAGCGACTTCTTGGATTTCCGATTCTGAAATATCAGGTGGAGAAAATTGTATAGTACTTTTCATTTTAGAACCTTTGCTTGATTACATATCTCATTCATATTTATATTCTGTATACATTAGGATGTGACATGAAGCCTGCAATACTCTTCAAATAGAAGCCGAATCTTCCGCATCCTTTCCTGTGTCTCTTCATCAGCGGTAGCGGCACAGGCTTCAAAGTCCGCCATCTTTCTTGTCAGCAAGGCATAGCGTTGAGCGTTCCAAAGTATCTCAGCATAACGAACCAAAGCCCGGGGATCATCAGGAAGCTTTTTCAGATGCTCTTCCGCGATGAGATACTCTCCCCTCTCCATCAAGCCATCGATTCTAACGATTTCCGGGGTACGTTCCGCATACAGCAGTTGCCGGGCGACCTCTTGCTGGGCATACGCTTCTTCCTTGTTTCCAAGCTCCGCGTAGACTTCCGCTTTTCGTTCAGCGACAATCCGCCGCAGAACCGTCTTGTCCCGTCTGTCTCGTCGGAGAAAGGCTAGTGTGCCCAGAGTATCCGGCGTTTCCTCATCAGGCCGGGCCTGATTCAGCCTTTCCATCTGCTTCAAAGCCTCCAACGCGTCGGCCCACTGTTTTTGCGAACGCAAAAAGAAATACAACTGCTCCTGTCCCTGAACAGTATCCGGGCAAACCTGCCTGAGGAGGCTCACTTCCGGTCTTATCCCCCAGATAAAAGCCAGCGTTTTGCCGATCAACGCAGGATACTCTTCACCTGTCCGGCGTGCGTATGCGATCAGCAAGCCGAACGCAGCATCATCGGTACGGCCTTCCAGCCGCTCTTCCTGATATCGGCGCCAATAGCCTTCCACAGCCAGACGGCTCACATCACCATTGTAGGGATAGAGGAAACACGCCCGCTCATAGAGCTGAATGGCCGTGCCCCGCTGCAAATCCCAGCCAGCGGCATCATCAAGCGACTGCGCCAACTTTGCCCAGACCAGCGCGTTTGTGGGGGCGACGGCAAGCATCCGCCGATAAGACTCGGCAGCCTTCCGGTACCACTCGGCAATGGAGTGACGCTCTTGCCCTGACAGGGAACTAAACGCACCGGGAAGGTCCTCCGCATACACGGCACTCCAGACTCTGCCCGGAGAAACCTTCCAGCTATGCGTCTCGGAAAGCTTCTCGGCCAGCAACACCGATTGGCGGATAAAGGCCAATTGGCGGAAGGCATCGGCCATGCCGTCAAGGGCATCCAAGCGCATGAATCCTGTTTCAATAATCTTCCCACCCTGACGGAGGATCATTTTCTGGCGTTCCGCCGCGGAAAAAGCCTGCGTCACTTCCGGCAATTCGCGCAATTCATTCATGCGGTTCAGTGCAATACCGGCGTGATAGCATTCGCTGTAGGCTTTCAACATCACGAAAACGGGAATGCACAAAAGGATAGCCAGAACATACAACGGGCGGCCCAGCTCCCACTGGTCGTTTTTTTTCCGTGCATAGCCCCACCTCGCCGCATGGCTCAGCACAACCGTCACGGCCAGCCATACGAGCATGTTCCCCGGCTGTTGCAGCCCGTAGTCAAAGACCTCATGCCCAGCTGTCACCAGCAGAGCCGCCATCGCGCCGACACCCACAAAGTGCAAGGACGACCGGGGTGCAGCCAGCACCCAGCGCGCATTGCGCCAGAACAGATACGCAAGCCACCCCAGCACCAAAAGCGCACAGGGTATGCCCAGCACGACGGCCAGTTCCATAAAGTCGTTATGCACATTGAAAGAAATGGTCCCTAGAGCATAGGAAGGCTCGAAAAGCGGGCTCAAATAGCGAAAGGCCCCGAAGCCCGTCCCCCAGAAAGGGGACAGCCCGATGGCGGAGAGGGCCGTTTTCCAAATCTCCCACCGCACGAGCCCGCTAGGGTCTTCTCCCGACAGTGCCACTTCAAGCCGGGAAGTCAGAACATCCAGCCCGTAAAAGCTGACGAGCCCGATGGCGACAAGAAGCACCGCCAACGCCATGAAAGAAGATTTCGTATCCCCCAGCCGCCGGAAGGCATAGAGCGAAAAAGCGATCACGCCCACAAGTGAGCATAGAATTCCTGCCCTCGAATAGGAAAAGAACAGCCCCAGAAGGCAGAGGACAAGGCACGCAAGCGTCGCGGCCAACAATGGACGACGCCATTTGCCTGCAAGAAGCCACAGCGATGCCCCCTTGCGGGCGGAAAACAAGCCACAGGCGCAACCCAATCCCGTAAAGAAGCCCAGTTCCTGCAACAGCGCAAAATGATTTTTATTCGGGAACGGGCCGGAGACAGCAAACGTCTTTCCCTTGTACATCCACAGCAGCCAGTCATGCCCGCCGAAATGCTGCACCAGCCCGAGAAGGCTCATCAAGGCCGCACAGCAGAGAACGGCAAAGGATAACAAGAGGATGCCGGACGGTCCGCCAAAGAGCTGGACCAGCAGAAACTGGAACACCGCCGCCGACAGCAAAAACAGCAAGGCCTGGCTGTGAAAACCCGGCAAGAGGGCGAGCAGCGGGCTGCCGGAGGGCAGTTCCGCGATTTGTAAAGCGGCCCAGAAACCTTTTATCCCCTCAGGGGCCCATAATCCCCCGATAAAAGGGGAAAGCTGCAACAGGCCCATGCCCAGAACAAGGCCGAACACCAAGGGGCCCTGCGTAGGCATCAGTGCGACCTTTCCCGAAAAGAGGCAGCCTGCCGCCCAGCAGACAAGGGTAAGGGAAAGCAACATCCCGGCAAGCCCCCACCCTTCCGCATCACGTCCCCCATGAAAAAGGAGCAGCCCCGTCATGATCAGCAGAAGGGAAAAACGGCTGGCGAGCAAAAGAAAACGTCCAGTTTTCCTTTCCCACCTTTTCCGGTTTCTTCTTATCTGACGGGACTGCATAACTCTACCTTCAACATTTCCAGCAAAGGGCTATGAAGCTTTGTGAATCAACCTTTTCCACCAAGGGGCTTTCTTCCCTTCGGAAAGGGCCTTATTCCCATAGCCGTAGGCATAATATTTGTAGCCATATCCGTACCCATACGAGGAGGAGGACGTGACGTCGGCATAGTTCATAACCGTCCCGATAATCCTCGCGTTGACGGTACGCAGCGCCTCCATCGTCATCTTGAGCTGGCGCTTGTCCGTCAAAAGCAGCCGCACGGCTACGAGGAACGCCATTTCAGGCACCCCCGCGAGGATGCGGGCATCGGATACGGACAAGACCGGCGGCGCATCAATGATGATGAGATCAAAGCGGCCAAGCAGTTCCTTCAACAGAGGCGCGGTCATGGGGCCGCTCAGCAATTCCCCGGGATTCGGAGCCAAAGGCCCGCTCGGCAGGAAATACAGCGGCAAGTCGGCGAAGGGCTGCGTAACGACGGAGGGTCGTTCCTCAAGACGGACATCTTCGGCAAGCAGGTTGCTGAGGCCGACGACGGACGGGCCGGATTCATTCAGGACGCTCGATAGGCGGTGTTTGTGCATGTCGGCATCGATGATCAGAACACGCTTCCCGGCCTGAGCGTTGGCAATGGCGAGATTGAGGGAGAGGAAGGTTTTGCCTTCCCCCGTGACGGAACTGGTTACCGTAATGATGCGAGCCCTGCGCCCCGACTCGGGGAGGCTCAGGCTGGTGCGCAAGGCGCGAAACGCTTCCGCCCCTTGCCCACGGGAATCCTCTCTGGTCACGAAGTCGGCCTTTGCAGCATCAACGTGCGGAATGAAGCCAAAAACCGGGACTCGTGAAATACTTTCCAAATCCTCCTTCCGCTTCAGCGTCGAATCCAGCAGTTCCAGCACGAGGCAGAGCATCACGCTGAACAGACCTGCCGCCAGCGTGGAAATGATCATTATCTTGGCTTTTTCCGGGTAGGCGGGCTTCATCGGCGGCGTCGCCGGAACAAGTATCTGGAAGGTTCCGCCCGTACCGCTGTCCGCACTCTTGGCGATGTACAACTCGTTGACGCGCTGCAGGACCAGACGGTAGGCGCTCTCCGCCGCCTTCAGCCTGTCTTCCAGCATCCGGTATTCATCGGCGATCTGATCGAGCGCCATCAATTCCTTGCGGGCTTCATCCTGATCCGCGCTGATAATGCTGACGCGGACTTTGGCCTGTTCCAGCTTAGCCTGCGCGGAAACGAGGCTGTTCTCCGTTTCCTGCGCAATGGCCTGATTCATATCGCCGATGATTTGCTGCTGTATGCGGACGCTCTTGTGGCCGGGCCCAAAGTCGATGAGCGTCTGAAGGAGATCAGACTGCGCCTTCAGCTTCGCGGACTTGAAGGCGGCAAGGGTCGGGTTCTGGATGGCCTCGGGGATACTGTCGAGCCGCCTGCCTTCCTTCCTCCACAGAGCGATGGACGACACGGTGGCCTCGGCTGAGGCAAGAGCTTCTTCCGCGCTGACCCGGGCCTCGTCAAGCTTGGTAAGGCGGGCGATGCCAAGCTGCTGCGAGGATTCCACGGACAGGATATTGTTCTTCCGCTTATAGGCGTTCAACGTCTCAATGGCGCTGATGCGGTTCTTTTCCATGTTCAGCAGTTCTTCCTGCAGCTTCTCCAAACCGCGCTGCGAAAAACCGCTGGCCCTCTGCTGGCTATCCTGCATATAAATGTCAGCGATATAGTTGGAAACTTCGGCGGAGAAACGCGCATCATCCCATTTAAAACCGATATCAATCAGATAAGTATTTGGAATCTGCTTGATGACGACAAGCTCTTCAAGAGCCTTCAGTGGTTCACGAACTCCTTCAAATTCCTTCTTTTCTCCAAGATGAAAACGTTCGAACACGCGCGCGAGGATATGATCCGACTTGATAGTCTCGATCTGCGTCATCAGAAACGCGTCGCGCCCCTTGGCATCCGATCCGAATTCCGAATCGTAGACATCCTGAATATTGGTCACCTTGAGCGTTCCGGGCTCGACCAGCATGCGGCAGGTGGCCTGATAGATGGGGGTCGCCAGAAAGCAATAGGCCAATGCGAGAACGATGACCGTGCCACAAATCCCGGCCACAAGACGCCAACGGGTCATGACGGCCTTAATGAGGGTGGAAATATCTATTTCCAACAGCCCCTCTTCTTCGGTCGGCGGCGTTTGCATCGTCCTCTCCCCTTTCGACTCTTCCATGAACTCTCCCTTTCCTTCCTCAAATAATAACGTGCAGGAGGGGGGCCGTTTTCTCTCGGACCTTGTCGCCCAAATCGGGGGACAGGGCATTCAAGGCGGCATACCCTTCCTGAAGCTCCGCAACCCGCCGTTCCGCGTCGTGGGCATCGGACCCCAGAAGCACGCGCCCAGAAAACGCCGTGCACAGCGCTTCGGCGCACCGCCTGACATCCTTTCCAAAGAACCCGGTCAAACTTCCTGAAGTAAGTTGAAGCCACCCTCCCGCATCGACGACGGGTTGCGCCAACTCCTCATGTCCCATCATGGCCGGATGCCGCTCAGGATGCGCCCATAACGGCGTCAGCCCCTTGAGCCGCGCGGCAAAAAGCAGCCTTCCAATAACGGCAGGCTGCATAAAAACGGACAACTCGAACAGAAAGGTATCACTTCGGGCAAGCCGCCCTTCCGGAAGATCCTGAAGAACGTTTACCAGTTCTTCACTCACCATCCATTCAGCGCCACCGTACAGGTGCAGTGGTATGCCCTCCCCATTCAAACGCTCCTGCAGCGCTTTCCGAACCAAAGCGTGACGCGACAACGCAACCGCCGTGTTGCCGAACGTATCCATGTGCGGCGTACACACGATAGCGGTAATCCCGTCTCTGGCGGCACACCGGGCCATGGACAGGGCCTCCTCCACAGAGGAAGCCCCGTCGTCAACACCCGGAAGGATATGATTGTGAATATCCAGCACGAGACAGGACTACCAGCGGGTTTCAGGAACGTAGACGACATCGCCCGGTTCAAGGAGCATATCGCCGCCGCCCGTACCTTCTTCAAGCAGCTTCTGGATGTCCACGACAAAGGATTTATCGCCTCGGGTAACGCGAATCTTACTCAAGGAGTTGGGACGCTCCACTCCACCAGCCAGAGCGATAACACGGCTGACCGTCAACGGGTTTTCAGGGTTGGAGTAGAACTGGCCGGGCTTCTTGGCAGTGCCGAGCACGGAAATGGGCTTTGCCTTGGGAACAACGACCGTATCGGAGGGTTGCAGGCGGATATCCGCCGCCTTCTTTCCCATCAGGATATCCTTGGCCGGAACGGAAAGAACGTTCATGTTGCCGGAGGCATCACCACGGCGGACAATGATCTTTTCCACATCCGCGCTTTCGGCAAGCCCTCCGGCGGCGCTGATCGCCTGCATGGCGGTCATCTCGCCGCCTTCGGGGATCGTACAGGAGAAATCGGCGCCAGCATTGATTTCACCCAGCACAAAAATCTTGCGGGGAGCAAAGGCTTCCACGGATACCACCACTTCGGGAGATTCAAATCCATTTCTGCGAAGCGCAGTGGCAATCACGCTTTCGATCTGATCGGGCGTCTTGCCGATGACATTGATGCGCCCCGCGATGGGAAAACGAATGTAACCGGAGTTGTCCACACGCACTTTGACGTTCATATCTTCCTGACGGTAGACATAAATGGAGAGCAAATCCCCTTGGGAAATGCTGTAGGAAGCCGCGGAAGCATCCCCTGAAAAGAGCCCGGCGAACAGCATGGCCACTGCGCCAAGCCCTGCTAAGATACCCTTCATAAAACCAGACATGAAAAACCCTCTTTCTCTACGGGAGCGGAAACACACCCTAAAACGGGGAAAGCTTTCGTCGTGGGCTTTCCCCGTCTTAGGGATACAATACCAATTAGAACGTCAATGCCGCGCCAAGCGTGATCTGGTTGCGATCGTAGCTGGACTGATCGGCATAGTCCGTTACGCTGTACCTGTATCCCGCATTGACGTTGAACCAGTCAGTCACAACATAGCTTACGCCCAACCCGAGGCCATATTCCTTGTAATTGACGTTTTCAGAAGGCGCGTTATGGGAGAAGTAAGGCGTAGCTTCAAACTTGAAACGCCCTTCACCCGGAGAGTAGGTCAGAAACAATCCCGAAGTAAGGCGTTCAATGTAGTTACTGTCCGAGGAATTACTGGTCACAGCGCCATAGGCGGGCGCATAGGCAATGTCGAAACCAGTCGTCCAGTCAGGCGTAAAACCGTATTCGGCACGCAGATGGCCGGTCATTGAGGATTTGCTCTTGCTCGTGTCCTTGATCGTACCGTTGTCATCAAAGTGCATGTACTTGTATCCGGCTTCGGCAATCACCTTGGCGGTATCGCGGTACGTCCACGCAGCGCCCACAAGGCCGGCATAGGACTGCGACGTGTTATAGTGGTTGATCTTCGGCTTCGCCTGTCCAGCGTCAAACTTTGTGTAAATGACCGTATTCGGGCTGAGTGCGAAGGCAGGACGCAGCGAGACGGTATGCTCATCGTAGTCCTGATATTCCAGCATGCTCACGTCGCGGCGCTGCCCGAAATAGGCGTAGTCCACATCCACGCCAAAAAATGGGGTAGGCTTTACGCTTACGCCGGTACCGACCGTGAACTGGTGCATGGCATAAATATCTTCAACATTACGCATATTGTCATAATAGTTGTCGTAATTCGCGGTAAGGCGAGCGGACAACGCCGGGGAGAAGTCCACGGACCCCTTGGAATGGAAATACCCTTCAAAGCCGGAATACTTCGAGTTGTCCAGATAGTCGTTACGCTGGATTTGGCCTTCCATACGGAGCTGCCACACGTCTTTCTGTTCGGCCTGCATCAGGAAACCGGCAGCCGTGGACATGACCGTATCGGACTCTTTGTTGCTTTTCGTATTGAAGATGTTGTCATCGTACTTCACGAACTCGCCGACCCAGAGATCAAGATCCATCAGACGCCCGCCGAGAGCCTGCGTGACCATATTATCTTTCATCAGTGTAATGGGAGCGCCATTGACCCGGGGCGTGTATGGGTCCTTGATGGGTTCGCCAGCCTGAGCGGACAACGCCGAAAACGCCAGCATACCAAGGCCTGCGAACAAAATTTTCATCTGTCTTTTCATCATCCTGCTTCCTTTATCCATTTACTTGCTGTTGGGAGTACCCGTCGCGGGCGTGGAAGGTTGCGTTTCCGCAGTCTGCTGCTGCGCTTGCAGGCCACTTCCCGTCGCGACGTTCGCTGGCAGGACGGAAAGAACCGATGCCGGAGCTTGTGCCGGAGCCTGAGTCGTAGCTTCGTCTTGGGCAGCAGCCTGAACGGATTCCGCTGCTGTCTTGGCTTCAGCCGCCGTCACAGCATGAGCAGCCTGCGTTACGGCCGTACCAGCGGCAGTCGTTACACCGGTGATTTCACCAGTCGGGGCAACAGAAATGCTGATGCCATGAGCGGCCAAGGTCTGCATAGCTTCGGCCCCCATAACCAGAGGAGCACCGTTGACGCTGGCAGCGACGCTCCCATCAGAAAAGGTTACGACCTTAACCGAATTTCCCTGCGCATCAGTGAATTCCGCGGTATGAACGGCCTGTACCGTATCCGCCGCAGACGGCTGCTCCGCAGTCGACGCAACAGTCTCCTCAGGGGCGGCAAAGCCAAGCGGAGCTGCACACAACCCCGTTGCCAACACAATGGCACCAAAACAAAGAGTACTTTTCTTCATGACAACTCCTCCTTTTTCATTGGAAAACCACATGAATCCCATTCATGGAATTTCTCAAAAGGCTATTCTCAAATGTTCTTCGCCGTTGTTGCCCTGCTCGTTCCACAATATGTCCTTAATCCCCGTCCGGGGCGTAAAGGAGGTTGCGGGACGTTGCAACAATGCAAATACAGCATCAATATCGCCTCTATCACACGCCCTTTCCAGCTTGCCCAGCAATCCCTTCAACTCATCCATCGCCATGCAGCTCTCTTCTTTCCGCATGATGCGAGGATGTTCCGTAGGGATGGCCTTGCCTTCGATAAGCAGCTCTTCAAACAGCTTTTCTCCCGGGCGCAGGCCGATTAAGGCAATCTCGATATCGCCTGAGGGGTGCCTTTCGTCACGGATGGAGCGTCCTGACAAGCGGATCAGCCTTTTGGCCATATCGAGAATTCTGACTGGTTCCCCCATATCTAGAATAAAGACATCACCGCCCTTCCCCATAGCCCCAGCCTGAATCACAAGCTGGACAGCTTCGGGTATCGTCATGAAATAACGGATGATATCTGGATGGGTAATCGTAATGGGGCCACCTTTAGCAATCTGCTCGCGAAACAGAGGAATGACGGAGCCAGACGACCCCAGAACATTGCCAAAGCGAACCATGCTGAAAATGGTCTTATCCTGCGTCGCGGCAAAAGCTTGGAGAACAAGTTCCGCCATACGTTTGGTGGTGCCCATGATGTTGGTGGGGCGCACGGCCTTATCCGTAGAAATCAATACAAAAAGGGAAACACCCGCCGCCAATGCGGCCCGAGCGGCCCGTACAGTCCCAAATACATTATTCCGAATACCTTGTACGATGTTGTATTCAACAATCGGAACATGCTTGTAGGCTGCGGCATGATAGACCGTATCAATGTGGAAGGTACGAAAGATCTCTTCAAGCTGTTTCTCGTCCTGTACATTACCAAGTATAGGAACAACATTAATATTCTGTGATTCAGCCTGAACGCGAAGATGTTGCATAACCGTGTAGAGAGCCAACTCATTCAGTTCAAACAGAACCAGACAGCTTGGCCGGTGCAACAAAATCTGGCGACAAAGTTCGGAACCTATGGAACCACCTGCGCCGGTAACCAGAACCGCCTTCCCCTGTGTATTTTTATAAAGAAGCGACTCAACTGGAGGAATAGGATCACGTCCAAGGAGTTCCTCAATGTCCACAGGCCTCAGCTGATCAATATGAGCTTTTCTGGAAACGATGTCAGAAATACTGGGGACTGAAAGAATCTCTAGCCCCAGCTCTTCCAACCGCTCAAGAATTATTCTCTTTTGCGCTTGGGGAGTTCTTGGCATGGCAAGCAAAATAGTCTTTATGTCATAACCCCAAATAAGATCAGAAAGGGATTGCGGGGAATAAACTTTCATCCCGCGAATGATTTTCCCCCAAAGTTTTTTGTCATCATCAATGAAGGCTACAATGTTATATTTCCCTTCAGACTGAAGCGCAGCATACAACTGGCGCCCGCCATCACCGGCACCATAAATAAGAGCAGCCTTATTTCCTGATTTTTGGATACGGATGAAGAAATAGCTGGCTACAAACCGTATTCCAGCGCATAAAAAGGTTGCAAATGCAATATAAATAATGGGAATGCTACGTGGAATGGCTATACTTAATATTCTGCTGTACAAATATAGAAAAAAACCGGAGAGAACAGATAGTATAAAAATATAGAGCAGTGTTCTCAGCGAAATGTAACGCACTATGGTGCGATACAATCCCAGCCATACCGCAGCCGTGAGGCTTGAAAATACGGTGGCTCCCAGAGCCAGCCACCAGCGATACCCACCATACAAAGCGATGCTGAAACCATCATCAAGGCGAAACCAGTAGGCAAGAAAACAAGAACACAGGAGAAGCAACACATCCAGAATTATAAGGATGCACAGCTTCTCCCTGTGAGGAAGGGCAAAGAGAAATTGACAAAAAGAATACGTCATACGCCGATCCTGTCAGCTGTATGACGCAAAAAGATATTAGACCCGAAGAAATAAAGCTATGTCAACGCCACGTCC
>OGYZ01001787.1_pt1 | contig 16062 bp, 18 predicted proteins | sample 1576681 | NCBI WGS metagenome assembly OGYZ01 (sample SAMEA3541480, study PRJEB24748) | human gut metagenome | biome: human gut; feature: human-associated habitat; material: faeces | place: China | collected 2012 | reverse complement strand
CGTTTTAATGTAAGATATGCAGACAAAGAAAAATTAATAAACGAGCTTAAAGGACTAGGTATCGATGAAGCAAATATAGTGGCTAATGACCAATATTCTACAATTACCGTTACAGGAAATAGCTACGAATTAACTCAGGCAGGAAGGCTTATAAAATCCATAGATAAACCAGTAAGTCAATGCTTGATTGTAGCACAATTAATCGAAACATCTCACACTAAAGATTTAGATGTTGGCTTTAACTATACAATGCCAAGTTACATGCACAATGTTGATGACCCTATATCACATCAGAATTGGGGAACAAAATTAACTTTTGGTGTAACTAGTCAGCTTAATGAAGCAATATCTAAGGGAAAAGTAATGAGTAGACCTGTTATTTTAACAGAAAATGGACATGAAGCAAAACTTTTTATGGGCGATAGCGTGCCAATTCCTCAGCAAAATACAGCAGATGGTTCTACTAATATTACTTTTGATTACCAAGATATAGGCAGTACCTTAAATATTAAACCTACTATAGATAAAGCTTCTGGAATAGTGAGTCTAGATATCGATACACAGATAAAAAATATTACAAAATATATAGAGCAAGGTGGTATGCAAGCTCCACAGATTGCAAGTCGTGAAGCAAACACCATTGCTCATTTAAAATCTGGTCAAACATTTGTTATTGGTGGACTTATGAGTAAAGAAGACTTTGATACAATATCTGGTATTCCACTTTTAAGAAAACTCCCTCTTTTAGGCAAATTATTTGAATATCATACGAAAAATAAATCTAACACAGAAGTATTCATCACCATAACGCCATATATTATCAACGATGATATACCTGAAAATCTATTACCACAGATAAAAAAAGAAAACCAAGTATTAAATGAATTAACTTCAACTACAGATAATCAAGAAAATCAACAAAACTTAAAGAAGGTGAATTAATGGAATTTATTACAGATGAATCACTAAAACAAAAGATGATAGCTAAAGGTAAATATATAGATGCCTCACTTGTAAAATTAAATATACCTGCAAATATTGTCGCTTTAGTAGATAAAAACATTGCTCAAAAATATAAGATTCTTCCCTTTAATTACGATGAAGAACATCAAACTTTATATATTGTTTGTAATGAAGATGCATTGCTTGAGCAAGATGAAATTGAAGATATTTTTTCTACAAGGTTAAATGCAACAATTAAATTAGTTTTAACTGACAATTACAATCTAAAAGAAGCTCTAAAATACTACTACAAAGTAGACTTAAATACTCAAAGTATGGCTCATGAAGTACAAGAAAATATAGAAGATAATGCTCCTATCTTAAATAAAGTCAAAAATATCATAGCTGATGCCATAGAATTTGGAGCGTCAGATATACATTTTTTACCTTATAAATTTAATAATTGCTATTCTATAAAAATTTTATATCGTATAAATGGTAAGAACGTAAATCATAGTGCAGATTATGATTTTACAGAAAATGAAATACCTAGAATATCTATGGCAATTAAACGCTTAGATACTTCAGCTAGTTCCGATATGCTTAGAAAAAATATGCCAAATAAAGGCTCTTTTCTAACAAAAGATAAATTAGGAAATGATGTTGATGTGCGTATTTCTACCATGCCTATGGTATCTGGTATGGAAAAAGTAGTACTTCGCCTTCAGCAATTTTTGAGTAAGCAAAAGACTTTATATGATATAGGTTATCTATCTAAAGATATTGATATTATCAAAAATCAACTTAAAATTTGCCCAACAGGATTGTTTATTATAACAGGACCTACAGGAAGCGGTAAAACCACCACACTTCATGCTCAAATTGGTGAAGTAGTAAAAAATGCAGATTATGAAAAAATAGTAGTAACTATTGAAGACCCTGTAGAAATATATAATCCTAATTACTGTCAGGTTCAGATCCACGAAACAGAAGACAATGCTACTAACTTTAGTTCACAAAAAGCATTACAGGTAATTTTAAGACAAGACCCAGAAATTATTCTCTACAATGAAATCAGAAATAAAACAGACGCTGAAACTGTAATTCAAGCTGGAGCAACAGGACATCAGGTATTTACGACACTACATGCTAATGACTGTATAACGGCAATTTCAAGGCTTCTTGATTTAGGCGTGTCTAAAGTATCTTTGTTAAACCAAGTAAATTTAATCAGTTCTCAAAGACTTATTGGTATACTTTGTCCTCATTGTCAAAGAGAATACAAATTATCTGAATCGGACAAAATTTTATTATCTGAAGAAGAATATAATCGACTTTCAACAATAGATTTAAAACAAGTAGGAACTGTAGAACAAAGAAATAATTGTCCTCATTGTAATCATACTGGCTATATTAATCGAATAGCTATTGTTGAATATGTTTTATTTAATGATGATTTAAAAGACATCTTGTATCATACAAGTTCAATGAAAGAAATTAAAGAAGCCTTAAAGAAAAATAAATTTATTTCTATGTGGGAGAAAGGTTTAGATTATGTAGTAGCAGGAAAAACTAGTCTAATTGAACTTTATAATCAAATTGGTAATAAAGATGCTATCAATAATCTCATTAATAATTTATAGGAGGATATATGGACGAATTACTATTTAAACAAATAATTTATGAAATAGTAAACTCTATACTAATATTTTTGCACATCAAAAAACGTACAGTGCCAAATGATATTGATTTATTAAAGTTTTTTAGAGTATTAAGGCGTTATCAAAAGGCAGGTATTCCTATGGATAAAGCATTAGAAGAATACTTAGAATCTAATCATGAGATAATGAAGCCTTATCTAAAAAATGTAATTGCTGAATTAAATTCAGGACGAAGTTTATCTGAAGCAATAGTTAAACAAAAAATTGTACCAAATTTCATTGCAGAAATGATAAAAATAGGTGAAACAACCAATATGACTGCTATTTTAGATGAGATTGTATATTATCTAAAGCAAAAAACAGATATAGCACGAAAAATAAAATCCAATTTATTCACCGTTAAAATAATGTTTGCTGGTTTGATCGTTCTGATGATAGTAGCAATCTATATGTTAGGTAGAATGAAAGGCGTATTTGATAATTTAAACGCTGATTTACCATTTATAACTAAACTATTATTAAATTTTGGTGATTTTGCTATTTATTATATTTGGTTATTGCCTTTTATAGTTATAGGTTTTGTTTTTCTATATAAAGTAATAATAAAAAAATACAAAGAAAAAATCGATATATTACTTTTAAAAACACCAATTTACAAAGATATTTTAAAACTAACTACACATTATTACATCTGCAAAATACTTGCTATTTTGCTTAAAAATGGTATAAGAACATATGATGCTTTAAGATATACAGCTATGGCAATAGATAATAGCAGATATAGAGATGAATTATTAGATATAGCTGAAAAAGTAAATAATGCTTATACTCTCTTAGATGCTGTTGAAGAAGTAGATAAACATTATAAGTTATTAGATAAAGATTTTATATTTGTTATTCGTTCTATTGTGCAAACAGGTATAGCTTCAGCAGCTTTAGATGAGCTTTCTGAAGACTACAAAGAACAACTTTTAGCTAAACTTATAACTTTACCAGAAAAAATCTCTACTCCAATGATGGGTATTGCCTGTATAGTAGTGATAACAATATATGTTTCTATTTACATTCCAATCTTTACATTAACACAAAGTGCTCAAGGAATAGGGATGAGGTTAATCGTATGAGGAGACCTGCATTTAATCTAATAACTTTAGTTATATATACATGTGCTGTTGTTATGCTTACAGGTATAGCCCTTTATGGTGCAAATGAATATCTAACTACTTCCAAAATAGCAGATACAAAATCTACCGTAGCAAATTATGCTACTGCTGTAAGTCAATACAGATTTGAAATAGGAGAATATCCAGATAATCTAACTGAACTTACTAAAAAAGGCAATAAAGATGTTGACGGCAATGATGCTTCACATTTTGGCCCATGGTTAAATAAAATTGAAAAAGATGCTTGGGATAAAGATTTTGTATATGAAACACTGAAAACAGGTGGTGATGAAACTGGATTTGTCATTTATTCTAAAGGAAGTGATAACAAAGGAATATTTAGTAATAATGAATTTAAAAATGGGGCTATCGGCATAATAGGTAAATAAAATAATAAAACACTAAAATAAAAATAAAGGAGACTTTCAACATGATAACAACATTGAATTACAAATTAGGTGCAATTACAAATAAAACACAAAGAAAAGCTTTTTCTATTATGGAATTAATTGTTTACATGGTAGTTGTGTTATTTTTAATAGGTGTGTTATTTTTTGGTTTGCCATTTCTAATTAATCAAGCAAGAGTAACTACTGCTAAGCAAGAAATGGATACCTTAAAAACTGCCGTAACAGCTTATCAAATGTTATGTGTTAATCCGGGTGAAAACATTACCGCAGAAGATTTAAAAACAGGACTTACAGCAGAAGAATCTTTAGATGGTATAGCACATGAAAATATTTTGCCAGAAGATGCTGATTTGAAAGACCCATGGGGCGGAGATTATGTTATTGAAACAAGCCCTGATGGTAGCGGTAGTATCTCAACTTCTAATGCCGTATCTATTGGTGGACTTGATAGTGAAGTAGTAATTTCATGGTGATAAAATAATAAAAAAGTAAAAAATATAAGGCAGATTAGGAAATCTAATCTGCCTTTATCATAGGAGGGTACAATGCATAGATATAGAAAAAGACCTGCAAGTATGTTAATATCAGCGATACTTGCTTCAATTATGTTTATAATTATAGCTAATAGCTTTATGAATTTGTGGGGAAATAGCTTTACAACTTTAACAGCAGCTAAGACAGCAACACAAGCACAAGCATATTCTGATATAGTATCTGAAAAAATAAAACTTGAAGGTACAGATGCAGAAGAAGTAACAACAAAAACAAAATTAAGTGAAATAACTGGTAATGATAGTGATGATGATTGGTTTTATACTTATGAAATAGAAAATGAAACAGAAGATGATAACGGAAATATTTTTAAAGTAGCCACTATTAAAATTTATAAAGATGATGAAAATGGTCCAAGATATAGTACAGAAATCCCGCTATCTTCTTTAGGTAGCAGTTTTTCTGTGCCAATAGGCGGTATTATTGCTTATACAGGTTCTCTAAATACTTTGCCATTAAACTACCATTTATGTGATGGAACAGATGGTACACCAGACTTAAGAGATCGTTTTATTGTTGGTGCAGGTAGTTCTTACAATCTTAATACTATTGGTGGTATAAGTACAAATATACTTGCACTAAATCAATTACCTAATTTAGCAGATTTTCTTAATAAAACTATTGCGGTTCAAGGAAATAATCAAGTTAATGGTTCTAATAATTTAGTTAGTAATTTACCAATTAGAGCTTGGTCATGGGAGTATTTTCAAAAAAATGAAGGAAATACACATGGTTATTTCAAAAATGCCTTTGCTACTATACCAGGAACTAGTAACTCTTTTGGACAACCAATAGAAAATAAGCCACCATATATGGCTTTATATTGGGTTATGCGTATAAAATAAAAAGCAGTTCATTGAACTGCTTTTTTATTTACATGGTATGAAATAAATTCCATTATTACCACCACTAAAGGTGATAACATCACCTTTAGATACAGGTACAATTGTCATAAAGATGGTATACTTCGCATATCATTTGTATTTTATAGTTAAAAAAGCCCCTACTACCTAGATTTTCTAAGTAATAGAGGCTTATTTTTTAGCGATAATTTTTTTAAGAATTTATTTAGCTTCTATAAAAAAACTTATTCATTGTGATACATAAATATTGTCCGCTAATATTTAACACTTTATTTTATAGCAATAAAATATCTTTCCAATCAGCAGGAAAGCCCATTGTATTTTTATCAACATATGAATATTGTTGGAAAAGTTTTTCTAACTTTTTAACAAAATTTGTCCAATGTATATCATTTTTAACTAAATGCTTTATACAACATAATACTCCCAAAATGCGAATATTTGATATATGTTTTTTTGTGTATTGTTGATATAATTTAGGTGTTTTAGTAAGCTTAGCGTTATATAATCTTCCATAATGAGCACAAATATTTCTTATATAAGAAATACTTTCTATCCAACTTTCAAAATAAGTATAACTTACGTTATATGTTAAAGCTATCATTTTTTTATCTGCATTATGCATATTTTTAAACAATTTGGATAATGTTCCAAAACTTATAATTTCAACTAAAGCGTATAATGGAATATCTCCATCAATATAATTGTTTCTAAAATTATAGATAAATGGTACACGTTTATTTCGATTTATTTCAATTGATATTTCATTCAGGAAAGCTGTATGATATTTCTTATTAGAAAAATTATTACTATCTTTATATCCTAATACACCATATTTTAAGCAAAAATAATTTGATATACGGCATCTGAGATTTATCTCTACCTTTTCGATTTGAGTAAATAAAATTTGTCTAAATTCAGCATTAAATAAATATAATTCTTTTAATTGTTCAAAAGAGATATTATCATAATAGTTTCCATTTTTAGGTTTTAATCCAATACTGAATGCTTTTATAAATCGAAAGTAAGAAACATCATTAAGAAAATCTTTTGCTAGTTGTTCATCTTTTATTATAAGATTTAAACTTTTTAAATTATTAACTTGTTCCTCAATAGTTAATGCTGATTCATGTTTTTTCAAACTCATATAAGTCTTCCTAAAAAATTAAATGACCCGACGTGGTCCGCATCATTGAGAGGCGTGTCGGGTTCTGTTACTTATATTATACATACCTTATTATAAAAAAGCAAGTCATTTAGCCTTAATAAAATAACGAACTGCCTTATTAATTGGTCTTACTTCATTAGCTATAGGAATATCATCAGTTATACCAGTAGTTAATTTAGTTTTATTATTAGACCATACATCACCATCACTAAATCTAGGAATACCACCATTCCCAGATTTACCATGAGATGCAGGCATTGTAATTTCATGAGTATGTTCTATTAAAGCATAGTTTTGAAGTTCACCTAAATCTGCACTATTACCACCTAGTCCACGGAGAAACATACCTCTATAATCTGGTACATTATGCATTAGTTCATATAATTTAGGGTATTTAGTGCTGTCTATTGATTGACCATTACATTCGAGATAATTGTCTGAAGGATTAGTTGCTAGTGTCCAGGCAATAACCATACCAACTTCAAGACTATCTCCACTTCCTAAAGAATTTATTTATTTTCTACAAGGTATAAACGTTATTCCATAAATAGAATTTTGACCTATTATTGATATACCACTAAAAGTAATTATATCTCCTTTTAATACTGGAATAATATTCGCTCTCCATTCATGGCGATTATAGGCTTCATCATACCTAAACCATTCTATAGGGACCAAAATATTATTAATATATACTCTAGCTCCATAATTCCAAGCTGACTCGAAAACATTTATATAGCCATTATTAGGACATACAAAACCACTACTTGTAATATGGATAAAATTATTAAAATCAGGTACATGAAAGTTATTATTATTTCCTAAAGAATTTACTTAGCTTTAATAAAGTATCTAACAGCCTTATTAACAGGTCTATTTTCTACTGCTACTGGAACAACTCTACTTGCATCAAAATATGTCATGTAATATGGTGTACCATTATTTCCCCATTCAGAACCAGATGTTCTCCAACTTTGATAAAATGCTCCTGATTGAGGTTGACCTAATCCATGATCGTTTCCATTACCTGCCACCATAAAACTTCCAGTAATATTTCTAATAGCATCACCCTGTAATTCTCCTAAACTAGTAGAATTACCACCCAATCCTCTTAAAAATACACCTCTATAGTCTGGAGTATTGTGCATTAAAGCATAAAGCTTAGGGTATTTATTACCATCTACGACCTGACCATTACATTCGAGGTAATTATCATCAGGATTAATTTCTAAAGCCCAAGTAATAATACTGCCCACAGGTAAAATACCATTTCCTAAAGAAATTAATATCCTATTGCTATCCAATAAAAACTGTCGTGTTGACCATAACCGTCAGATAAATGAGCAGAAAATCCATTTGCACTAAAACTACCTACATCTACCATAGAAGCGCCTTTACCTCCACCAGAAACTACTGGACTTACTGCTGTTGTAAATGGTATAGGATATCTTTGATATTCATAACATTTACCTCTACCCCATTGAATTAATAATCCATTAGGAAATTCACAATAATAACCATATTCATTATATTTAATTTCGTTTAATTTACTATTTCCTAAAGAAGTCATTTGGCTTTAATGAAATAGCGAACTGATTTATTAATAGGTCTATTTTCATTAGCTACAGGAACAACACGAGAAGCATCAAAACCCATTCCTTGTGACACATAATTATAATATCGTCCGCTATATTCAACAGAACTTCTACCTAAATTAAATTGATAAAATACTCCTGTTCCATAATCCCATAAACCAACTTTGTCAGAAGCTGAACCGCCCATTGTTCCTGTTATGTTACGGATAGCATCTCCCTGTAGTTCTCCTAAACTAGCAGAATTACCACCTAGACCTCTTAAAAAAAAACCTCTATAATCTGGCACATTGTGCATTAAAGCATAGAGCTTAGGATATTTACTACCATCTACAACCTGACCATTACACTCTAAATAGTTATATGAAGGATTAACAGATAACGTCCAAGCTACTACCATTCCTATTTCTAATCCATCAGTACTATTTCCTAAAGAAATTATTAATATTCTATAACAACATATCCATAATCAAATATAGGCGTATTAATAAATACGCCTATATTTATGTCTGAATCGAATGAGTTTTATTTTTTGAAATTTGCATATAATTCATCTATCGCTTTTATTTGACTTTCTTGTAAAGTATGGGCATACAAATTTAATAATATATCTGGATTTGCCCAACCACCTAATTTTTGAATATCTACGATAGCCACTTTATTATGAATAAGATTTGTAGCAAAAGTATGTCTTGTACTATGAATATGCAAGTCCTTTGGTAACCCTAAACGCTTCAATCTTTTTTTCATGTTTTGTAAGAGATTATTAGGATTGTAAACATCGCCTTTTTTAGTACAAAATACAAGATTATACATATTAGTATATTTATGCTTAGAAAAATATTCTTCTTGTTCTTTTTTTAGTATTAATAACTTATTCATTAATTCTTGTGGTAGTGGTATAACTCTAATCGAAGATTTATTTTTAGGAATAGCTTTTAGTTTAGGTTCATTGTTAACGACAACTAAAACTTGACTTACGAATATAGTATTATTGGAAAAATTAACTTTGTCCCAACTAAGCCCTAAAATCTCACTTCGCCTGGTTCCTGTGAAAAATAACAATTCATATGCCAGATGATATCTATAATTTTTAGAATTATTCAAAAACAATACTTGTTGTTCTTTAGTAAAAACATTTTTAGATACATTAATAATCCTAATATTCTCTGTATATGAGGCTACATTTTCTTTTACAATATTTTCCCTAACAGCCTGATTTAAACAGGCTATTATAAGTGAACGTATTTTATTAACAGTCCAATTAGATAAACCTTTTTTCTTCGTACATAAAATAGATTTATTTCCATACTGTAATAAATTAGATAAAAATTCTTGTATATCTCTGGTTGAAAGATTTTGAATAAATTTTCTGCCTATATTAGAAGGTCTTACATGAATATTAATGTAGGTCAAACATACATTTCTTGTTGTTATTTGATGTTTAGGATATTTATATATCATATACCAGTTATACATATAATTACCAAAAGTTACATTTTTGCATTTCATAAAAAACACTCCTTTATTTTTGTATTATTATACATAAAGGAGTGTTTTTTTACTAAGTGAATAATATTTTAGTTTTTAGATGTTATTTCTTGTTTATTCCATCTATCTATAAACCACTGATAAACTTCTAGTTCATTTATAGAAATATTAATTACATCAGATATATATTGCCAATCATCACCATTAGCCATCATTCTCATAGCAATTTTTCGAGCTACTTTTTTAGTAAATTCAATATTTAAATTTTTTATATTTTCTTCAAGATAGTCAATCAAACTGCCTAAAGCATCAGTAAAACATGATATATAATCATAAAAAAGTTTATTTATTTCACTATGTTTTAACGTTTTAAAAATTTTTTCTAAATACAAAATTGTATTATTTTCTTTTAATATAAAATCTCCAACTTCATCTATATCATAACAATCTAATAAATTTATAGGATATTTTGAAATATCATTTCCATTTTTTTTACTAAAGAATATCCGACAAACACCTTCGTGAACTAATTCTTGTATTTTTATATCCATGTCTTGATTATACCTATAGATTTTAAATATATTCTCTAGTCTATTTTTAACGATATTTTCTTCAATTTCATATAGTTTAGATACTGGTATACTTGTCATTTCAGAAATATATTCTTTATTTTTGTTATTCATTAACATATTATATGCAATGTTAGTTGCAACTTCCTGTTCAAGTATAATATTATTTTTTTCTATTTTTGTTTCTAAATACCAAACTAAATCATTCATTATAGATACTAAATTACCATATGTGTAAAAAGCATATACATCTCTAAAATTATCATGGGTTAATGATTGTAATTCTTTTCTAAGAAATAATGTTTCTGATTTATCTTCAGATACAATATTTCCCACTGCATTATAGTCTTCTGCATCTTCAATTAAATATGTTGGTGGATTTTCATATTTTGGGTCTAATAATAACTTGTGAGTAATTTCAAAAGCTATATCACTTATTTTTATATCTAAACTTTGATTTCGCAATATTGTGTCTTCTATCATAATATCATCTCTTTCATTTGTTTTATCTTAATTGTAGCATATTACTAATAAATATTAATTGTTATAATGTATTTTCATATTTTCAATATAGAATATATCTTTACTTATTAATCTTAGTTTTAAGATAATTTCATACTCAAATTTATGTTTAAATATTACTAAAGAACTATCTATATCGATATCATTCAAAATAAAGCCATAACTTTCAAAAGTAGCTAATAAATTAGTTGTATTCATCATTTTTAGTTTTAAGGCTTTAATTTCATTAATTATTTTGTTGTTTAATTTAGTCATGTATATCTTCCTTTCTACCTATGCGACTGTTTTTTTTGTTGATTTTCGCACGTCTTGAGATAATGGCAGAAGGGAAAAAAACAAGGGTAGCGAAGCTATTCATTTCACCCTTGTTTTTTTGGAATGAATGCCATTATAGTGCGAGCAGAAAAGCGACAAAAAGTTATTTTATCATTGTTTTAAATTTAATCCGCAGGATTATTTTTATCATTTATTACATTTATTTTGTGTTCGATTCGAACACAATTTGGTTAAAAGTACATTCTAAAAATCAAATATAACTATTTAAAAATGTGTTCGAATCGAACACATTTTTTAGTTACTGACAAAAAGTTCAGCTTTTTTTGCCTATTTTCATCGAACACAAAACCATTTTAAACTCACAAACCCTTGATATATAAGGATAAAAAATTTTTTTCATTTTTTCAAAAGTCGATACTTTTAAAATTCACTTCCATGATACCATAGTTTTAACAGGGATTTAGGAGGCGTTCAAATGAACAAAAAAGCATTTTTAGAATGGGAGTTGATTTTATATTCATCTATCATGTTAATACTTTGTCTTGTAGGGATATTTTCTTTTACAAATTATGCTATGGCTAAGTTTGATATACAAAAAGAACAAATAAACAATTTAGATGTAGCATTAGAAAGATATAGCACAGACCATTTAATGATAAAAGATGTATATATAGATAACGAAAATAATATTGTAGATAAAAAGCAAAAAACATATCCTGAAAAATTAGATGAACTAATAGATTTAGGGTATATAAACCATATTGAAAATATAGATGACTTTGAATATAAACCATATAAAAAAGACAACTATTATATTTACTATGAACTAAAGATAAAAAAGCCGTTATCTAACTCTTATTATATAAGCGAAGGTAGTAAACGAAGTGAATATATAGCAAAGGAAGACTAAGAAATGTTATTAATGAAAATACTTATTGCTATTAATATTTTATATTTAATCATTGAAGATTTTCGCACAAAGACAGTTAGTATCTATTATTGTATCAGTCTATTTACGTTAAGTACCACATATGCTATATTCTCTAATTTTAATATTGTATGTTATCTAAACAATTTATTATCTGGAACATTATTTTTGGTGTTTATCTATGCTTCATCAATTAAACTAAAAAATTGCAATAATATTAATATTACTTTTGTTAATGAGGATAATCGCCTAGATAAAGGACTTTCGTATTTACCAATAATATTTTTAGGTTATGTAATATACAAAATCTTTGATTTTGATGATATATTTGCTAATTATTTAATAACATTTCAAAATAGCATGGATTTTTTATCATTACCACTGTGTATTCTAACATGTTTGATAATATTTATTCAGGTTTTAAGATGCTTTAAATCAAATAAGCAAATAATAACCAGCATGGGAGATGGAGATATTTGGGCAATGATGGGGATAGTTGGCTTTATACCTTTAGGTGAATTTTTTATCATAATATTTTTAGCTAATATCACATTCATTTTAATTTACACAACAAGGAGATTTTTATGCAGCTAGGATTTAACCGAGTCAATTTTATAAAAGACATTATTAACAATAAATTTAATGGCAATATAACAAAATGTGCAATAGAATTATCCTTATCTAATAGTTATCTGCACGCTGTAATTTATGATACTAAAAATAAAGGTGGCATAAAGTTATTAAATGCTATTATTAATTATTGTACTAAAAACAAAATAGATTATCATAAATATATTTTTATAAATTTAGGAGAATGAAATGAGTATTAAAGACTTTTTAAAACCAGCACCATACATTAATAACACAAACCCCATAAATCCCTCTGACAGGGCAAAAGATGATTATGATGTTGAATTATCTAAATTAACCAATGATAGATTTAATCTTTTGCGATTAGTGGCAATTTTAGCTTTTGTTATAGTTATAATGGCAATTTCATTAATTTACTTTGCTACAAAATCTGAAATTAAACCATATATAGTAGAAGTAGATACACAAACGGGAATAGTTAGAAATGCAGGCTATCTACAAGAACAAAAATATGAACCACAAGAGGTAGCTAAAAAATATTTTATAACAGATTTTATCAAAAAAATGCGAGAAATACCTTTAGACCCTGTGCTATATAAAAGGAATATTAACTCATCTTATGCCTTTTTAAGTAGAGATGCTATGGGAAAATTAAATCATTATCTACAATCTGAAGATATCGCTAAAACATTAGGTCATAAGACAGTGCAAGTAAAAATAAATGTTATTTTGCCACTCACAGAGAGCAATAATTCCTATCAAGTCAGATGGGTAGAAACAAGATATAGTTTAGATACAGGAAATAAAGAAACTGTAGAAATGTCTGGAGTATTTACCATTGCCATAAAACCACCAGAGAATGAAGAAATGGCATTAAAAAATCCACTCGGTATATATATAACAGATTTTTCATGGGATAAAGAGGCTGTAAAACAAGATAAAAATAAAAAATAGGAGAGATAATTATGAATGGAAAAATAGCTGCAATTTTAATTTTAGCGGTATTAATGATAAATAGTTATCAAATAGCAAACGCAAATGAAAACACCACAGTAAATGAAATAAAACAAGATATAACAAAGCTTAATGAACACAAAGATAATAAAAACTATGATGTAGAACAAGCTGTAGCCAAGCTTTATGAAAAAATAAGTGATTTAGAAGCTAAATTAGAAGTTGAAGTAGACCTTGCCACCAAAGATAAAGACGCTAAAATAACTGATTTACAAACAAAACTAGATAATATCACTAAAGAAAAGCAATCCGTAAAAGAATATTTAAATAACCTTAAGCAAAATCCTCCAGAAAATAAAGTAAATGAATTACCAAAATTAACTTATGATGCACCAAAACAAACTACTAAAGATTATGTAATTTTGCCACCTAATTCTTCAAGAGCTAATAACTATATTCAAGATGGTAAAAAAGGGCTATGCTCGTATGGTATTTTCTTATGGACCAGAACAAGTATATAAGATTTACTGCAAAATAGGCTATCTAACAGATATTAAATTTAAAGATAATGAAAAAATAACTTATGTGGGTGGTGGAGATACTGCTCAATGGTTAATAGACCACGCTACAGTAGAAAACACATCTCATTTGTATGTGAAACCTATAGCTAATAATATATCTACAAATGTAATTGTAAATACGGATACAGGTCATATTTATCAAATACTATTAAATTCTGGCGATTGGTTTAACCCTATGGTTAGCTGGAGTTATGGAAATGAAGATGACATTCAAAAACAAATAAAACAATCTATGGATAATGCCTATATTGAAAAAGATAATATTAAGCCAGAAAATATAAATTTTAATTACAAAATTAAAGGCAATAAAAATATAGATTTTATGCCAACAGCTGTATTTAATGATAAACGAAAAACATATATTAAATTTAAAGAATTAGATACATTACCTGTTTTATTTATTAAAGACAAAGATAAAAAATTAATCTTAGCCAACTATAAAACTTCTAATAATACTTTTATTGTAGAAACGATATTTGATGAAGCCATTTTAAAATCAGCTAATGAAGAAGTAACTATTACAAGGAAAGATTGATATGAATATATTAGACAAGGTTCGTCATAAAGACACAACTTATTTAACAAACAATATAAAAGATAATCAGTCTGCTGAAACCTTAGGTGAAGCACTGAAAAAAGATGAAGAAGACATAGATAATCTACAAACCACTACACAAACATCAACTGTTAATAAAAAAGTAGTTATAGGATTATTTTTATTCTTTATGACTGTAGCTGTAACCGTATTTATTTTTAGTTCAGATGATTCTTCCGATGAGAAAAAAGAAAATAAACCCAAGGTTGAAGTTGCAGATACTCAAAATGATTATAATGTAGCCAAAACAGGTAGCGTAGATACAATTCCAGATAATTATGATTCTCTAGCTAAACACGAACAACAACCAAATAAAAATATTAATAATCAAAATCAAGCTCAATATGTACAAAAAAGACCAGCAACTAATTCAAGTAATAATACTAATTATTATCCAGAAAATAATAATGAAGTTCACTATTCAAGACCTGTACCAATATTACAAAGCCAGCCTCCTAGTTATATACCTAAGCAACAAACATCTAATACAGCCAATACTACTTCTATAAATTCATCAAATACAAATAATGAACAAAAACAAGATGAAAAAAATATATTTGCAGCAGCTATAAAATTTATGTCATTTAACCAAGATAACCAAGATGAAAATACAAGTGAAACAGTAACTACTGAAAATCCTACTAATAATACATTTTCCTATCCTCAAGTTAATAATATAAACGAAAATACTATTTTAGCAGGAACCTTAATCAATGCTACTCTTTTATCAGGCATTAACAGTCAAATCGGTGGGCAAATAATGGCTCAAATTAATAATAATATCTATGACTCTTTATATGGAAATAATTTATTAATTCCTGCTGGTAGCAAAATTATAGGTCAATATGAAAGTGCCATTAAGCAAGGACAATCAAGAGTAGATATATCTTGGAATACACTTATTTTTCCTAATGGAGATACCTATAATGTTGAAAATATGTTTAAATCAGTAGATGCTCAAGGTTATGCAGGTATAAAAGGAGATGTCAATAATCACACGGGAAAACAAATAGGAGCTGGTATATTAGCTAGTGCTATTGGAGCTTTAGGAAACATAGCTACTGGTAATAATTACAGTGAATATGGCTGGAGAAATAGTGGCGATTTAGCAGCTCAAGGAGCAGCTACAAGTCTTATAAATACAGCATCTAAGCTATTTGAAAAGCAAATGAATATCGAGCCAGAAATAACTGTTAATCCAGGA
>OGYZ01001781.1_pt1 | contig 16096 bp, 10 predicted proteins | sample 1576681 | NCBI WGS metagenome assembly OGYZ01 (sample SAMEA3541480, study PRJEB24748) | human gut metagenome | biome: human gut; feature: human-associated habitat; material: faeces | place: China | collected 2012 | reverse complement strand
ATGTATGGAGGAATATCCTGAGAGAAACGGCAACCGCCCTGGATCATTACGTAGTCGGGCGAGAACGTCGCGCTCGAAGCGGGCGGGCAGCGGATGCTCGTCGAACAGGACGGCACGCGCCTCGAGATCGCCGGCGAGGAGCTGGCCTACCACAAGGTGGAGGCCGAGCAGGAGATTCCGATGACGAACACCGTCACCGTACCGCGCGGCAAGGAGTTCTCGCTCCGCCTCTCGGACGGCACGCAGGTATGGCTCAACTCCGAGTCGAGCCTCGTCTTCCCGGTCCGCTTCGGCGACGGGCCGCGCGAGGTAACCGTGACGGGCGAAGCCTACTTCGACGTGGCGCACGACGCCTCGCGGCGGTTCGTGGTCCACGCCGACACGGTTTCCGTAAGCGTCTACGGCACGGCGTTCAACATCTCGTCCTACGCCGACGAGGGCGCGATCGAGACCACGCTCGTGAGGGGCAGCGTCGAGGTGCGGAGCGGACACCGCCGCGCAATGCTCCAGCCGGGCCAGCAGGCCCGCGTGGGGCGCGAAGGGGCTATCTTCGACGTGCGGCAGGTCGCCGCCGAAGATTACGCCGCCTGGACCCGGGGACTGTTCACCTTCAACGACGAGACGATCGCCTCGATATGCCGCAAACTCTCGCGCTGGTACGGCGTGGAGATCGTCCCGCGGGGCGTCGACGCCGACAAGGTGCGCTACACGGGCGTCGTGAAACGCTACGAAACCTTTGCCGAAATGGCCCGTCTGCTGGCGCGCACCGATCAGATACGCGCCGATGTCGAGGAGGGGAAGATCGTGCTCTGCATCGACCGTGACGACGATTGATGCCGGTTAGTTGGGAAGCCGCCCGACGGGGCGGCATTCGTGTCACTTAAAACACAGCTATTATGAGGAAACTTTACCTATCAGTATCGCACCGAAGGCCATGGCTTGCCGTGTGCATGTGGCTGCTGGCGATTTCCGTCTGGGGCGCGCCCCGGCAGGCGACGGCGAGCGAAGCCTACCAGCAGCGCAGGGAACGCATCTCCGTATCGTTCCGCAACGCGTCGCTGGCCGAAGTTCTCCAACGGATCAAACAGCAGACGGGATATTACATCCTCTATAATAGCGACGCCGTGCGGGGAATCGGCGGCATCTCCTTCAGCAAGGCCGACGCCCCGGTGCGCGAAGTGCTCGACGAAGCGCTGCGCGGCACGCGGCTCGAATACTCGATCGACGACGACACGATCGTGATCCGTGGCCGAAGCGGGGGGGGGAACGCCTCCGCCCCGCAGAAAGCCCCGGACAAGGTCGTCAGCGGACGTGTGACGGACACGGCCGGCGCGCCGCTCGTGGGCGTGAACATCCTGATCCAGGGGACCGCCACGGGAGTCGTGTCGGGGTCCGACGGCGGATTCTCGATCCGCATGCCCGAGGGCCGCGACAACCTGATCTTCTCCCACATCGGCTACGTCTCGCAAACGCTTCCCTCGGCACAGACCAGACTGGTCAGGCTGGTGCAGGACGAACAGGAGATCGAAAACGTCGTGGTGACCGGCATCTTCACCCGCAAGAAGGAGAGCTACACGGGTTCGGCCACGACCATCACGTCGGGCCAGCTGGCCCGCGTGAGTAACCGCAACGTCTTCGAGAGCCTGAAAAACATCGAGCCATCGCTCTACATCATGGACAACACGCTGATGGGCTCCGACCCCAACACGCTGCCGGACATGCAGCTGCGCGGTATCACCACCTTCCCCTCGGAATCCACGGGCGTCAATATCAAGGGCAACTACCAGAACCGCCCCAACCAGCCGCTGTTCATCCTCGACGGGTTCGAAACCACGGCCGAGAAGGTGATGGACATGGACATGACCCGTATCGAGAGCATCACCATCCTCAAGGACGCCGCGGCCAAGGCGCTCTACGGCTCGAAGGCCGCCAACGGCGTCATCGTCATCGAGACCAAACGCCTGGCCGGCAATCAGGAGCTGGTGACCTACACCGGAAGCATCGAGGTGTCGATGCCCGACCTGACGAGCTACAACCTCTGCAACGCCTGGGAGAAGCTCGAGGCCGAGCGCATCGAGGGCGTCTACACCTCGGCGAATCCCCAGACGCAGGTGGATCTCACCAAACGCTACAACGCACTCAAAGCGCAGGTGCTCGGCGGACTGGACACCTACTGGCTCGCAAAACCCCTGCGCACGGGCGTCGGCCACAAACACACCCTCTCGGTCGAACTGGGCGACAGCCGCAAACTGCGGGCGATGATCGACTTCTCGTACAACAACGTGGCGGGCGTGATGAAGGGTTCGGAGCGCACGGTGCTCTCGGGCGACGTGAACGTTTCGTACCGCAAGAAAAACTTCCTGTTCCGCAACATATTGAGCGTCAGCAACACCAGGAGCGACAACTCGCCGTGGGGCGATTTCGGGGACTACGCCCGGATGAATCCTTACTGGAGCGCCGTCGATCCCCAGACGGGCCAGATCCCCCGCCGGGCCTACGACGAAGTGGCCAACCCGATGTACGACGCCACGCTCGGAACGCTCGACCGCGAGACCTACACCAGCGTGACGGACAACTTCTACGCCGAATGGCAGGCCACCGAGGCGCTGAAACTCACCGCCCGCCTCGGCATCGCCGTAAAGCGCAGCGACGCCGACGAATTCTATCCGGCCAAGCATTCGAAATTCGCCACCTCGGCCTACGAAAGCACGAGCATGCAGCTGCGCAAAGGCTCCTACCAGCTCGACAACGGCAAGAGCAGCGACATTTCGGGCGAAATCTACGCCAACTACGCCAAAAACTGGGGCAGACACTACCTCTACGTCAACGCCGGCGGCCGGATCGCCGAAAACACGTACAGCGCCTACCAGCACTACGCCGAGGGATTCCCCAACAGCCAGACGGCCGACATCACCTTCGCCCGGCAGTACGCCCAGGACAAAAAGCCCGTCGGCATCTCGTCGATCACGCGCGAAATCAGTTTCCTGGGAACCGCGTCGTACAGCTACGACGACCGTTACAACGTCGACCTCACGTTCCGCGAAAGCGCCTCGTCGCTCTACGGCGCCGACAACCGCTGGTCGTCGGCATGGAGCGCCAGCGTGGCGTGGAACCTCCACAACGAACCCTTCCTGCGCGATCAGGACGTTTTGAAACAATTCAAGATCCGCGCCTCGGCCGGACTGACGGGCAACCAGAACTACGACACCAACGAAGTGCTGGCCACCTATCTCTACTACACCGGGGCCACCTACCACGGACAGACGGGCGCCTACCTCTCGAAGATGCCCAACCCCGCCCTCAAATGGGAACAGCGCATGGACTACAACGTGGGCGCCGACATTACGATCCACCGCGCAACGATCGCCTTCGACTACTACAACTCGGTGACCGAGAACATGCTCACCGACGTGGCAATCCCCATCTCCACGGGTTTCGACACCGTGAAGGACAACCTGGGCAAGGTCCGCAACCGCGGCATCGAGGCCAAATTGAGCTATACGCTCTGGCAGGGCAAACAGGGCTTTTTCAACCTCTTCGGCTCGATCGCCTATAACAAGAACATCATCATCAACCTCTCCGAAAGCCTCAAGGCCTACAACGAAAAGATGATGGCCCAGGCGCAGGACAAGAGCAACTCGACGCCCGTGCTGATCTATCAGGACGGAATGCCGATGAACGCCATCTGGGCCGTGCCGTCGCTGGGCATCGACCCCACGACGGGTCAGGAAATCTACGTCAGGAAGGACGGCACGCTGACCTACGAGTACGACGCGCAGGATCAGGTCGTGGCCGGCATCAGCGACCCCAAGTACCGCGGCAACTTCGGCTTCGCGGCCGAATACAAGGGCTTCGGGTTAAGCGCCACCTGCACCTTCCTCGGCGGCGGGCAGCGGTACAACACCACGCTGGTCAACAAGGTCGAGAACGTCGACATCCACTACAACGTCGACCGCCGCGTGCTCTACGGCCGCTGGCAGACTCCGGGCCAGAACGCCATGTTCAAGAAACTCGGCTCCTACACCGACGAAAACGGCAAGCAGCACGACGAAAAGACCCGGGCCACGACGCGCTTCGTGCAGGACAACAACGAGCTGACGTTCTCGTCGCTGAGCCTCTATTACGAGTTCAACCCGCGGCTGATCAGCAAAATCCGCCTCAAGCGGCTCAAGCTGGCCTTTTACATGAACAACATCGCCACGCTCTCGTCGATCCGCATCGAGCGCGGCACGACCTATCCCTTCGCACGGAGCATGTCGCTCCAGCTGACCGGAACCTTCTAACACAAACCACCGAAGCCATGAAAAACAGCATCAAATACCTCCTTCTGTCCGCCGCAGCCCTCGCAGCCGTCTCGTGCGAGAGCTGGCTCGACGTGACGCCCCCGTCGGAAATCCGCGCCGAGGACCACTATTCCTCGGCCGAAGGCTTCCAGCAGACGCTCATCGGCTGCTACCTCGCCATGGGCGAAACCGACCTCTACGGCGAAAACCTGACGTGGCACATGGTCGAAATGCTGGGCCGCCAGTACGACGCCCGCAAGAACACCGCCGCGGACGACTACGACCTCGACCGCTACAACTACAAAACCACGAAATCCACCGAAGTGATCGAAAAGGTCTGGGAGAAATCCTACTCGGTGATCGCCAACGTCAACGACGCCCTCGACCACATCGACCGCCGGAAGGACGGACTCGACTCGGTCAACTACCGCATCATCAAGGGCGAACTGCTCGCCGTGAGGGCCTACATCCACTTCGACCTGATACGCCTGTTCGGGTGCAGCGACCTGGCCGGACGCACCGACCTGGAGAGCCGTCACACGGTCCCCTACCTGACGAGCGTCGACAAGGACGCGGCGCCGCAGCTGACCTACGCCGAGACGCTCCGCCGCATGATCGCCGACCTCACGGAGGCCGCCCGCCTGCTGGAGATCGACCCCATCCGGGCCAGGTATCCCGAAAGCATCTATACCGAAGCCAACGTCGACAAATTCTACGATTACCGCTACATGCACCTGAACTACTTCGCCGTCAAGGCCCTGCTGGCGCGCGTCTGCATGTGGGAAGGCAGCGACGAAAACAAACACACCGCGTTGCTGGCCGCCCTCGAAGTGATCGACGACCCGGCATCGGTCGGAATCGCCGGCGGGCTGACGCTGCGCACGTTCACCGACTCCGCCAAGGCCCCCACGACCGAGATGTGCTTCCCGAGCGAACATATCTTCGCGCTCGGCGTCACGGACATGGCCAAGAAGATCGCAAGCAACCTCAACCGCGAATATTCGGAACAGGACCGCCAGTACCGCACGCTGTGCATCAAGAACTCGGTCGCCGACGATCTTTTCGAAATCAAGGGCGCCGGCATCTCCGACTGCCGCTACAAACAGCTCTACCACAACACCGACTACTGGCCCGAGGGGACCAAGACCCCTTCGAAGCTCTATCAGCAGACCTCGACGGGCGCCGACTACCGCCACAAGGACCTGATGCCGCTGATCCGCCTGCCGGAGATGTACTACATCGCCGCCGAGTGCCGCATCTCCGGTCCGGACAAGGACCTCGGCGAAGCCCGCAGCCTGTTGCAGGAGGTGCGCAAGGCCCGCGCGGTCTACGAAGAACTGGATGCCGACCTCGACGAGGCGGGCCTGATGGCCCAGCTCGAAAAGGAGTACCGCAAGGAGTTCATCTGCGAAGGCGTGGTCTTCTATTTCTACAAGCGGCTGGGCTACGAGAAACTGCCCCGCCAGAGCGACGTGATGAGCGGCAGCAAGGTCATCGACGACGCCGTCTACATGCTGCCCTACCCCGATTTCGAAATACAGTCGGGACGCGTACAGTAAGTCGAACGATTAATTGTTGAGAAGCATGAAAAAACTGATCTGCATACTGCTGGCCGCGGCGACGGCGGCCGGCTGCGAAAAGGACGACCCGACACGCTACGACATGTCGCAGGGAAGGGTCTGCTTCCCGGGGGCTGCGCCCAACGAAACGGCCGAATATCCCGGATACTCGAATTCCGACAGCACGTTCTACGCCTCGATGACCTTCAAGCAGCAGCCCGAAGGGGTCGCCGAGGCGGTGATCGAGGTCCCGGTGAAACTCATCGGCGGGGCCTCCGGCTCCGACCGGAAAATCGGCGTCCGCGTTCTCGAAGAGGGAACCACGGCGCAGCCCGGACAGTACGAAATCCTCGGCGCGGAGGTTCCGGCCGGGAAGACCTACGGCGCCATCCGCATCGAGGTCGCCAAATCGGCCGAACTCGACACGCAGCAGCGCGAACTGACGCTCTGCCTGACCGATTCGCCCGACCTCCGGGTGGGACCGGACCGCTACCTGAAAGCCAACGTCTCGTGGCACAACATGCTGCCGCGGCCCGCGACGACCAAGCAGTGGTCCACCTACAACGCCTTCATCGAATCGGAGGCATCTTCGGGCAGCTCGTCGACGGAGGCTTACAGCCAGGCCGGCCACCAGCTGCTGCTGGACATCTTCGGCTGGGAGGTGTTCCCCGACTGGGGACCCGATTACAGCTACTACATCGACGCCTGGCGCGCCAGGGCACAGGCCTGGTACGACGAATGGAAGGCCGCCAACCCCGGGCAAAAACGCATCCACGAATCAGGCTCCATGAAGGGCCGGGAGGTAACGATCCGCACCAAGTAAACGACGAACGACCATGAGAAAACACACCCTATATCTGTTGCTGGCAGGCTGGGGCCTGCTCGCCGCGTCGTGCTACGACGACAAAAGCACGTTGCAGACCACCCATATCCCGCCCGTGGAGATCGAAGTGCCGGAAGCCATCGCCTCGCAGCTGACGGTGGTGCACAACGCACGGCTCGACATCACGGGCATCCGCATCACCAAAGACGGCCGGGAGAATCCCGAGGAGCTTACCTACGAATGGACGGTGAGTCAGACCGACAACGACTCGGAGGCGATTTCGCTCGCCACGACGCGCGAGTTCCACGAAGTGATCGACCTGCCGATCTCCTCGAAAGGCTACCTGTTCCTGCTGACGGTCACCGACACCGCCCACGACCTGAAGTACCAGTACAAGTGGACGCTCATCGTGACGGCCCAATTCAACGAAGGGCTTGTGGTGGCCTACACCCGGGACGGAACCACCTCGGACCTGGGACTGATCATGCACCCGCAGCTGACCGAGACCTACTCGGGCGCGGAGCAGGGAACCGTCGAAAAGGAGCTGATCAGCCGGCGCAACGGCAGTCCGTTCCCCTCGGCGGTCACCCACATGCTCTACACCTACGACAAAACCGACAAGAAAAACATCCTCTGGGTGTCGACCGACGACGACCTGATGCGCGTGGAGACCGATTATTACGAAATCCTGGGCCATAAGGAGGATGCGTTCGTCTACCTGCCCGGAAAGCTCGACATCCGGAGCCTGCTCAACACCTACCAGTGCACGATGATCCTCAACGACGGCGACATTTACGAAACGCTGCTCAGCCGCGGCCGGATCTCGACGCCCGTCAGCGGAACCGAAACCATGACCGTCGACAACGGCGTCGTTTCGGCCCACTCCGCTCCGGGCAGCACCCGCAAACCCAGCACGATCTTCTACAACCGGGAACAGGGCAAGTTCTGCTACGGCTACAACCAGACGTTCTACGCCTGCGGCAGCGTGGGTTCGTCGCCCTTCGACCCGGGGAACGCCCCCGGCCTGCGGTGCATCGCGGGCGGCATCAGCATCGACAACGCCACCCACACCCTGCTGATGCGGAAAGCCGACGGCAACCATGCGCTCTACACCTTCGGCAACTACTCCGCTTCGGCCGGCGCACCCGCCGCCAAGCTGATCTACGACATCCCCGCGGAGGCCAACGCCCTCATCGCCGAAGCCGTGAGCTTCGTCTTCTCGCGATTCGACCCGATCCTCTACATCGCCACCCGCAGCGCCATCTACAAGGTGATCTTCACGACGGGCAGCGTCAATTTCGACCCGGCGCCCGTCTTCACGGCCCCTGCGGGCGAGCACATCACCCTGGCCCGTCTCTACCTGCAAGGCTACTACGCCATGGAGAACTACGACGGCTCGTCGACCCTTCCGAGCAACGCCTCGCTGGCATGGAGCAGCCGCGCGGTGACGGTGGTCACCTCGAAGGACGACGGGAACGACAAGATACACGTCGTGCCGCAGATCAACTTCGGCAGCGGACAGCTCGACCAGCCGAACGCGCTGGTGTTCGACGGCTTCGGCAAGATACTCGACTTCACCGTCGCCGGGCTTTACAAGTAGCCCGCACCGGCGTCGAAACACGCCCCATGCCGCAGATGTTTTCAGAGCGTCTGCGGCATTTTTTTACTTTTTTGATTATATTTGCCTCGGTTTCACCCCCGAAAAGCGGCGGAAACCGCCCAAAACAAAAAAGCATCAGGACGGACCCGACAAATGCACAGCGAATCCAAACGGTATGATTTCGAACGGCTCTACATCGACTGCCAACCCCGGCTGACGGCCTATGCGCTGCGGTTCGTCAACAACCCCATCGAGGCGCAGGACCTGGTTCACGACTGCTTCATGGCGCTGTGGGACCGGCAAGCCCCCCTCGACCCCGAAGAGGCCCGCATGCTGCTGTTCGCCATGACCCGCAACCGATGCCTCAATTACCTGAAGCACAAAAGCATCGTCGACAAATACACGATCAGCTGCCTGGCCCGGGCGAAAATCGGGGAGGAGCGTCTTTACAACTACGATTTCTCCTTCGCCGAAAACGGGCATCCCTACCTGTACCAGGAGTTGGAACAGCAGATACAGCGCATCATGGACTCGCTGCCCGAACGCTGCCGCGAAGTGTTTTTCCTCAGCCGGTTCCAGGGGTTGAAGAACCGGGAAATAGCCGAACGGCTCCACATCTCCCTGCATACGGTCGAGCGGCACATCCAGCGCGCCCTGCGCATCTTCGCCGAAGCCCTCGAACGCGAACAATCCATTTACCTGCAAATACTGATCCTCGCCTGGCTGATGAACCAGCCGTCCTGAAGCCTTCCAGAGGCGAATTTCAAAAAATATGCGATTTTTTCCGGAACCGGGGGGGGGTAAAATCCGCCCCGATTGTTGTATGTATGTATGCGTACAACAACCGACCCCATGAACGAAAGCCTGAAAGAACTCGCCGTCCGCTATTTCGAAGGACCCATCGCCCCCGAAGAAGAGTGCGAACTCTTCGGATTCCTCGCCGCCTCGCCGGAAAACGCCGCCCTGATGCGCGAATGGGAACGCGAATGGAAGCAACGGCACGTGCCGTCGGCCGACGTCCTCCGTTCGCTCGCCCGGCTCAACGGAAAAATAGAACGGCGCGAGAACCGAATCCGCGCCCGCCGGCGCTGGCTGCGGTTCTCGGCGGCAGCAGCCGTGCTCATCCTGATCTCGGCCTTCACCACCCGGCACCTCATACACACCGAAGACCCCGTGCAAATGTTCTCCGTACAGGCTCCCCAGGGAACCAACAGCCGCATATCGCTGCCCGACGGCAGCCAGGTGTGGCTCAACGCCGGATCGACCCTGAACTACCGGTCGGATTTCAACCGCTCGTCGCGCGACATCGGCCTTTCGGGCGAAGCCTACTTCGAGGTGGCCCGCAACGCCGACCTCCCCTTCCGGGTGCAGGCCCGGGGCTGCACGTTCACCGTGCTGGGCACCCGGTTCAACATCTCGGCCTACGACGAAGACCCCGACGTATTGGCCGCGCTGATGGAAGGCTCGCTGCAATTCGAATCGTCCCGCAGCACGGAAACGATGGTTCCGGGCGACCTGATCACCTACGACTGCCGGACGATGGAGGCGTCGCGCAGGCAGGTCGACACCGACCAGTTCCGCAGCTGGATCGACGGCATCATCCGCTACGACGCGATCTCCCTCCCGGCCCTGCTCCGGCGGCTCGCCCGCGAATACGACGTGAAGATCGAACTCTGCACCGACGCGTTCGACGACAAGACCTTCCGCATATCAATCACCGAGGCGCAGGACATCGAATCAATCATGGGCGGGTTGTGCGACATCCTGCCGATCAGCGTCAGGCGCGACACCTGCGGTTACCGCGTCGACAGCCGCCCCCGAAAAACCGAACCCTGAAAAAACTTCTTTCCAAACAAACCTAAATCTTAAAACTTATGCATGTAAATCTCCTATTCAAGAAGATTGCAGCGTTGATCCCGTGCCTGCTGCTGACAGTCGCCCTCAACGCGCAAACCGTCACCAAAGCCTTCCGGAGCGTTCCGCTGAAAACGGTGCTGGAAGAGGTGGAGCGGCAAACCGGCTACTCGATCCTCTTCGAAAACGAGGACGTCGACGTCAGCAGGCCGGTCACGGCAACGTTCAAGGACGCGACGCTTCAGACCGTGCTCGACACGGTGCTCGACAAATCGCTGCGCTATACCGTCAAAGGGGGGGGGAAACTGGTCACCATCTCCCGCCGCTCGCCGGTCTCCGCCCCGACGGCCCCGAACGGGGAGATGACCGTCGCCGGAACGGTCATCTCCTCGGCCGACAACCAGCCCATCGTCGGAGCCAACATCTATGTTGAGGGCACGAACGTCGGCACGACCACCGACGCCGGCGGCAACTACAAACTGACCGTGCCCGCTTCGGCCAAGACGGTCACCGTTTCGTTCCTGGGCTACGACACCAAGAAAATTTCCGTCCGGGACATCCACCTCTTCAAACTCATCACGCTGGCCGACGCTTCGAACAAACTCGAAGACGTGGTGGTGGTCGGCTTCGGCGTGCAGAAGAAAGAGTCGCTCGTGGGCGCCGTGCAGTCGGTCAAGCCGAGCGACCTGCAAACCTCGTCGAGCAACCTCTCGACCTCGTTCAGCGGCAAGATCGCCGGCGTGATCGCCGTGCAGAAATCGGGCGAGCCGGGCGCCGACGGCGCCAATTTCTGGATCCGCGGAATCTCGACCTTCGGATCGGGACAGTCGCCGCTGCTGATCCTCGACGGCGTGGAAATCACCAACCAGATGCTCAACAACATCCCGCCCGAGACCATCGAGTCGTTCTCGGTGCTCAAGGACGCCACGGCCACGGCCCTCTACGGTTCGCGCGGAGCCAACGGCGTGATGATCATCACCACGAAAAACGGCCGCGACTCGGAGAAAATGACCATCAACCTGCGCGCCGAGTTCGGCGCCTCGGCCCCGACCCGCGTTCCGAAGGTCGCCGACGGCATCACCTACATGGAGACCTTCAACGAGGCCCGCACCACGCGCGGCGAAAAGCCCTATTACAGCAACGAGAAGATCATGGGAACCAAACTGGGACTCGACCCCTACGTCTACCCCAACGTCGACTGGTACGACATGCTGTTCAAGGACTGCACCTTCAACCAGAACTTCAACTTCAACATGACGGGCGGAGCCAAGAAGATCGACTACTTCCTCAACGCCTCGGTCTACAACGAGAACGGCATCATGCGCAAGCCCGAAGCCTCGAAATTCGACACCAACATCAACGCCCAGAAATACCTGTTCCAGGCCAATGTCTCGGCCGACGCCACCAAGACCACCCGCGTATCGCTGAAGATGAACACCCAGCTGCACTACCGCCACGCCCCGATCCAGAGCGTCTCTGACCTCTTCGCCTACGCCATGACCGGCATGCCCTGCGAATTCCCCGCGACGCTGCCCGGCGAGGAATCGGACACGTTCGTGCGCTTCGGAACCAACAACGCCTGGAACAGCGGCTTCTTCACCAACCCCTACGCCCAGCTGTGCCGCGGCTACGGCGACCAGTTCCGCGGCCACTTCACCTCGGCGCTGACCGTCAACCAGAACCTCGACTTCATCACCAAGGGCCTGAGCGCAACGGGCATGGCGACCTTCTACAACCGCGTCTACTCGGCCGTCTACCGTTCGTTCACGCCGTTCATGTACCAGCTGACCGACTACAATATCGACGAGGCGGGCAATTACAGCTACACCAGCAACTCGACCAACACCGGAACCACCTACCTGGGCACGACGCGCGACAAGGACGGTTACCGCGAGCTGGCGTTCCAGGCCAAGATCGACTACGCCCGCACGTTCGGCAAACACGATGTCGGAGCGACGATCGTCTACATGCAGAAGGAGCGCAACATGAACATCTCGGACGAGCAGGAGTACGCCGCGCTGCCCTACCGCCAGCAGGGACTCGCCGGACGCGTCACCTACGGCTTCGACAAACGCTACCTGTTCGAAGCCAACTTCGGCTACAACGGCTCGGAGAACTTCGCCGCGGGCAAACGCTTCGGATTCTTCCCGTCGGTGGCCGTGGGCTGGGTGATTTCGAACGAGCCGTTCTGGAAGGGGATCAAGGAACAGGTCAACCTGTTCAAACTCCGCGCTTCGTACGGACTGGTCGGCAACGACGTGATCTCGAAGGATTATGCGGACCGCTTCCCCTACCTCACGACCGTCGACATGGGACAGGGCTACGACGTCTATATCGGCAACAACTTCGAGCGTAAGTACGGTCCCATCCTCTCCGTCTACGGCAACCCCAACGCCACGTGGGAGGAGAGCCGCAAACTCGACATCGGCGTGGAGATCGGCCTGTTCGACAGCCTGAACATCATCTTCGACTGGTTCAAGGAGAAACGCTCGGGCATCTTCATGCAGCGCACGTCGCTGCCCTCGACCTTCGGCATGTCGGGCATCACGCCGTGGGCCAACATCGGCAAGGTCGACAACAGCGGCGTCGACATCTCGGTCGACTACAACAAGGCCTTCTCGAAGGACCTGATCCTCTCGCTGCGCGGCACGTTCACCTACGCCCACAACGAGATCGTCGAAATGGACGAACCCAAATACAAATGGGCCTACCAGTACAAGGCCGGACATCCGATCAACTCGATCCAATGCCTGATCGCCGAAGGGCTTTTCAGGGACGAGGAAGAGATCGCCTCCTCGCCCTCGCAGGACATCTACGCCACGACCTACCCCATCCGCCCGGGCGACGTGAAATACCGCGACCTGAACGATGACAAGATCATCGACGACAACGACATGTGCTGGACGGGCAACCCGACCGTCCCGGAGATCATCTACGGATTCGGCTTTTCGCTCAAATACAAGGGATTCGACTGCTCGGCCTTCTTCCAGGGACAGGGCAAGGTGTCGATCCTCATGTACAACTACCACCCCTTCGCGACAGCCGCGACGCCCGGTTCGGGACTGATGCAGTGGATCGCCGACGAACACTGGAGCGAGGACGACCCCAATCCCAAGGCTCTCTACCCGCGCCTGTCGCCGCTGTGGAACAACAACAACACCAAGGCCAGCACGCTCTACGTGCGCAACGGCAAGATGCTGCGCCTGAAGACCGCCGAGATCGGCTACACCTACAAGAAAATGCGCGTCTACGTCTCGGGAACCAACCTGCTGACCTTCGCCCCGTTCAAGTACTGGGACCCCGAAAAGGGTTCGGGCAACGGCCTGGGATACCCGCTCCAGCGGACGTACAACCTCGGATTCCAGTTCAATTTCTAACCCAAACACAGCAAAAGACCATGAAAAAGATAATCTTCGCACTTTCACTGCTGCTGCTATGCTCCTGCTCCTACCTCGACGTGGTGCCCGAAGGCAAAGCCACCGAAGAGGATATCTGGAAAACGGAGGAGCAGGCCGAGAACTACCGCTACTACATGCAGACCTACATGCCCAACCTGATCGGGTACGACTGGTCGCCCGACCAGTTCGCCGGCGACGACTTCATCACCGGAGCGCGCGGCACGACCTACTATTTTTCGAGCAAGAGCCTGCTCTACGGCGAGGAGAACGCCAACCTGACCTATTTCGGCCGCTGGGCCCCGAACTGCACCAGCGGCGGCACGAACTACGACATCTACCGCGGCATACGCTACTGTTTCTACCTGCTGGACAACATCTACAAAGTTCCCGCAGTCTCGCAGGAAAACGCCGACCGCTACGCGGGCGAAGCGTGGTTCCTCGTGGGATATTACCACCAGTGCCTGCTCGAATACTACGGACCGATCGTACTGGTCAAGAAGTTCATTCCCATCGACGCGCCCGAATCGGAGATCCTCACTCCGCGGACGCCTTACGACGAGTGCGTGAAGTACATCGCCGAGTGTTACGACCGGGCCGCCGGGCTGCTGCCCGACGTGGTCGGCGAGTCCGAACTGGGACTTCCCACGAAAATGGCCGCGCTCAGCTACAAGGCCCGCCTGCTGCTCTACGCCGCCTCGCCGCTGGTCAACGGCAATCCCGACTACATAGGGTTCAACAACCCCGACGGCACGCCCCTGATGAGCACGACCTACGATCCGGAAAAGTGGAAACGGGCGCTGGACGCGGCAGCGGCGGCGATCGCCCTCGCGGACGAGATCAATCCCGACACGAAAAAGCCGAAATACGACCTCTACACCTCGGCCGATTCGAGCCTGCCCGACGACGAACGCGGCCGCAAGAACTACCACGACACCTTCGTCGAAGAGCCTTGGAACGGAGCCGAATTCATCCTGGCCAAAGGCGCGCAGAGCGGCATTCAGGCTTTGCAGCGCTACGGCGGACCGCGTTCGATCAAGGGCAACATGTCGAAAGGCTGGAAAACGACTCTCGTGCCGACGATGGAGGCCGTCGAGATGTACTACACCAAGAACGGGCTGCCGCTCGACGTCGACCCGCTGACCAAGGACGAGGACCTGTACAGCGTCGCCCCGGGCGACAACACCGCCCGCCTGCACCGCAACCGCGAACCCCGCTTCTACGCCTCGATCGGTTTCGACCGCGGCACGTTCGAGATCGACGACAAAATCCTCACGCTCCAGCTCCGCGGCGGCGAACTGCACGGCTCGACGCTCAAGGAGACCGACGAATACCAGAGCTGCACGGGTTACCTCTGCCAGAAATGGATTCACAAATCGAGCACCTACAACCAGTCGAAGAACTCCTACAACTACCGCAAATACGCCTATCCCTACCTGCGGCTTCCGGAACTGTTCTACAACTACGCCGAAGCGGACTTCGAATACAACGGGTCGTTGAGCCCCTTGAGCCTCGAATACCTCAACCGGGTGCGCAAACGCTGCGGGCTGCCCCGCTTCCAGGATTCGTGGGCCTTGGTGGGCGGCATTCCCTCGGGCAGCGAACTGCGCAAGGTGCTGCACCAGGAGCGTTCGATCGAATTCCTGTTCGAAGGACGCCGTTTCCACGACCTGCGCCGCTGGAAGGAGGCTCCCGAGGTGATGAACAAGGAACCCCGCTCGTGGAACCGGGACGGCAAGACCCAGGAGGATTTCTACCAGGTGATCCCGGCCAATCAGGGAGGCCGCGTCCGCGTCTTCGAAGCGCCGAAGAGCTACTGGCTGGCCATTCCCATGAGCCAGATCAACAAGAATCCCAACCTGGTGCAGAACCCCGGCTATTAACCCATTGTCACACGCCAAACAACAAGATAAAGAGATGAAAAAACTGCTCTGTTCAATACTCGTCGGCCTGGCCGCACTGTCCGTAACGGGATGCGACGACGACGAAGTGAAAACCCCCGACTTCGCCGTATCGACGGCCCAATGGACCTTCTCCCAACAGGAAGGCATGCAGCGCATGATCGTATCGGCCCCCGGCGCATGGACGCTGACCGGCATTCCCGACTGGATGACCGTGACGCCCGCGGAGGCGGCCGGTCCCTGCGAGATCACGATGACCTACACGACCAACGAAACGGGCGCACCCCGCAAAGCCACGCTGACCGTCACCTGCGGGAACGAAACACGCACCATCGGCGTGGAGCAGGAAACTGTCGTTCCGGAATCTGCGGCCGGTAAAGGCCGCAGGTAACCGCCCGCCACGACCCGTAACCAGAAAAAATGTCACAAATTCATACTGCTGTGACATTTTTTTATGCCTTCCGCGTTCGTTTGCTCCGTTAAAATAATTACTTTTGTAAAAATTCACGAAAGCATTCGCAATCTCTTTCCTTTGCAAAACGAAACTTCCCGTTTTACAAAGGGGACGAACCGGGTGATTTTCGGACACGACAACCGCCAATCAAGAAACCTCTAATATTGAACTTATGAAATCGAACCCAAGCCGCACCCTGTTCCGCACGCTCTTCGCGACGGGACTCA
>OGYZ01001776.1_pt1 | contig 16125 bp, 10 predicted proteins | sample 1576681 | NCBI WGS metagenome assembly OGYZ01 (sample SAMEA3541480, study PRJEB24748) | human gut metagenome | biome: human gut; feature: human-associated habitat; material: faeces | place: China | collected 2012 | reverse complement strand
TTCTCGTTGTTCTTGATTTCTTTAGGTACTCCGATAATCATAACCTTAAAGTTTTTATTGAGGGGTTAAACATGGCGCAAGATACAAAAATGGAGGGTACAGTGTCTCCGTACCCTCCATGTTTAAGAACAGTTTTCGTTCTCGGTTATTCATTCTTCATCGTTCATTGTCCATCAGTTTCCAATGTCCATGCCTGCATCCCCTTCTATTTCATCTGTGTCCCATGCGGCGATGGTAATCCCTTTCAGCGTCAGCCCGGCCTTGTTCAGGCTGAGGTCGAAGTTGTAGGTTTTGTTGGCCTCGGTAGTGAGGTTTTCGCTGGAACTCATAGCCAGATAGTAGGTGTAGGTGTTGCTGCCGGAGGTGACTTTTACGAATTGGGAGCTATTGGTGAATGCCTGACCCGGCAGCACGATGGCGCGGTAGGTGGTGGCACCTGCAACGCTGTGGGCGTAGGTGGTGATGGAGGTGGTAGATGCAGCTGCAGCGTCGGTGGCAGCGGCATCATTAGCCTTTGTTACTTTGCCGTCTGCCAGATTCCACGTGCCGCTGAGGGCGAAGCCTGCGGAGCAGAGCAGTTCTACCTTGTCGATGGCGGGCAGGGAGGAGTAGCCGTTTCCTGCGGAGAGGGTGACGGTGATTTGGCTCATGCAGTGCTTCATGCTGATGCTTGCGTTGTTCGTTGCCACGGTGGTGCATTTGCCCCACAGCAGGTCGGAGGCTTCGTAGTCGGCGGCGGCGGTGCTGCTGTTGTTCTGGTCGGGCTTGATGCTGACGTTGGGCACGGTGTAGGTGTCGGTGGCGGTGTTGGTATAGGGATAGTAGGCGTAGAGGGTGTGCTGGTCGGTGACGTTCTGCCAGTAGAGGGGTTCGTCGGTGAAGCTGCCGTTTACCCATTTGGTGTTCTTGGGGTCGAGGGAGGCGCTGATGGGGGATTCATCGTTGGCACCCGTTTTGTGGGCGATGTAGAGGCCCAGTGCGTCGTCATCATCGAACTCGGTGGCGCCGATGGCGGCGCGGCTGATGGGGATATTGGTGCCGGTGGTGGTGAGCGAGAGCTTCACGTTGATGGGCTTGGTGATGTCCACTGTCTGGTCTGAATCGTTGTTACAGGCGGTGACCAGCAGGCCGAGGGTGGCTGCGAGGAGCAGCGTTTGGATACTTCTTGTTTTCATATTTGGTCTATTTATTTGTTGTTAATAATAAGTTACTTATCGGTTACTTTTGTGTAATTCTCGGGGTTTGTCAGCTCCGTAATGGTGGCTTCGGCAAGTGAAGGGCTTCCCTTGTAGTTATAGTATATGTTCGCCCAAGTCATCTTTCCCCAGGTGCGGCACTGGGTGATTTGATCGTCCTCGAGTGCGGTAACTCCGGTGAGGAAGAGGTTCTCGGGGGAGAAATTATAATTTCCGAGACCGTTTTGGGTGTCGTAGGTGGGGAGAGCGAAGCTGTTTTCGGTACCGGTGCCGCTAAGGACGATGCTCTTCAGGCCGGTGCAACCAAAGAAAGCATCTTCTCTGATGTCGGTGACTTGTGGCAGGTAGATGCTTGCCAGTTTCCCGCATCCGACGAAAGCTCCGATTCCTATATTGGTGACTTTTGGCAGGTCAATGCTTGCCAGGGCGGTGCAATCCTGGAAGGCTCTTTCTCCGATTCCGATGGCTTGTGGCAGGTCGATACTTGTCAGGCCGGTGCAACTCCAAAAAGCACTGACTCCGATGTCGGTGACTTGTGGCAGGTCGATACTTGTCAGGGCGGTGCAATTCCAGAAAGCATTTTCTCCGATGTCGGTGGCTTGTGACAGGTCAATATTTGTCAGGCTGGTACAATTCACAAAAGTACCATTTCCTATTTTGGTGACTTGTGACAGGTCGATGCTTGTCAGGCCGGTACAACCCTGAAGAGTATTATATCCTATTTTGGTGACTTGTGGCAGGTTGATGCTTGTCAGGCCGGTGCATTTATTGAAAGCATTATATCCTATTTTGGTGGCTTGTGGCAGGTTGATGCTTTGCAGAGTACTATTGCCGTTGGTGAAGAGATACCAATTCGTAGGCACTTCCTTCACCGGCTCCATATAGAGGTTTTGTACGTAATTATGGCTGCTGCCCAGCAATCCTAACAGCTCGCTCTGGTCCATGCCTTCCGGTACAGAACCGCTGATGAAGAGTTTGGAGACGAGGGTAGGGGGAGAAGAGCTTCCGGCGGCATTTATCGCTTCCAGCCTGCTCTTTACGGCATTGTAGGACGCTTCCGTCCCATCCAGCAGGAGGATGTTTTCCGGTGCTGTGCCTTTTATGTCGGTACTTCCGTCCGACACTTGCAGGTACTTGCCGGGGAGATAGAATCGGTTGCCGGTGGTGCCGCCGGTGCCGCTGCCGGCCTCGCTGCTGCTGCCGATTGAGCCTCCGGCGCTATATACCTTGTCCGTAAGAAAAGAGAGGGCACCGTTTCCTCCGGCTTCGCTGCAAGTAGGTCCATTAGGGGGGAGGTAGTCTGGGCTGTATTGGTGGTAAGTGGGTATCATCAACGCCCGATGCACCGCCGCACCGTCCCGGCTCAAGGTGGTGACGGAACGGGTGTCGGTGAGCTTGTCAACAAACAGATAGGAGTGTATCCCGTCAGTAGAATTGCTCACAATGGGTGCCTCTCTCAGCGCCGTCACTCCGCCTGTGTAGGCGCAGAATACGGCTTTGGCAGGTGCTTTCAGCAGGACGGCGGCGGATGCGGTGGAGAAGATGTCCACTTTCACCAGGGCGCGTTGCATCTGTAGGGGGATGGGGTCGGCGGTGGGCTGGGGTATGCGGACGGCGAGGCCGGAGGTGCGCAGCTGTTCCCAGTAGGCGTAGTTCTCGGGGGTGAAGGCTTGGGGCAGCTGGAAGGTGAAGGCTTCGCCCGTCTGCAGGGCGTAGCTGCCTCCGCTGTTGCCGTCGCTGCCGGTATATGTCAATGCCTCCAGTGGCTGCATCTCTATGGCGGGGGAGATGGCGGCGAAGTAGTAGGCGGCGGCGTCTTTCTCCCAGCGGAGGAGGTTGGCGGGGTCGGTGGGCTGCCAAGTGGCGGAGGTGACGGCTTGCGTGCCGCCGTCGGTGCTGACGGAGGTGCAGGTGTAGTTGGCGTGGCTGTAGCGGACTTCGGCGGACGAGCCGTCTGCTGCCGACGACGACCTTACGGGCACGGTCATGAATACGGTGATGGTGGTTCCTACTTTGGGGAAGCCGTTTTCCGTGGCGGGTGTGCCGGTGGTTCCGTCGGCGCGTGTCTGCCCTCCTTCTTCTCCGGCCATGGGCGACTGCTGTTCCACGCTTGTGGCGATGCAGCCTATCTGTATGGGGTGGCCTATGAGGGAGGCTGTGGCTTCACTGTCGGCACCGGGCAGGGGGGCGGTGTCGGGGCAGATGTCGTCTGTGCAGGCGCAGGGCGGCAGCAGGGCAAGCAGCAGGGTGGGGAGCAGTAGCGTCCGGCGGAGGTGGTTCCTTGTTTTCATTCGTTGGGTGTCTTTTTTAGGGTTTCGTATAAGTAGGGCCGTTCGGGGTGGGGGTGCGCACCCTTATGGGGGTAGGGCCGTGGGGTGTTATCCCAACGGGTTTTCGCCGTACTTGCCCAGTTGCCGGGCTGTTTCGCGGGCTATCTCGGTGATGCCCAGTGTGCGGGGTTGTGTCTTGGCACGGAGGTAGAAGTCGTCCGTGCGCTCGGTCAGGGCGTTGTCGTAGGCCACGAGACTGATGAGCTTTTCAAAGGTTGTTGCCATGGGGTTTTGAATTATGAGTTATGAATTTTGAGTTATGGGTTATGGGGTTGGGGTTATTGGGGGGAGTCCTTGAGCCAGTGGCCGCTATAGTTGGCGGTGTCTGTCAGGCTGGCAGGATTATCCGCAGTCAGGTTGTAGTGGATGGCTTTCCAGGTGACACTACCCCAGGATTGGCATGTGGCGGCATTTCCTTCTGCCTTGAACATCTCTTCGGTGACATCGGTGAGGAAGAGGAGGGTGGCGGAGGTGCCTGCGAATGCACCATCACCAACGGTGGGCAGGAAGAAGCCAAATTGGTCGTTGGTGCCGCTGAGGACGACTTCTTCGAGGGCGGAGCAGTCGTAGAATGCGCAGACTCCTATGCTTGTCACTGCTTTGGGTATGCTGATTTCTGTCAAGCTGCTACAATACTGGAATGCGTAGCTTCCTATGCTTGTCGCTGCTTTCGGTATGTTGATTTCCTTCAGACTTCCACAGTAGTTGAATGCGCTTTGGCCTATCTCTGTCACTGTCTCCGGCAGTTGGATGCTCGTCAGATTCGCGCAGCTTTGGAATGTCCTCTCTCCTATCTTCGTTACTCCCGTGGGGATGCTGATTTCTGTCAGGCTGCTACAGTCGACGAATGCGTATTCTCCTATTTCTGTCACTCCGTCCGGCAGTTGGATGTTTGTTAGCTGGCGGCAATTAATGAATGCGTACTTTCCTATCTTTGTCACTTTCTTTGGCAGTTGAATGCTCTTTAGTGTCGTGCAGCTTTGGAATGCGCGCTCTCCTATACTTGTTATCCCTTCGGGGAGTATCACCTCTTGAAGTGCGGTATTTGTGTTATCCCCCGTTTTGCAAAATCCCTCCGGTATGGTTGTCGCCCCGCTTGCGGTGATGTAGAGGTGGCTGACCTTGAAGTATTTATTACCATTACTACCACCGATCATCTGCTCTTTCAAATTCGCCAAGTCCTGGTCGCTAATCTCCCCCGTAATCATTACCTTGATGGGGCTGTCTTGGCCGGCGCTTGCCAGTGCAGTCTTCAGTGCAGACCCATCTGCCAGCAGGCTTCCCGCTGTTTCGTTCTCCACTGTTACGAAGCTTTCTGCTTCCGTCGCCTCCACCAGTGTCGGGCTTTGCCATCCGGTGGACGTTACGCTCAATGCGCTCACCCCTGCTTTGTTTACTTTCAGTTTCAGCTCGTGGCAGGTATTGGCTTGGGTGGTGATGTCGTTGGTGGGGAGGTACTTATAGATGTCGTTTCCGATGTGGATGCTTATCATCAGTCGGTTTGCGGCAAAGGTCTGTCCCGGCAGCATCAGGGCGTAGTATGCCGACGAGGTATTGCCGTTCTTCAGCAGGCGGACATCGGTAGGGGTGGAGGCTTCGCCGTCGTGATTATGGATGACGGGCTCTCCGTCGGTATTCATGGTGAAGTAGGCTTTCGCTTGCTTGAGGTGTACGGTGGCCGTCTGCAGCTGTTCGGCGGTGATGCCGTCGCCCGGCAGCAGGTTGACGCATAGCTGCGCCATGCTGTGCTTCAGCAGCAGATTGATGGAAGAGGATGTGGCGGAATGTGTACCGCTGTAGTGCAGCAGGTCGGTGATGTGCCATTTATCGGCGGCAGCGGTATATTGCTTGCCGTCCCAGGCATTCAGGGTGCTCCCTGCGGCGGTGTTGGTTTCGTAGTCGGAGGGCATGTCGTAAACGGCAGGGGAGGAGGAAGAATAAGCGGGTCCCCACCAGGCGGTGAGGGTGTGGTTGCCGCTCCCTTGCCAGTAGGCGCGCTCGGTCTTGGTGGAACTCCAGCTGCTGTTGTTGCCGTCGTATAGGTAGGTGCCGGCAGATTGGGCGCTTCCGGCGGTGAGGGCTACGTGCAGCTTTTCGTCGTCTCTGAAGCTATGGCCGGATGCCACGCCGGACACGGCATCGGCGGCACGGGTGTTTCCTCCTTCTATGCTTACGGTTCCCAGCGTCAGCGCTTGTCCGTTTCCCCGGTTTTCGTCCTGCCCGGTCAGTTCGTTGGTGCATCCTGCCAGTATCAGCAGGCATATCATGGTACCTATGGCTGCCGTGATGGCGGTCAGTGTGCGCAGCGTTTCCCATCCCTGTGAGGTCAGTCGTTTCATGATGCAGTTCTCCATTTGGGTTGTTATAGGTTTTATTAATGTTCCTTTGCAAATGTGTCTGCAAAGTTGTTAATAATGGTATAAACTGCCTAATTTTACCCCTCGGTGCTTGTCCTGCATTGTCGCCTTGTTGTCCTGAATTGTCGCACCCCCTCTCAGAAGTGCTTCCGGAGGGGGTGTGAAGGGAAGTGCGGAGGATGAAAATCCGTCCTTATGGGGAGGAAGTCATGCTTTTATCAGCCACCTTTCTATGTTGCGCGTCCGGGCGCTGAAGTTCACGCCTATCCTGAACAGTGGGCGACCGTCGGCTTCGAAGGGTTGCGCGTAGTGTTTTTCGTCAATCTGCCGCAGCGCTTCTTCGGCAGTGCCTTCGAACTTGAACTCCATGATGTAGATGTAGCGGTCTGTCTTCAGCACGAGGTCCACACGTCCCTCGGAGGTGTGATATTCCACTTGGGTATAGAATCCCACCAGCTTGAAGACAATGAAAAGCACGTTCTGGTAGTGCAGTTCGCGGTCGCCGACAAGTTCGTAGGGGGTGTCGGCAAAGAAACTTTGCAGGCGGCGGAAGAAGGCATCGGGCTGTCCGGATTCTATCTCACGTACAAACTTCTGTATCTCGAACGGTGCCTCTATCTTGTTGAAGCGGGTGTAGAACGGCATCAGGAACTTGACGAACCCTTCTTCCACTTCCCGGTTGGGGAAGCCGAGGCGGTAGAGTCCGAACCTTGGGTCGTACTCCTTAATCGTGAGGTATCCGCTTTGGAAGATGACGGGCAGTGGGTCTTCGTCGCCATAGATGCTGTTCAGCACGTCGGCGTAGGTTTCTGCATGGGCCATCTCCTCCAGGTTGTAGTGGTTGCGTTTCAGCAGTTCCACCAGATAGGTGGGGGTGCCCGTCTCGAACCAATAGCTGCCGAACTCCTGCTTGTCGAAGGTGTTGAGCAGGCTGAAAGGGTTGTAGATTCCGATGGAGTTGTGTGTGAAGTGGTAACCGTCGTAATCTTTCTGCAAGCGTTGGCAGGTTTCCTCGTAGGTCATGTTTTGCGCCTGCGCCAGCAGCCGGATGCTTGGGGCGAATTCTTGGCGCAGCTCTTCGTCGGTGACACCGCAAAGGGCAAGGTATCGCCGGTCCATGGAGATGTCGTTCAGGTTGTTGAGGTCGCTGAACACGCTGACCTTGCCGAACTTGGTGACCCCCGTCAGCAGGGCAAACTGGATGCATCCGTCCATGGTTTTCAGTACGCCGTAGAAGGGTTTCAAGGTGTTGCGGAACTCGTTCTGCAGCGCTTTGTTGCCGATGGCTTGCAGCATGGGCTTGTCGTATTCGTCGATGAGGATGGCCACACGTTGCCCCGTCTGCTCGCAGGCACGCCTGACCACTCCGGCGAAGCGAAGGGCAAGCGTGCTTTCCGCCATTCCCGTGCCATAAAGCTGTTCCCATTCTGTCACAGCTTTTTCCAGCTGTTTGTCCAAGCTGTCCGGGGTGTCATACTTCCCTATATTCAGGTCGATGTGCAGCACGGGGCGTTTTATCCAGTCTTTCTCCAGCTTCTCCATCGCCAGCCCTTCAAAGAGTTCCTTCTTTCCCTGGAAGTAGGCTTCGAGGGTGGAGATGAGCAGGCTCTTGCCGAAGCGCCGGGGGCGGCTTAGGAAGTAGTAGCTGCCCGTCTTTACCAGCCGGTAGACAAGGGCGGTCTTGTCGACGTAGAAATAGCCGCCTTTGCGCATCTTCTCGAAGTTCTGTATGCCGATGGGGTAGATTTTGTTGCTCTGTATGGGTTCCATATTTCCGGTTCTCCTTTCTTATATATCACTTTTCTTATATATTACCTGTAACTTTCTTATATATTACTTGCAACGCACAAATATACGAATAGTTCTTGTAACTGACGGCCTGCAATCTGTTAAACTATAGGCTCTGTGCATGGTTCTGCGGACTTGTCCGGCAAAGTCTCCCGGTACTGCACGGGTGTCATGCCAAGCAGTTTGTTGAACGCCACATAGTAGGTGTTGCGGCTCTTGAAGCCCGAAGCGGTGGCTATGGCATCTATGGAATACATTCTGTTGTCTTTCAGCATCGATATGGAGTGCTCCACGCGCAGGCGGTTGATGTAGTCGCTGAAGCCGTCGGCACCGGCATATTCGCGCAGGAACGGGTTGAGGCGGTTCTTGCTCAAGGCCGTTATCTTCATCAGGTCTTCGCGGTTGAAGTCGGGGTTTAGGAAGGGCAGGTCGGTGAGCAGGGCATCTTCCATCTGCATGAACCGGCGGCGGTTGTCTTCATCGTCGGCAGCGGAGGGGGAAGTGTTGGCTTGAGCGGCAGGCGGCTCTTCGTTAGGGGCATCTTCCGGGTGAAGCGGCTGCCGGCGGTATGCCTTGCGCAGTTCTTCTTTCTGTGCCAGAAGCTCTTCTATCTGGCGGGCGGCTATCTGGTTGCGTTCGCGGGTGCGGCGCAGGTGGAGGTGCTTTTCCCATAGCAGGATGGCGAGCAGGATGGCGATGAAGCTGGTGGTGATGAACAGTACGCGTTGCCGTGCCAGCTTGTGTTGGGCTTCGCGTATCTGCGCATCCTTTTCCTGGGTTTGGTAGATGATGGCGAATTCGTGTGCCTGGCCGGCCTTTTCGCGGGCATAGATGCTGTCGGTCAGCATGGTGATGCGCTGTTGGTAGCTGTCGGCCAGTTCCGGACGTTTCAGTCCGCGGTAGGTGCGGGCATAGCGGTCCAGCAGAATCAGGTGGCCGTAGTTGAAGGTATCGGCCGGTTCGGCCAGGGCGGAAGAGGCGTCAAGAAGTTGCAGCACTTTATGGTACTGACGCGTACCCAGCAGGTAGGGGACGATTTCTGTTTGTCCTGCCTGCGATTGTGCAAAGCCGGTGCTTTGGTATTTCCGGGCGGTTTCGGCGGCTTTTTCGCTTTGTCCGTTTTGCAGGTAGTACCAGGCAAGTTTGGAGTAGAGGTAACCGTATTGCTGGTCTATGTATCCAGGCGGCGGTCCGGGCAGCAGGCCCATGCGGCTGATAACGTCGAGACGCTTCTCGCAGAGGGCAATGGCTTCGTCCAAACGCTCGTTTTCGGCCAGATAGGCGGACAAGTCGCCGTAGGAGGTGGATAGTTGGGCCAGTTCGCGCACATTGTCCGTGCCTTGCAGCAGTTCGATGGAACGGTACATGTACCGGAACGCTTTGTCGTCGAGCTTCATGCCTTGATACATGCGGCCCAAAGTGAACAGCAGTTCGCTTTCTTTGGCCTTCTGTCCTTGCTCCTGTGCCAGCTCGATGGCTTCGGTACAGATGCGGATGCCTTCTTCGTATTTGTTCAGGCGGTCGAGGGCGGTGGCGAGCTGCGTGAGGACTTGCAGTTTCCGGAGAGGAGTGTGCTGCACGGAGTCGCTTTGCAGGGCGCGGCGGATGTACCGCTCCTTGAGGTGGTACATACCTTGACGTTCGTAGACTGTGCCGCGCAGCATGTCGATGCGGAATTGCGGCAGGTGGGGAAGACGGCGGGCTTCGGCTAGCAGTGACGGAGCGCTGTCGGGCAGGGGGTAATAGATGCTGCGGATATGCTGTTCGGTCAGCAGGCTGTCGGGCAGGGAAGCGGAGGTTTTGTATCGGTTAGGGGTGCTTGCGGTGGAAAATAGGCTTATGGTGAGTGCCAGAGCAAGATAGAGGGGACGGAAGTAATGTATTTTCTCCATTGTTTATTTTCTCTTTTGTATGGCAAAGATAGGGATTATTTTTATCTTTGCCTGCGTTTATCATAAGAAGTTACTGCAATGAATATATACATAAAATCTGTCATTTTGTCTTTTTTCTTTATATCTGTCGGGGCTCGGGCACAAGAGGCTTCCTTCACTCCGCCTTTTGATTTTCCCATCATTTTCTCCGGTAACTTTGGCGAGATACGTGCCAACCATTTTCATGGCGGACTGGATTTCAAGACCGGTGGCGCCATAGGCAAACCGGTACGTGCGCTGGCGGACGGATATATTTCGCGTATCCGTGTCACCCACGGCTCGGGCTATGTGCTCGATGTGGTGTATGATAACGGCTATACCGCCATCTACCGTCATCTTAGCGCCTTTGTGGGTGAAGTGGCAAAGCGAGTGAAGGCTCTTCAGTACGAAAAGGAAAGCTGGGAAGTAGAGATGATTCCCGAGCCTGCTCCCGTGTCAGATGAGGGAGACGATAGAGATAGAGGCAGTAATAATCTCGGGGTGCATATCTTGGGCGAATATCCCGTGAAAGCCGGTCAGATAATAGCTTTAAGCGGAAACACCGGATACTCTTTCGGTCCGCACCTGCATCTGGATATGATAGAGACGGCTACGGACGAATATATAGACCCACTGCCTTTCTTCATGGACAAAGTGAAGGACAAGACTGCCCCGCGTGCCGAAGGTATCATGTTGTTTCCTCAGCCGGGCAAAGGAGTGGTGGAAGGTAAGCAGACGCGACGGGCTTTTCCGGCACATCCTACGAAACCCATTACCGCCTGGGGATTGATTGGTGCAGGCATCCGTGCTTATGATTATATGGACGGAGTGCAGAATAAATATGGCGTGAAGACGGTGATTCTCGAAGTGGACGGTGAGGAAGTCTTCCGCAGTACGATAGACCGCTTTGCCTATGAGGAGAACCGCTATATCAATTCGTGGACACACGGTCAGTACATGAAGTCTTTTATAGAGCCGGGCAACCGTCTTCGCATGCTGCAGGCATCCAACGGCAATCGCGGACTGGTGGAAATCAACGAAGAACGCCCTTACCGATTTGTCTATACACTGAGCGATGCGCTGGGAAATACCTCTAAAGTCCGCTTTACAGTCCAGGGACAGAAGACGATAATTGCTCCGGTGGAACATCGTGAGAAATATACCCTCAAATGGGACAAGGTGAACTATCTGCAGGAGCCGGGGCTGGAGTTGGTTATCCCGAAAGGAATGCTCTACGATGACGTCTTGCTGAACTACTCCGTGCGGGCTGATAGTGGCGACATCGCTTTCACCTATCAATTGAACGATACCCGTATTCCTATGCACGGTGCCTGCGATTTGCGTATCGGCTTGCGCCGGCGTCCGGTGGAGGATATGGCCAAATATTATGTGGCGGGCGTAACGGCGCGCGGTGGAAAATACCGCATCGGCGGTAAGTATGAGGATGGTGTCATGAAAGTGCGTATACGGGATTTGGGGACTTATACCGTAGCGGTGGATACGGTTCCGCCGGTGATAACTCCCGTAAACCAAGCCCAATGGGGACGTACGGGAAAAATCATCTTCAAGGCCAAGGACAAGGAAACTGGCATCAATACCTATCGGGGTACGATTGACGGGAAGTATGCCTTGTTTGGAAAGCCCAATTCCATCAGTGGTAACCTGGTGTGCGAGCTTGACCCGAAACATGTGGAGAAAGGCGGCAAGCATGTGGTGGAGATGACGGTGACGGATGGCTGTGGCAACCGTACCACCGAACAGTTTGATTTTGTATGGTAAAGACTGAAATATTTAGTAACATTATAATTTAGAAGTATGAAAAGTAAAAGACTGACTCTTTCCGTCTTGTTTGTTGTGGCAGCCGTGGCGAATGCGCTGGCCTGCACCAATCTTATCGTGGGCAAGAACGCTTCTGCGGACGGTTCTACCATTGTTTCCTATTCTGCCGATTCTTATGGTTTGTTCGGCGAGTTGTATCATTATCCTGCCGGTATGCACAAGAAAGGTACGCTGATTGACATACACGAGTGGGACACCGGCAAATACCTCGGGCAGATAGAGCAGGCCCGCCAGACGTACAATGTCATTGGCAATATGAATGAGTTCCAGCTCACTATCGGTGAGACGACATTCGGCGGACGTCCCGAGCTGGTGGATACCACCGGCATCATCGACTACGGCAGTTTGATTTACCTCGGTCTGCAACGCTCACGCACCGCCCGCGAGGCTATCAAGGTGATGACGGAGTTGGTGCAGGAATACGGCTATTACAGCGGTGGCGAGTCCTTTACCATTGCCGACCCCAACGAGATATGGATTATGGAGATGATTGGCAAGGGACCCGGTGTGCGCGGTGCCGTATGGGTAGCTGTCCGCGTGCCCGATGATTGTATCTCCGCACATGCCAATCAGAGCCGCATTCATCAGTTCAATATGAATGACAAGGAAAACTGCATGTACTCTGCCGACGTCATCTCTTTTGCACGCGAGAAGGGCTATTTTGACGGTGTGAACAAGGATTTCAGCTTTGCCGATGCCTACGCTCCGCTCGATTTCGGTGCCCGTCGCTATTGCGAGGCACGCGTATGGAGCTATTTCAATATGTTTACCGACCGCGGCAACGAGTTCCTGCCTTATATATTGGGTGAGACGGACACTCCGATGCCTCTGTTTGTGAAGCCCAACCGCAAGGTTTCCGTGCAGGATGTGAAGAACGCCATGCGCGACCATTATGAAGGTACTCCTCTCGACATCAGCAAAGATTTCGGCGCAGGCCCGTATCATACCCCGTACCGCCTTTCTCCACTCTCTTTCAAGGTGGATGACCAGGAATACTTCAATGAGCGTCCCATCTCCACCCAGCAGAGCGGTTTCGTATTCGTGGCACAGATGCGCTCCGAGTTGCCCGACCCTATCGGTGGAGTATTGTGGTTCGGCACAGATGATGCCAACATGACGGTATTTACGCCCGTATACTGCTGTACGGACAAGGTTCCCGTATGCTACACCCGTGTGGACGGCGCCGATTACATCACTTTCTCCTGGAACTCCGCTTTCTGGATTTTCAACTGGGTGGCCAATATGGTTTATCCCCGTTATGACTTGATGATGGGCGACGTGCGTGCCACTCAGACAGAGTTGGAGACAACCTTCAACGAAGCGCAGGAAGGCGTTGAGGCTGCTGCTGCCAAACTGCTGGAAAAAGACCCTGCCAAAGCAAAGGCATTCCTTACCAACTATACGAACATGACTGCCCAAAGCACTTTCGATACTTGGAAACGTCTTGGCGAGTTTCTTGTCGTAAAGTATAATGACGGCGTTGTCAAACGTATGAAAAACGGTCAATTCGAACGTAATTCCATCGGCCAGCCGGCAGGCGTAATCCGTCCGGGATACCCGAAGGAGTTCCTCGAAGAGTATGTTAAGCAGACGGGAGACAGATATAAAATGCCTGAATAAAATTAGGATATTTGAACTTATTCTTCTACATTTGTGTCTTACAAAAAAGTTTATATTAACCCTTAAAATAATAACAGTCTTATGGAAAATCAGGAACTGATTAAGCAGGTGACTGAGAAAGCCGAAAAATGGCTTACCCCGGCATATGATGCCGAAACTCAGGCAGAAGTGAAACGCATGTTGGAAAATCCAGATAAAACCGAATTGATAGACAGTTTTTACAAAGACCTGGAGTTTGGAACGGGTGGTCTGCGTGGCATCATGGGTGCCGGTACAAACCGCATGAACATCTACACCGTAGGTGCCGCAACGCAGGGCTTGTCCAACTATCTGAACAAATGTTTTGCCGGAAAGAAGGATATTTCCGTTGTTGTGGGGCACGACTGCCGCAACAATAGCGACAAGTTCGCAAAGATTTCTGCCGACATCTTCTCTGCAAACGGCATCAAGGTATATCTTTTTGATGACCTTCGTCCTACGCCCGAAGTTTCATTTGCCATTCGCCACTTCGGTTGCCAGAGCGGTATCAACATTACAGCCAGCCACAACCCCAGAGAATACAACGGCTACAAGGCTTATTGGGATGACGGTGCGCAGGTGCTCGCTCCGCACGATACAGCCATCATAGACGAGGTGAATAAGGTGACGGTGGCCGACATCAAGTTCAACGGCAACAAGGACTTGATTCAGATTATCGGCAAGGAAGTGGATAAGGTTTATCTGGACATGGTTCACTCCATCTCCATTGACCCCGAAGTCATCCGTCGCCAGAAAGACCTCAGCATTGTGTATACTCCGCTTCATGGCGCAGGCCGCGTGCTCATTCCGGACTCATTGAAGGAGTGGGGATTTGAGAATATCAACTGCGTGCCCGAACAGATGGTGAAGGACGGCAATTTCCCGACGGTGGTTTCTCCGAATCCCGAAAATGCCGAAGCCCTTTCCATGGCCATTGCGCTGGCCAAGAAGATTGACGCTGACATCGTGATGGCAAGTGACCCGGATGCCGACCGTGTCGGTATGGCCTGCAAGGACGATAAGGGCGAGTGGGTGCTTATTAATGGTAACCAGACTTGTCTCATTTTCTTGTACTACATCATCAAGAACCGTATTGCAATGGGCAAGATGCAGCCGAACGACTTCATCGTGAAGACCATCGTGACCACTGAACTCATCAAGGCTGTGGCAGACAAGAACAAGATTGAAATGCGCGACTGCTACACCGGCTTCAAGTGGATTGCTCGCGAAATCCGTCTGAGCGAAGGCAAGCAGCAGTATATCGGTGGTGGTGAAGAAAGCTATGGCTTCCTGGCCGAAGATTTTGTCCGTGATAAAGATGCGGTTTCTGCCTGCTCCTTGCTGGCCGAAATCTGTGCTTGGGCCAAAGACCAGGGCAAGACACTCTATGACGTATTGATGGAAATCTATGTAGAATACGGATTCTCAAAGGAAACCACCGTGAACGTGGTGAAACCCGGCAAGAGCGGTGCCGAAGAAATCAAGGCGATGATGGATAACTTCCGCGCCAATCCTCCGAAGGAAATCGGCGGTTCGGCTGTCAGCCTGATTAAGGATTACAAGACATTGGAGGCTACCGATGTCCGGGGTAATGTAAGCAAGCTGGATATGCCAGAGACTTCCAATGTACTTCAATATTTCACTGTAGACGGCACGAAGATTTCTGTCCGTCCTTCCGGTACGGAACCGAAGATTAAGTTCTATATCGAGGTGAAGGGCGAGATGGGTTGTCCGAAATGCTATGCCGGCGCTGATGCCGAAGCTGAAAAGAAAGTGGAGGCAGTGCGCAAGTCACTCGGCATTTGATAGGAAAGAGGAAAAAATGTGTATATAGTGTTTGGAGAGGCGTAACCCGTGAGGGCTGCGCCTTTTCTTTTTGCTTCTGTGTTGAAAGAAAACTTAAATAAAGACTTAAAGCCGATGGTTGATGAACAAAACGTTTGCAGGGAAGTTTAGTATATGCAGATTGCGGTTACACACCGATTGGTTGATGTGAATGAGAGTCGTTTCATTCGTAGTTGTTCGTTTGTGAGTGTGTGTTTTCCGCAATTTGCTTTTTTAAATTTCTTCCCCCCTCTTTTTAATTCTTTAATTTTTAATTGTTCTCCATCCACCAGTCTATCAGCCTTCTTGCGATACTCAGCTTTCGTGGAATTTCGGGCAGGTTGTCTTTGGAATAGAAGGCGGCAGCGGTCAGCTCATCTTCCTGCAGTTTTATCTCTCCGCTTTCGTAGTCGGCAATGAAACCCACCATCAATCCGCTGGGGTAGGGCCAGGGCTGGTTGCTGAAGTAGGTGATGTTCTTTACCTTCAGCCCCGTTTCCTCAAAAACTTCCCGTTCCACACATTCTTCCAGTGTTTCGCCGGCTTCGAGGAAACCTGCCACCAGTCCGTAGAAGGTCCCGCGGAAATTGCGTGCATGCACCAGCAGGATTTCGTTTCCTTTGCGTATTAGTACGATGATGGCGGTGGAAACGGGAGGGTACATCTCATTGCCGCAGTTGGGACACTTCTTCATGATGGGGGTCTGGTGCTCCATGGCGGTGCCACACACGGGGCAGAAGCGGCTGTGCTCGTCCCAATAGAGTATCTGGAAGGCCTTTCCTGCGGAACGGTATTCGTCCGGGGTGATGTAGTCGTACGATGCGCGCAGGCCTATCATTACCCATTCGTCGCTCTCGGTCACAGGCTGTTTCAGGGCAAATGCACGTACTTGCTTGCCGTTGGGGGGGAACACTTCGTGTATATTACTTCCGGCTTCCGGTGTCAGAGGAGGCTCTATACTGACGGGTACGCTGTATTTTATTTCTCCTTTGTCTGTATATCCTTTTTTCAGTAGCAGTTGGTCTTTGAAGAAGACGAACCACTGCGTGGAGGGTTGGGGTTCTGTTGATTTTTCCATTGTTTGTTGTTTTATTATTTGGGGGGATGAACACGAAAATACCAAGGCACAGAGATTCTTTTCAAAGAGATAAAGCATTAATTTCTATGTCTTTGTGTCTCTGTGTTCGCCCCCCTAAATTTCGTTTGCTGTGTCTTTTTCTTGCCGCACATAGACCGTTGACCT
>OGYZ01001772.1_pt1 | contig 16146 bp, 16 predicted proteins | sample 1576681 | NCBI WGS metagenome assembly OGYZ01 (sample SAMEA3541480, study PRJEB24748) | human gut metagenome | biome: human gut; feature: human-associated habitat; material: faeces | place: China | collected 2012 | reverse complement strand
GTATGATGTCTTCATTGTATTTCCAGTTATTATGCGTATTTTTCTATTTTACTGCCGTTCGGCGACCTGCGCGACGCCGTCCTCCGCCTGCTGGCTCCCGGAGGCCGGTTTGCCGTCATCCTTCCCACGGCCGAAGCGGAGCGTTTCCTCGCGGTCTGTGCCGGACGACTGGCCCTCGTGCGCCGCACCGACGTGCGCACCACGCCCCGCCGCCCGGTCAAACGGGCGCTGATGGAGTTCGTCCGCGCCGACCGCCCCGCCGATCGTTCTGCCGATTGTTCCGCCGCCGCGCCCGAGGTCTCGGAACTGGTCGTCGGCACGGGAGAGCACGAATGCTACACGCCCGAATACCGCGCCCTGACCCGTGATTTTTACCTGAAATTTTGACGGCACGCGAAAATAAGCTACATTTGTGAAATCGCAATAAAATTTTCGGACCATGAAATTCAGACTTTTGGCATTTGCCCTGCTGCTTTCGGGCGGCGTCTCGGCCCAGAACCCATACATCTCCCTTCAGGGCGCGAACGAAACCGCCGGCGGCCTTACCGTCGCCCAGCCGCGCACGATCCTTGCCGTCGACGTCACCGTCGAACACGACGTCACCTTGAGCGGACCCTATGCGCGTTATGCGCAGAAATACCTCGGGGTGCGCGCTCCGCTCACCGACAAGACCGTGTGGAGCGTCACCGGGGCGCAGATCGCCCTGCTCGACGGCGACACCTACCTCAATGCCGCGGCTCCGGCTCCGGCCTCGACCCGCGTGCTGTCGCACACCGCCTCCGAAAACAAGTTCGCGCGCTTGCAGCCGGACAAGACTGACATGACGACGCCCGCGCTGGAGGACGCCGCGCGCACCGCCGCCGCGCAAATCTTCTCGCTGCGCCGCCACCGCATCGAGCTGGTCACGGGCGAAGCGGGCGAGAACGTCTTCGGCGAGGGCCTGAAGGCCGCGCTGGAGGAGATCGACCGTCTGGAGCAGAGCTATCTGGAGCTGTTCCTCGGCAAGCGGATCGTCTCGACCGAGACCCGCCGCTACGTGGTCTGCCCGCAGGCCGACAAGAAACAGTATATCGTCTGCCGCTTCAGCCCTGCGGCCGGACTGCTTCCCGACACGGACCTTTCGGGCGACATCGTGCTGTTGCAGATCGAACCTTCGGGCGTCGCGAAGAGCGACCTCGAGGCCGGTCCGAAGGAGACGCAGGTCGTGGCGTGCCGCGTGGCCGATCCCTCGACCTGCATCGTCGTCTCGGGAGGCCGCGAGTATGCCCGCGCCGTGCTTCCTGTTTTCGAATTCGGCCGTACGATCAACGTCGCCCTGCCGCGCCGCAAATAATCTTCCGATGGATTTCACCTCCCGCATGGCGGTGCTGCTCGGGGCATTCCGCCGCGAGCGCAACGGCGCTGTTGCCGATTCGATGCGCTTCTACGGCGCACCCTGCGGCCTGAACTACGGCGTGAGCCTGCCGACGCTCCGCACGCTGGCGCGTGCCGAGGCCGCCGATCACGATTTCGCCAAATACCTCTGGCGGCAGGATGTCCGCTGCCTGCGCCTTGCCGCGCTGCACATCGCCGATCCGGCGCGCCTTACGCCCGGGGAGTTCGCCTTCTGGGGCGACGGGCTTCTCAATTCCGAAATCGCCGCGGAGGCCGCCTTCGCGCTGTTGAGCCGCATCGGGGCGTTCCCCGAACTGTTCGCGGCGTGGATTGCGCCCGATGCCGGGTGGCTGCGGCAGTATGCGGCCCTGATGGCCGCGGCCCGCGTTCCGCATCCTTCTCCGGCGTGGGCCGTTCCGGCTGCGGCCGTCGTGCACGGGGCCGCTGCGGCCAGCATCCCGGAAGCGCACCTGCTGGCTCATGGCGCCGTGGCGCTGTTCACGGCCCTCGGGACGCGAAACGAAGAGAACCGGCAGGCGGTTCTCCGCGCGGCCGGCTCTCTGGGTCAGCTCCCTGCCGAAGCCTGCGTCCACGAGGAGCTGGCCTGGCGACTGGAGGTTTAGGGCTGCATCACCTGTTCGCGCTTTTCGAGTTCGTTCAGCACGTTGATCAGGTGTTCGTACCCCACGCGGCCGCTCTCGCGCCACAATACCTCTCCGCGGCAGAAAAACATCAGTGTCGGGACCGACATGATGTTGTAGCGCCGTATGATTTCACGCATCGAGGGGTCGTCGATGTCCGCTTTGTAGACGTCGACGCGGCCGTTCATCCGCTCCCGAAACTTGTCGATGGCCGGCATCATCATCCGGCACGGCCCGCACCAGGTGGCGAAGAAGTCTACGAACGTCAGCGCGTCCCGCCAGATGATCTTGTCAAAGTCCGTCATGGTCATATCTTCCGATCAGTTTATTTCCACCCACGATATTCCCGCATAGTTCTTCTCCGCAAGTTCCTTTTCGACGTAGCTGATCGTGCGCCGCAGGCCTTCGATGAGCGGTGTGCGGGGCGCCCAGTCCAGTTCGCGCCGTGTCGCCGAGATGTCGGGCGTGCGGCGGCGTATGTCGTCGATGCGCGCTTCGGCGTGGACGATGTGCGAGCTGCTGCCCGTCAGGGCGATGATCTTCTCGGCCAGCGAGCGGATCGTCACCTCGTGACTGCTGCCGAAATTGGCCGTGCGCGTCGTCTCGGCCGGCGGGGCCTCCATCAGCCGCACCAGTCCGTCGACCACGTCTTCCACCCAGCAGAAGGTCCGCAGCTGCTCGCCGCTGCCGTTGATCGGAATGTCGCGGTTCTGCAACGCCGCCACGATCATCTTCATCACCACGCGCTGGTCCATCAGGTCGGCGCCGCTGCCGTAGGTGTTGAAGATGCGCGCGATGCGTGCGTCGACCCCGAATTCATACTGGTAGGCGCGGTGCAGGGCCTCCCCGGCCCGTTTGCCTTCGGCGAGGGTGCGGTGTGTCGGACAACCGTCCGCCGCCTCGACCGAGGTGTCGCGGTATCCCGTGCCGTAGATGTCTCCGGTGGATGCGTAGAGGATGCGTGCGTGCTCCGAACGGGCCGTGTCGAGGGCGTTTATCGACCCCAGTATGCTGACCTTGAGCGACTCGACGGGCAGCGCCTTGTTGTAGCGCACGCGCGAGGGCGCCGCGAGGTTGTAAATCTCGTCGCAGCGGATGCCGAATGCGTTGACGATGTTGTGGCGGACGTACCGGAATTCCGGGTGCGGCGGCATGTCGCGCAGCAGCGGCGAATCGGCGGTGTCGCGTATGTCCACGCAGAAGACTTCGTGCCCGTCGTTCAACAGACGCAGGCACAGGTGGGAGCCGATGAATCCCACGCCGCCCAGTACGACTATTCTCTTTTGCATTTTCTTCCCTTTTACCGGGGAAAAAGCAAAATCCATTCCATACCGGCGGCAATCCGGCCGGAAGCCCATGCGAGGTCGGAAGATTCGCTCTCCGGAACTTCTGTCGCGTTTTCAGGCGGCAGCTCGCGGTGGTCCGCTCGAAGGGCTGTTACGAGCGGCTCCGCAGGGCGGAGCTGCGGCCTGCCGATTCACCCGAGGCGAATCGAAAATCTTCCGGCCGCGACTGCCAGAAGCCGCTCCTTTCCTTATCTGTTGTTTTTGATGTCGGCCTATTCTGTGAAAAGCGCCTTCGGGAGCTGGTCGACGCTGTTTATCGGGACTACCTCGATGCCTTTGGGACGCTTGCCGCCTTTGGCCAGATAGCCCGACACGATGATGCGCCTGAATCCGAGCCTTGCGGCCTCGCTGATGCGCTGTTCGGTGCGGGGCGCGGGGCGCACTTCGCCCGACAGGCCTATTTCGCCGGCGCAGCAGACCCCCTCGGCCACGGGACGGTCGTAGTAGGACGAGATCACCGCCGCCACGACCGCGAGGTCCAGCCCCGGGTCCGCGACCTTGAATCCGCCCGCGAAATTCAGGAAAACGTCTTTCTGGAACATCTTCATCCCCACGCGCTTCTCCAGCACGGCCAGCAGCATGTTCATGCGCCGTGCGTCGTATCCGGTCGTCGAACGCTGGGGCGTGCCGTACGCCGCACCGCTCACCAGCGCCTGCACCTCGATCAGGTAGGGCCTCACGCCGTCGGCCGATGCCCCCACGGCGATGCCGCTCAACGGCTCCTCATAGTGCGTCAGCAGGATTTCCGACGGATTGTCAACCCCCCGCAGTCCGGCGTCGAGCATCTCGAAGACCCCGATTTCGAACGTCGCTCCGAACCGGTTCTTGATACCCCGCAGGATGCGGTAGATGTTGTTGCTGTCGCCCTCGAACTGCAACACCACGTCGACGATGTGTTCGAGTATCTTGGGACCGGCTATCGAGCCGTCCTTGGTGATGTGGCCGATGATGAAGATCGACGTTCCGGTCGATTTGGCGTATTTCAGAAGCGTCGCCGCGCATTCGCGGATCTGCGACACGCTTCCCGCCGACGAGTCCAGGAGGTCGGTGTAAATCGTCTGTATCGAGTCGATCACCACCAGGTCGGGACGGTGCTCGGCGATCTGCGCCACGATGTTTTCCAGCAGCGTTTCGGGATAGATCAGGCACTCGTCGTTGCCGATGCCGATGCGCGCGGCGCGCATCTTGATCTGCTCGGCCGACTCCTCGCCCGAGACGTAGAGGGTTTTCAGTCCGTTCGCCGCCAGCGCGATTTGCAGCGAGAGGGTCGATTTGCCGATTCCCGGCTCGCCGCCCACGAGGACCAGCGACCCCGGGACCATCCCGCCGCCCAACACGCGGTTTACCTCGGCGTTTCCCAGATCGAGGCGGACGTGCTCGCTTTCGCGGATGTCCCTCACGCGCTGAGGCTTCGCCGCGGGCAGGGGACCCGCCGCGACCGCCGGGACCGAACCGCTCTCGCGGGCGATGATCTCCTCGGCGAACGTGTTCCATTCGCCGCACGAGGGGCAGCGTCCCAGCCATTTCGGGGCTTCGAACCCGCAGTTTTTGCAGAAAAATGCCTTTTTGACCTTTGCCATACGTCCTCCTATTTTGCGTTTGCCGAGGTGTACTCCCGGCGCACGGCCTTCGTGATTCCGGCTTCGGGGTAGAGAGCTTGGTACTCTTCGGTCAGGTCGACCGTCAGGAGGGTCTTGCTCGTGCCGTCCTCGGCCTTGTAGGCCGAGACGACGCAGGTGTACTTCATCGCCGGTTCCGGACAGTAGACGAGGATGTCGGTTGCGCCCGGGTCCTTGAAGAAGACGCCCCGCACCCGGTCCGCCTCCGCCGTCTGTCTGATCCGGAGGCGCCCGCCGTTGTATTTGGTGAATTCCAGCACGTAGCTTCCGCCCGCCTTCACGGGAGCCGCCGCTTCGATCTCCTCCCTGATCCGTTCGACCACGGGGTCCGTTTCGTTTTCCCCAGCCTTCGTCTCCGGTTCCGTGGGATCGGTGGGGTTCGTGGGGTCTGTTGGGTCTGTTGGGTCTGTTGGGTCTGTTGGGTCTGTTGGGTCTGTTGGATCGGTGGGATCAGTGGGGTCGGTGGGATCGGTTGGGCCCGGTTCGGGGTCCGGAAGGGTGATTTCGGCCTCGACGCGCACGACGGGATAAACCGCCGTGTAAAATGCGTCGGAATCGTCTCCGCAGGCGGCTGCCAGCAACAGCAGGCAGGTCGTGCCGTATTTCAGTTGTTTCATCATAATCCGGAATCTTCGTCGATCAGTATTACCAACACCCGTTTGTCGGGCCAGCATCGCAGCATTTCCATCCGGGTGTTGCAGATGCGGTCCTGCGAGTTGCAGTCCGCGCAGACGCCCGTTTTGGCGCAGGGGGTGCGGAATCCGGGGTGTCGCGCTACGTTCTGCGGGGCGGCGATCCGGCGGATGCGCTCCTCGGCCTCGTCGCGGTCGGCCACGATCTTGTTGCGTCCCGCCACGATGATCACCTTTCGGGGACCGAATGCCACCGGTGCGATGCGGTTGCCCACCTTGTCCAGCCAGTGCAGTGTTCCCTGCTCCGTCACGGCGTTCACGCCCGTGATGAAAAGGTCCGACAACAGCGCGCGGCGGCGGATTTCCAGCCGCTCCTCGTAGGGCTTCGAGGCGTCGAATCCGTCGAGCAGCGTCAGCCGCCCGTTGCTCCGCAGCCACTCGACGATGCCCGTTCCGCGCATCGTCATGGAGTCGCCGAACGACACGAGTTGCGGGTTTTCGGCCTCCACGACGGCCTTCATCAGGGCGAAGGCCGCTTCGGCGTCCTTCACCACCTCGGCCTCGAAACGGTGTCTCCGCAGCGCCGCGGCGCAGGCTTCCGTTTTTTCCGCAGTTCGGTTTGTCATCGGCTCCGCATTTATTTGATAAAGAACCGGTAAATGTCGTTGCCGTTGGCGTAGAGCAGCAGGAACAGAATGATGATCAGTCCGACATACTGCGCCGCTTCGAGCACCTTGTCGCTCACCTTGCGGCCCGAGATCATCTCCCAGAAAGTGAAGATCGCGTGCCCGCCGTCGAGTCCCGGGATCGGCAGAATGTTCATCACCGCGAGGATTATGGACAGGAAGGCGATCTTCATCCAGAAGTCCTGCCAGTCCCACGTGGAGGGGAAGATGCTGCCGATGGAGATGAATCCGCCCAGCTCCTCGTACATCTTGGTTTTGGGCTGCACGATCATCTTCAGCTGGTCCCAGTAGGAGGAGATCACCTTGCCCGTCCTTTGAATACCGGCCGGAATCGCCTCCAGGAACGTATATTTCTGCGTGCGCAGCGCGAGGCCCTTGCGGATGACTCCGAGCGTGCCGTTCTCCGAGACGGGCGCTTTGAATTCAAAGAGCATGTCCCCTTCCCGCAGGACTGTCAGCAGCACCGAATCTCCGGCGTGCGCCTTCAGGTATTGGCCGTAGCCCGCAAAGTCGAGACCCGAAACGTTGTCGATGGCTACGATCTCGTCTCCCTTCCGCAACTGTGCGACGGTCGGGTTTACGACGCTGTCGATCAGAAAGGGGATGCGGGGCAGGAGAAAATTTTCGTATCCCTTCTGCTGGCGCATCGAGATCAGCTCGTCGAGCGGGAGGATCAGTTCCACCTGCCGTCCGTTGCGTTCGACCACGACGCTGCGGTCGCTTTCGGTGATGATCAGCGAGTTTACGACCTTGTTGATGTCGTCCGCCTCTTCGCCGTCGATGCTCACCAGCCGGTCTCCGTCGTGGAATCCGAGTTTGTGCCCGGCCTCGTTGAAGTTGTAGCCCCACTTGGCGTCGGCGTTCGAGAAATAGGTGTCGCCCCACGTGTAGCAGATGCCGATGTAGATGGCCACGGCCAGCACGACGTTCATCACCACGCCGGCGATCATCACCAGAAAACGCTGCCAGGCGGGTTTGGCGCGGAACTCGTCCTGTTTGACGGGCTGTTTCATCTGTTCCGTGTCCATCGACTCGTCGATCATGCCGGCGATCTTGACATATCCGCCCAGCGGCAGCCATCCCAGACCGTACTCGGTGTTTCCGCGTTTGAATTTGAACAGCGAGAACCATGGGTCGAAGAAGATGTAGAATTTCTCGACGCGGATTTTGAACACCCGCGCCATGATGAAGTGACCCATCTCGTGAATGCCTATCAGGATGGTGAAACAGAGGAAGAACTGAATGATTTTTACAAGAATGTCCACAAGCTTTAATTTTTAATTTTTTAATTGTAGGAACTCCGCCGCCAGCGCGCGGGCTTCGGCGTTCGCCTCGGCGTAATCGGCCAGGGTGGGCGAGGGGACGAATGCGGCGTGCTCCAGCGCGTAGCGGATGGCGCGCACGATGTCGAGCCATGCGCATTTGCGGGCGAGGAACGCCGCCACGGCCACCTCGTTGGCGCCGTTCATCGTGCAGGCCGCCGTGCCGCCGCGCCGCAGACAGTCGTAGGCGATGTCGAGCGCCGGGTATTTCGCGCGGTCCACTTCGGCGAAGGTCAGCTGCGGATGGTTCAGGAAGTTGAACCGCTCGCCGGGACGGTTCGCCCGGTCGGGGTACAGCAGCGCGAAGCTGATCGGCAGGCGCATGTCGGGCGTTCCGAGCTGGGCCTTGATCGCGCCGTCCTCGAATTCGACCATCGAATGGATGATCGACTGCGGGTGGAGCAACACCGAAATCCGTTCCGCCGGGGTCCCGAACAGCCAGTGGGCCTCGATCACCTCGAACCCCTTGTTCACGAGCGTCGACGAGTCGATCGTGATCTTCGCGCCCATGTCCCACTGGGGGTGGCGCAGGGCCTGCTCCACCGTGACGTTCGCCAGCTCTTCGGCCCGGAAGTCGCGGAATGCGCCGCCGCTGCACGTGACGATCAGCCTTCTGACCGGGGCGCGCTCGCCCACGAGACACTGGAAGATGGCCGAATGTTCCGAGTCGATCGGAATCACCGGGGCTTTCCGCTCCCGGGCCAGCGGCATCACGCAGGCGCCGCCCACCACGAGCGACTCCTTGTTGGCCAGCGCGAGCTTCTTGCCCGCCTCGATGGCCGCCACCGTGGGAGCGAGTCCGGCGTAGCCCACCAGGGCGTTCACCACCACGTCCGTGCCGCCTCCGGCCGCGACCTGCGCCACGGCCTCCTCTCCGGCATATACTTTGGTGTCGGTTCCCGCGAGTGCGTCGCGCAGCTGCGCGTAGTGCTGTTTGTCGGCGATCACCGCCGCGTCGGCGTCGAATTCCCGGGCCTGCCGGGCCAGTCGTTCCCAGTTGCGGTTGGCCGTGAGGACGCGGACCTCGAAGCGGCCGGGGTTTTCGCGGGCGATGTCGAGCGTCTGCACGCCGATCGAGCCGGTCGAACCCAGTATTGCGAGTCTTTGTTTCATGCGTTTGTCAGAAGACGATGTACCCCTCGGGGTCCACGGGTTTGCCGTTGTTCCAGAGTTCAAATTCGAAGAGCCGGACCTCTCCGTCCTGCACTTCGGCGTTGTAGCCGATCAGTTCGCCCGAACGGATGGTCTGGCCGGTCGTTACGAGCGACTGCGAGAGGTTCTTGTAGACCGAGATCAGGTTCCCGGCGTGTTGCAGGACCACGATGTAACCCGTCTCCGGGGTCCAGAGGCTCTGAACCACCGTGCCGTTGTCGATGGCCGTGATGCGGTCGGCGGCGGTCGCGGCGATCTTCACACCGAAATTTCCCTGCCGGATGTCGAATTTTCCGGTTATGATTCCCTCGACGGGCGTCGCCAGCTCGATGGCCTCGCGCACCTTGCGCCGCGAGCCGCCCTGTCCGGCGATGGCGTATTCGCCGTCGCCCTCCATCTGGGCCCGCAGGAGCGAGTCTTCGTGCGAGGGCATCACCAGCACCTTGCTGATGCGCGACGAGTCCGACGAGGCGAGCACGCGCGCCACGGGCGTGCGTCCCTCCATGATCAGGGCTATGTTCTCGTTGTAGGTCAGCATGTCGTTCATCATGCGCTCCATCGAGTCGAGCCGGATGATGTTCTGCACGAGGCTTTCGCGCGAACGGTCGGCCTCGGTGCGGTATCCGGGCAGGAATTCCAGGATGGGGGAGTACGCCACCAGCGACAGCGTGAGGATGAAGAGCATCAGCATGAACGCCACCAGTCCCGCGAGGATACTCGCCGGCGAGAGGTGCATGTGCCACTCTTCGGTGTTGTCCGTGGCGTTGAGCATGTTGAACCGGCGTTTGCGGAACAGGCCGCGCCACCATGCCCGTATGGTTTTCAGAAATTTCATCTCTCCGGGTACGATTTCTCTTTGTTAACCCTACAAAGATAGGCAAATTTGCATAAATCCTTTGCGGGGCGCGCTTAATTTTTTACCTTTGTGGATGTTTTGAACCAATGTCATAAACAGATAAAATAACATGGTAAAACCCACATTACTGGTACTCGCCGCGGGCATGGGCTCCCGCTACGGGTCGCTCAAACAGATGGACGGTGTCGGTCCCAACAACGAGGCCATCATCGACTATTCGGTCTACGACGCCATCCGCGCCGGTTTCGGCAAGGTCGTCTTCGTCATCCGCCACTCCTTCGAGAAAGAGTTCCGCGAGGTCTTCTCGGCCGACCGTTTCGGCGGGCGCATCGCCGTGGATTTCGTTTTCCAGGAACTCGACTACCTGCCCGAAGGTCTTGCCGTTCCCGAAGGCCGTGTCAAGCCGTGGGGTACGAACCACGCCGTGATGATGGCAGCCGATGCGGTTCACGAACCCTTCGCCGTGATCAACGCCGACGATTTCTACGGCGCCGAGGCCTATAAGACCATCGGGGACTACCTGGCGCAGCTTGGCGAGAGCCGCAACAGCTATTGCATGGTCGCTTACGACCTGAACAAGACGCTTTCGGAGAACGGTACGGTTTCGCGCGGCGTCTGCGGCGTCGATCCGAAAGGCGACCTCACGTCGATGGTCGAGCGGACGCAGATCGAGCGGATGCCCGACGGCCGGATCGTCTTCCACGACAACGGCGCCGACGAGCCTCTTGCCGAGGACACTCCCGTTTCGATGAACCTCTTCGGCTTCACGCCCGACTTCTTCACCTACTCGAAGGAGTACTTCAAAGTCTGGTTCGAGGCCAACAAGGACAATATCAAGTCGGAGTTCTACATCCCGACGATGGTCAACAAGCTGATCGGCGACGGCACGGCTACGCTCCGCGTGCTGCGTTCGGCCGCCCAGTGGCACGGCGTCACCTACAAGGAGGACAAACCCGCGCTGATGGCCGCCATCGAGAAGATGATTGCCGAGGGTAAATATCCCCGGAATCTCTGGGCGTAGTTTTCGATTCTCACGGGCATCTTTCGCCCTGCCTTGTCCGGCCCGAACGGGAAATACTTCGGTATGTCCCGTCCGGGCCGAACTGCGTTATGGCAAAATCTGCTCCGCGATAATCAAAAACCGGTTCCGCTTCAGATGCAGTCATTTCCGTAATTCCCTCGAACGGGACGAATGGGACGTACTCGAGTACTACCCATCCGTCCCGTTCTTCGCGATGCCCGGAACTTGCCAGCTCCTATTGTCTCTGTCATTATAGGCCTACCTCTGCCTGTTTTTGCCACCGCCTGTATACTTCTGCCCGCCGCTCTGCCGCTCTGCCGCTCCAGCCCGCCTGCAAAAAAAGCGAGACTTTCCAAAGTCTCGCTTTTTTATTATCCGGTTTGGGCCTTCGTCAGCCCCCCCCCGACTTTCTGCGCGTCAGTCCAGAAAACCTTCCCGGACGAGCTGCTCGCGGATCTTGGCCCAATCGGCCACGGGATGTTTCTCTCCGTCGACGAACCGCAGCGGACAGCCCAGATTGCAGTCGTCGATGTAAAGGTCTGCATGAATCTTCGGCGACGAGGTCCAGCGCTTCTGCGACGGATTTTCGTTCACGGCGTAGAGCGGAATGCCCCGGACGCGGAACCATTCCACCGCGCGGTCCAGCAGTTTTCCATGCCGCATCGAGTAGAGGATCAGTCGGCAACCGTTGTCCGTCAGCTCTTTCAGCACGGGCGCCGCTCCCGCATCCTCACCGATCTCCGGGTAGGCATGCGTTACGACCGTACCGTCGAAGTCGATGGCTATTGTTGCGTCGTGAATGGCCATCGTTACCGTTTTACTTTATGTGCCAGCGACCGGAAGAAGTGCTTGATGCGTTTGCGGTAGCTTACTTCCTTGTAATCGTCTCCGTAGCCGTATCCATAACCGTAGCCGTAGCCATACCCGTATCCATATCCGTGACGGCGGGCGCGGGTGCTGTTTAGAACGATGCACATGTTGTGGAGCTTCTTCTCGCGGTAGAGCCGCTCGATGTCGGGCAGCTGGCGCCGGTCGAGCACACCCTCGCGTACGATGTATATACAGAGGTCCGCAAGCCGGTCGGTGATAATTGCGTCGGCCACCGACATGGCGGGCGTACTGTCGAGGAAGACATAATCGTATCTGCCGCGCATTTCGGCGATGAGCTTGTCGAGTTTGTCCGAAAGGAGCATCTCCGCCGGGTTGGGCGGCTGCACTCCTGCGTAAATCACGTCGAGATTCTGGTGGAATCCGGAGTTCTGGATCATGCTCTCCACATCGGAGACCGTTCCTGCGAGATAGCTCGTGATGCCGGTTTTGCTGTTGCTGTGGCCCAGCTGGGACGACAGGGCATGGCGGCGCAGGTCGAGGTCGATCAGCAGCACGCGCTTGCCGGCCATGGCGAGGGTCATGGCCAGGTTCGTCGCCACGAAGGTCTTGCCTGCGTGCGGGTCCGACGAGGTGAAGAGAATGGTGCGGATGTCGGTTCCGGCCGAGACGCTCATAAACGTCATGTTCGAGCGCAGAATGCGGAAAGCCTCCGACAGGGCGTCGCGGCCCGTTTCGCGCACCACGATCCCGGCCTTGCCGCCGCCCTCGTGGTAGGGGATGTCGCCCAGGAACGGGGCGTTGACATTGTCCTCGATGTCCTTGCGACCGCGGATGGTCGTGTCGAGCATGCCGATCAGGTAGAGCAGGCCGAAGGGAATGGCCAGACCCACGATCAGGGCGATGCCCAGAATCATCATCGGTCGGGGCGATACGGGAGCGTTGCTGCCGTAGGCGTAGTCGATCGACCGCGAGTTGCTCTCTGCCACGGCGTAGTTGAGCTGGTTCTCCTCCTGCTTGTTCAGCAGGTAGAGGAACAGTTCTTCCTTGATCTTCTGCTGGCGCGTGATGCCCAGGATGATCTTCTCCTGCGAAGGCATGGTCGAGATGCGGATGTTGGCCTGCGTCTCCTCCTTGCGCATGGCGTCGCGCTGGATTTCGAGCGTCGAGATGTTGGAGTCGAGCGACGAGATGATCGAACGCCGCACGGCGGCCAGCAGGTTGTCGAGGTCCTGAATGACGGGGCTGCGCTCCGAACTGTTCTCCAGCAGTTTCTCGCGGCGCAGGATCGCCGAGTTGTAATCTTCGATTTGCTTGGCGATGGCCGTGTTGGTTCCCGCGGCCGCCATCGCCGGAATCAGTTCACCGACGTTTTTCGGGTCGTTCAGGTAGGTGCGAATGTACTCCGCCACGTTGATCTGGTTTTCGAGCGAAAGACCTTCCGTCTTGTAGCGCGAACTTTCCGACACGCTGCGCGCGGCCTCCGAGGTGATGTCCACCATCCGGTTGTCCTTCTTGATGTCCTCGATATTGCGGTCCACGTCGCCCAGCTCGCGTCCGATAACGTCCAGACGGGCCTTGATGAACTTGCCCGTGGCGACCGACACGCGGCGCTTGTCCTCGATGGCGTCTTCGTTGTAGGCCTCGATCAGCGTGTTGATCACGTCTTCGGCGCGCCGGGGGACGGTGTTGTTCATCGAGATGGTCACCACCGAAGCCTGCTTGTTGGCCACGTCGCTTTTCACGGCTGCGCGGTAGGCGTTAGTGGTCCGTCCCAGCGAACTCTTGGTCACGCGGATCGGAACCCCGATGTAGTCGGGGGCCATGTAGAGCGACTTCTGCACCACGACCTGACCCACGGGAGTCGGGATCGTGTCACCGTAAGCCGCCGTGATGACGCTGCGGCTCTCGTGCTTGGTGACGAACTGGTCTTTGAATTCGCTCAACCGGATTTTGTCGTCGTCGATCGGCGTGATCTCCATTGCGAGCGACTGGTTGTCGTTGTCGTTGATGAACTTCACGTCGATCGGGGCCTGGCCGTAGAGGTCGCGCCGGCGGAGCCCGTCGCTCACCGAATAGTTGACCGTCAGGTTGAGCTGCTTGACCACGTTGGTCATCAGACGCCGCGACTGGAGGATGAATACTTCGTTGTCGACGTTGCGGCGGTTCTGGAATCCCGCCAGATCGCTGAATGCCGTGAGATCCACGTCTCCGCCCTTGCGGCTGTCCTTGACCAGAATGGTCGCCGTGCGGCTGTAAATCTTCGGGGTGCTGGCCAGATAGTAGTAGGCCGCGCAGAGACAGCATACGGTCGAAAGCACGAACCAATACCAGTTGGCGATCACCATGCGGATGATGTCGTGCAGGGTGATCGTGTTCGTCAGTTCTTCGTTGTTGGTCTGTATCTGTGAATTGATCTGTTGTTCTGCCATGGAGCCTTGCTATTTGGTGAGGGTTACGATGAGTGTCGCCACCGAAATCGCCGTTCCCACCAGCGAAAGGTAGAAATTGCGGTTCTGGCTGATCTCGCCCGTCTGCGCCTTGTACTTGTTGGGTTTCACGTATACCACGTCGTTCTGCTGGAGGTAGAAAGCCGGGGAGTTGAAGATGTCGGTCGATGTGAGGTCGAGGTATTCGATCGTGCGCACGCCGTCCACCTCGCGCGTCACGGCCACCTCCGAACGCACGCCGTATACGGTCATGTCGCCGGCCATCGCCAGAGCGTCGAAAATCGAAACCTTGTCGCGTGTGACATCGTAGAATCCGGGGCGGGCCACTTCGCCGATGACCGAAATCTTCATGTCGGCGAACTGTACGTTGACCGTGGGGTCGTTGATATATCCGCCGTCGATGATCTTCTTGGCGATGGCCTGGGCCAGTTCGCTGCGGGTCTTGCCCTTGCATTCGATCTTGCCGATCACGGGCATTTCGAGCATGCCGTTCTCGTCGACGGTGCGCATCTGGAGCGCCTGCGAGTTTGCCGCGCTGGAGACGTTGGTTCCCGTGAGCGAATTGTAGGAGGTCGCCGAGTTGAACGGCACTGCCAGTTCGGGGTCCTTGCTGTTGACGACGATCGTCAGCCGGTCGAGCGGCTTGATGCGGATCTGTCCGTTTTCGGCGATTTGTTCGGGTGTGAAGGGCTGGGCGTCCTGCAGATACCATACGCGCTTCTGTGCGGAGCACGAAACGAGCAGTATGCCGAGGACCGCTGTCCCGATGAGAAGGCAGAGTTGCTTCATTTTTAATAAGGCGTTGATTGTAATTACGTGCGCAAAGATATAAATTAATTCTGAAAAACAGCCGCTTTTCGAAGGTGATATTTTACAAGTATGTAGGTAATGCGTTGCCGGATACGTGTTTTTTTTGCAAAAAAATCGTATCTTTGGTATCCGAAATTCAAAAAATGATAGACTGCTGCATATTCGATTTGGACGGAGTTGTCGTCGATACGGCCCGCTACCACTATCTGGCGTGGGCCGCGCTGGCTCGTGAACTGGGCTTTGAATTCACGCCCGTGCAGGGCGAAGCGACCAAGGGTGTGAGCCGCATGGCGTCGCTGGAGATCGTCCTGCGCGCCGGAGGACTTGAGGGGCGTTTTTCCGCCGCCGAGAGGGAGCGTCTCGCCGCCGAAAAGAATGCGCGTTACCTGCGTTTTGTTTCGCAAATGACACCCGCCGAGGTGCTTCCGGGCGTGGCGGCGTTTTTGCACGACGTGCGCAGCCGCGGCGTGCGGACGGTGCTCGGCTCGGCGTCGAAGAACGCGGGGACGATCCTCGACCGGTGCGGCCTTCGGCCGCTGTTCGACGCCGTGGTCGACGGCAACGAGGTTTCGCGGGCCAAACCCGATCCCGAGGTTTTCCTGAAGGGTGCCGCCGCCGTGGACGCCGCGCCTTCCGTGTGCGTGGTCTTCGAGGACGCCGCCGCGGGTATCGAGGCCGCTTCGCGTGCGGGCATGCGTTCGGTGGGCGTCGGGGGCGGTGCGTCGCTTTCGGCCGCCACGATGCGGCTGGAAACCTTCGCGGGGTTTACGTTTGAACAATTGGCGATGAAGATCGACCGGGACTGATTGCAACCCCGGCGCAACGCCGCGGAAGGCTGCGGCCGGGGCGGTGAAACGAGCGATAAAGAGTATAGATTATGAACGACGGATATGTAAAAACCGATCCCTGGCGCCTCGTCGAGGATCGCTTCGACCCTTCGCGGGCGCTCTCTTCCGAGTCGCTCTTCGCGCTGGGCAACGGCGTGATGGGCGGCCGGGCCAATTTCGAGGAGCGTTACTCGGGCGAGACGCTTCAGGGCAATTATATCGGCGGGGTCTATTATCCCGACAAGACCCGCGTGGGGTGGTGGAAGAACGGCTACCCGGAGTATTTCGCCAAGGTCCCGAACGCCGCGTTCTGGATCGGGGTCGATGTCGCGGTCGACGGCGAGCCGCTCGACCTGGCGACCGTCGCGGAGGTGAAGAGCTTTTACCGCGAGACGGACATGCGCCGCTCGGTGCTGACGGCACGCACGGTCTTGACCGGCAGCGTGCCGAACAGCGTCAGCGTGACGTTGGCGCTTGTGTCAGGCGTCGTGCTGTCCGCGGCCACGCTCCCCTGCCGCTTTTTTACGGTCAGGTAGGGCATCGAGGCAATTTCCAGCTCCGCCGCCGGGCCGTCGGTGTAAA
>OGYZ01001766.1_pt1 | contig 16173 bp, 14 predicted proteins | sample 1576681 | NCBI WGS metagenome assembly OGYZ01 (sample SAMEA3541480, study PRJEB24748) | human gut metagenome | biome: human gut; feature: human-associated habitat; material: faeces | place: China | collected 2012 | reverse complement strand
TAGAAAGGTCTTGTCACAATGCCTTCCATCGTTTTGCCGAAACGGGCCACCGCCACCGCTTATCTATCACTTGTCCTTCGGGTGTATGTTTCATTTCTTCGCTCAACATGTCAAATTTCAATTTCAGCCGTTCGTAATTTAAATAAGAATTTCGATAAAAAACTAAATATAACCCCAAAATATTATCTCGATTTTTCTGTATATATTCATTTTCCTCTTTGTCATATATCTCATCCATTACCTGCAACGAAGCCATCTCATGCATTTTCCCAAAAATATTATCCTCCTCATTCGCCCGGTAAAAACGAGCTAAAACAGAATCCCGTTCTCGATATATTTTTTCCTCTTTCCGATCCAAAGCATCCTTCCGATTTTGTAATACTCCTCCCCGGGCCGAAAAGTTTCTGACATCACTCAAATCATTCCCCTTTATTTTCAAATCAAAAATCGTATCCTTAAGCATTAAAGGTATCCGCCCTTTCCTGTCTTGTACTGTCAGGAAACCAATTTTAGGATTATCCAAAATTCCTTTTATTTGAAATTTACCTTTTTGGGATTCCACTTGCTGAATCGTGTCAAACTTCCCTTGTTCATTAACGACACTCAGATACAATTTTGCATCATTCCCTGCAATTTCACCCCGAATAACATACTCTTTAACACTTGTACATCCTCCTAAAATCAAACCGGATAGTACAATGAATTTCATTAATTTTCTCATAATTATAATATTTAATTAATCTCTGTCGCGATACACGATATCTACAATTTTCCCCAACTCCGTATACTCCTTTTTCTTTTCTAAAGGTCCCATCAAAGTAGGGACATCATATATTCTCATTATGCCACATTCATCCTCATCTTTATCATTTACAATACTACCTACCACTAATTGATTCTCACGAAGTTTCTCCCATGGCTGGAAAGCAATATAAAGGGCCAACTTACTAACTTTTAAGGTTGTAATAGTTTCCCCAGGAAAAGAAAGAACTGCTTTGGCAGGTGTCTCTGGATATTCCATATCAAACTGGTAAACTGCATTCTCGGTCGAATAGAATAAATACCGATAATACAAATGAAATGCAACATGCGTAATCTTATCTTTATTGGGCCGATTCAATTTCATATAATATTTCCGTTCATTTATCCCATTATCTCCGACCCCGATTCCATACACATACATTTCCCCATCCTTAGGGTCCTCCAATAGCGCAAAAGTATAGTTATCTTTCGTCCAATCCATATACACCATATCACGTCCTGTTTCCGCTTGGAAATCGACAGTCCCGCTAGAAAAAGTAAGCACATGCGGTATTCTCTTATTATCATCGTCCAACGCCATAAAACGCTTGTTGGTATTATCGTAAATAATAACGTTTCCACCCCCGACTGCACCGGAACGATGTCCAAAATAGGGTGCCACTTCAAATCGTTGTCCATCAGAAGTTACATTTATCGGGAAACCATATATATCTCCCGTGGAAAGAGGGTTACGTGCATACAAATTACCATCGCTAGTAATTATCATATCCAACTTATTTCCCCGGGCAAAAGCCACTTCCTCAGCTCTACCATGTACAATATCCGGGCTATCCCCAAATATCCATCTGACATCATTTTCCTCTCCCACATGCGCATCCTCCCCATCAAGATTAAATGTTCCATTCTCCGTAAACACGTACCGATTCGACATTTTAGGACGAGTACGAGCATAGGACAAACCGTAAGGCTTCCCCAGCTTAAAATTGTTACCTTTCCATATATTTCGGGATATTCGTTCTTCTGCCTCCGTCAAATTCATAATCCAATCCAAGCGGGCCTCTCCCTTTTCCTCACACAAAATCATCCACCCCTCGCTCACGGTCGTTCTCAAGCGGACAAAGAAATCAACTTTCTCCTGTAAACCCAAAATAGTATCCGTAACAATGAAAAAACCGAAATACTCTCCTGCTGTCAATTGCGGGACAATAGCCAAATTTTTCTCTCTTGACATGGTATAGTCAATCGGCTCATTTCGCTCATCCCACGTCTGCGAACTCTGTGACATAAACTTCCATTCATACGTGTAAGGTTCCTCCCCCTCCGTATACCGGGTTGAATGAATCTCAACCGGAATTTTTAACGTATCCGAATAAGCAAACAATTCATACCATTGATCCGTAATGATACCATCAACCGTAAGTTCTCCCAGATCAATATAATCATAATTTCCTTTATCATCAAAACAGGATGTCCATAATAAGACTCCTAATATAAATAACCACTTTTTCATAAGTAATATAATTTAATAAATAGAATCTTCTCCCATCTCCATCAGTTCATCATCCTCATCCATTGTCGGATTTTCAAGTAACCACAAGTGCACTTTACGACCGATAAATCTCAAAAAAGCACTTGTCAAGTTTCCATTACCACTATCAATTTCTCCTTGAAACAAAGCTCTATCAATGTTTCCTACATCACAAATCAAAATTCCTTTCTTAACCGACCATTCACCAAAAATAGGTTCCCCAACTCTGCTCCACCACCACGGTCTGGGGAACTCTTCATGCATATAGATCACACAATAATGGCTATAAGAAACGAGCGTACCATCTTCCAATTTACCGTATTTCATGAATTCAAATCCCAATTCTTCATTAGGAACCAACTGAATAGTAAACCGCCTCGCTTGTTTAAGCAAAGTATCCGTTCGAAGTAACTCCACATCAATATACATATGATTTGCCAGAGCCGGCATCTCGTACTCCAAAGCCAAGGGAGTATAATCAACCCCGGCAACACTATGTAAAGAATCTGTCTCGCTAGAAATAACTTCAATATTAAATTTCCGGGGATAATCCTTGACCATTCCAGAAAGATTTACTTGCAACTGTACGGTCATTTTCTTTACATCAGAATCATGTTCCGGCTGGCCCCACCGTCCACCCGGAGCGTGGAAAGCGGCAGCCCCGAGTCCTTCTTCATGCAATCCATGATATCCAAGGTCTGGAGCGCGATGGCCTCAATGGCGGCACGGGCGATATGCCCCCGGGTCACGCCGCGCGTCAGGCCCACGATGGCCCCGCGGGCGTACTGATCCCAGTAGGGCGCGCCGAGCCCGGCAAAGGCGGGCACGAAAAACACGCCGCCGTTGTCCCGCACCGTGGAGGCAAGGGGCTCAATCTCGGCGGCGTCGCTGATGATCTGGAGACCGTCGCGCAGCCACTGCACCACCGCCCCGGCGATGAACACGCTGCCCTCAAGGGCGTAGCGCAGCCCGTAGCCGCAGTTCCAGCCCACCGTGGTGAGCAGGTTGTTCTCGCTGCGCCGGGCTTCAGTCCCGGTGTTCATGAGAAGGAAGCACCCGGTCCCGTAGGTGTTCTTCGCCATGCCCGGAAGCATACAGGCATTGCCGTAGGTCGCGGCCTGCTGATCCCCGGCGTCGCCCGCCAGAGGAAGGCTGTGGCCAAGGAATTCTGGATGCATGTGCCCCATGATCCCGGATGAGGGGACCACCTTCGGCAGCATGGAACGCGGCACGGAAAGCAGCTCAAGCAGTTCGTCGTCCCAGTCCCCGGTGTGGATATTGAACATCAGGGTACGGCTGGCGTTGGAGGGATCGGTAGCGTGGACCGCGCCCTTGGTGAAATTCCAGATGAGCCACGAATCCACGGTCCCGAACAGCAGATCGCCCGCCTCGGCCTGTTCGCGCGCGCCGGGCACGTTCTCAAGAACCCAGCGGACTTTCGTGCCGGAAAAATAGGCGTCGAGCACGAGCCCCGTCTTTTCCGCGAACAGGCCGGCCTTCCCCTGTTCGCGCAGGCTGTCACAGAAGCCCGCAGTACGCCGGTCCTGCCAGACGATGGCGTTGTACACGGGCGCGCCGGTCCTGCGGTTCCAGACGACGGTGGTCTCGCGCTGGTTGGCGATGCCCACCGCCGCGACTTCAGAACCCGTAACCCCCGCCTGCCGAAGGCACTTGGCCGCAACCACCGCCTGGCTGTCAAAAAGTTCGTTGGGGTTGTGCTCCACCCAGCCGGGCTGAGGATAGTGCTGCGTGAATTCCTGCTGGGCCATCTGAATGATGTTGCCGGAGCGGTCGAACAGGATGGCGCGTGAACTGGTCGTACCCTGGTCGAGGGCAAGAATATAACGGCTCATAGGGACTCCTTGCACGTTCGATTTCGAAAGTTGATACGTGGAAGATACAATCTTCCGGCGGCATGATAAAGAGATTTTCCAAGAGCCAGCGCGTTCCCGAAGCAGAAAACGCCCCTCAATACGCCATTGCAACAGAACATGTTCCCTTATGAAACGGCAACAGGACGCTGGAAATCTCGACAACTTTCTGCTTTCAGGGTATTTTGCCTTCAGATTTCCCATTCTGGCAGAGGCCTTTTCCGTTTTCACTTTCGAACTTCGTGATTCCAGAACCTTTTCAGGTCGTTTTTCATGCAGAAATACATTGACTTCCATACCTGCCCCCCCGTCCCGCTGGTCGTCGCCCATCGCGGCGCGCGCGGACATGCCCCGGAAAACACGCTTACGGCGGCCGCCCTCGGCTATGCCGTTCAGGCCGATCTCTGGGAACTCGACGCCAACTATACCAAAGACGGCAAACTGGTGGTGATGCACGACGACACCCTCGTCCGTACCACCGACGTGGAAACGGCCTTCCCCGGCCGCCCCTCCTATCGCGTATGCGATTTCACGCTGGACGAGATCAAGAGCCTCGACGCCGGATCATGGTACGCCGGGCGCGATCAGTTCGGCCGCGTCGCCGCCGGGGAGATCGACGCCGACACGCTGAAAAGCTTTGACGGCCTGACCGTCCCCACCCTTGAGGAGGCCCTTGCCTTCACCAAGGACAACGGCTGGTACGTCAACGTCGAGATCAAGAACCATTCGCACCTCATCGGTCACGAAACCGTAACAAAGGACGTGTTAGACCTCATCCGCCGCCTCGATATGGTGGAACAAGTCATCATTTCCTCGTTCCAGCACCGTTATCTGGAAGAATGCCGCGTCCTGTGCCCCGAAATGGCCACCGGCGCGCTGGTCGAGCACATACGCCCCAGAGATCCGGCAGCCCTGTGCCGCCGGCTCCAGGTCAACGCCTACCACCCGGATCAGCGTATCCTCGCGCCCGGCGACCTTGCCGCGCTGCGCGATGCCGGATTCGCCGTCAACGTGTGGACCGTCAACGACATGAGCGAAGCCAAACGCCTCGTTGCCGAAGGCGCGACCGGCATCATTACCGATTTTCCCGCCGCCTGCCGCAAGGCGCTCGGAGAATGACGCACTGAAGGAGGGAGGAGAGACTTTCTGGAGAAGGTTTTTCCTCCCTTTTCGGACTTCCCATACCGGGGAGTGATACCCATCTTGCCGGGCGCGCCCCGGCGGACGTTCCGGGGACTGGCCCCGGAGAGGATACAACCGGACGGTTTCCGTCCGCCAATGCAGGAGAGCACATGCGTTCCTTCCGTCTGATGGCCCTGCTGGCCATGTGTCTGATGCTGCTGGCCGCACCTGTCCAGGCCAAAACCACCATTACCTTCTGGCACGGCATGGGTGGTGAACTCGGTGAAATCACCGACGAGATGATCAAGGAATTCAACGCGTCTCAGGACAAATACGAAGTCAAGGGCGTCTACAAGGGCAACTATGACGAAGCCATGACCGCCGCCATCGCCGCCTTCCGCGCCAAACAGCACCCCAACCTGATCCAGATTTTTGAAGTGGGCACCGCCAGCATGATGGCCGCCAAGGGCGCCATCCGCCCCGTGTATGAAATCATGGAAGCCGCCGGCACCCCGGTGGACACCTCCAAGCTCCTCGGCTCCGTGGCCAGCTACTACTCCTCCACGGACGGCAAGCTCATCGCCATGCCCTTCAACGCCTCCACCACCGTCCTCTACTACAACAAGGACGCCGTGAAGAAGGCCGGCGGCGACCCGGACCATTTCCCCACGACGTGGCCCGAAGTGGCCGAACTCGCCAAGAAGATCAAGGAATCCGGCGCGTGTAAGTACGGCCTCACCTCCGGCTGGCAGTCCTGGGTGCAGCTTGAAAGCTTCTCCGCATGGCACAACGTCCCCTTCGCCACCAACAACAACGGCTACGACGGCCTCGACACGAAGCTCCTGTTCAACAGCCCCCTGCACGTCAAGCACATCGACTTCCTGTCCAAGCTCCAGAAGGACGGCGTGATGGTCTACGTGGGCCGCAAGTCCGAAGCCATCAACGCGTTCACCTCCGGCGAAGCCGGCATCCTCATGAACTCCTCCGGCTCCTACGCCGCCGTGAAGGCCGGTGCCAAGTTCCAGTGGGGCGTGGCGCTGCTCCCCTACTGGCCCGACGTGAAGGGCGCTCCCCAGAACACCGTGATCGGCGGCGCAGCCATCTGGGCCATGGCCGGACACTCCAAGGACGCCGAAAAGGGTGCCGCCGCGTTCCTGAACTACCTCCTCAAGCCTGAAGTGCAGGCCCGCTTCCACCAGCTCACCGGCTACGTGCCCGTCACCCTGGAAGGCTACGAGCTGACCAAGCAGCAGGGCTTCTACGACAAGAACCCCGGCACCGACATCGCCGTGAAGGCCCTTTCCGACAAGAAGCCCACCATCAACTCGCTGGGCCTGCGCCTCGGCAACTTCGTCCAGATCCGCAACATCATCGACGAAGAGCTCGAAGCCGTCTGGGCCGGCAAGAAGACCGCCAAGCAGGCGCTCGACGCCGCTGTGGAACGCGGCAACGCCGAACTGGCGCGTTTCGCCAAGGCCAACAAGAAGTAAACGCTGATCCGCAGCACAAAGGGAGGGGGCCCGCCGGGCCTCCCCCCGTTTCCTCCGGGGCGTCTTTCGCGGCCTTTCCGCCGCAAGGGACGCCCCCAACCCGCACAAGGAGCCGCTATGCAGGATGGACGTTACGCGTTCAGGGGCAAGAAACACCTGCTTCTTCCCCTCCTCTTCCTGCTGCCCCAGCTCGCCATCACGGTGGTGTTTTTCTTCTACCCCGCCGGTGAAGCGCTCATGGGGTCGTTCTACATGGAAGACTCTTTCGGTCTTTCCAAAGAATTCGTAGGATTGGACAACTTCATCACGCTGTTTTCCGATCCGAGCTATCTGGAAACGCTGCGCTTGACGCTTGTGTTCAGCCTCGCCACCATCGTCCTCACGATGGGGACCGCCCTGCTGTTCGCGGTCCTCGCCGATCAGGTGAACTGGGGCGGCACGCTGTACAAATCCATGCTCATCATCCCCTACGCCGTCGCGCCGCCGCTCGCGGGCGTGCTCTGGCTGTTCCTGTTCAACCCTTCCGGGGGCGTGCTCACCGAGCTGCTCCATCACTTCGGGTATACGTGGAACCACAAAATCAACGGCAATCAGGCCCTTTTCCTGCTGATCGTTTCGGCCTCATGGAAACAGATCTCGTATAACTTCCTGTTCTTCCTCGCCGGGCTGCACGCCATCCCCCGCTCGCTCATCGAGGCCGCGGCCATCGACGGCGCGTCCCCGTGGCGGCGGTTCCGCACGATCATTTTCCCGCTTCTGTCGCCCACAAGCTTCTTCCTGCTTGTGGTGAACACGATCTATACGCTGTTCGAAACCTTCGGCATCGTCCATGCCGTCACACAGGGCGGCCCCTCAAAGGCCACGGAAACCCTCATCTACAAGGTTTTCAACGACGGCTTCATCGGGCTCGACTTCGGCGGCTCCTCGGCCCAGTCCGTGGTGCTGATGCTCATCGTCATGGTCCTGACCTTCCTCCAGTTCCGTTACGTGGAACGCAAGGTGACCTATTAGGTCAAGGAACGCAGTATGGTAGAAAAGAAAGGACTGGGAAAAGCCATCGGGCACGCCTTCCTCTGGTTCGGCATCGCCATTGTGCTCTTTCCCCTTTATATAGCGCTGGTCGCCACGACCCACACGTTCGACGTGCTCATCGGCTCCACGCCGTTGTGGTTCGGCGGCGAGTTCCTCAAGAACTTCACCACCGTCCTCACGCAGGGCCTCAAGGCGGCGGGCGGCATCCCCGTGTGGGTGATGATGGCCAACAGCCTCGTCATGGCCCTCGGCATCGCCATCGGGAAAATCGCCATTTCCATCACGGCGGCCTACGCCATCGTCTATTTCCGTTTCCCCGGCCGCGAGCTGTGCTTCGTGCTCATCTTCATCACGCTGATGATGCCGGTTGAAGTCCGCATCGTGCCCACCTTCCAAGTGGCGGCGAACCTCAATTTCATCGACAGCTACCTCGGCCTTGTCCTGCCGCTCATCGCCTCGGCGACGGCGACCTTCCTGTACCGCCAGATGTTCATGACCATCCCGGCGGAACTGCTTGAGGCCGCGCGCATCGACGGGGCCGGGCCGTGGCGTTTCTTTGTGGACGTGGTGCTGCCCCTTTCCCGCACGAACACCGCCGCGCTGTTCGTGGTGCTGTTCATCTACGGCTGGAACCAGTACCTCTGGCCACTGCTCGTCACCAACCAGGAAAGCATGTACACCATCGTCATGGGCATCCAGCGCATGGTGAACATCCCCGACGCCGTGCCGGAGTGGAACCTCATCATGGCCGTTGCGCTTCTGGGTATGCTGCCCCCCCTGCTGGTGGTGCTCGGCATGCAGAAGCTTTTCGTCCGTGGCCTCGTGGAAACCGAAAAATAAGCCCGCCAAAAGGATACCAGCATGGCACGCGTCCAGCTCAAGAACGTAGAAAAGACTTTCAATAAAAATAAGGTACTGAAGGGCATCAACGTCGAAGTCCCGGACGGCTCCTTCATGGTCATGGTCGGGCCTTCCGGCTGCGGCAAGTCCACGGCCCTGCGCTGCATCGCCGGGCTTGAGGAAGTCACCGGCGGCAGCATCTTCATCGGCGACGAGGACGTCACCAGCAAGGAACCCAAGGATCGCAACATTGCGATGGTGTTCCAGAACTACGCCCTCTACCCGCACATGAACGTGTTCGACAACATCACCTACGGGCTCAAGGTGCGCGGCATCCCGGCGGACGAGCGCAAGCGCCGCGCCGAGGACGCCGCCAAGCTCCTCGGGCTCGACGGACTGCTCGACCGTATGCCCAAACAGCTTTCCGGCGGCCAGCGCCAGCGTGTGGCCATGGGCCGGGCCATCGTGCGCGAGCCCAGCGTGTTCCTCTTCGACGAACCGCTTTCCAACCTCGACGCCAACCTCCGCAACCAGATGCGCATCGAGCTGCGCCGTCTGCACCAGCGTCTGGCGACCACCAGCATCTACGTGACGCACGATCAGGTGGAGGCCATGACCCTCGCCGAGAAAATCCTCGTGCTCCGCGCCGGGAACATCGAACAGTACGGCACGCCGGACGACATCTACCTGCATCCGGCCTCCGTATTCGTTGCCCAGTTCATGGGCTCCCCGTCCATGAACATGATCCCCGCGACCACGGACGGCGAGAAGCTGATCCTGCCCGACGGCACGCCGCTTTCCGGCGTCGCCGCCTCCGACATCCGGCTTGCCGCAGCGCCCTCCAAGGACGTGCTCGTCGGCCTGCGCTGCGAAGACCTGCTGCTCGATCCCGAAGGTTCCGTGCAGGTCACCGTGGACATCATCGAAGCGCTCGGCCCGGACACGCTGGCCTACTGCCATCCCATCGCAGGGAAAGCGGGCGGCGGCGTTTCCGATCAGAGCGCCATCATCGTGCGTCTTCCCGGCACGCGCCGCCCCGCGCCCGGCGACGCCATCCGCCTCTCCGTCCGCGCCGGCCACGGCCACGTCTTCGATCCCGCCAGCGGTTTGCGCTGTTTGTAGAAGAGAAAAGATTGGGGAGGGGAAGGGGGACCTTTCTGGAGAAAGGTTCCCTCTCCCCTCCCCAATATTTCCATTACATCCCTAAATACGCTTTCTGCACGGCGGGATCCGTGAGGAGCTTGTCGGCGGAGTCTTCCATGACGATGCGGCCGTTTTCCATGACGTAGGCGCGGTTGGCGATGCGGAGCGCCTGGTTGGCGTTCTGCTCGACGAGGAAAACGGTGGTGCCGTCGGCATTGATTTTTTCGATGATGGAAAAAATCTGCTGGATGATGATCGGCGCGAGGCCGAGGGAAGGCTCATCAAGCAGGAGCAACGTCGGACGGGCCATGATCGCGCGGGAGATCGCCAGCATCTGCTGTTCGCCGCCGGACAGCGTGCCGCCCGTCTGGGCGCGGCGCTGGGCGAGGATGGGGAACAGGTCGAAAATGTAGTCGAGGTCCTTTTTGATGTTGTCCTTGTCGTTGCGGAGGAAGGCCCCGAGATCCAGATTTTCCTGCACGGTGAGATCGGGGAAGATCAGACGGCCTTCCGGCACCTGGCTGATGCCGAGCGCCACGATTTTGTTCGGCCTGAGCGTGTGGATGGGATGCCCCCGGAAGAGGACTTCGCCGCTGCGAGGAGGCGTGCCGCCGCAGATGGTCATCAGCGTGGTGCTCTTGCCCGCGCCGTTGGCCCCGATGAGCGTGACGATTTCCCCTTCGTTGATGCGTATGTTCACGTCCCGGAGGGCCTGGATGTTGCCGTAGAAGGTGTTGACGTTGCGAAGCTCAAGCATGGTCGGACTCTCCAAGATACGCCTTGATGACGCGGGGGTTCTCGCGCACTTCCTGCGGCGTGCCCATGGCGATTCGGGAGCCGTATTCCATGACGTAGATGCGATCCGAAAGGGACATGACCATGCCCATGTCGTGCTCGATGAGCAGGATGGACAGGTCGAACTCCTTCCGCAGGTGCAGGATGAGCGACTTGAGTTCGAGGGTTTCCTGAGGGTTCATGCCCGCGGCGGGTTCGTCGAGCAGCAGCACGGCGGGATCGGTCGCCAGAGCGCGGGCGATCTCCAGACGGCGCTGTGCACCGTAGGGCAGGTTCCGGGCCTCGTCCTGATAATGCATGTTCAGGCCCACCTCGCGCAGCAGTTCATAGCTGCGGTCGATGGTAGCCTGTTCTTCGGCCTTGGTGCGCGAGTCCTGAAAGACCGCTCCGGCGATGCCCGCCGACGTGCGGCAATGGCGTCCGATCATGACGTTTTCGAGCACGGTCATGGTCGGGAACAGGCGGATGTTCTGGAACGTGCGGGCCATGCCGAGCGACGTGATCTCGTTGGGCTTCATGCCGTTGAGGGTCGTGGAGCTGGCGGGCTTGCCGTTGCGCTCGGGCAGGTGAAGCTGGACGGTCCCTTCGGTGGGCAGATAGATGCCGGTGATGCAGTTGAAGAACGTGGTCTTCCCCGCGCCGTTGGGGCCGATAAGCGCGACGATCTCCTGCCGGTTGATCGTGAGATCCACCTCGTTGAGCGCGCGCAGGCCGCCGAAATTTTTGGACAGGTTGGTTACTTCGAGCACAGGGGTGTTCATGCCTGGCCTCCCGTGGCAGGAACGTCGAAAGCCGACTTGGAGCTGTCGATCTTGTCCTTGTTCGTGATCTTGTACGTGCGTTTCTCGCCGGAAATGAGGCCCTGAGGACGGTAAATCATCATGATGACCATGACCGCGCCGAACAGGAGCATACGGTATTCGGAGAACGCGCGCAGGTATTCGGGCGCGAGCACCAGAATGGCCGCCGCGATGGTGACGCCGAGCACGGAACCCATGCCGCCGAGCACCACCATGGACAGGACCATGGCCGATTCCATGAAAGTGAAGCTGGCGGGGTTGATGAACGTGGTCTTGGCCGCAAAGATGACCCCGGCGAATCCGGCCCAGCAGGAGCCGAGCGCGAAGGCCGAGAGCTTCACCTTGGTCAGGTCGATGCCCATGGCCTCACAGGCGATTTCGTCTTCACGCAGAGCCTGAAGGGCAAGGCCGATGCGGGAGTTTTTGAGGCGCCCCACGACGATGATGGTGACGACCACGGCGGCGAGGACGATGTAATAAATGTAGTTTGTCGCTTCGGTTACGCCCATTTCCATGCCGAACAGGGAGGGGCGGCTGAGGTTGGACAGGCCGAAGGAACCTTTGGTCACGCTGGTCCAGTTTTCCAGCACGAGGCGGATGATTTCACCGAAGCCGAGGGTCACGATGGCCAGATAGTCGCCCTTGAGCCGCAGGACGGGGAAGCCGAGCATGAGGCCGAACAGGGCCGCCATGATGCCGCCCACGGGCAATACGGCCCAGAAGCCGAGGCCGAAATAGGTGTTCAGCAGGCCGTAGGTGTAGGCGCCCACGGCGTAGAACGCCGCATAGCCGAGCACGAGCTGCCCGGCGAGGCCGACCACGATGTTCAGGCCGAGGCCGAGCATGATGTAGATCAGCGCCGAGATCATGATGTTGATCTGGTACATGGAGCTGATGTACGGCATGACGAGCATCAGGACTGCGATGAGGCCGAGGCAGGTATAGCGGGGCTTGGGCTGCCGGACGGCCTCAAGCGCGCGGGCGAACAGCGAAGGGCCGGTGGAAACCGCCCCGCGGGCCTTGCGTTCCATGCTCCAGCGCCAGAAAATGGAAAGCACGAACGCGCCCACGCCGATGGAAGCCATGTTTTCCCAGCGGAACAGGATCGTGTCGTTGAGAGCGTCCACCTTGAGGACGACAAGCGGGAAGGTAAGCGCCATGAACCATACGCTGACCATGAGCGCTCTTAAAATCATGTTCATGTCGGCCCCCTTAGACCTTTTGAACCTTGGGCTTTCCGAGGATGCCCGCCGGACGGAAGATGAGGATGAGCACCAGCAGGGCGAAGGCGAGGGCGTCTTCGTAGGCGCTGGAGATATAGCCGGTGGCGAAGCTTTCGCACAGGCCGAGCACAAGGCCGCCGACCATGGCGCCGGGGATGGACCCGATGCCGCCGAGCACAGCGGCGGTGAAGGCCTTGATGCCCGCGATGAAGCCGATGAAGAAGTTCACCTGCCCCACGTGGTTGGCGATGAGCACGCCGCCGATGGCGGCCAGCGACGAGCCGATGATGAACGTCAGCGAGATGATGCGGTCGGCGTCGATGCCGAGCAGCATAGCCATCTTGCGGTTCTGCGCGGTGGCGCGCATGGCCTTGCCCATCTTCGTGTACTGGATGAACAGCGTGAGCGCGACCATCGTGACGAGGCTGGTGACGATGATCAGGAAATCGCTGGTGCCGATGATGTGGGAAATGGGATCCAGAAACTCAAAGTCGGTGATGAGCTGCGGAAAGGCCACGAAGTCGGACGTCTGAGCCAGGCTCACATAGTTCTGGAGGAAGATCGACACGCCGATGGCGGAGATGAGGGGCGAAAGCCGGGGAGCGCCGCGCAGGGGGCGATAGGCGATCTTCTCGATGGTGTAGCCGTAGGCCGCGCACCAAATCACCGCAGCCAGGGCGGCGATGACGATGATGCCCGCCGCCGGGAATCCCATGATGCCGAGCGCACTCGCCACGATGAGCGCGGTGAACGCGCCGATCATATAGATTTCGCCGTGAGCGAAGTTGATGAGCTCGATGATCCCGTACACCATCGTGTAGCCCAACGCGATGAGCGCGTAGATGCTGCCTCTGGTGAGTCCGCCACAAAAGAGTTCGACGAAATATTGTAAATCCATTGGCCCTGCTCGCTGGTTTCTCCGGTGAACCGCCGGCTCCGGGGAATGCCCCGTCCCGCCCGCCTCAGCGTCCGCGGGAAGCCCGGAAAAATCGTTTAGTAAGAAAGACAGCCGCCCGTCAGGATGCCGCCCCGCAACGTGCGGTTCACCCTGCATCTTCCGACGTGTCCCGGAAGATGCAGGGTGAACATTGGCGTCATACCCGAAAAAGGGAATGACGTATCGTTACTTTAGTTCGACGAACTTGCCGTCCTTCACTTCGTAGATGGAGAAGCCGATGCCTTCGGCGTCGCCCTTGGCGTCAAACTTGATCTTGCCGAGGGGGGTGTCCACCATGTTCGTGCGGAGGGCTTCCATGATCTTCTGGGAGTCGGTGCTGCCGGCGGCCTTGATGGCTTCAAGCAGGGCGACCGTCGCGGAGTAGGCGTTGTCATAGAAGGCGCCCGGCTCGGTGCCGTACTTCTTCTTATGGTTTTCGTGCGCCTGGATGTTCATGGGCAGCTTGGACACGTCGGTGGGGCCGGTGGCGTAGACGCCTTCGGCGTTCTTGCCGGCGACCTTGATGAACTGTTCGTCCTTCACGCCGTCGGGGCCGATGAAGGGAATGTCGATCTTCTTTTTGGCAAGCTGCTGGACGAGCTTGGAAGCTTCGGGATGGTAGCCGCCGAAGATGATGCCGTCAGCGCCGGCCTTGCGGATCTTCTGGATCACCGCGCCGTAGTCCACGGCGCCGGGGGTGATGCCTTCTTCAAGGACGATCTGGACGCCGCCCTTTTCGAGCATTTCGCGGGCATAGTTCACGAAGCCGCGGCCGTAGTCGCCCTTGTCGTGCAGGAGGGCGACCTTCTTCAGGCCGAGCTTGTCCTTGGCGAAGGAGCCGGCGAGGTGGCCGGACACGTCGTCGGAGGCGATGGTGCGGAAGAAGTAGGGGTGGTCGCCCTTCTGGGTCAGCTCAGGCGTGGTGGCCGACGGAGAAATGGACACGATCTTGGCGTCGTTGTAGATCGGCAGGGCGGCCTTGGTCGCGCCGGAACAGATGGAGCCCATAACGGCCACGGCGCCTTCGGAAAGGACCTTGGTGGCGGCGTTGGTGCCGAGTTCGGGCTTGCACTGGTCGTCTTCGGCGACGATTTCGATCTGTTTGCCGAGAATGCCGCCCTTGGCGTTGTATTCGTCGGCGACGATGCGAGCCGCGTTAAGGCTCGGCATACCGTAGGAAACGAGGTCGCCGGAGTGTGCACCGGGAACGCCGATTTTGATCGTATCGGCAGCATGCACCGGGGCGGTCATGGCCATGATGGCCATACCCGCAAGAGCCGCTTTCATCCATGCGCGTGCCATAAAGAAACCTCCCCCTCATTCATAGGGATAGTTGGAGTTATCGGACAGGCTCGCCTGTCCGAAGCCGTCCATGCCGAAAAGGGAGCGTGGGGCGGAGCGATGCCGAGCCTCCGTTTTTTCGGATGAACCCCTGTTAGACATCGGTTTTAGTGCCATGACTGGACAGGGCTTGTCAAACGTTCGTAGGCGAAAGATGATAAAAGAAAATCGGAAGATATAAATTGATCAGACAAACAGCGCGACACGCGCCGGGAGGGCGTCGGGGTGGATGACGGAACGATGGAAACGGCGGCACTGCGGATCGGATGCAAGGTGAACCTGACCCTGCGGATTACGGGGGTGCGCCCCAACGGATGGCATGAGCTGGATACGGTATTCCTGCCGCTGGCCGAGCCGTCCGACACGCTCAGGCTTGCCCTGAGGCCGGGAGGCGGGCTGGCGCTCCACTGCGCGGAACCGGGCATTGATCCGGAAAACAACACGCTGACCAAGGCTTACCGCCTGTTCGCCGAGGCTTCGGGCTTCCGTCCGGGCGTGGAGGCCGTGCTGGAAAAAGGCATCCCGCACGGGGCCGGGCTCGGAGGGGGGAGCGCGGACGCGGCGGCGCTGCTTGGATGGCTGAACGCCCGCGCGCCCGAACCTCTGCCCTTGCCGGAGCTCGTCGGGCTGGCCGCCCGCATCGGCGCGGACGTGCCGTTCTGCGTTGTCGGAAATACATATCTTGCCGAGGGAATAGGCGAAATTTTAACACCCGTCAAAAGCAATATTAAGTTTGATATTTTGCTTGTTAAACCGCCGTTTTCGGTGTCTACGCCGTCGGTTTACAAGTCGCTTGTGCTTGATGAAAATACAACGCATCCCGACATAGACAAAATTAAAAATGCACTTGAGGACGGAAATGTTTCGGTAATTTATGAAAATTTAGGCAACATGCTTGAGGACGTGACGCTTAAAATGTACGGCGAAGTCGGGAAAATAAAGGAAAATTTAAAAAATCTCGGTGCGAGCGCAGTGCTTATGAGCGGTTCGGGACCGAGCGTTTTCGCAATTTTCGATGACAGGCAAAAACTTGACGGCGCATATAAAATTATGAAAGAAAAGTATAAACAAACATATTTGACATCAACTATAAACAATGTATAAATTTTAAAAAATTGCCGATAATCATAGTGTAAATTCATTTTTCGGAGGTTATAAAATGAAAAAATTTATACCCGTTGTGATTATCGGTTTTATTATAACTATGGCGGTATCGTCATATTTCGGCAAGGTTGAGTCGGCGCTTTCCGACAATGTTTTGCGTTTGCACGTTATTGCAAACAGCGACT
>OGYZ01001762.1_pt1 | contig 16214 bp, 19 predicted proteins | sample 1576681 | NCBI WGS metagenome assembly OGYZ01 (sample SAMEA3541480, study PRJEB24748) | human gut metagenome | biome: human gut; feature: human-associated habitat; material: faeces | place: China | collected 2012 | reverse complement strand
ACCTCTTCCCTGGGGGGCCGGACGCATACGTTTCAGCGTGGCGCCACCATCCACAAACACGGTGGTTACATACAGTTCTCCTTCTTCGGCCTTACGGTCATTTTTCTGTTCCCAGTTGGCAATTGCCGAACGCAACAGCTTCTCTACTGCTACCGAAGCAGCCTTCTTAGAGAATTTCAGCGTACCGAGCGCACGGTTCACCTCCATACCGCGAATCATGTCAACGACATAACGCATCTTGCGAGGAGAAGAGGGCTCGCCTACGAGCTTTGCAAAATACTGGGTCTTGCGGGCTTCTTTACGATTGTTAGCCGCGATTCTTTTTCTTGCTCCCATTTATTTGTTTTGTTTTATTTTCTGGATTGATCAGCCCTGCTTATTTCTTCTTGTTACCGGCATGGCCACCGAACTTACGAGTCGGAGCAAATTCTCCGAGCTTGTGTCCTACCATGTTCTCAGTAATGTAAACAGGTATAAATTTATTTCCGTTGTGAACAGCTACCGTGTGACCCACGAAATCAGGCGAAATCATTGATGCCCGAGCCCAGGTTTTCACCACGTTTTTCTTGCCACTCTCGTTCATCGCTAAAATCTTCTTTTCCAAAGATACGGCGATATACGGACCTTTCTTTAAAGAACGACTCATATTCTTATTCTATTTGTGCTTGTTACTTATTACATCTTTCAATAATGTACTTGTTCGATGCTTTCTTCGGTGAGCGGGTCTTCAAGCCCTTAGCATACAAACCTGTACGTGAACGCGGGTGTCCACCTGACTGACGGCCTTCACCACCACCCATCGGGTGATCAACAGGGTTCATTACAACACCACGGTTGTGCGGGCGACGACCCAACCAGCGAGAACGACCGGCCTTACCAGAGCTCTCCAATGCATGGTCAGAGTTACCAACGCTTCCTACCGTAGCTTTACAAGCACTCAGAATTTGACGAGTTTCTCCAGAAGGTAATTTAATAACGCAGTAGCTTCCCTCACGTGAAGTCAACTGTGCAAAGTTACCTGCAGAACGAACGAGTAAGGCGCCCTGTCCAGGACGAAGCTCGATGTTGTGGATAATAGTACCCACAGGAATATTCTGCAAAGGAAGTGCATTACCTACTTCCGGTGCAGCATCTGCGCCTGACATCAACTTGTCACCTACTTTCAGTCCGTTAGGAGCAATAATATAACGTTTTTCACCGTCAGCGTAATACAACAAAGCGATGCGAGCCGAACGGTTCGGATCGTATTCGATTGTTTTTACAACTGCGGGTACACCGTCCTTCTCTCTTTTGAAATCAATGAAACGGAATTTACGCTTGTGACCGCCGCCTCTGTAGCGCACTGTCATCTTACCGACATTGTTACGGCCACCGGTAGAGCGTTTTCCTACTACGAGAGATTTTTCTGGTACGGATGCAGTAATTTCTTCGAACGTACCAATAATTTTGTGTCTCTGCCCCGGTGTTGTGGGCTTAAATTTACGTACTGCCATTTTACTATTTAGATATTGCTATAAAAATCAATGGTATCACCCTCTTTCAGGGTTACTACGGCCTTCTTAAAGGCATTTGAACGGCCACGAACAAGTCCCGCCTTTGTGTAACGGGATTTGTTCTTGCCGGCATAATTCATTGTATTGACTGCTGTCACAGTGACGTTATACATAGCCTCAACCTCAGCTTTGATCTGAAGTTTGTTAGCGTCAGGACGTACTATGAAGCCGAACTTATTCTGCTTCTCACTGAGGCTGGTCATCTCTTCGGTCACCAGCGGTTTAATTATATATGCCATTTTCCTATCAGCGGTTTATTTATTAAATGCAGCGTCAATAACTTTAAGAGAACCTTCAGTCACTACCATAACACCTGCATCAAGCACACTGTAAGTGTTCAACTGAGAGGCGGTAGCCACCTTGGCGCCCTTCATATTACGGGCTGACAAAAATACATTTTTATTTACCTCCGGCAAAACCAGCAACATTTTCTTGGATGAAATATTAAGATTATTTACCATTTCAACCATTGTTTTGGTTTTCGGAGTTTCCAAATTGAAATCTTCTACTACAATGATGGCATTCTCCTGAGCCTTGTAGCTCAATGCGCTACGACGAGCGAGATCCTTCACTTTCTTGTTCAACTTGAAACCGTAGTTGCGAGGTTTCGGACCGAATACGCGAGCACCACCTACCAACAGCGGAGAGTTGATATCACCGCGACGGGCGCCGCCGCCACCTTTCTGACGTCCCAACTTGCGAGTAGAACCGCTAATCTCACTTCTTTCCTTTGACTTGGCAGTGCCCTGGCGCTGTGCAGCCATGTACTGTTTCACTGCAAGGTAAATAGCGTGGTCGTTCGGCTCAATTCCAAAGACTGATTCGTTAAGCGTTACCTTTTTACCGGTATCTTCGCCTTTGATATTTAATACGTTAACTTCCATTATTTCTCAATTATTACGATTGAACCTTTGCAACCCGGAACGGAACCTTTGATCAAAAGAAGGTTGTGTTCAGGAATTACTTTAATCACTTTCAAGTTTTGTGTGGTGACACGTTCGTTACCCATCTGACCGCCCATGCGCAATCCCTTGAACACCTTGGCGGGATAAGAACAAGCACCGATTGAACCCGGCTTGCGGGCGCGGTCGTCCTGACCGTGAGTTGACTGGCCTACACCACCGAAACCATGACGTTTCATAACGCCCTGGAAGCCCTTACCTTTTGAAGTTCCTACTACGTCAACGTAAGAAGCATCGTTGAAGAGCTCAACGGTGATTGTATCGCCCAGATTCAATTCTGAGTCGAAGTTTGCGAACTCGGCCAAGTGGCGCTGTGGAGCAACTCCTGCTTTCTTAAAGTGTCCCATCAAAGCCTTGGTTGTGTTCTTTTCCTTGGCTTCCTGGAAACCGAGCTGAACAGCTGCATAGCCGTCCTTCTCTACAGTTTTGATCTGAGTTACCACACAAGGACCTGCTTCGATAACAGTGCATGGTATATTTTTACCATCAGCACTGAACACGGATGTCATTCCGATTTTCTTTCCTAATAATCCTGGCATTTCAGTATAAATTTAATATTAATTTGATTGGTTTTCTTTATAAATCTCGCGGGCTACTACACTTTGATTTCAACTTCAACGCCACAGGGCAATTCCAGTTTCATCAAGGCGTCTACAGTCTTTGCAGTTGAGCTATAGATGTCAATCAGGCGTTTGTAAGAAGAAATTTCGAACTGTTCGCGTGATTTTTTGTTTACGAACGTACTACGGTTAACCGTAATGATACGTTTGCGGGTAGGCAAGGGAATAGGTCCGCTGACGATAGCACCTGTTGCCTTTACGTTCTTCACGATCTTCTCGGCTGATTTCTCTACGAGAGTGTGGTCGAACGATTTCAGTTTGATTCTGATTTTCTGACTCATTTGTGTTTACTTTAAAATCCGTTGGCGGTAATTGGGCTAAGAGTCATTCGTTAGCCCAACACCCCCAGCGGCTTGTGTTTATAGAATTAAAAAATTATTTTACGAGATCTACACGACCCTTTACTTCTTCCAATACAGCCTTGGCTATATTGCTGGATACAGGAGCGTGGTGGTCATACTGCATAGATGAAGTAGCACGACCAGAAGTGATGGTACGCAATGCAGTTACATAACCGAACATTTCAGCCAAAGGTACCAAAGCTTTCACGATACGTGCACCGCTACGGCTGTTTTCCATTCCTTCTACCTGACCGCGTCGTTTGTTCAAGTCACCAATCACATCACCCATGTTTTCCTCAGGAGTTACTACCTCCAGTCGCATAATCGGCTCCATCAATACAGGGCCTGCCTGAGCGCAAGCATTGCGATAAGCATTTAGGGCTGCAATTTCGAATGACAACTGGTCAGAGTCAACCGGGTGGAATGAACCGTCAAGCAGTTCAACCTTCAGGCTGTCCATAGGATAGCCACCGAGTACACCGCTCTTCATGGCATTCTCAAAACCTTTCTGTACAGAAGGAATGAATTCCTTAGGAATATTACCACCGGTTACCTTGTTGATAAACTGCAATCCACCTTCCTTGAAGTCCTCATCAACCGGACCTACGTTAACGATGATGTCAGCAAATTTACCACGACCACCCGACTGTTTCTTGTAAACTTCACGCAAGTTGACGGTCTTAGTGATAGCCTCCTTGTAATTAACCTGAGGTTTACCCTGATTACATTCAACCTTAAACTCACGTTTCAGACGGTCAATGATGATATCCAGGTGAAGCTCACCCATACCAGAAATCACAGTCTGACCTGTCTGCTCGTCGGTGTGTACCGTAAAGGTAGGATCCTCTTCTGCCAGTTTTGCCAAACCGTTTGACAATTTGTCAAGGTCTTTCTGAGTTTTAGGCTCAACCGCAATGGCAATCACCGGATCAGGGAATTCCATTGATTCCAATATAATAGGTGCATTCTCATCACAAAGAGTATCACCGGTACGGATATCCTTGAATCCTACACCTGCACCGATATCACCGGCACCGATTACTTCAACCGGATTCTGGTGGTTAGAGTGCATCTGGAACAAACGGCTTACACGTTCTTTCTTGCCTGAACGAACATTGTATACGTAAGAACCGGCCTCAACCTTACCTGAATAAACACGGAAGAATGTCAGACGACCGACGTACGGGTCTGTAGCAATCTTAAATGCCAATGCTGCCGTATGCTCCTCCTCAACCGGACGACGATCTTCATCCTCACCCGTTGTAGGATTCTTACCAACGATGTTAGGCGTATCCTCAGGTGAAGGCAAGAACATACATACGTAGTCAAGCAGTGTCTGCACACCCTTATTCTTGAACGAAGAACCACAGCACATCGGAGTGATAGCCATAGCCAAAGTACCCTTACGCAAAGCGGCTACGATTTCCTCTTCAGTAAGACTATCAGGATCTTCAAAATATTTGTCCATCAAAGTCTCGTCGCACTCTGCAGCTGATTCCAGCAATTTTCCACGCCATTCCTCAGCTTCAGCCTGCAATTCTGCAGGAATTTCGTCAACCTCATATTCAGCACCCATGGTTTCATCGTGCCACAGGATAGCCTTCATTTTAATCAGGTCAATTACACCTTTGAAGTTTTCCTCAGCACCGATAGGCACATTGATAGGCACGGGAGTAGCACCGAGCACGTCCTTCATCTGACGTACAACCTCAAAGAAGTCAGCACCCGAACGGTCCATCTTGTTTACATAACCGATACGAGGTACGTTGTACTTGTCAGCCTGACGCCATACAGTTTCAGACTGCGGCTCAACGCCACCTACAGCGCAATAGGTTGCTACAGCACCGTCGAGCACACGCAATGAACGCTCTACCTCAGCGGTAAAGTCAACGTGTCCCGGAGTATCAATCAAGTTGATCTTATACTGTTTGCCGTTCCAGTTCCAGTAAGTTGTGGTAGCAGCAGACGTAATAGTAATACCACGCTCCTGCTCCTGTGCCATCCAGTCCATGGTGGCAGCACCTTCGTGCACCTCACCGATTTTGTGAGTTTTACCGGTATAGAAAAGGATACGTTCCGATGTGGTAGTTTTACCAGCATCGATGTGCGCCATAATACCGATGTTACGCGTAAGATTAAGATCTTGCTTTGCCATTATTTCAAAGGTTTAGAAATTAAAAACGGAAATGAGCAAATGCACGGTTAGCCTCGGCCATACGGTGCATATCTTCTTTACGTTTGAAAGCACCACCCTGCTCGTTGTAGGCATCCATAATCTCGGCAGCCAACTTGTCAGCCATGGTCTTACCACCACGCTTACGAGCAAAGTTAATCATATTTTTCATTGATACTGACTCTTTACGGTCAGGACGAATTTCAGTAGGAACCTGGAAAGTTGCACCACCGATACGACGTGATTTTACCTCAACCTGGGGAGTAATCTTATCAAGAGCCTCTTTCCAAATTTCAAGAGCTGACTTCTCTTGATCTTTCATCTTCTCACCTACAATTTCCAATGCTTTGTAGAAGATAGAGTAAGAAATTGTCTTCTTACCGTCATACATCAGGTGATTTACAAACTTAGAAACCTTCTGGTCTCCAAAAACGGGATCCGGCAGGATCAAACGCTTTTTTGGTTTTGCTTTTCTCATGTTATTGTTAGTTGGTTTGTTTAGGCTGCATCTTCATGTTCTTCAACATCCCCACCGGGATATTTACTCAACCTTCCGTGTGCGAACCAAAAAAAATAAAAATCTTTTCTTAATGCTCCGACTGATTATTTCTTAGCCTTAGCACGTTTTGCACCATATTTTGAACGGCGCTGTGTACGGTTAGCTACACCGGCAGTATCCAACGTACCACGAACGATGTGATAACGTACACCAGGAAGGTCTTTTACACGACCGCCACGAACCAGCACAATGCTGTGTTCCTGCAAGTTGTGACCTTCACCAGGAATGTAAGAGTTCACCTCTTTTGAGTTTGTCAAGCGCACACGCGCAACTTTACGCATAGCAGAGTTAGGTTTTTTAGGGGTGGTGGTGTAAACACGTACACAAACACCACGACGCTGAGGACAGTTGTCCAATGCAGGCGATTTACTCTTATCGACTGCTACCTCTCTACCTTTTCTTACCAATTGTTGAATAGTAGGCATTTCTTTGATTTTTAATTATTTATATATATTATTTTTTGATTTTTCCTTCCAAACGCGTAGGCATACTCTATGCCTTACGGGCTGCAAAGTTACAAACTTTTATTCGAATAAGCAAGATTTTCAGCAACTTAATCAATTATTTTTCAGGATATTTTCTCCAGTCATCAGAGTTTAGACAAACAGCCCTGTTTTTTGCTGTTTAGCAAGATCAAAAAATGAAGTTTCCCCAGTCCCGCACCTACAAGGAAGCACAATTACACATCTTTATATATAAACAAGTACGCTACCGGACAACTCCTGCCCGTTTCATAACATATACAAACAAGCGCATCCGTACATTGTTTTTTTGTACGGATGCGCTTGTTTATATTATTTTGTAGATTAAAAAGGACTTATGCCTTAGCTTCCGGATTTCCAAAAGGTGTTGCGGTACGTCCGCCTACTTCCTGCTCACCCGGCAATTCAATTTTACCAAAACTCTGCTCATATTTCATTACATTATCCTGCAATGCATAAAGCAGACGCTTGGCATGCTCGGGAGCCAGAATGATACGTGATTTTACCGGAGCCTTGGGCATACCCGGCAATACGCGGATGAAGTCGAGCACTACCTCAGAGTGAGAATGAGTGATTACGGCCAGGTTGGCATAGGTTCCGCCGGCTACTTCAGGAGTCAGTTCAATCTGCAATTGATTTTCGTTGGGATTCTGTTTGTTTTCCATTTTGTTCAGGTCTTGTTTATTTATTAAAATTAGTTTCTAAACACGACAGCTTTATTGCTGTTTTGTCATTTCCGCTTACAAATATACGCAGAACTTGTGAAATATTTGTTTTTTTCGACAGAAATCACAATCAGTTTTCCTTTTATATACATATTGGTCATTCATCACGTCGGTATTTAAAACGATCAGCCTCCGTAATCCGGCGAACTACCCTGCAAGGGTTACCCACGGCAATTACTCCTGCAGGAATATCGTGTGTCACCACGCTACCGGCCCCGATTATGCTACCCTCTCCTATATTCACTCCGGGCAACACGCTGACATTACCGCCAATCCACACGTTGTCACCCACCGTGATGGGCAAAGCGATTTCCAATCCACGGTTACGCTGCTCCACATCCAGTGGATGCCCCGCCGTAAAGAATCCGCATCCCGGTGCTACAAACACATGGTTTCCGAAAGTGACTCGCGCTCCGTCCAGCACCACGCAATTCACGTTCATGAAAAAATCCTCTCCCACTTCAATATTGTAACCATAGTCACAGAAGAATGGCGACAGGATGGTGAACCGTTCCGGCGTCCGGCCCAACAGTCCGCGCAGCAGCTCCTGGCGTTCCGCCTCGCGGCTCGGGCTCATCAGATTCAGTTCGTGCAATTTTTCCGCACATGCCGTGCGCTCGGCCAGCAGCTCCTCGTCGTAATTGGCGTCGTAAAGCAAACCGGCCCTGGCCTTTTCCTTTTCAATTCCCATAGTTCTTGAATGATTTTCCTGTAATAATATAAATAATGTGTATTTTTCTCCTACAAAGATAGTGAAAGGCGAGCGCAGAGACAAACCGAAAACGAAGTTTTCAGTGCTGGGCTGGGCCGAGCAGCAGCCACGCCAATAAATACCGACCAAGAGGAACATTCCCACGTAATTAACAAAATCATATCAGACTCATGCCATTATTCACCTCCTATTTGTTATCTTTGTCTGACTAAGATAATCGTTATGAAGCCACTTGTTATCAAACAGGAATCTCCGCTAACCCAATTATGGACCATTGCACAATATTGCTCTGCCGCTATCATAACGGCAGCAATTATCTTATTGTGGGTCAACGCATTAATGGGAATACTGCTTATTGCACTAGCTTTTCTGCTCTTCCTGCCAGCGCTTGTTGTGTCTATCATTTCTTTCTTCGGTTCTCTGCGATGTAATACCCATCAAAAACGTCTGCTATTGATATGGCATATGGTCAATGTGCTTGCGATATTTCTATGGATTTACAATCCAAACGACAAGTGCGACGCCTTTATTATGGAAAGGCATTATCAGGAATACCATGCGCAAATGGGCGACCTGTATCGCAACGTGTACCATCAGTTAAAACCGGGATGCAGAATTTATATTGAATTTGAAAAGGGGAAAATCTCTACTTTTAATGTCCGGACAAAAGATGGGCAAGGGAAAGGTGGTTGGGATCCGAGCCAAGAAAAAGTGGACTCATTACTTACCCTCTCGGGCTTGGACAAAAAGGATTTGGATTACATTGAAGACGCCTTGAAGGATATGCACTGCATCTCCATATCGGTGACAGCATCTCCTGAAAAGCCTTATGAAATCGGTTTCAGGCGGGTACTGCTCGACAAATATGACTATCAGATTTATCCCAAGGACCTGACTCCGGAGAAACAAGATTCCATCGGTTCAGCTCCGGGAAATATTCTGTACGCTCCACAAGTAGTTTTTCAGTATAACACAGGGGCTATCGGCAATTCCAACTTTCCGGACAAGGAAAAATATCTTCTGTCAAAAAAAAGTGCCACACCTAAATGAGAGCGCCCCCTCATCAACAGTTTTTCCAAATGTTTTAAAGAAAAAAATAGCGGCCGCCGGCGACCGGAAGCTCCGCGCTACGGGATTTTTCGCACTTCCCGGCCTCTTTTTCCGAAAAAAGCCGTATCTTTAGGCGAAACTAAACGCTTATCGCTATGATGAAAAAAATTTCCATTTGGCTTTGCATGCTGTTGTCGCTAGCCGGCTGCCAGTCGGCCGACAGCGGACGAAAAATTGACAACTCCACGGTGTCGGCGCTCGATTTGTCGCGATTTATGGGCAAGTGGTACGAAATTGCGCGCTACGAACATCGCTTTGAAAAAGGCATGACCCACGTCAGCGCCACCTACACGATGAACGAGAACGGTAAAATTCGCGTACGCAACGAAGGACTGAAGGACGGCAAGCACAAGGAGGTAAACGGCCGCGCCAAGCAACCCAATCCCAAAGACCCGGGCAAGCTGAAGGTGGCCTTCTTCCTCTGGTTCTATGCCGACTACTACGTGCTCGACATCGACCCGGACTACCGCTACGTACTGGTAGGCAGCAGTTCCGACAAATACCTCTGGATCATGAGTCGTACCCCTACACTCCCGCAAGCCACGCTCAACCGCCTGCTCCAGCAACTCCAAAAACGGGGTTACGACACAAACCGTCTGATATTTGTAAAGCAAGACTGACCCGACTCCCCCCCACGCCAAAAAGACAGACGGCATTTATGGATATATGGCTTTTTTTTCTTACTTTTACATGCCCGCTTCGATGTGGAGCAGCGGCTTAATAAAAAAATCAGATCTCATTTCCGATGAAGAAACATACCATTGCCAGCTTCATGCTGGGTGCATTCTGCCTTACGGCTTCAGCTCACAAAACGGTTGAGGGAAGCCTGTTTTTCGACAACTGGTCAGTAGGCCTCAACGTGGGCGGCGTAACCACGCTCAACCCCGACTATTCTTTTTGGAAAAGTACCCGTGCCATGACGGGAGTAGAAGTCACCAAAATGATTACCCCCATTTTCGGACTCACGGGCGAAGCAGCCTTCTCCTTCAACAGTTGCAAAAACTACAATACCGTAGGTCATAATGCCGTCAACCTGCTGGGGCGCTTCAATCTGATGAATGCTTTTGGCGGTTATACCGGCACGCCGCGTTTCTTCGAAGTTGAAGCCGTAGCCGGCGTAGGATGGCTACATGCCTTTATGGGCCATCAGGACGGAGAGAGTTCGCTCACGTCAAAATTCGGTCTGCAATTCAATCTGAACCTCCCCAAGGGCTGGAGTGTGGGCATAAAACCTGCGGTTCAGTTCGACATGACAGGCAATGTCAGTGCATTTGCCACCGAAAGCGGAAATTTCCATCGCAGTCCGGCGTTTGATGCCGACAACGCGTCGTTTGAGCTTTCGGCCGGCGTCACCTACCATTTCAAAAACAGCAACGGGACCCACAGTTTCGTCAATGCCCGCCTTTACAACCAGTCGGAAATTGACCGCCTGAACGCACGTATCAACGACCTGCGCCAGCAAATAGGCGACCGCGACCAGAAACTGAAAGAATCAGCCCGCCGGCAGCGTGACCTGCAAAACAAACTGAACGAAAGCCGCAACCAGCATCCCATACCCAAGGAGTAAATCCTCTGAATATACATCAACATACATTATGAATACGCCCCGGACTGAATCTGACAGTCCGGGGCGTATTCATAATGTACAGACGGCTCCTTACAAATCCACTTGACGGAGCACTTCTCCCTGCAAATTCTTTACCGTCAGGTGCAACTTCTTGCCCTGTTTCTGCAAGAGCATATAGGTGGCAGCTCCCGGACCTCCTCCCACACATACGGGGAACGGATTGCCAATGGTTCCGGCAGGATGATAGACAAAACGGTGGGTATGGGCAGAAAGTTCCACATCAAACGGGGCACGCTGCAAAGCTCCGCCCCACATGTCCTGACACGGATTGTACTTGTCCTCATTGCCCCAAAGCGGAATATGGCAGAGCAGAACCCGCCGGCTGGCCCGCCGGAAAGCCTTTTCCTTGAATTCCTGCTGCAGGAAAGCCAACTGTTCTTCCCGGAACCCCCGGAAATCATTCAACCCGTAGTACACCCAATGGTCGTCGGGCTTGTCCTCGCCGCAGTCGAGTATGACAAAACGGGTATCGCCCCAACTGAAGGCACCATACGAATGTCCGCCGGGATAGTCAAACAGCGAAGGCATTCCGGCCGAATAGGCATTGCGTATTTCGTGATTGCCGCGGATAAAGAAGAGCGGCACCTGGGCGCCGTCAAACCGCTGCGCCAGCCGGTTGATGTTATACATGGCCTCTTCGCGGGTTGAAGGTTCGGGCAAACAGTCGCCATTGAAACAGATAAAATCGGGCTTTTCCTCACGTGCTATGCGGGCCATGGCCTCTTCGTCGCGCGAAACGAGGTGCAAGTCGTTCATCACCATGACCTTAAAGTCGGTCTGGTCGGCAGCCGGCAGCTTAAAGCGGTAGAAACGCGAGCGCACCGTGTCGCCAAAGGTCTTGCTGTACGACTGGTAGTCGGCTATTTCGCGGGCACAAACGCGGTAATAATAAGTCTGCCCGCCCTGCAAGCCGTTCAGCCGTATTTTATGTTCAATGTCGTGACAGGCAGCCTGACCGCCCACCAGTGTCTGCGCCCGTTGCAGATGCAGTGTATCCGTACCGTATTCTACCCAAGTATGGGCTATGACACGCGTCTGGCACATCACCGTCACGCCTCCGTTGCCCGGGTTCTGCAAATAGGGAGGAGCGTAAAATACGTTTTCGTTGGGCTGCAGGAAACGCACCGTAACTTCCACGGGACGGTGGTCAGAGGCTTTTTCCTCGCTTATGACCCTGCTTCCGCGGGCCACCACACGCCGGGCCGTAGGGCGCCACAGGGCCACATAGTCAATGGTCTGATCGGGTTTGTCGGCCGGAAAGGTCAGTTTTTTTGTATTATTCAACAGCTTGAAGTCACGCTGTACCAGTTTCAGCGTCGAGTCGGTGGGCTGGGCATTCCAGTCGCCGGCCAGGAAGAAGGGTTTGTCGTAAGCGGCTGCAACCTGCTTTAGGATGGGCACCGAAGCCCACTGGTCGGCAGGCGTCAGCGAAAGGTGTGTGCAGGCCACACAATAGTCCCGGAATTCGGCCACCAGGAGCACACGCGGTTCCTCAGCTCCCGGCAGCGGAACCCGCTTGACCGACAGGGGCTTTTCCTTTGCGAGCAGTCCCACGCCATAGGCTCCGCCGTCAAAGGACATGCTGCGTGCAAACACCGGATACATCAGGGCCTCGTCGGCCACACGGCGCAATACGTCCTGCCCGCCACTGCGGTTTGTAACGCTGTCAACCTCCTGCACGGCCACCACGTCGGCTCCGCTCTTTTTCAATATGCTGCCGATACGCACGTAGTCGGTACGGCCGTCAAGCCCCTGGCCATGACGAATGTTATAAGTCAGGATTTTCAAATCATGCTGCTCCGGCAATGTCTGCGCCAATGCCGGACTGCTACCCATTGCCCACAAACAGGCTCCGCACAAGGCTGTTGTCCGGAATAACTTTTTCATAGTAAATTGTTATTTAAGTGTCAATAAATAAGTGTTCGAAGCAAAATTACAAAGTTCTGCCTACAAAGCAAGGAAAGCTGTCCTAAAAAGACAAAAAAAAATGCGTAATTCAAAGAATATCGAACTACGCATTTTTGACATCTCCAGTTTGCAAAATCGTTAACGGGGGGGGTAATTTTACTATGATAAAAATGGTGGAACTGCGCCCACGAGGAAAACCCCACATAACGGGCCAGTACCGAAAGCGAAGACCACTGCGGACGCGTGCCGTCGGACAGATAGCCCCAAATACGCTTGAGTGTCGTACTGCTCAGCGTATCGCCAACGTCACGCGCAATGCTGCGGGAAAGCACCACAAAGTCACGCGGGCACGACATGGACATCTGTATTTTCTGTTCGACGGCGCGGCATAGCCAGTCTATTTCAGTTTGTGTGATTTCGGTATTCATTATCTTCTGAACAGGAATAACGGATGCAAAATAAATCATTTTTCGGGGTATCCGTTGTTCCATTTCAATTCTTTTACCACAAATATATTCTGCCGCCCGCAGGCAGGCCAGCGGCCTTTCCGTATAAATGCGTCTGTCCGGTTGGGCCGCTGTTTGCTCAAAAAAGTGTAACTTAGTATCCCGAAAGTCATGTGTTCAACATCATAACCCCAAACCATACAACCTCATGAAAGGAAACTATAAAGCAGAAAACGAGGCCTTTATGGCCGAAATGGCACAACAGCCCGACGTACATCAGCTGGCAGGCGGCGTGCTTTACCAGGTAGTCAGGAGCGGCACGGGCACGCGGTGCCCCAACGTGCGCAGCATTGTCACGGTAAACTACAAGGGCAGCCTCATCAACGGGCGTGTGTTCGACGATTCCTCGCGCCAGGCCTGTCCGCCGGCCTTCAGGGTGCGCGAACTGATTGCCGGCTGGCAGATTGCCCTGTGTCGCATGCACGAGGGCGACTGCTGGAAGATTTACGTGCCGGCCAACCTGGGCTACGGCCCGCGTACCAGCGGCCCCATACCGGGCAACTCCACCCTGATTTTCGACATCGAACTGCTGCGCATCGGCTGAAGCCGGCCGGTAAACCAGCCGCACAGCCTGAAGAAGAAGCCGGAAGAGTTGCTGAAAAAACAGGGTCGGACCTTGTCGGAACGGGGTCGGACCCTGGGCTATGCAGCCGGCACCTGGTTTTACCTTTCCTCCGGGCCCCACATACAGCAGACCGGGGAGCACACTCACCCGACCGGGAACAAAAAACGGAAGCGAAATTTGGCATGCCCGAAAAAATATCGCATTTTTGCATAAACGCTCCGCCCGCTGCACACACTGCACAAAGCGGCGGCAACTCACTGATTAACCGACATAAACTAACCTGCCATGAAACAAATCATCACCATCAGCCGCCAATATGGGTCGGGCGGCCGCGAAATAGGACAGGCACTCGCCGAACACTACCACATTCCGTTTTATGACAAAAACGTGGCCGAGCTCTCGGCTGCCGTTACGGGATTCACCACCAAGGTCATTGAAAATCTGGAAGACAGTGTGCCGAGCATATTGAGCTACCAGTACTACGGTTTCCTGCCGCAGCCCATGCCGCTGTCGGACCAGGTGTTCTTTGCGCAAAGCGAGGTCATCCGCAAGGTGGCCGACGCCGGGCCGTGCGTCATCGTAGGCCGCTGCGCCGACTACATCCTGCGCCAACACCCCCACTGCCTGCACTTTTTCATCCACGCCCCACTGCCGCAACGCATCCGCCGCGTCATGGAACGTGAACAGTGCAGCGAGGCCGAAGCAGAAGCCCACATCAAGATGACCGACCGCAACCGCGCGGCCTATCACGACTTCTACGCCCAGGGCAACTGGGGAAAGACCGAAAACTATCATGCCACACTCAACAGCAGCCTCGGCATTGAATGCTGCACAAAGGCCCTCATCAGTCTCATCGACCTGCACGAGCAGCAGCCCTGAAACAAACATTTTAACACGGCAAAAGTGTTAAAAACATCAGATTGTAAAAAAAATCGGAGTAAAGCTTTCGTTTTTCAAGAAAATAATCATTACTTTTGCTCCCGATAAAAAGGAACAGCATACGATGACTACATTGAATCATAATTATTGGTGGCGCCGCTTACTACTACACAGTCGTAAGGGGAACATCAGTCGTATGCCAATCCGTTCATAAACCGGAACAACAGATTTGCGCAAATTCATATCAGGCTGTCGTATTCACTTACGACAGCCTTTTTTGTTGATTTCCACTCCTCACACAATTCCTCAAACCAAACAAATGCTTATGTCAACTTTTCAGATTAACGAACAAGGATTCTATGGCGACTTTGGCGGTGCCTACATCCCCGAAATCCTGCACCGCTGCGTCAGCGAGCTGCAGCAGGCCTACCGCCATGTGATTGACTCCCCCGAATTTCAGCGGGAGTTCGACCAGCTGCTGCGCGACTACGTGGGGCGCCCCTCGCCCCTGTATCTGGCCCGGCGCCTGTCGGCCGTACACGGCTGTCGCATCTACCTCAAGCGCGAGGACCTCAACCACACCGGCGCACACAAAATCAACAACGCCATCGGACAGGTACTGCTGGCGCGCCGCATGGGCAAGACACGCATCATAGCCGAAACCGGAGCAGGACAGCACGGCGTGGCCACGGCCACCGTCTGCGCGTTGATGAACATGGAGTGCATCGTCTTCATGGGGCACACCGACGTGATGCGCCAGCGGGCCAACGTGGAGAAGATGAAAATGCTGGGCGCCAAGGTATGTGCCGTAGACTCCGGCAACAAGACCCTGAAAGACGCCACCAACGAGGCCATACGCTACTGGTGCTGCCACCCCGACGACACGTACTACGTCATCGGCTCTACCGTTGGCCCCCACCCCTACCCCGACATGGTGGCCCGCCTGCAGTCGGTCATCAGCCGCGAAATCCGCCGGCAGCTTCAGGAGCACGAGGGTCGCGACTATCCCGACTATCTGGTGGCCTGTGTGGGAGGAGGCAGCAATGCCGCCGGCACCATCTTCCACTATCTGGACGACGAGCGCGTACGCATCATTCTGGCCGAAGCCGGCGGTGAGGGCATCGACACGCCCCGCTCGGCCGCTACCATCCACCTGGGCCGCCCGGGCATCATCCACGGCGCCCGCACGCTGGTCATGCAGGACGCCGACGGACAGATTCAGGAGCCGTACTCCATTTCGGCCGGTCTGGACTATCCCGGCGTAGGACCGCTGCACGCCCATCTGGCCAGCCAGCACCGCGCACAGGTCATGGCCGTCACCGACTCCGAGGCCCTGCACGCCGCCTACGAGCTGACCCGCCTGGAGGGCATCATCCCCGCCCTGGAGTCGGCCCACGCCCTGGCCGCCCTTCACCGCGCCACCTTCAAGCCGCAGGACATCGTGGTACTGACCGTATCGGGCCGCGGCGACAAGGACATGGATACTTATCTG
>OGYZ01001755.1_pt1 | contig 16268 bp, 15 predicted proteins | sample 1576681 | NCBI WGS metagenome assembly OGYZ01 (sample SAMEA3541480, study PRJEB24748) | human gut metagenome | biome: human gut; feature: human-associated habitat; material: faeces | place: China | collected 2012 | reverse complement strand
GTAGTTCAATAGTCGTTTATTATAGAACGTTAGTAGTTCTATAATCTTGGCTTCGCGTACACTTGATTTGTTCTGTACTTGATCGATATCACGTTTTAAACAGAATATATATATCACGAGAACTTGTTTCGAATGATTTATCCTCAGTAAGACGTCAACTCAATCGTACAGTTTCAAATACATACAACAATTAACAACACAAAGAAAGGATGTTAAAACCATGAAAAGAAAATTTGTATCATTTCTCACAGGAGCATTATTGCTCGCAACCGTACCAATGCAGACATTAGCAGCCGACGCTTCCGTCACAACCGTTGATGTAACACAGGCGGGAACTCAGACAGCAACCGTAACTTATACTCAGGACAGTGCATTCACAGTTACGATTCCAAAATCAATTACACTGTCTAGTGCGAAAACAGCAACTTATGATGTCAAAGTAAAAGGCGATATCAAGAAATCAGAAAAGATCACAGTTACTCCGGATGCAACCGTATCTATGACAGATGCCAATGGTAAGGCTGCTGTAGATGTTACAATCACACAGGCAGTGAAAGACTTTGCAGCTGATGATGTAAATGCAACAGAAGGAAGCTCTACAACAGGTTCTATTGACGGCTCTAATCTTACAGCCGGTAGCTGGTCTGGAACATTAAACTTTGCGATCGACAAAGTTGACGTAACCCAATAAGTTTGGCTGCCTATGGACTCATCCACGTGATGGGTCCTTTTTCTTTGTGTTTTCTGACGAGAAACCAATTTCCTGAGCCTTATTGTTAATAGCATTTAAACAAGGAGGAACACATTATGACACAGGAAGAACGTAATACAATTGCAGAAAACATTTACACTCAAGAACTAAAGGAATTCATACAGTATATTATTTTATCAATTTTGCTATTCGTGGTCTATTCTGTACTGGCTATAATGAGCGCCTTTATTGCTATCCATAACCCAGACATATTTAAACCGTGGTTTTTTGCGATACCTGTAACCTGTGGTCCGGTTTATGTTCTTATAAAGCCAATCAATGATTGCAAGATCGAAATACAGTACATAAAACTACTTCGCCAGACCATCAACACCAACGATTACGAAATCAAAGAAGTAACCGGAGAATATCAGCTCTTTGAAAAGGAAACCGGTATTCAGATTACAATTCCGTGACGAGTTTCCTGAGTTGTGAGCTTGTTCAATAGTAAACAAAGAGAAAGGAGTTCTTTGAATGAACGAAAAAGACAAAGAAGTAATTGCAGAGAAAATATACAAGAAATCAGAGGAAAACAGAAAACGACACTTCGCGTTTTGGGTACTATTTTTAGCTGTCTTTTTTAGCGTTGGCAGGTTATGGCGTTTACCTTGAGTATCGTGATCGCACAATTTGGGCTGCTGCTGTATTTGTTATCCTATATGTCTATGTTTTTGGAAATTATATTGTAAACCTCATCAACTACTACAAAACAGGGAAAGCAGCGACTGATAAACTCAGAGAAATTCTTGACAGTAAGAGTTATGATATTGTGAAGTTTTCGGAAATTGTAGACTTCGATAACTTAAATATCAAACTCAACAATGTAACCGCACTTTTGGATACCGTTAATGGTACTTATTATTTTGGTTAATAAGGAGGAAACTGCTAATCATGATGCCGATGCCGCCACTTTTAATGAATTCATTAACAACATCGAATCGTGTTATGACATCGAATGGCTATCGTCGCCGTTCTCGTTCGTACGAAGATGATAATCCGTACGAAGATGATGATCCGGATGAAACACCCATGGATCTAAAAATATTAAACAGACTTGCTGTGTTTACCGGTAGGATTGCTTCGTTTTTTTTATCGTATTTCTTTGTTTTTTACTCGCACATATTTAAACCGTCAGAAAAAACATGACGGAAAGGAAACGAATAAAATGAGTAAAGAAATTGAAAACGAAAACAAACAGAACACAGAGCAGCAGGAACCGGAAATTAAGGCTCCAACAATCGAAAACACAGATGTAGAAAACAAAAGCACGGAGCCAGAGACTTCGGTTCCAAAACAGCCGGAGAGCCAAGATCAGTCAGAAGTAGACGCCGACTACAAGTATACCGAAGAAGATTTAAGGAAAGCAGGCTGTTCCGATATTCAGGATGCAACCGAAAATGTAGTTATCTCAGATCCGGCTTCAGAGTTTTCTGGAAATAAATCAGAAGACAAAGAAGAGAAGCCAGAGAAAAAGAAAACCATACGAAAGGTTGCTGCAGCAGTGATCGCAATCATCATTATCATCCTGTTATTACTTCTTAGATCATGTGGTGGCTGTGGTCCGGCAAACACACCGACGACACCAAACAGACCAGACATTGAAATTGAAGGCGATAACAAGTGGGACGGAACCATTCAGGACCAGACTGAGACAGCGATCACAGAGTCTATTGAAATCCCTGGATACTCAAATCTAGGTGTATCAAAAGATAATCCGACGATTCGTCTTGGTAATCCGGAAGCGAACACTGTATATCTGCAGTATCAGATCATAAAAGATGATGAAGTTATCTTTGAGACCAAAGCAATCAAACCTGGTAACATGGTAGAAGCGAATATGTATGAGTTGCTGGATGAAGGTAAAAACGAAGTCACTATTAGCATCAATACATATGATGTTGAAACGGAAACCGCTTGTAATGGAGCAACCCAGGCAGTAACGATTACTGTGTATTAAAAATAGAGTGCCAATTAGGGCTCATCCAATAATGAAATGAGCATTGATGTTAGGAGAAAAGAAATGGCAAGGATTATATTGAGTGATGCAGTTCAGTTTGGTATTAAAGGGACTGCGAAAAGTAAGCCCAGAGCAGGAAAGAAATATCAGGAGTTGGTACGTGAGTCAGATAAGAAAATTGATGAGGATCGTTTTCGCTATGCGCATGCTTATAAGAAAGCCTCTACTTGTTTAGCCAGATAAGAAAAATTCAGATACGACTAGTATCTGCCTTTGCCATGCAGATTTATTAAGATCACTGTTTAAAGCAGTGGTCTTTTTTTTATAGGAGGATCTCATGCCAAAACTAATCTTGCGTTGCAACTACATCAACAATTCCCCACCAACGCACCTAACCAATTACATCAACTACATTGGCACTCGTGATGGTGTGGAGAAGGTAAGCAGCACGACCGCCTTACTGCCAGCTACCGCTAAACAAGGAACTCGTAACAAACATTGGAGACGGGGCATTCCATGATTGTATAAGTTTAGAATCTGTAACCTATAAAGGACAGATATACATGCAAATCAGCGTTGATAGCAGCATTTGGTAATAACGTAACAGTAGAAACTGATATATTTAATAACGCAGGATTAAATGATTAATCCCATACCCCATCATTTCAAGAAAAGTCACACAACAAAGTGTGGCTTTTCTTTATGCCCAACACCCATCCGTCAATAAACATAAACTTTTCTCATTTTCCTGACGAGTTTTCCAAAAAGTGAGCCTTGTAATATTCGTAAACAACAATAGCCGTCATTCATCAGAGAAAACTCGTTTTAGTTTGCAAGCATGCGTACCATATTTAATACGTAAGCAAAATGATGAATGGAGACATCATGCGCAATACGAACTGAATACTTCTATTCTTGAGTATGTCAAGCCAGAAATTCGGAACACATATGTGTTTCCTATCAGTTCACAATGCGCAAAGAGAATTACGAACAGGATACTTCTATTACATAATTGAAGGTTTGAGTAATGAAAGCTAGTAACTTTCATTTACTCATGTATGTGATAATACCCTTTATGGGTATCTTACCTGTTCACAAAACTATGGCTGCTGTTCGTTACGGCAGCTTTTCTCTTTTTGTTTACAAGAAAACGTATTACTTTGTAAATCGCCCGCACATATTTAACTATGTAGAGGGGATTAAAATAATCGCACAAAGAAACTGGATACTTCTATTGGGTAAATCCATACAACTGCTAATTGTATTTTCTTACATTGCAGAATTGCAGTGTAATACCAGTTCATATCAGCGAATAGAGATTACGAAATGGAATACTTCTATAAAAACAATTGATGCTGGTCTTTTGACCTGCCATCAGAATTCTCGTGAAATGAGAACAGAATGTGAAGACCTAACATGGTTTTCGTGTTCTGATTGTGTAATGTTCGAAAGAGCATGGTATCCATTCATATTCGGCTGCTGGTTTTTCTAGCAGCCGTTCTCTTTGTCAACTAATAATCATTCATATATATATCAATCAAATCATGGAGGAAATAATTATGTTAAACGAAAAAGACCTTGTGACTAAATATCGTGACGTCATCTATCAGGAAACAGGTACATGGGTAATGCCTTCTGTTGAGATTAATGAAAATCCATCAGATCGCGCTATGCAGCTTGTTTTGTCTACAAACCGCAACCTTGAAGCTTATGGACGTACCATGTCTCTTTCTCTTCTTGATACCATGGTTTCGCTTCCTGAGTCTGAGATCGTAAAAGAATGTCAGAAGCTTATGAATTCTGTGCGCGAATCCAGTCAGGCGGAAGCGTTCCAGAATGCTACTGTATTTTATCCTGATTTCCCTGAACAGGTAATGGAAATGAGCGAAGTAGAGCAGTATATCAATCAGCTGACAGAATATCTCAACCCGGATTTACGTCCAGAATTTGAAGCATCAGAGCGTAATCCATTGCTTGAAGACTTTCATCGTGACTTAAAACTGATCGAAACTGATAATTACTACCTGATCCATGAGACTATGCATGACCGTATGTTTTCGACAGCTTCGTTATCAAAACCTAAAATGGAGACGTTACTTAACTATATGCATGACACAAACGAATGGTTTCCATGGGTTTATGAGCAGGCTATTCCTAACCGAGAAAATAAGGCAGCCATTGCTTTCGACATCACAAAAAACAGTAACCTTACATCTCGTGCAAAAGATGATATGCTGCATAAATTGGTTACCGAAGCAACTGATGTCCTTCGTCTGGCTGCGGAATTATCAAACGGAAAGACTCATACGGTAAAAAGCAAAGCGAAAGTATTTGTTTGGAATCCGAAAAAGGGAGAAACTCGTGATAATGGACATCTGGAATGGCGTACAAAACGTAATCAGGAAACAATTGAGAATAAACCAGGTCTTGCCGGTAAGGTTTACTTTAAATTATCACGTTCGGAAGCAAGAATGATGAATAGCCTTTTGGATAAGACGCACGATCTGTTTACTGCAGTCTGGCTTCGTCCTGATTTGTTTAAGACTTTTTCAAAATCCGTACCAAGAGATACCGTTTATTCTCGTTTACAGAAAGCGTACGATAATCTGTATTCCGGACAGAAGGTAAACGAGATTGGAGTGCCAATCGTATCACCTTATGCTGTCGTACAGAAAGCTTTAGACGCCGTTCGTTCTGGTGCCGATGATGCGCTTGCTTTGACCGAAAAAGCGGTACACGATTTTCCTGGCGTATTCAATCGTAACTTCATTCAGTTTGCGGTTGCCGGGATCAAACATGATCAGTTACAGGCTATTTGTGATATTTATGCCGCAAACGCATATGAAACACCAATCCGTGAGCAGTTAAAGCTGTATAACCTGGTTGACTTGTATGAAAAAGGACTTCCGTATCGTGCCATCCATGTCGCAAAACTTGGTCGTTTCGTAAAAGAGGAAAGTACTTATCATTTTGCAGAAGACCAGGCGCAGATGATCAAAAAAGGAATCATTGATTCTGTTTCAAAACAGCTTCAGACTCATGACAATTTAGGTCGCGTTTATATAGATCCGAATGTTGTGGACATGCTGCTTCCAGAAAACGGAGAGAGAAGCTCCTCAAAAGGTAGTTCCTTAACTTCCGGATCCATTATGAAAGGCGACAAAAATTGCAACATCATCCGTCAGTTTATTGGCTGGCAGAATCAAAATCAGGAGCGTATTGATCTTGACACCTCTGCTGCTTTCTATGATAAAGATTTAAACCTTATTACAGAATGCGCTTATTATGATCAGAAAGCATATGTGCAGAAAGATGATAAATCCAGAGATCTTGTCGCCATCCATGGTGGTGACATCACAAGTGCACCTGTATTCTCAGCCGAATATATGGATATCGATAAGCAGAAATGTAGAGAAGCGAGTATCAAGTATATGGTATTGTCAGTGAATAGTTACAGCAATGTTCCATACAATAAACTTGATGTCGTAAAATTCGGATTCATGCAGAGACAAGGTTCTTTAGATCCAAATGTATGGCATGACAAATGGAATGAGTTTAATGGTCAGATTTTTGAACCATCTACCGTAGAAGCACTCATTGACCTTAACTCCGAATCAACAGCAACGGTTCCTCTTATCTATGATGTCGAAAAGGACGAATTTATCTGGGTAGACAAACCATTGGAACACGAAAAAGGACTCCAGAATATTGCAAACGTAGCATATATGAACGCAACGGAAGCTTTGATTCACCGGTATACAAACAACTATACACCATCACTTGGTGACTTGGTTGCAGCTTATGTATGCGCTGGTAAAGCAACAGAAGTTTTTGAACCTACAGAAGCTGATATGATCTTTACCATGAAACCGGAACTGTATACAGAGAACAAAGAGCTGCCGTTACAACCGGATGCCAAGGTCGTTTCCACAAATGACTTCGATTACATCGCATCCGAACTTATGGCAGCAGGTAAAAAGGAACCGGATATCGAACATATCGCTGGAGATATGAGTATTTCTGGCCCTAGAATGGATGCTATCGCTGGTGACATGAATGTTCCTGAGTTCCGGCAGGATGCTAATGATACCGGTTTCTATCCGGAAGAGAATGTAGAACCGGATGATATTGGCGATATCGTAGACTAAAATTATGGAAGACGAAGATTGCGGTTCCGAGATGATCGGTTCCGCTTTCTTTGTGTTCAAAAAGAAAATCCAAAATATACGGAACCGGATGAACGGAACAAAATAAGCCGTTAACAGCACGTTCTTAAAACACATATTTAGCTACATAAGTAGAAAACCAGAGATTTTTCAAGAAGGAGGAAAAGAATCATGGCAGACAAAAAGAAACCTGTAGACGTAAGTCAACTTGAGAATGAAATTGATTGGTCTTTGTATACTGTTGCACAAACAATAGAAATTCGTGAAGGTTTGGAAGACGGGCTGGATGTATCTATTTATGCAGACCCACAGTACACAGAAGATCAGATGACTGAGATCAAACTTGGATTACGATCCGGTATTGATGTGACACAATATGCGGATCCGACATGCAATGCAGATAAGATGTATTTCATCCGAGAAGGATTGGAAAATAATCTTGATGTGTCCAAATATATGGATCCGAAATTTACGGAAGGTCAGCTTCGTATTATCATGACAGGTCTGAAAGAAGGACTAGACGTATCTGCTTATGCAAAACCAGAATACGATATTGTTCAGATGTATTATATCTTGAATGGTTTGGAGAATGGATTTGATGTATCGAAATATGCAGACCCAAAGTATAATTCAGATCAAATGGCAATCATGCATATGGTGATGAAAGAAGGCTACGACATATCAGCGCTTTGTAATCCAGAGCTTAGTACCACACAGATGCATTATATCAGAAGCGGTTTGATTTCCGGAATTGATGTTACAAAATACGCAGACCCGGCATTTTCAACAGAACAGATGTCAAGCATCATCTATGGACTTGAAAAGGGAATTGATGTTACCCCGTATGCAGATCCAAAGTTTACGCCACAGCAAATGGATTCCATTATGTTTGGTCTTGAGCAGGGCGTCGATGCTTCTATTTATGCAAATCCGCAGTTCACGCAAAAGCAGATGGATACGATATGTTTTGGACTGATGGATGGCATGCCTGTTGCTGATGTTACCAAGTTTGCAGATCCGGCATTTTCTGTAGAACAGATGGAGGAAATCAAAGATGGCTTGCGAAGTGGTTTGGATGTATCTATTTATGCGGATCCGGCACTCACACCACAGCAGATGCATAATATTTTTATTGGACTGAGTGCAGGAATCAATGTTACAAATTACGTTAATATGATTAAAGGAATCGAATCAGATCCAGAAAAAGAAATGAAATCACTGTTAAGTCAGATGGATACGAACCAGAAACATCAGTTGATGCTCGGGTTTGAAAGCAATGTAGATGTATTAAAATATACGGATCCGAGATATGACTGGAAACAAATGAGACAGATCCGGTATGGTCTGGAAAAAGGATTAAACGTTTCCATTTATGCGGATCCGAAATATGACAAATACCAGATGGATGCAATTCGGCGTGGCATGGAATCCGGCATTGATGTTTCAAAATATGCGGATCCAGCTTTTAATTCTTACCAGATGTTAGAACTCAAGAAAGCCTTGGAATCTGGTATTGATGTATCGTTCTATGCGAAACCGGAGTTTGATTCTTATCAGATGCGCCAGATTACAGAAGGATTGCGACATGGTTTAGATTTTGCATCTGTTTACACATATGCAGATCCAGTATTTAACGGATTTCAAATGAATGAGATCCGAATTGGAATGGAATCCGGACTTGATGTCTCTGTATATATGGATCCGGAATACACTAATGAACAGATGAAACAGATTCGGTATGGTATGGATCATAATATCGATGTATCCAAATATGCGGATCCGAGTATTAGCGCTTCAGATATGGAGGAAATCAGACAGCATCTCGAATATGGAGCCCCGATTACCGGAAATATCAATATAGGCGCACTTAATAACGGAAATAACATTAATACAGGCGATCACAATGGATTTATAGATGCTCCAGTTTATGGAATCCCAGGAAACAACTTTGCTATGGGAGCACCAATCATCGGATCCGAAATGTCAGACACAATGACATTGGATGACCAAAACGCATTGGATGATCCTGAGTTCGATGACTTAGATGATCCTGGAGACATCGGCGATTAATTATCATACAATACCACAACAAAAACACCCTCAGACTCAAAATGAGTTCCATGGGTGTTTTTCTTTTGCTTAGTTTTCGGTTGTTTCAGGTCTAAGTCCGGAAACAATGTTTTGGATATACTCGTAGGTCTGTGGACAGTAAGTCTGCAAGTTTTCTGGCTGCTGCACATAGATCTGGAACGCTTCAGCAAAATATTCGACAGCTGTGTCCGTGTTATTATGATGCGTTTTCCAAAATGAGCTTACATTATTATGTTCTACAGCAAATATATCATTAAACGCCTGCGAATCTGATGTAAACCCGTAGGAATAATCAATAGCATGTCCGACTTCGTGTACGATTGAGGGTTCTGCTTTCTTTCGATTATCAATATAGATCACCTTGTCTTTGTAAACGGTTAACGCGAGAATCGATCCTGTATACCCATATCGTTTACCAAAACTCTGAGCTGAGCAGATAAATGTCCAACCTTGGTTCTCCAGATATTGTCTTAAATTCTCCGGAATTCCTAAATAGTACGCATTTACATTGTTGACTCTGGTCTTCGAAACTTTTCCTTCTGCCTGGACAACGTTACTCTGCGTACAAACATCTGCTGCAAATCCTGATACTGGTGTTTGGATAACCATTGCGATTGCCAATACAAGTCCTACCATACATTTCTTTAAACTGAAACCTCTCTGATTCATTTCTTTTGTTTCCTCCTTTTGTGTGCATATATTTTTGTTCAATACTTTAAATATGTGTTTCAGTGCACACGAATGCCGGAAACGAATCATCCGGCAATATATACAAAAATGCATGAATATACGAAAACAGGCTTGTGCAAAACAGCGAACAGTTATAAAATGTTGAATTGTTGAAGAAAACCTAAAACCGATTCCTGTTTTCTACTGTCTTTTAAGTAGACGGACAGAAAGGAGGGATTGCATGGATGAACGCAGAGAGGAAATCATTCATGAGGAACCATGCCGGGAAATGTTATGGTTTCAGGAACTGGCACAACAAGACCAGAACGGATATACAGTAAACAAAACGAAAGTGAGAAAGATATTAGAGTACATATTACGGAGGATGAAAAATGAATAGCTATACTGAAGCAGTACAAAAAGCAATGAAAGGAGATCAGGAAGCGTATACGTACCTGTATGAGAAAACGTATACGAAATGTTTTTACCTGGCGAGGAAGTTTTTAAACAGCGAGCACACAGCTCAGGATATCGTTCAGGATGCCTATGTGAAGGCTTTTAAGTCTCTGGATACCTTGGAAGATCCGGAGAAGTTTCAGTCCTGGATCGGAACGATTGTGTCGAACCTTTCCAAAAACGAGTTAAAACGGAGAAAGGTAACCTTGTTTTCAGAAACAGAAACCGAAGACGGACAGGATATCAGTGATACCTTTGTGGATGACCGTGTGTCTGTTCAGCCGGAAATCGTTATGGACCAGAATGAGACAACGAGACTGATGAAAGAGATCATTGATACTTTGACAGATGAACAGCGCATCTGTGTCACAATGTTCTATATGGAGCAGATGTCTGTAAAAGAAATGGCGTCCGTGCTTGAAGTATCAGAGAATACCGTTAAGAGCCGCCTGAATTATGGCAGACAAAAGATCAAGGACAAAGTATTAGATCTTGAAAAGAAGGGGACCAAGCTTTATGGTCTTGCTCCGATTCCATTCTTCCTGTTGCTGCTTAAAGAGGATGTTAAAGCGGCACAGACGACACAGATTCCGTCAATGTCGGCTGCAGTGTCTTCGGCAACCAAAGCAGTTACAACCGCAGCAGGAACCGGAAGTACCGTTGCCAGCACAACCGCAGCCACAGTAGCAGCAGGCGCCGGAAAGGGAATCGCAACAAAGGTGATCGCAGGCATTGTCGCCGGAACGCTTGTTGTCGGAGGTGGAGCAGCAGCGATTGTGCATATGCAGGAGCAGAAAGAGGAATTACCTCAATGGGCTAAATATAATGTAGATCATAGATACGGTGTAAAATATATTAGTATTCGTGAATATAAATATCCGCTTAAATTATATATAAATGAGATTGATGATGTGGAACATGGAGGAGTTTTATTCCAGTGTGAATCAAATAATATAGGATTCTCAGAAATGAAAAAAGATAATGATAAAAAGTGGTATTTCGGAGAATATAAAGGACGTATATATTTTACTTATGAGACAGATGGTGGTGGTTACATGCTCAATCGTGTTCCTGAATCTGAAAAATATAATAAATACATTGAAGATCCAGATATGAATATAGACGTTGTGTTGGCTGATTCTACTTTTATGTATTCTGAGGAATCGGATTATGAGCTTGTCTATGATGAAGACGAACATACTCAATTTAAAGATATAAACAAGATGATCAATTCTGACGGTTATAGTTTTGATGAATGGTACTGCATTACAGAAGATGACATTATTTTCTCTGGTGCTGACGACGCATACAATGATTGGGTTACAAATGGGGAAGCAGAGATGAATGCCATATATGCATCCCATATCACTGTAACAGAATCAATTCCGGAAACAGAAACCGAAGAAGTAGTGGAAGAAACAACTGAAGAACCGACAGAAACGGCTCCGGAGGGAACAGAAGTACAAGCAGAAGAGGAGACTGTTGATCAGAGCGGAAATATCCCGGTTCCGAACTATACACCAACCGGCAATTTCTGGAATACACCGGGTTCTTACTCAAGCAATGATGGACAGACAATATCATTAAGCATGTTTACGGAAGACGGCGGAGTAGAAGGCTGGTGCGGAAACATAAATGGCGGATCAGTAGGTTCTCTGGAAGTCTTCAATTATGGTGACAAGATCTATTATCTGAAGAAAGCAGACAGTTCCTATTCGAATTTCACAGACAGCGGATATGCATTTACTTTGGAACCGTCTGGAGAAACACTTGACATTTATGGGGAAACATATGATATAATACTTTTGAAGTTGTACTATAATGGTGTGCTTCAAGGAGAGTATTACGAAACAGAACTCTATCAGTCATAAGAAATGCTGAAGAGCACACAGGAGTATACAGACTCTACGGAAGCGAAACCGGTTTCCAAATTAATTGTTGACGGGTTCAAAAATGCCAAATTCGTTGGCAGGATTGTTTCCTTGTATATGGAGATAATGAGAGAAATCCATAATCTCCAAGTGTGTTTATTTGTTACGAAAGAGAGCTTACCAATATGGTAGGCTCTTTTTCGTTTTCTATACTTTGTTTCCCTATAAATCGCTTCCTTTGTATCTTTGTAACCCATATTTAGTATTATGTGAAAAACACAAACAAATACAAAGAAAGGAAATGAAATATTATGAAACGAAAAGCAATAAGCTGTCTGCTTGTTCTGGCTTCGGTTCTTACAATGACGCCTAGTATTCCAACACTGGCTGCCGAAAATCAGGCAGGTAAAACAGTGGTAAACGAAACCTTGGCGGACGAAAACCAGGCAGACAAAACATTAGCAGACGAAACTCAAACAGACGGGACATCAGCCGACGGACAACAGGAGACAAACGATTCCGGATCTAAAGCAGCAGTCGTCAAATATGACCAGGCGTCTTCGTTTACTGTTACAATTCCAAAGTCAATTGTATTAGACAGCAACAAAACAGCAACCTACAATGTTAAGGTTAAAGGCGATATCCTTGGAAACGAGATTATCACTGTTGTTCCTGATGCGACAGTAACCTTAAATGATGCAAACGGAAAAGATCCTGTTACCGGAAACATTGCCCAGGGAAAGACTGAGTTTTCCTCTACAGAAGTGAATACAAATTCAGGGAATACAACCGGTAGCGTTCTAGCGAATGATCTGACTTCCGGAGACTGGTCAGGTAATTTTGAGTTTGCAATCGGAACAAACAAGATCGGTAATGGAATTGTGATTACAAGTGAAAATCTTGCAACTTATGGAATTAAGACAACTGGAGATGTTGTGATTCCGGAATATGTCACAGACAATGATAATACAAGGCATGCGGTAACCAGCATTAGCGATTATACATTCCGGGACTGTAATGAGATGACAAGTGTTACGATCGCTGACTCCGTTACCGAAATCGGAACTGGAGCTTTTGCAAATTGTTCGAAGCTATCAAGCGTGTCACTTCCATCTGCACTTAAAACAGTAAAGTCTAATGTATTCGAAGGATGTTCTAACTTATCAGCAATCCAATACAAAGCGAATAGTTATGATAAAACAAATATTGGTTCTGCATTGACTGAAAATAATGTTACGAGTGACTCTGAATTATTCGAACATACTTATGGAGAACCAACTTATGTTTGGTCTGAAGACGGACAGACATGTACGGCGAAGCGTACTTGTGTGAATCATCCTTCAGGCGTAGAAACAGAAGAAGCGACGATTTCTAGTACTGTTAAAGAAGCCGCGACATGTTTACAAAAAGGAACGACAACTTATACGGCGGCATTTAAAGACACAACTTTCGTAACTCAGACAAAAGATATCCAAGATATTGCGGCACTTGGACATACACCTGTAAATGGATATTGTACAAGGTGTAATGAAAAAGTCGCTGGATTATACGACGCAAATGGAGTGATGCTTTGTTCTTGGGAGGAATCAGGTATTGATGTTACACAGAATTATGGATCAGCTTCCGGTGAAAACCCTTATACAACGACACCAACATCCGGTTATTACGTTCTGACAAACAATTACCCAACAGCAACGAAAGTTGTTATCCCTTCTGGAATAACTAATATCGGGTCAAATGCATTTGGTCATTATACAAATTTAACAAGTGTAGTTATTCCTGACACTGTAACGAGTATAGGAACATGGGCATTTCAAATGAATGGGATAACAAGTATTGATATTCCAGATAGTGTTACATCCATAGGTAGGGGTGCGTTCTACAAATGTAATAATTTAACCAGTGTAACAATGCCAAGCAAAATAACAAATATCAGTGAAAGATTATTTGATTCATGCACAAGTCTTCAGAATGTGTCAATTCCAGAAAATGTTACCAGTATAGGATATTCTGCCTTTTTTAACACAGCACTAACAAGTATTACTATTCCGGATAATGTAAAGACCGTTGATTATAATGCATTTAAGGATTGTACTAGTCTTAAAAGAGTAAGTATTGGATCTAATATAGAATCTATAAGTTCCGGTGTGTTTTATGGAGATACAGTATTAACCAATGTTACGTTCAATAACTGTAATAAATTAACAAAGATCGGCAAGATCTATCCTGACACTACACGATATTATTATGGAGTTTTCCAAGACTGTGTATCTTTGCAAAATGTAAAAATACCGGAAAGCGTAACAACTATTGGTGACTGTACCTTTAACGGTTGTACAAGTCTTGATTCTGTAACTTATAAAGGTATGGATTATGATGATAGTATAGATTTCGAATTATCATTAAAAACCAATAATATTGAAACAGGAGATAGCGTGTTCGTTAAATCTGGTATTAGTTATACTGTATTAGGCTTAACTAATTCTTATCTTTCTACGTGTAAAATTCCTAGTAGTGGTGACATTGTCATTCCAAAACATGTAACAGGAGAAGATGGAATAAAATACAGAATTATCAGGATTGGTGATATAGCTTTTCGTGATTGTACGGAACTTACAAGTGTTGTAATTCCAGATAGTGTAAAAGCAATTGGTAATGCAACATTTGAGTATTGTTCAAAGCTTACAAGTATTATTATACCAAACAGTGTTACTAGTATTGGCTGGAACTCATTTAATGGATGTTCAGAACTTACTAATATTACGATACCAAATAGTGTTACTAGTATTGGTGATAATGCATTTTCTAACTGTGTGAAATTATCTAGTATTAATATACCTGATAATATAACCAATATTAATTGGCAGGCGTTTTCCGGATGTTCTAACCTTTCAACTGTAACTTATAAAGGATCAGTTTATAAGTCAAAATTAGAGTTAGAATCAGCTTTAACAAGTAATGGTGTAACTATTGGATCAGATGTATTTGCTGATACATCTCTGAACTAAATTGTAATTTCAAACACTACTATATCATATTCAAAAAGGAGTTCAATTCATTTCGAACTCCTTTTCTTGTTATCTAAGTCAAAATCATTATCGGTGTTCTCTTATTTCATTCGTTTTCGTAAATTTTCGTTCCTTTGTATCTCTGTCACCCATATTTAGTATATGTAACCTAACAACACACATCCAAGAAAGGGATAGGGAAAGAGTTATGAAACAGAAAACAGTTCGTTTCCTGTCATTTCTGTCTGCTTTATGTATGGTAACCGCGCAATCGGTACCTGCATTAGCTGCAGACAGTACTCAGGAAACAAATATAGCTGGTAAACAATCAGCTATCGTAAACTATAAACAGGCATCCGCATTTTCGGTTACAATTCCAAAAGCAATTGTGTTAAATAGTGACAAGAATGCTGCCTACAACGTGAAAGTCAAAGGTGATATTGCCGGAAATGAAAGCGTAACCGTTATTCCGGATGCAACGGTAACCTTAAACGACGCAAATGGCAAAACACCAGTAACAGGAACTATTGATCAGGTAAAGACAGAGTTTTTGTGCAATGAGATTGCAGCAGATGATGGATGTTCGACCGATGGTAAGATCACTGCTGATTCGTTAACATCCGGTGATTGGTCTGGCGTATTCAAATTCGAAATTGATGTAGACAAAAAGATAGATGCTGGACTTTATGACGCAAATGGAGTAATGCTATGTTCTTGGGAAGATAGTGGAATTAATCCAGAAAAGAATTATGTACCATATGGCGGATCTCCTGATTATTTTATCGATGCTATAAATTCAGCATATTATGTAATTAACAAAAAATACCCTTCTGTTATCAATATTGTAATTCCAAATAACGTATCTCAGATTGGTAATCATGCTTTTGCCAATGGTAATAATGGTCATTCTGTTTATGCTGTTGAGAATGTTTTTATTCCTAATAGTGTAACAAAGATAGGAAATATGTCTTTTTCTTATTGTGGAACTCTTAAATATGTTTCAATCTCCAACAATATAACCAGTATAGGTTCTAAAGCCTTTTACACCTGTACGTCGTTAACTTCCGTCAAATACAGAGGAACTGTTTACGATACAAAATCAGAGCTAGAAGCAGTATTGGTTGCCAACGGAGTAAATGTCAGTGCAGATGCATTCGAGAAAACAGCTTTAAAATAATATTAAAAAAAAGGAGTTCGATTTATTTCGGACTCCTTTTCTTATTGCCCTTTCATTTTTCTTCCTTTATAATAGAAGTCAGTATCAAGAACACACGAAGCTAAAGCTTCGCGGTGTGCTTG
>OGYZ01001751.1_pt1 | contig 16287 bp, 20 predicted proteins | sample 1576681 | NCBI WGS metagenome assembly OGYZ01 (sample SAMEA3541480, study PRJEB24748) | human gut metagenome | biome: human gut; feature: human-associated habitat; material: faeces | place: China | collected 2012 | reverse complement strand
ATATTCAAAGCACATGGATTTATTACAAGAGATTCAAGAAAGAAAGACAGAAAGAAACCTGGACTTAAAAAAGCTCGTAGAGCACCACAATTCAGTAAACGTTAATAGTAACTTTATGAAGAACTGTTTAGTTCTTCTTTTTTTTAACCTTTATAATATAATTACATATTATATTATGAAGGGAGTGAAAATATGTATAAAAATAATGCATATTATTCAAATAGAAATAATAGCTATTATCCACAATATCAAGGATATCAAACAAATAATTCCAACAATGATAGAATAGTTGGAGGCGGCTTTTTAGGACCATTTATTTTAGGCGGTTTAACAGGTGGATTAGCAGCGCCATATTTTTATCCAAGACCATATTATCAACCATATTATCAACCATATTATCCAACGTATGGACCTTACCCACCTAGACCAAGATGGTAAAAAAATCACATCAATGATGTGATTTACTTATATTCTTAAAATAATCAGTTGTAAGAACACTATCGTTAATTTTAACTAACTTATTTACAAAGTTATTTTTTTCATTTAATTCATCCTCTTCAATATATTCTGATAATTCTATATCCCGCAGGATGCTGGAGGCTACAAAATTATATCTTCTTGCCGTTGTCATGAATCTTTCTGTATTGAACCAGAAACTGATACCATCCTTGTTATCCCGCAGGACATTCGAGAATTTCTTCAGCAGATGGGCTTTTTGAATGGTTGTAACTTTGATCCGCTCCCGTTTTGCCTTGCCCGGGGTATGATAAGCATCTTTCTTAGTAAATTGAATTTGTTTTCCCATTTTGTCCCTCCAACTTTTTTCTTCTGATCTTGTCTTTGTTGTGGGAGAGATATCCCGACCGAAATCGACAATATCTCTCCGCCCTGTTTCACGGCCTTATCGTTCGAGATAAGGCTTTAACTCACTCTCTGCAAACGTTTCGATCTTCGCATCCAGTTCTGACAGCTTCTCCATAAATCGAACCATCAGCTTTTGAAATGCCTGCTCCGACTTTATTTCCACAATTCCTTTCTCATTGCGCTTTGCTTCCTCTTCGGAAAAGATCTCCGTCGTATCTTCAAATACATATGGTGTACCAGCTCTAGACATAGATCTAGTAACCATATAAGATTTAAATATATTGTTAAATGACACTGAGGAATATACTGAACCTTGATCTGTGTGAACGATAGTTTCAAGTTCTTTATATCCTCTTTTTATTTTATTATTTAACATATCATTTAAAGCTTCACGATGATTTATGATTCCATTACCATGCATTGAATCTCTTACATCATAACCAACAATTTCATTATTAAAAACATCTAAATAAAATGTCCAATCATATTTTCTTTTCCTAAACCAAAACGTAGTTGTATCTGATACAATTTTCTCAAAAGGTCTTGTTGTATTCCAATTACCACATATTTGGTTAGAATATTTAATCGACTCTTCACCAGGTTTCTTATACTTATAATGTCTTGTTTTAGATTTTATATTTAACAATTTACATACTTTATGTACCAAATTGTCTGATACAATCCAGCCAGTTTCCCGTCTTATAATTGCATTTATTCTATGATATCCATAACTTGGTTTTCTTGTGTGAATATCTTTTATCAAAATTCCTAAATCTTTTCTGTTTAATTCATAGTTATTTAAATTTTCTTTATTTTTAAGCCATTTATAATAACCGCTTCTAGATACTTTCATAATTAAACATAAGGATTTTATATTAAATTTTTTGCTTAATAATTCAATTATTTCATATTTTATTTGGGTTATTTCGTGTATTTTACAATTGTACCATCTCCTTTCATTAGGTATCCTTTTTTTAATAATTCGTTCTCAATTCTCAACTTCATATTTTCATATTCTAAATGTTCTTCTTTTGTAAGATTTTTTCTTCTGGAATATTTCATTAGTGGATTTCCAGGCTTCTTTTTGGCTTTTAAACCATCGTAACCATTTTCCTTATATGACTTAATCCAACGGTGTAACATACTATTACTAACACCTGTATTTTTACCTGTTTGTGCTAAGCTAATTTCTAAATCAATAATTGGTTTGATTACATTATATTTTTCATCAGCTGTCCATGTTTTAAATTTTTGACCTTTCTTTGCCATATTTTTACCTCCTATTTCTATTTTAACAAAAGAAAAAGCAAACACATTCTTTTTGTGTCTACTTTTATCTTACAACTTCATTAAAATAATTTTTCTTCTTTTTCTATTGTAAAAAAGTAAAAACTTTTGTATACTTATTATAGATAAAATAAGGAGTTGATCTTATGTATACTGGTATTTTCTTTTCAATAGAAGCACTTTTCTACCTAGGATTATTGTTATTAGTTTATTTTAAGAAAAAAGTATTTAAAAGTAGAGAAAATAAAATTTATTCAATTTTAGTTATTGTAACATTTATAGAACTTTTAACTGAAATAATTTTGGATATTGTTGGCCCATTATATCAAGCAATACCAAAAATTAGCTATTCAGTAGCAAAAATATATTGTATATTTATTATATTATGGAATTGTTTACTTTGTACCTATGTTTTTCTAGTAGCCCTAAAAATGAAAAACAAAGAACGTTATTCTAGTAGTACAAAAACATTACTAATAAGTTTTGGAATAGCTTTATCTCTTGCTTCTGCATTACTTCCAATTAATTTCTACTATTCCGGAAAAATAGCATATACATATGGTCCAAGCGTTAATGTAGTATATATATCCGCTATTGTATATTCTTTGATAGGAGTATTTTGCTTACTTTGGAATGCTAAAGAATGGAAAGATAAAAGATTTATACCAGTAATTATTCTTGTTACTCTAGGTAGTCTTTGCTCATACATTCAATATATGAATCCTGGTTTATTACTTGCAACAGCGGTTCATTCCTTTATAACATTCATAATGTACTTTACCATTGAAAACCCTGATGTAAAAATGATTGAGGAATATCATAAAGCCAAAGAAATTGCCGATAACGCTAATGAAGATAAAACAATGTTTTTATATAATATGACTAACGATATAAGAGCAATTACTAAAGATATAAATAATGATGCCAATAATGCTATACTTGAATTAGATAGTAAAAAAATAGACAAAGACTATATGAGTGAATGCCTAAGAGGTATCAAAGAAAATACCGCTAGATTTACAACAATGACTAATGAAATATTAGATGTATCTAGTATAGATAATGCAAATATCAAAGTATATGATGAAAAGTATAATATAAAACTATTACTAAGAAGATTAGTAACACTATATAATGATAAATGCAAAGAAAAAAATCTAACTTTCAGAAGTGATATTGATAGTACTTTACCAGAGTATCTATATGGTGATAGTCTCGGACTTAAAAATGTACTAACTAGTATTCTAGATAATAGTGTTAAATATACAAGTAATGGTTATGTAGAGTTAAATGTAAGTACCATTATAAAAAATAATATAGTAAGACTAATAATAACCATAGAGGATTCCGGTATTGGTATATCTCCTGATAAATTAGATACCATCTTTTATAAAAATAGGGAAGAAATAGATGGAAGTAATATTAAGAATAATTTATATACTGCTAAAAAACTAATTACTTTAATGGGAGGTACTATAATTGCCAGTAGTAATTATAATGAAGGTACTACAATGAAAATAGTTCTAGACCAGAAACTAGGAGAACAATATGATGAAAAACTAAATAAGTATGAAAATACCTATGATAAAAAAAGAATCCTACTTGTAGATGATAATATTTCTACTAATAAGATAATAAGTAAATTACTTAAAGATACCAATATAGAATTAGATTATGTAGGTTTAGGTAAAGAAGCCCTAGATAAAATTAGAAGTAAAGAAAAATATGACTTAATTCTATTAGATGAAGTAATGGATCCACTAGATGGAAAGACAGTTATGAAAAAATTTAAAGATATCAGAGATTTCAATACCAAAGTCATATTACTAACTAGAAATAACGAATACGAATATAACGAAGAATACCTAAAGTATGGCTTTGCTGGTTATCTCTTAAAACCAATAAATAAAGATAAATTATTAGAAATAATAGATAAGTACCTATAAACCATGGTACTTATCTTTACATAATAATTGGTAAAATTTTTCTACCATATTTTTTTGACATTATTACATATTTGTGGTAGAATTATAACTAGTTAAAAAGAACTTCTTTTTAATTGACAAATAATATTTTTTTTGAGATAATTTTATTATAGAGGTGGTTTAAATGAATGATAGAATTACTTTAACTATGCAAGATATTTTAGAGAAGGAATTCAAAATAGATGCCAGAGGATATAGACCGCAAGAAGTAGATAAATTTTTAGATATTATTATTAAAGATTATAATGAATATAATAATATTATAAGAAACCTAGAAAAAGAAAAAAGAGCTCTAGCTCTTGAAAACCAAAATCTAAAAAATGAAGCAAGAAATTTAAGATCAAGTATTGAAGCTGCTAGAATTGGCGAAAAAGAAATAACAAATGTTGATTTATTAAGAAGAATATCTCAGTTAGAGAAGATAATTTTAGGAAAATCAGAACAATAATTTATCTGGGTAAATGCTGCATATAATTATGTAGAGGAAAGTCCATGCTCGCACTATCTGTGATGATAGTAGTGTTTGTGCTTAGGGAAAAAATAACCTAAGGCAGGTAACTGACGGCGTTCGTTTTATCTAAGGGAAACTATGATAAAATGGATATAAAGTGCCACAGAAACGAGTCTATGAAGAAATTCGTAGAATGAAACGAGGTAAACCCCGCAAGCGAGAAACCCAAAATATGGTAGGGGAATCTTCCGAGGAAAATAAGAATCCAAAGAAGAATGACATTATGTCATAGATAAATATTTACCGCCTAGCAATAGGTACAGAACATGGCTTATAAGATTTATTATTATTAAGGAGAAGTATGAAAAACATTGGACTGAAATTAAAAGAAAAAAGAATACAAAATGGTTTGTCTATTGATGAAGTAGCAGAGGACTTAAAACTAAGACCTTCACAAATAGAAAGTATTGAAGAAGGAAGAAAAGATGACTTCAAAGACATATTCTACCTAAAGTATTTTATTAGAGACTATGCCAAATATTTAGGTTTAGATAGTGATAAGATGCTGGATGAATTTAATGAATACTTGTTTGACGAAACATCAAAGATACCAGTAGATATGATAAAAGAGGCTAAAAAAGAAAAAAGTGAAGTAGTCTCAAATGAAAAAGTATCACCATATACAAAGAGTTCTAAGAAAAAACTAGGAGTACCAAAAATAATAATTGGTTTAATAGCCCTAGTGGTTCTAATTATAGTAGGATACATTTTAGTAAGTAACTATAAAGGCAATGACTTTAGTGATAAAAACATTACATATAGTATAAGGAGATAAAATGAATAAAGCAAATAAAATAACAATGAGTAGAATTATAATGTCATTGATAATTATAACAATAATGCTATTTCCTTTTGACCAAGTTGGTTTAGAATTTCCAACATATATACTAAAAGGAAATATTGTTATAGACTTAAAATATATACTAGTAGGAGTACTATTTGTAATAGCCTCATTTACTGATTTCTTAGATGGACATGTGGCTAGAAAATATAATATGGTAACTGACTTTGGTAAGATGATAGATGCTATTAGTGACAAATTACTTACTAATTCAGTATTAATAATTCTTGCTTGTAATGGTAAGGTATCCACTATAATAGCAGTAGTAATAGTTATGCGTGATATCATAGTAGATTCTATAAAAATGGTAGTGGGTAACAAAGGAACTGCTGTAGCGGCTATTGGAATTGCCAAAGTAAAGACAGCAACATTGATGGTAGGTATAGTTTTAACACTATTCTATAATTTACCATTTGAATTAATACCACTTAGGGTATCAGACTTCCTATTAGCAGTAGCGGCTATACTATCTGTAATATCAGGAATAAAATATTATATAATGGCTAAACCATATTTAAAAGATAGATAATACTTAGGTATTATTTATTTTTTTGCTCACTTCCAGCCTAAGGTCTTTCAGTGCTATTTTTAGTCTTTATTAAAAGTCTAAAAATAGTATGCCAGTGCATTTATTATATATAAGCCATAAATAGATATTTATATGTTAATTGGTATTGTTTTTAAAAAAACACAAAAAAACACGAACAAATGTACTAAAATGTATTGACAACCAAAAAAATATATTATATAATTGTTTTGTAATTAAGGAAAGTGTAGGAAAGAGAGGAATTATGGCAAAGACAGTTGAAAAAGATTCTGCATTAGAACAAGTATTAGCAGACATAGAAAAGCAATTTGGAAAAGGGGCAATTATGAAACTAGGAGAGCAGGAACATAAAGAAGTAGAAGTATGTCCTAGTGGTTCATTAAGTTTAGATATAGCCCTAGGAGTAGGAGGATATCCTAAGGGAAGAATAATTGAAATATATGGGCCTGAATCTTCAGGTAAGACAACATTCGCATTACATGCAATTGCTGAAGTACAAAAGCAAGGAGGAAGAGCAGCATTTATAGATGCTGAGCATTCACTAGATCCAGTATATGCCCACAATTTAGGAGTAAATACTGATGAATTATTATTATCCCAGCCAGATACAGGAGAGCAAGCTTTAGAAATTTGTGATGCTCTAGTAAAGAGTGAAGCTGTTTCAATAATAGTAATAGACTCAGTAGCGGCCCTTGTACCACAAGCAGAAATAGATGGAGAAATGGGTGATTCACATGTTGGATTACAAGCAAGATTAATGAGCCAAGCATTAAGAAAATTATCCGGTTCAATTAACAAAACAAAAACAATTGTAATATTTATTAATCAGCTAAGAGAAAAAGTAGGAGTACTATTTGGTAATCCCGAAACCACACCAGGTGGTAAAGCATTAAAATACTATTCTTCAGTTAGACTTGATATAAGAAGAGGAGAACAATTAAAAGTAGGCTCTGATGTAGTAGGAAATAAAACTAATATTAAAGTAGTAAAAAATAAAGTGGCTCCACCATTCAAAACAGCTACAGTTGATATAATGTATGGTGAAGGTGTATCAAAAGAAGGAGAATTATTAGATTTAGCCTCTGATGCTGGTATTGTTGAAAAAAGTGGCGCTTGGTATGCCTACAAAGGAGACAAAATTGGTCAAGGAAAAGAAAATGCTAAAATATATCTAAAAGAAAATTCAAAAATTGAAAACGAAATAGAAGAGTTAGTTAGAAAGCATTATAATATTTCTTTAAATAAAAAAGTAGAGAAAGAAGCTAAAACTAAAGAATCAAAATAACTAAAGGAATAAAAATAATATTCCTTTTTTCTATGTCATATGATAAAATGTAAGTAGGTGATAAAATTGAAAAAAAGCATAATAATATATAATCCTAATTCAGGAAAATATAATAAAGAAAAAACATTACCAAAATTAAAAGAAGTATTAAATGATTATAATTATGAAGTAGAAATAATGGAAACAAAAAGGAAAGGTCATGCTACTATGCTAGTAAAAAAAATTCCTTATGTAGATTTACTTATTTCAATAGGTGGAGACGGAACATTCAATGAAGTTATGACTGGTAACTTTGCTAGAAAGAAAAGACTAACCCTATGCCATCTTCCATCAGGAACAACTAATGATATTGGAGCTATGTGGGGATATGGTAAAGACATAGTATCCAATTTAAAATTAGCTTTAAATGGTGAGATAAAAAGAATAGATGTATGTACAATAAATGGCAAACCATTAGTATATACTGCCGGTTTTGGTAAGTTTATGAATATCCCATATGAAACTCCAAGAGAATTAAAAAAGAGACTGGGACATTTAGCTTACATAAAAGAGGGTGCTAAAGATTTCTTTAGAAAAGTAAAACTATATGATATAAGTTATGAGATAAATGGTGAAGAATATCGTGGACTATTCTCATTTGCCATTATAACAAATGCTAATAGAGTAGCGGGTATTAATAATTTTTATAAAGATATTAAATTAAATGACAATCAGTTTGAAGTTTTAATGTGTAACATCACTAAATTAAAAGATGTAGTAAAGACATTGTATTTCTTTGCTAAATATGATGCCAGTAAAATACCGGGATTTTATTTTTATAAAACAGACAACTTCAAGTTCAAATTTAATACACCAATAAAAAAACCACTATGCATAGATGGCGAATCATTTGATGATTTAAGTGGTGAATATGATGTTAAAATAGACAAAGATGTCTATGTCTTAATGCCATCAAAAAATATAAAAAGTTTATTTACAAATGAAGAGAAAACCTAAAAATATAGTCTTCTCTTCTTTTCTATTTACTTATAGCAGCCATTTCTAATCATTTGTCTTTTCCAGTTAATATTAGCCATAAAAACATATAGTCTCTTAGTCATTGGTCTAATTGTAGTCTCTAATATAATTTCATTACCATTATCTATACATTCTTTGAACTTCTTAATTTTAATCAAAAAAGGTATAGAAATCAATTTATATAACCAAAACTTTTCACACTTACCAACAATCTCTCCAGCTCCAATATTAAAAGAGCCCATATATTTTGCTTTATTTTTCTTGGCAAAGTTTTCTATAATTAATGAAGCAGTTCTATTATGTTTAGCCTCCCAAAAACCACAGTTAATAATTGTATAAATTTTTTTATTACTAATATCAATCTTGTTACTTAGAATATATTCCATAAATTCAATTATTTTGCATGTAGGTCCATCAACATATAAAGGAAAACATAAAATAATAGTATCCACCTTTTTAATGTCTTTTAAAATATCGCTAAATCTATCCCTATATACACATTTAATCTTTTCCTTGTCTTTAATTTTATTCAGAAAATAATTAGAATTACCATTTTCTAATTTTGGACTACCATTTACATATAATTTCATATATTTATCTCCTTATAATCATTATAAAAATAAATTTCTGGATAATTAGTATTCAAATTATTCATATTAGCCTCTACAAACCTAGTGGCAATTTTTTTATCTTCTTCAGTAATATTTTCACCATAAAAATAAACTTTAAAATTGATTTTTTTATCTATTCTAACTTTATGATGTATCTCACCATTTCTAATAGTAAAGAAAGGTTCAACAAATGATATGCTTCTTTCAATAATCTTTTTAACTTTACTACTATAAGTACCATAAGTAAATTTACTAATAATAATAAGTTCATCACTTTCTAAAATTTTTTTACCATTATAAGTAATATTATCCTTATGTACACATTCCAGTGGTTTTCTAACCCAGCAAGAAAAACATCCTATACAGCTTTTTTCAGCATCACTAACTAAAACATCAGTATCATTTAACTTCAAAAAAGAGGTATCCTCTAAATCATGTATTATTGTTCTCATAATAAAAAATATGCTAAATTAAAATATTTAGCACTATAATACTAGTAACTATTATAAAACCCACTTCAAAATTACTCCGAAATGAGTAAAATGAGTGGAAAATTGGAAGTAAAAATGGAAAAATCAAAGTAAAAAAGTCTTATTTTATAAGACTTTTGCATTCTTAATGGTGGAGCTGAGGGGAATCGAACCCCTGTCCGCAAATACAGTAGCTTAACCTTCTACAAGATTAGTAAGTTATTAAAATTCATAAGCAAGTAGATAACTTACAATCATAATTGCTTACTAGTTTATGTTTATTCGTTATGAAGTCTAAACAAAAATCATAATATAGTCTGCTTTATAAGTCCTATCTAATTCTCACAGACAAAGAATTAGTAGAACCTGTCGCTACCTATAGGTTAGGCATAAGCAACAGCGTTTGTATAGCTGTTTCCAGTTATATTTAATTTCACTCTTGTAACGTAAGAGATACTCGTCTTGCTAATTAAACCCAAATATTTTCGTCGAAGCCAAAGACAGCCCCAAATACATATATAATTTTATCAAACAAATGTTTCTTTGTCAATTTTTTATTCAAATTTTATTGTAATATTACAAATTTTAATGTATAATTACTATAGAATAGAAATAGGGAGCGTTAGTATGGATTATAACAATGTAGAAAATAAAAATTATTTTGGAGTAAGACATTACAATGTTAAAATAGTAAAAGAAAAAATAAAACCATTAAAATTCATTTCCAGTGTTATATCATATGCTATTTTTATATGGTTATTATTAATTGGATTAACACTATTAGTTTATATTGCAGACATTAAAATTCGTGCAGCTAAAGGAGATAATACTCCACCTAAATATAATGCTTATGTAGTATTAACAGGTTCAATGATACCAGAAATAATGCCTAATGATGTAGTAATAACAAAGAAGAGAGATGCTAAAGAATTACAAGCAGGTGATATTATAACATTTGTATCATCCGATCCAAGACTTTCAAATATAATAGTAACTCATAGAATAAAACAAGTATTTACTAATTCAAATACTGGTAAACGTGAATTTCAAACTAAGGGAGATAATAATAATGTTGAAGATTTTGTTTTAGCACAAGAGCAAAATGTAATAGGAGAAGTAATCTATAAAATACCAAAACTAGGTTACGTACAAGCACTATTAGCTTCAAAAGGAGGATTAATAATAATAGTCCTAATACCATGTTTAGCAATATTATCTTATGATATAGTAAAATTATGTAAGAGAATAGCCACTAAAAAGAAAAGTAAATCTACCGTTGTAAGAAGGTGATAAGTTATGCCAAAAACCAATAGATTTCATGTCAAAGAAATAGATAAACAAAATGTTACAGTAGAAGAAGAAAGAAAATATCGCTCACCATTTATATTATTTCTAATAAGAAATGGAAAGTTAATACTAACAATATCTCTTCTTTTTTCACTATCAGTATTTATAATAGCATTTTCACTTATTATGAAAAATATAAAAGATTCATCAATTTTAACATATGAATCAAATGGAGTAATAGTAAAATTTACTTCAAGTGATGAATCAATATTAGATGGAACACCAATAACTCCAGAATATGCCGATAAACTATTTACTAATAGTGTTCAAAATAGTAATAATGAAGGTGTAGTTATAAAAATTAATGAAGAAACATTTAATTACGGTAAAGTAATATTTTATTCAGATAAAACAATTCTAATAAAATATAATGACGGCACATACTTACGAGTATATCCTGTTAATAATAATTATGCAGTAGATGAAGAAGGTGTATTAAATTCAAATGCAGTAAGAAAAAGTTTAACTGGAGAAATAAAACAAAATGCTTTAGGTATGAATATATTATACTTATCAGATGGAAGCACTGAAGTAACATATCAAGATGAAACCATGCTTGTAAGAAATGGTGATATGACAAGTACAAACGATGAATTCTATACTAATTTAAGTTTAGTATCAATAAAGAAAAAAGAAGAAAATGGTAAAATATATTATTCAAAAAACATAATAAAAGAAAATAATACATTAATTGTTGATAATAAACCATATAAAGTAAAAAAAGAAGTGGATACCAAACAAGATAATATAAAAATAATATATTATGAAAATGATTATGCTGAAGTAATAAAAGATGACTTAAGCATAATAGTTGAAAAGAGTGAACATATTAGGTATGATGGCTATATATTTGAAATAGTATATCAAAACAAAGAAGAAGTTAATATCAAAGATTTAATAGATATAAAAAAGATAACTCTTAATAATACTAATCAAAAAGAAATAAATTATATCATAGTACTTGAAGAAACAAGTAACTATGAAAAATATAATTTAAAAAAATTACCAGAAGAATGTTTAAGATTTAGTATCTACAATAATGGCAAAATGAATAAAAATAATCTTTTAAGTAATAATTTAAAAGGAAAAGAAGGATATGAATTTAACAACAATACCTACTTACTATATGAAGGAAAATTAAATGAATTAAGCACTACAGATATAGATATAGGTATGTGGATAGATTATGAACAAACAAACAATGAAAATATGAATTCAGCATTCATAGGAACAGTAAGAGTATATATAGAATAATAGGAAAGGTGGTATATTATGAAAAAGAAAAATATCATAAAGATAAGTGCAATTGTTTTTTCAATAATACTTGTAATAGTGGCAATAACAACTACTACACAATCATATTTTAATAAAGACAATTATGCTAAAAATCCAACAGAATATCAAACAGGATTATTATCAATTGAAGCAGTATCTAAATCAAATAATATATCACTATCAAATACATTACCAATGAGTGATACTGAAGGAGGGCAGATAGAACCATATGTATTTACAATAAGAAATAATGGTAATGTCGACTATAAATTTAATGTAAAATTATTATCCACTAGTGATAATACATTTTCACCGGAATATATAAAAATAAAAATAGATGATGAAGGAGTAAAAACTTTATCATCATTAACAGATAGCATCATAAAAAAAGATATCATATTACCTGCGGGAGAAACAATAGATATAACTCTTAGAGTATGGTTAAGCAGTGATACCAAAAACACTCAAATAGGTAAAACATTTAATTCTAAAATAATAATAGATGGACAATCAATATACACAAGTACAAATTAAGAAGTACAAACATATACAATAGATTATGATGCTAATGGCGGAACAGTAATAGCCTAATATTAAGATACATACTAATATATGTATCTTTTTCTATTATTTGTTAATAATACTAATGGTGAAATATATGAAGAAAAATAATATAATACTAATAAGTCTAATAATAGTGGTATTAACAGCCTTATGTACAATTGCGGGTACATATGCAGTAATAATAAATGTAACAAATGAAAATGGAACAGATAAAATAATAAATAATATAGATATCAAAGACTTATTAACTAATGATAATGGTACTTATAATAATACCTATTACCAAGTAAAAAATGAATTAAATGTAACTGAAGAAGAAATGAATATATTAATGAATTCAGAACCATTAAATAATAAATTAAAATTAGTACTAGACTCTATAGTAAAATATAGTCTAAGAAATAATAAGGAAGCAAAATATAGTAATGATGAAATGTATAATATGATAATTGAAGGTATAAATTCTACTCCTAATATAAGCGAAGAATTAAAAAATAAAGTAATAATATCTTCAGATAGACATAAACAAGATATTTCAGATTTTCTTTATGATATAGAAGTATCTCTAAAAGGAGATTAATTATGTATATAGTATATTTATTAATAATATTATTAATGGTACTATTATTTATATTAGTAAAAGATAAAATATCAATACTAAAAATAATAGGAATAACATTAATATCTTCAGGAGTATTAATAACTTTATTAGCAGTCGCCATAAAAGTATTAATTAAAACAACAATTTATTATATAAACTTAAGCAAAGTAACTAGTATAATACTAAGTAATTTTCTTATCATAAGTACAATATTTATATTATCAGGATTATTTTCATATATAATGTATAAAATATTAAGACCAAAAGAAATAGTAAAAGTATAACAAAAATAGTTATATTTTTTTCTTATAATTATATATTTTTTTTCTCTAATGTGATAAAATTAATATGGAGATGATAGTATGACTATAAAAAAGAATGACATTAATAAAAAAGAGAAAAAAGAAATATCAAAAACAAATAAAAATATCAAAGAAAAAACAAATACAAATACTAAAAAGAACACACAAGAAAGTAAAAAAGGTATAAAAAAAGATAATAATTTAATAAATAAAATAAAAATATCAAAAAATAAAGATAAAGATTTATATAATGTTAAAGAAGTAGTAATAGTAATGATATTTTCTATAGGTATAGGTTTCTTAATGTGCTTTGGAATAATTAGTATTTTTACTGGTAAAAATTATTTTAAAGTAACTAGAGATTTAGATAAAGTAATAGATACATACTATGCAATCGTAGATAATTACTATGGCGATTTAGATAAAAGTACTATCATCGATGGAGCAGTAGAAGGAATGATTTCATCAGTTGGTGATACCTTTACAACATACACAAATACAAATGATACTGAAGCCTTTGATGAAACAATAAATGGAAGTTATGAAGGAATAGGATGCAGTGTAGCTACATATAACGATGGCAAAATAGTAGTAATAGAAATATTTGAAAATTCTCCAGCAGATACTTCAGGACTAAAAGTAGGCGATGTAATTACCAAGATGGATGGAGAAAGCCTTGAAGGAAAGACTGGAAACGATGTATCAAGCTACATAAAGAACAGCGGTAAAAATAAAGTAGTATTAACAGTAATAAGAGATAATGAAGAAAAAGAAGTAACAATAAATTTAAGTAAAGTAGATATACCATATGTATCTGGTGAAGTGATAGAAAAAAACAATAAAAAAGTAGGATATATAAAAATATCACTATTTGCTAATAGTTCTTATAAACAATTCAAAAATAAACTGGAAAAGTTAGAAAAAGAAAATATAGATAGTCTTATCATTGATGTTCGCGATAACAGCGGTGGTTACCTAACCTCAGTAACCGATATATGTAATCTATTCTTAGAAAAAGGTAAAGTTATTTATCAACTACAAGATGAAAATGGTACAGTAAAGAAAAAAGATACCACTAAAGAAAAAAGAACTTATGATATAGTAGTTCTAATAAATGGTTCTTCAGCCTCAGCCTCTGAAATATTAGCTTCCGCAATTAAAGAAAGTTATAAGGGAATGGTTGTAGGACAAAACAGTTATGGAAAAGGAACTGTTCAGCAAACAAGAAAATTATTAGATGGAAGTATGATAAAATATACTACTCAAAAATGGTTAACACCTGATGGTAACTTCATAAATGAAATAGGGGTAAAGCCAACTAATGAAGTAATACTATCTGAAGATTATTATAAAAATCCAAGTATAGAAACAGATAATCAATTACAAGAAGCATTAAGTTTATTAACAAAGTAAGACTTTAATAGTCTTATTTTCTTTTGGTTTAATATAATATAATGGTGATACATATGATTGTTAAATATACAGAAAAAGAAAAAGAACTGCTAGCAAGATTAATGCGTGCAGAAGCGGTTGGTGAAGGTAATCTAGGCATGTTAATGGTAGGAAACGTCGGAATAAATAGAGTACTCGCAGACTGCTTAACATTTAAAGATATTAGAAGTATATCCGAAATGGTTTATCAAAGTCCTGGTGGTTTCTCGGGAACTTCAAGTTCTTTATTCTATGGCAATCCCACAGCTTTAGAATCTTCTCTAGCAGAAAGAGTTATCCGCGGAGAATATTACTATCCTGCAACTAATGCCTTATGGTTTTATGCTCCGCCAGAAGGAACATCATGTAAAAGTACTTGGTGGTATCAATCCCTTTCTGGTAGATACAAAAATCATTGTTTCTATAAGCCAGATAAAGGAGTATGTAAAGAAATACACTAATGTTAAATCTACTAAAAGGATTCATAATCGGAATAGGTAAAATAATACCAGGAGTATCAGGATCTGTACTTGCCATAACACTAGGAGTATATGATAAATCAGTAGAATATATAAATAACTTTAAACATAATAAAAAAGAAAGTTTAAAATATCTCTTACCACTTGGTATAGGAATAATAATATCTATAATTATATTTAGTAAAATAATAACCATACTATTAGATAAATACTATCAAATTACTATGTTATTTTTCATTGGATTAATAATAGGTGGATTACCAGAAATAATAAAAAAAGTAAAAAAACAAGATAATATAATTGTGGGAACTAGTTTTATAATATTCTTTATAATATCAATTTCTAATTTAAATAGTAACTATATATTAAAAGGAAATATTTTGGATATTATAATACTATTTATTTCAGGTCTTCTTGAAGCCATAGGCACAGTAGTACCAGGAGTATCTTCTTCAGCCCTTCTTATGATACTAGGAACATATAATATAATATTATCTTCCATAGGTAATATTACTTCTATATCTGTAATATTAACCAATATAAAAATAATAATACCATTTCTATTAGGAGTATTTCTAGGTATCATTACTCTAATAAAGATAATAGATTATCTTCTAAAGAAGCATGAAAATAAATTATATTCCTTTGTACTAGGAGTATTATTATCAAGTATAATACTCTTAATAATAAAAGTATTTAAAGAAAAAATCACCATTGTAGAATTAATATTAGGAATAATATTCTTGTTACTAGGAGTTTTAATATCAAACTTAATAAAAAAATAAAAAAGCCACAAGGCTTTTTATTATTAAAATTGGTGACCAGTATGGAATTCGAATCCATGAATGCTGCCGTGAAAGGGCAGTGTGT
>OGYZ01001743.1_pt1 | contig 16339 bp, 16 predicted proteins | sample 1576681 | NCBI WGS metagenome assembly OGYZ01 (sample SAMEA3541480, study PRJEB24748) | human gut metagenome | biome: human gut; feature: human-associated habitat; material: faeces | place: China | collected 2012 | reverse complement strand
GCCCGAACCGCCGCTTTTACCATACGATTTCTGGTCTTTGCATCAATCGCGCTGGAGGGGGATTCTTCAATCAGCTTCTGGTTTTTTCGCTGAATGGAACATTCGCGTTCCCCCAAGCAGACCACGTTGCCATAATGGTCGCACAGCACCTGCATCTCAATATGCTTTGCCGGGTAGAGGTATTTTTCCATATACACCCCGCCGTCGCCGAAGGCTGCCTGTGCCTCACCGGAAGCGCTGTAAAAGGCGTTTTCCAACTCCTCTTCCCGCTGCACCAGACGAATCCCTCGTCCGCCTCCGCCTGCTCTGGCTTTAATCAGCAGCGGGAAACCAATCTTCCTTGCCTGACGCAGCGCTTCCTGTGCATTGTCCACCGCATCGCACCCCGGAATTACCGGCACACCTGCCTGCTGCATCGTCCGACGTGCGGCATCCTTGTCCCCTGCCTTTGCAATCGTCTGGGCATCTGGACCGATAAAGGTGATTCCACACTCCTCGCACAGCTGGGCAAAGCGGGCATTTTCAGACAGCAGTCCGTAGCCGGGATGGATTGCCTGCGCACCCGAGCAGACCGCTGCCGACAGGATGGCGGGCATATTCAGATAGCTTTCTCCCGCCGCTGCCGGACCGATGCAATAGCTTTCGTCGGCAAGGCTGACGTGCAGCGCCTCCCGATCCGCCTCGGAAAAGACCGCTACCGTCAAAATCCCCATCTCTTTGCAGGCGCGGATGATGCGAACAGCAATCTCCCCGCGGTTGGCAATCAAAATCTTCGAAAACATACTCGCTCCTTACTGCTCGATACAAGCAAAAGAAAATTCACCCGACACACACAGTTTGCCGTTTACACAGCCCTTTCCCTTTGCAAAATAGAACGGACCCTTCACCTTCACCAGCTGACATTCCATCTCCAGCGTGTCGCCCGGAAGGACCTTGTTTTTAAACTTTACCTTGTCAAGGCTGGTGAAATAGGGGGTAATCTTTTTTCCCTGCTGGTCCTGCGCCAGCAAAACACAGCAGGTTTGTGCCATCATTTCGCACAGCACCACCCCGGGCACCACCGGATTTCCGGGAAAATGTCCCTTCAAAAACCATTCTTTTCCGGTGACGGTGTAGCTTCCCTTGCAGCGGGTGGGTCGTTGCTCTTCTCCCTCCTGCGGGCAAACCTCTGCCTGGTCCACCAGCAGCATATTGTCCCGGTGCGGCAGAAGGCGCATGATTTCTTGCTGATTCATTTTGGAATCCCCTCTTTGCCTTGTTATTGGATGCGGAACAGGGTCTGCCCATATTCCACTACATCTCCGCTGGCAGCACCGACCTCTACGATCTCCCCGTCCAGCTCAGCGGTGATTTCATTCATCAGTTTCATCGCCTCGACGATGCACAGCACATCGCCCTTTTTGACCCGCGAGCCTACCTCCACAAAGGGTTTAGACTGCGGAGAAGGCGCAGAGTAAAAAACACCCACCATCGGGGAAAGCACCTTGTGTCCCTCTTGCTGTGGTTTTGGGTTTTCCTGCGGTTTTGCAGCTTCCTGCGGCGGCTGTGGGCACTCTGTCTGTATTGGCTGTGCGCACACCGCAGTCGCTGTGCCTGCCCGCTCCATCTGGATGTTCACCGCACCCTCGGTCAGATGCAGCGAGGTCAACCCTGTCTGCTGCATCAGCAGAGCAAGCTCTTTGATTTGCTGAAGCTCCATCGGTCATCCTCCTGTTCTATCATACTCTCACAAAAGCAAGACAGCCGTTGTGTCCGCCAAATCCCAGTGAATCGCTCAGCGCAACCGTCGGCTGAAGCTGCACCGATTGATTGGGCAGGTAGTCCAAATCACAGGCAGGGTCCGGCTGTTCATAGTGGATGGTCGGCGGCAGGATGCCGGTGTGCAGCGCCATGACCGAAGCAATCGCCTCGACTGCGCCCGCAGCGCCCAGCATATGACCGGTCATCGACTTGGTCGAGCTGATTTTTGCCCTGTGCGCCTGCTCCTCACCCAGAGCCAGCTTGATGGCAAGCGTTTCGCTGCTGTCGTTTAAGGGTGTGCTGGTCCCGTGTGCATTGATGTACAGCTGATGCTCCGCCAGACTGCTGATTCCAGCCTCCTGCAAAGCCAGCTCAAACGCCCTTGCCGCACCCTTTGCCTCTGGGTCGGGCGCTGTGATGTGGTGCGCGTCGCAGGTGTTTCCATATCCTGCCACCTCCGCATAGATGGTCGCGCCGCGCGCCTTTGCGTGTTCATACTCCTCCAGCACCAGGATACCGGCGCCTTCTCCCATGACAAACCCGCTTCTGCGCGCGTCAAAGGGCGAGCAGGCAATTTTCGGGTCCTCGCAGGTGGTCAGCGCTTTGCAGTTTGCAAAGCCGGCTACACCGACCTCGTTGATGGCAGCCTCCGCTCCGCCGGCGATGATGGCATCGGCATATCCATAGCGGATGGCGCGGAAGGCTTCCCCGATGGCATGGGTGGAGGTCGCACAGGCAGTAACCACCGGCAGATTCGGACCCTGTGCACGAAAACGGATGGCGATATTGCCCGCGGCGATGTTTCCAATCATCATCGGAATCAAAAACGGAGAAACGTGTCTGGGTCCGCTCTGCTCAAACTTGCTGCACTGTTCGGTGATGGTGTTGATGCCGCCGCAGCCGGAACCGACATAGACTCCCAGCCGCTCCGGCTGTATATTTTCGTTGGCGCACAGTCCTGCATCCTGCATCGCCTGAACCGCCGCCGCCATGGCATACTGCGCAAACAGGTCGGTCTTGCGCACCTGCGCGCGCTCCATGTACTGCACCGGATCAAAATTTTCCACCTGCGCTGCCACCTTCACCTTTTGCTCGCTGGTATCAAATCGGGTCAGCAATCCAATCCCGTTCTTTCCTGCAATCAGACTGTTCCAAAAGCTGCTGCGGTCATTTCCCACCGGAGAGATGACTCCCATGCCGGTTACTGCTACTCGTTTCATCTTCGTCCTCCTACATACTCAGCCCGCCGTCTACGCACAGCACCTGTCCGGTGATATAGCCTGCGGCGTCGCTGCAAAGAAAAGCGACCGTCTGTGCAATTTCCTCGACGGTTCCCATCCGTCCCAGCGGGACCTGTGCCACCGCCGATTCCAGAATCTTCTGCGGCATGGCTGCGGTCATATCGGTTGCCACAAACCCTGGCGCTACTGCATTGCAGGTGATGTTTCTGCCTGCCAGCTCCCGTGCGACCGATTTGGTCAAGCCAATCAATCCGGCTTTTGCCGAGGCATAGTTTGCCTGACCGGCATTGCCCATCACACCGGTGACCGAGCTGATGTTGATGATGCGCCCGCGCCTGTTTTTGATAAACTGGCGGCAGGTGTGCTTAATCATATAAAAAGCTCCGTTGAGGTTGGTCTGCACCACCTGTTCAAAGTCCTCTTCCTTCATGGAAAGCACCAGAGAATCCCGCACGATGCCCGCATTATTGACCAGGACATCAAGGCTGCCAAGCTGTTCGGTCACCTGTGCGACCGCCTGACGGCAGCTCTCGCCGCAGGCTACATCACAGCGGATGCACAGTGCCTGCCTTCCCAGCTGCCGAATCTCGTCGCAGGTCTGCTCGGCTGCCTCTTCGCTGCCCAGATACAGCACCGCAACATTGTACCCTTCCTTTGCCAGGGAAAGTGCGATCGCTCTGCCGATTCCTCTGGCAGCGCCGGTGACCAGCGCATTCTTTTGATTTTGTATGCGATTTGGCATAGCTCAATTCTCCTTCTTTCCACAGGCTTCCAGCGTTTCTTCCAGGCTCTGCCGGTCCTGCACATGGCAGATGGTGATATTTTTAAGGGCCTTTTTGACCAACCCGCTCAGCGTTTTGCCCGGACCCACCTCAATGAAGGTATCAAAGCCGTCCTCCTGCATTTGGCGCAGCGTTTTTTCCCACAACACCGGATGGTCGATCTGCTGTGACAGCAGTAGTTTGCCCTCTTCTGTATCTTTAGGGTAAGGAAGGGCTGTACTGTTTGCATAGACCGGCATCACAGGAGCGTGCATCGAAACCAATGAGAGATGCTCCTGCATCTGCTCGGCTGCCCGGCTCATAAACGGGGAGTGGAATCCTCCGCTGACCGCAAGCTCCACCGCTTTGCCGCCCAGCGCTTTGACCTGTTCGCACAGTGCCTGTTTTTCCTGTTCGGAGCAGGAAACCACCAGCTGACCCGGGCAGTTATAATTGACCGGATAGACCTGCGAAAACTGTCCGCACAGCTGCTCCACCTGCTCCTGTGAGAGCTTGAGCACCGCCAGCATCCCTGCCCGGCTTTCCTCTGCGCACTGCTGCATCCACCTTGCCCGATGGCACACCAGCTCCATTCCCTGCTGCTGGTCAAACGCCTGTGCAAAGGTCAGCGCCGCTACCTCTCCCAGCGAAAAGCCTGCCACTCCCTGCGCCTCGATTCCTGCCTGCTGCAATGCCATCGCAGCAGCTAAATCGGTGCAGTAGACACAGGGCTGGGTGTTCTCTGTCTGCGCCAGCAGCTCCCCGCTGCCTTCAAAGCACTGGAAGCTGGTCTGCGGACGAATTTTGTCGGCAGTTGCAAAAACCTGTGCTGCATCCCCGGAAATTTCGCACAGCTCCTTGCCCATTCCGGTGTACTGTGCGCCCTGTCCTGCAAAAAGAAATGCTGTTTTTCCCATCCTGTTCCTCCTTAGCTGCAATAGCTCGGGCTATTTTTCAGCAGCTGCTCTGCCTGCACGAACATCTCCTCGATCATCTCCTGTGCGGTCTGCTCCTGATGGACCATTGCTGCACACTGTCCTGCCATAAAGCTGCCGTTCTTTTCGTCGCCTTCCTTGGCTGCCTTTCTCAAGGCGCCTGCGCCCATCTGCTCCAGCTGTTCGTCGGTGACCTGCGGGTTATATTCCTGCTTGAACAGCTCGCGGCTGAACTGATTTTTCAGACAGCGCACCGGATGCCCCAGGCGTTTTCCGGTTGCGATGGTGTCGATGTCCTTTGCCTTGAGAATCTTTGCCTTGTAGTTGGGATGGACGGTACACTCCTTTGCCACCAGAAAGCGGGTTCCGCACTGTACGCCGCATGCTCCCAGCATCAGCGCAGCTGCGATACCTCTGCCGTCTGCAATTCCTCCGGCTGCCAGCACCGGGATTTTCACCGCATCACATACCTGCGGGACCAGCGTCATGGTGGTCAGCTCCCCGATGTGTCCGCCCGATTCACCGCCCTCGGCAATAACTGCAAACGCACCGCTGCGCTCGACCATCCGCGCCATTGCGGTAGAAGCTACCACCGGGATGACCTTGATTCCGGCTTGCACCCACTGCTTCATGTACTTTCCCGGGTTGCCCGCTCCGGTGACGACCACCGGGACCTTCTCCTCTACCACGACCTGCGCTACCTCATCGGCAAACGGGCTCATCAGCATCACATTGACTCCAAATGGGCGTTCGGTCAGCTGTCGGGCTTTGTGTATCTCCTCGCGCAGCCATTTGGCGTCGGCATTCATCGCAGCGATGATGCCTAAGCCTCCGGCATTGCTGACCGCAGCCGCCAGGGAAGCGTCGGCGATCCATGCCATTCCTCCCTGAAAGATGGGATATTTTAAATCTAAAAGCTCACACAGGTCGGTTTTGATCATTATACACACATTCCTTTCCAGACAGCTTATCCGCACTTTTTGAAGGTTATGCCAGCTGTTTTTCGATTACCGCAACGATGTCTGCCACCGTCTTGATTTCCTCGCTCATCTCCAGCTGCACATTGAATTCATCCTCAAAGCTCATCAGCAGGTCCACGGTGTCCAGGCTGTCCAGCTCCAGCTCATCAAAGGTAGAGTCTGCCTTGATTTCGCTGCTGTCACATTCCTTATATTCTGCCAAAAGTTCGATTACCTTTTCCAATACCATGTTGAGTTCCTCCTAAAATAATTGTTTCATTTTTTATCTTATGTTCTACCAGCGAAGTACACAGGCTCCGGTGGTCAGTCCTGCGCCAAAGGCGCTCAAAGCAATCCAGTCGCCCGGATGCAGCAGTCCTTTTGTGTTGGCTTCGTCCAAAACAATCGGGATGCTTGCCGCCGAGGTGTTGCCCAACCGCTGGATTCCGGTCAGGCAGCGCTGCGAAGGCAGCTTGAGTTTATGCAGTGCCGACTCGATGATGCGCAGATTTGCCTGATGCGGAATCAACCAATCCAGCTGCTGTGGCTGGATGCCCGCCTGAGAGCAGACCTCGGTCACATCGCTGCAAAAGGCAGACACCGCAAACTTGTAGACCTCTTTGCCGTTCATCTGCAAAAACGGTTGCTGTGGCGGCAGGATGTCAAAGGGACTGTTGGACTGCGGCTGTGGGATACACAGCACCTGCGGGTCCCCTTTTGCCGTCAGATGGATGCTTTGCAGCGAATCGCCCTCGCCCAGCAAAACAGCGCCTGCACCGTCCCCGAACAGCACACAGGTTGAACGGTCGTTCCAGTCCACCAGGCGGCTCATCGTGTCGCCTGCCAGCACCAGCACCTTCTTGACCTTCTTTCTGGCAAAATAGCCGGCTGCCACATCCAGCGCATACACAAACCCGGTACACGCCGCCGAAATATCCATCGCAGGACAGCCTGCACCCAGCTTCTGCTGAATCACACACGCCTGCGACGGGGTAATATATTCTCCCCGGATGGTCGCGCACAAAATCAGGTCCAGCTGCTGTGGCTCTACTCCTGCCCGCTCGAGCGCCTGCTTAGCTGCGACGGTCAACAGGTCAGTCAGCGTTTCATCGCTGCACAGCGAGCGTTGGCGGATGCCGGTGCGCTGGCTAATCCACTCGTCACTGGTATCCAGAAAGGTGGACAGGTCGTCGTTTGTCTTGCTCAGCGCCGGCAGCGCGCTGCCTGTCGAAAGTATCCTAAACATCTTCCGGTCGATTTCCTCCCTTCCAAACAGCTGCTACTTCAGCTGCTCCTTTAAAAAAGTGTCCAGCTTCATGACCCCTTTGTACAGTGCCTGCATCTCCGACTCGGTCATGTCGCGGATGATGCTGCGCACCATGGATTCATGGAAATAGCGGTGTGCAGAATCGATTCGCCTTCCCTGGCGAGTTAAAGAAACATACACGATTCTGCCATCCTCTTCGCCACGGACCTTTTCCACATAGCCTTTTTTCATCAGCTTGTTGATTGCCACCGTCACCGAAGGCAAGGTGATGTTGAGAACCTCCGCAAGCTCAGAGATGGTCCTGCGTCGGTCCTTTCCTTTTCCTACCGCCTCAAGCATGTGGATTTCACTGATGCTTAAATCGGTCTGATCTGAACGCTTGAGGATATTTTCCTCCACCCGCAAAATCGACCGGTAGGTATCGACGATGACCTCATTGAGCTGTTCTTCAAACGGTTTCATTTTGAAACATCCTTTCCATCATCCAATTAAACGTAACGTTTGTTGCTTTTAATTAGATTGTCAAACTAATTATAATCAGCCTTGCAGCCGTTGTCAAGGCAAAATTTGATAAATTTTCCACAGCCGCTTTTTATGTATAAGTAAGATAAAATATACATCATAAAATTATCCTTCTCACATAAAATTCTCCAACAAAAAAGGCAGACGATGTCCCCAAAAGACAACGCCCGCCCTTGCAAGCTCTTTCCTTCCTTAGCGGATAAAGTTTGTTTTTTCCTTCGGCTCCCGCTCTGGAAGAGCGATTCCCTGCTCTTTTCCTGCCTGGATACAGTGCAGCAGCCATGCCATATTGTTGCCCAATGTGCGCATAATCTGCAAGCCTTCCTTGTCCTGTACCACCTCTTCGGGTGTATTTCCGTGTACCATGTTCCAGTACTGGGAGGATACCACCGGCATACAGTTGATGGTGAAGTACTTGTTCAGCTGATCGAGCGTTGCTGTTGTTCCTGCGCGGCGGCAGCTGGCAACCGCTGCTCCCGGCTTATAGGCAAAAGCGGCGCTTCCGCTGTAAAAGGCACGGTCCAAAAAGGAGGAAATCTGTCCGCTGGCGTTGGCGTAGTAGACAGGCGAACCAAAGATGAAGCCATCTGCCTCCTTTGCCTTCTCCACAAACTCATTCACTCCGCCCTCAAAGACACAGCGACCGGTTTTGCGGCAGGAACCACACCCGATGCATCCGGCGACCGGCTTATTTCCAATCTGGAAGATTTCTGTTTCGATTCCGTTTTTTTCCAAAGCACCCGCTACCTCACACAATGCCGTGTAGGTGCATCCCTTTTCGTGCGGGCTTCCATTCAACAACAGTACCTTCATATCCATTCCTTCTTTCTTTGATTGGATTTTCAAAATATCCTGCACCCTTATTTTAGCACAAAACCTTCCCGTCTGCAAAGGATGCTTTCCTGTTTATTCTATGGCAGTGCTGCTGCTTTTATGGCAAAAAAAGAGAGCAGACAAAATATCTGCTCTCTTTTAATGATTAGAAGCTCATTGCAAAATTTTTGCCCAGCTCTTTGGCTGCTTCCAAATCGTCTTCGGTAGGAACAAAGGCTACCTTGAAGCCATCCTCAAAGACGTTCATCTTCAGTCCCTGAAGACGAGCCTGGATGTTGCCGACTGCCTCACCGGTCCAGCCGTAGGAGCCGAAGACCAGCGCAGGCTTTTTGCCGGAGTTGATTGCATCCACTCCAGCCAGCAGATTCCACACCGGTGGAACCGCATCGCGGTTGAGGGTCGGGCTGCCGACAGCAAACGCCTTGCAGTGGTTGATCAGCGCGTGCAGCTGAGCCATATCGTGCTCGATGATGTCATAGGTCTGGCAGTCTGCATCCGGTTTTGCCTCCAAAATACCTTCCTGAATCTTCTTTGCCAGCTTGGCGGTGTTGCCGTAAGCAGAGGTGTAGAAAACAGGAATCAGCTCAGCGCCTGCCGGCTGCTCTGCGGACCACGCCTCATAGCTTGCCAAAACCTGCTGCATTCTGCCTTCTTTGGTCAGGACCGGACCGTGGCTGGTGCAGATGTAATCCGGCTGCTGCGGCAGGGCTTTGATTTTTTCCAGACCCTTGCGTACAAAGGATGCAAATGGACCGAAGATGGCGCCGTAGTACAGCTCCAGAGCGGTATCATAAGCCTTTGGATAAGCAATGCGGGTATCAAAGGTGTATGGCTCGCAGTAGTGGCAGCCCAAAAAGTCGCAGGTGAACAGGGTGTTTGCCTCTTTGACCCAGGTGAACATCGAATCCGGCCAGTGCAGGTTCGGTGCAGACAGGAAGGTCAGGCTCAAGCCGCCCAGGTCGAGAACTTCTCCGTCCTTGACCTTGTGAATATCCAAATCACAGCGGTTGGTGATATTTTTCAGATAGTTTGCACCTGCAATCGAAGCAATCAGCTGTGCGTTTGGCATCAGCTCCAGCAGCTTTGCCAACGAACCGGAGTGGTCCGGCTCGTTGTGGTTCATAACGATATAGTCAATTTCCTCAAACTTGCAGACTTCTTTGATATTTTCCAGATACTCTTCAAAAAAGCTCTCATGGCAGGTTTCGATCAGAGCGGTCTTTTCGCTGCCTCTGACCAGATAGGAGTTGTAGGAGGTACCCGAGTCGGTCTTCATCACAATATCAAACACCCTCATATTCGGGTTCATGATCCCTACCGAGTAGATTCCTTCGGTGATTTTTACTGCGGACATTGTACATCTTCCTTTCTTTTGAGCTTAAGTTGATACAACAATTATACCAAAGCAGTATAAGAGTGTAAAGGTACAAAAATCACAAATCATCGTCTTTTTGTTTCCCTTTTTCCATCATGCTTTACTGTGGTGGAAACGGGTGCTGCTTCTGTGCCTTTTCCAGCACCTTCTTCAGATATTTTCCGGTGTAGGAACCTTCGCACTGTGCCACCTGCTCCGGTGTTCCGGTCGCAACAATCTGACCGCCTCGATCTCCTCCCTCGGGTCCAAGGTCGATGATATAGTCTGCTGTTTTGATGACATCCAGATTATGCTCGATGACCACCACCGTATTGCCGGAATCCACCAGTGTCTGAAGCACCTCGATGAGTTTGTGTACATCCGCTGCGTGCAGACCGGTAGTCGGTTCATCCAGGATGTAGATGGTTCTGCCGGTCGCCCGTTTGGAAAGCTCGGTCGCCAGTTTGACCCGCTGCGCCTCTCCGCCCGACAGGGTGGTTGCCGGCTGTCCCAGCTTAACGTAACCCAGACCGACATCGCACAGTGTCTGAATCTTGCGTGCAATCTTCGGGATATTTTCAAAAAAGACTGCCGCTTCCTCTGCGGTCATCTCCAGCACGTCGCTGATATTTTTGTCCTTATATTTTACCTCCAGCGTTTCCCGATTGTAGCGCTTGCCCTTGCAGACCTCGCACGGAACATAGATGTCTGGCAAAAAGTGCATCTCAATCTGCAAAATGCCGTCGCCCTCGCAGGCTTCGCACCTGCCGCCTTTTACGTTAAAGGAAAATCTGCCGCTGTCATAGCCGCGCGCCTTGGCTTCGGCAGTCTGTGCAAACAGCTGTCGAATATCGGTGAATACGCCGGTGTAGGTGGCAGGGTTGGAGCGCGGCGTTCTTCCAATCGGACTCTGGCTGATTTCGATGACCTTATCCAGCTCCTCGATGCCTACGATTTCCTTGTGCTTGCCGGGACGCGCCTTTGCCTGATTGAGTTTTGCTGCCAGCCCTTTATAGAGGATTTCATTGATAAGGGAAGATTTTCCCGAGCCGGACACGCCGGTCACTGCCGTAAAGGTTCCCAGCGGGATGCTGGCGTTGACCTTTTTCAGGTTGTTTTGCTGCGCACCCTTGACGGTCAGCCATTTTCCGTTGCCCTCCCGTCGGGTTGCAGGTACCGGAATAAACTTTTTGCCGCTGAGATACTGCCCGGTCACCGAGCGGTCACACGCCATGATTTCCTCCAGAGTACCCGCACACACCACCTCGCCACCGTGTACACCCGCTCCCGGTCCGATGTCCACGATATAGTCGGAGGCGTACATGGTATCCTCATCGTGTTCGACCACGATGACGGTGTTGCCCAGGTCACGCAGATGGCGCAGGGTGGCAATCAGCTTGTCGTTGTCCCGCTGATGCAGTCCGATGCTCGGCTCGTCCAGAATATATAAAACACCCATCAGCGAGCTGCCGATCTGGGTAGCCAGCCGGATACGCTGGCTTTCCCCGCCCGACAGGGTGGCAGAAGCACGGGACAGGGTCAGATATTCCAGTCCTACATTGCGCAAAAATTCCAGTCGGGAGCGAATCTCCTTGATGACCTGATGGGAAATCTGCTGCTCCTTTTCGGTCAGTTGCAGCTGATCAAAAAAGTCCAGCATCGCTGTTACCGACAGGCGGCACAGCTGGCTGATGTTCATGCCGCCAATCAGCACCGACAAACTTTCCTTCTTTAAGCGGTCTCCGTGGCACTGCGGGCAGTCCACCGCATTCATCCAGGTGGTGATTTCCTCCCGCATCCAGTTGGAGGAAGTCTCCCGAAAACGACGTTCCAGGTTGTTGGCAACCCCTTCAAACTCGGTGTAGTAGGTGGATTTGATGTCCTGGGTGTCCCGCACCATCTTGATTTTTTCTCCCTTGGTGCCGTACAGCAGGATGTCCACCACCTGCTTGGGCAGCTCTTTAATCGGTGTGTCCAGCGAAAAATGGTAGTGCTCCGATAGACTCTGGTAGTACATCTGGGCGATGCCGCCCTCTGCGTAGTACCAACCGCTTGCCCGAATCGCACCTTCGCGGATGCTTTTATCCTTATCCGGGATGACCAAATCCGGGTCGATACTCATAAAGGTGCCTAGACCCGTACATTTTTCACAGGCGCCGAACGGGTTATTGAAGGAGAACATCCGCGGGTTCAGCTCCTCGATGCTGATGTTGTGCTCCGGACAGGCGTAGTTCTGGGAGAAGAGCATCTCCTCGCCGTCAATAACGTCCACCAGCACCAGTCCGCCGGTCAGACCGATGGCAGTTTCCAGCGAGTCGGTCAGGCGGGACTGGATGTCCTCCCGCACCACCAGTCGGTCCACTACAATCTCGATGTTGTGCTTTTTATTTTTTTCCAGAGCAATTTCCTCGCTCAGCTCGTACAAATTTCCATCCACCCGCACACGGACATAGCCGGATTTTTTTGCCCGCTCAAACTCCTTTTGATGGGTTCCTTTCTTTCCGCGCACAATCGGAGCCAGAATCTGGATTTTGGTCCGCTGCGGCAGCTCCATGATTTTGTCCACCATCTGGTCCACCGTCTGCTGGCGGATTTCCCTGCCGCACACCGGACAATGCGGGATGCCGATGCGGGCGTACAGCAAGCGCAGGTAGTCATAGATTTCGGTGACAGTGCCCACTGTGGAACGCGGGTTTTTAGAGGTGGTCTTCTGGTCGATGGAGATTGCCGGCGACAGACCGGTGATTTCGTCCACATCCGGTTTTTCCATCATTCCCAAAAACTGGCGGGCATAGGAAGAAAGGCTTTCCATATACCTGCGCTGTCCGTCTGCGTAGATGGTATCGAAGGCAAGGGAGGATTTTCCCGAGCCGGAAAGTCCCGTAAAAACGACCAGCTTGTCGCGTGGAACCTCCAAATCAATATTCTTGAGGTTGTGCTCCCTTGCACCATGTATAATAATTTTATCGTTCATCCTGTCCTCCTGAGGGTTTGTTGTTGACCTTGGATTATTGATTACAGCTGGCGCAGCAGTTCTGCGCTCCAATCAAACAGCTGCTCAAACGCTTCTTTTGCATCGACCGCTTCTCCCTGCTTATATTGTGCTGCCGTCAGCAGGATTTGGCGGTCGGTGCCGCACAGACACGCTTCCAGCTCGCTTGTGTTCATCGGATAGACACCGGTTCGCAGCCAGTGCAGATTTTGCAGTAGATAAAGGGTGGACTTGTACATCCTTGGCAGCTCCTGCTCCAGCTGTCCGCTGTGCAGATACCGATGGCACAGCTCATGGTAGAGGTTTCCCAGATTGAGCTTGAGATAAACCCGAACATCCTCCTGGGTGTAGGGCGGCATCAGCTCTTCCAGCTTTCCGTACAGGTCCAGCGTTTCATGCAGCATCAGACAGCTTTCCAAAGGGTTCCAGCCTGCCAGTTCCTTTCTGCCGCAGATAAAGCCGCAGCTTTTCTCCTTTTGTCCCAGCCGGCACAGGATGTCCCTGTACTGCTGCAAATGAGGGATGCTCAGCTCCTCCAGCACAACCACTGCGTCGATGTCGCTGTTTTCGGTCGTCTCTCCACGTCGGCAGCTTCCCTGCAATCCCACATAGAGCAGCTGTTCTCCAAACTGTTGGCGCAGCAGCTGCACCAGATGCTCCATATATTTCTGTACTTCTTTTGGTTCCATCCTGTTCCCCTCCCTGTCTGCTTTTGTTTTTTAACGTTTTTTTCTTCCCTTGTTCCCGCTGCTTTCCTGCGCATCCTTCATAATTTTCAGATTGGGATTGGCGGTGTACTGTTCTTTCAGCTTTTTGATTTTATCGCGCAGGTAAGCTGCGTGTTCAAACTCCAAAATCTGTGCGGCATTTTTCATCTCTGCCGTCAGCTTTTCGATGGTCGCACGCAGCTCGGTCTGGCTCATCCGCTTTTTGCCCTTGCCCATCTTTTCGGTGTGCTCACGGGTAGAAATTTCCAAAATCTCCCGAACATCCTTTTTGATGGTCTGTGGAACGATCCCATGCTCCTCGTTATATTTTAACTGCACCTCTCGGCGGCGGTAGGTTTCGCTGATGGCGCGCTCCATCGAATCGGTGACCGAATCGGCGTACATGATGACCTTGCCGTTGGCATTTCTTGCCGCTCGTCCGATGGTCTGCACCAGCGAAGTTTCGCTGCGCAAAAAGCCTTCCTTGTCTGCATCTAGGATTGCCACCAGCGAAACCTCCGGGATGTCCAAGCCCTCTCGCAGCAGGTTGATGCCCACCAGCACATCAAATTCTCCAAGGCGCAGGTCGCGGATGATCTCCATTCGCTCGATGGTGTCGATGTCGTGGTGCATATACCGCACCCGAACACCCATGTTTTCAAAATAGCCGGTCAAATCCTCTGCCATCTTTTTGGTCAGGGTGGTCACCAGCACCCGCTCTCCCTTTTCGGTGCGGGCGTTGATTTCAGAAAGCAGATCGTCGATCTGTCCATCCACCGGGCGCACGTCGATCTCCGGGTCGACCAGACCGGTCGGTCGGATGACCTGCTCGACGATGCGGGCGCTCTTTTCCTTTTCAAAGGCGCCGGGCGTTGCACTGACAAAGATGACCTGATTGAGTTTCCCGTAAAATTCATCGAAGGTCAGCGGGCGGTTATCAAAGGCGGACGGCAGGCGGAAGCCATAATCCACCAGATTTTTTTTGCGCGCCTGGTCGCCGCCGTACATTCCTCTCACCTGCGGCAGGGTGACGTGCGACTCGTCCACAAACAGCAGAAAATCCTCCGGGAAGTAATCGAGCAGGGTATACGGGCAGCTGCCCGGCGCACGACCGGAAAGGACGCGGGAATAGTTTTCGATGCCCTTGCAAAAGCCGATTTCGGTCAGCATCTCCATATCATAGTTGGTGCGCTCCATGATGCGCTGCGCCTCAATCAGCTTGTCGTTGGCTTTAAAGTAAGCCACTCGCTGCTCCATCTCCTCGCGGATTTCTCCAAGCGCCTGCTGCATCTTCTCCCTCGGTACGATATAGTGGGACGCAGGGTAGATGGCAACGTGTGAAACTACATTTTTGACCTCTCCGGTGACGGTGTTGATTTCGGAAATGCGGTCCACCTCATCCCCGAAAAATTCCACCCGCACAGCGGTATCGCCCGAATAGGAGGGAAAAATTTCCACCACGTCGCCGCGCACCCGGAACTTGTTTCGGATAAAGTTGATGTCGTTGCGCTCATATTGCAGCTCGACCAGCTTTTTGGTCAGCTCGTCCCGCTCCTTGCGCATACCGGTCCGCAGGGAGATGACCATGTTGCGGTAGTCGATTGGGTCACCCAGCGAATAGATACAGGACACGCTGGCGACGATGATGACGTCCCGCCGCTCGGACAAAGCGGAGGTTGCCGAATGGCGCAGCTTTTCGATTTCGTCATTGATGGCGCTGTCCTTTTCGATGTAGGTGTCGGTGTTGGCGATATAGGCTTCCGGCTGGTAATAGTCGTAGTAGGACACAAAGTATTCCACCGCATTGTTCGGAAAAAATGCCTTGAACTCCGAACACAGCTGTGCTGCCAGCGTCTTGTTGTGCGCCAGCACCAGCGTCGGGCGGTTGACCTTTTGGATGATGTTTGCCATGGTGAAGGTTTTGCCTGAACCTGTCACTCCCAGCAGGGTCTGCTCCTTATCTCCGTGCAGCACGCCTTCTGCCAGCCGCTCGATCGCCTGCGGCTGGTCACCGGTCGGCTGATAGTCGCTGACCAGCTCAAATTTTTCTGTCTGCTCCATTTTTCTGCCTCCTTTTTTTGTCGATTTCCTCTCTTGATTTTAGCACTATGCAAACCGCAAGTCAATTTCTTTTCCGTTAAAAGCGCAAGTTTTGTTGCTGTGCCCCGTTCTTTCTCCATAAACGATTCGGCAGACCTCCTGAGCAGGAGGTCTGCCGAATGTGCAAAATGTAATTTTTTTCGAAGGTGTCTGCTCACTACTCTCTCCAGTAGTTGTAACCACGGCTGCTGCGTTTGTAGCGGTAGTATTCTCCATAGTAGTTATCCAGATAGATAACCTCGGTTTCATAGCCGTCCTTGGAGATGGTCAGACGGTCGTCGCGGTAACGGTTGCGGTCCACATCAAAGGTGTTGCTGCCGCGGTCGGTGCATAATGTTTCCGTTAAAATGCAGATTTAAAGAATTTCTGTTTGTGTCGTGGGCGGGAATGAGGGGTGCGGCGTCCATAGTTTTTGCCATTATGGCGGTGATAAACCCTGCTGTTGTGGACAACGACATTTTTCATATCGTGTTTTTCGTGGTGCTTTTTTCAATTTTGGTGCAAGGTTCGCTCATTCCGAAAATCGCGCGCGTGCTTGATATGATAGACGAAAAAGCCGACGTTATGAAAACGTTTACCGACTATACCGACGAGGTTGCGGTACAGTTTATAGAGTTTAAAATTCCCGAAAATCACGCTTGGATAGGGAAGGAAATCCGTGAAATCACCTTTCCTCCCGAGTCGATTTTGGTGCTGATAATCCGTGATGGCAAAAAGCTTGTACCCAACGGAAAAACGGTGCTTAAAGAGGGCGACAGCCTTATAATTTACACCTCGGTTAAATCATACCCGCAAATGCCGGTAACGGTTAAAAAAATAAATATTTCGGAGAGCTCCTCCTCTGCCGTGCTGATTTTTGAGTGCAGCGATATGAACAGCGAGTTAGCCTCAATGCGCTCGGGTCCTATGACGGTGGTTAAAAAGGAA
>OGYZ01001731.1_pt1 | contig 16406 bp, 13 predicted proteins | sample 1576681 | NCBI WGS metagenome assembly OGYZ01 (sample SAMEA3541480, study PRJEB24748) | human gut metagenome | biome: human gut; feature: human-associated habitat; material: faeces | place: China | collected 2012 | reverse complement strand
CACATGTCGTCAGAGCCGGATTAAACATAAGGGGCTGCGGCCCCTTATCAACCCCAAGGTTTTTTGACAGCCTCGAGCGGTTTTTGCCGCTTTTTTGTTTTTTGGAGGTTTTCATATATTTTGACTATTTGCAAAGCTGCTCAAGCGACAAAACGTGGCGAAAAATAAAGGTAAATAGCCATTAAAAGAACATAAAAGTGGTTTAAAGTGTTGCAAAGTGGTGGGGAAGTTGCTATAATAAGCTTAACTCAATATCTGTGAGAATATATTGAGGAGGAGGAGGCTTCCGCGTTGTTGATAAGTTCTTTCGGACATAGCGTGGACGCCAAGGGCAGGGTTTTTATTCCCGCCAAATGGCGCGACGATCTCGGAGACACCGTCATCATTACCCGTGACATGATGGGCAATGCTGACAGCAGGTGTCTTTATGGCATGCCCGTAGAACTCTGGAACGATATACTGGAGCGCTTCAAGAAGGTTGCCGTGTCCGATGTGAAGGCACAGAACGCTATGCGAAGGCTGTTCGCCAATGCATGCGAATGTGAGCTGGACAAGCAGGGACGCATACTTATCCCAAACTCCCTCCGGGAGTACGCCGGCATAAATTCCGACGCCATGCTGGTGGGCATGGGCAGCCGCATAGAAATATGGGGTGCCGAGAAATGGGAAGAACAGCTGGAAAGGATGGATAACGCCGGGGAAGAGTCCATGGCGGAATCTCTCAATTATCTTGCGGGGCTTGGCATATGACACAATTCCACCATATACCCATAATGCTCAGAGAGGTGCTGGAGCTTTTAGCGCCGGAGCGGGGCGGGATATTCGTGGACGGAACGCTGGGCGGCGGAGGACATTCCGAGGGAATACTCAAGCGGCTAACTGACGGAAGACTGTACGGAATAGACCGCGATGGCGAGGCTATAGCCGCAGCAAGCGAAAGGCTGAAGCCCTTCGGAGATAAATTCAAGGCCATACGCGGCAACTTCTTCGATATGAGGAGCCTGCTGGCAAATGAGGGCGTCACCGGCGTGGAAGGCATACTCCTGGATCTGGGAGTTTCGTCTTATCAGCTGGATACCCCTGAGCGGGGCTTTTCCTACCATGAGGAAGCGCCGCTGGATATGCGAATGGACGACAGAGCGAGCCTTTCCGCATACGATGTGGTTAACGGATACAGTCATGGGGAGCTGACAAGGATAATAAGAGACTATGGCGAGGAACGTTACGCTGCCAAGGTGGCGTCGGCCATAGTGCGCGAGCGGGAAAGGGAGCCCATTAACAGCACCACTAAGCTTGCGGACATAATCAAATACGCCATACCCGCGGCGAACCGCAGAGAGGGCCCTCACCCGGCGCGAAGGACCTTTCAGGCCATAAGAATAGAAGTAAACGGCGAGCTTGCAGAATTGGGCAAGGCCATACGGGGAGCCCATGATCTGCTGAACCCCGGCGGGGTCATGGCAGTAATAACCTTCCATTCACTGGAGGACAGGATAGTCAAGCAGGCCTTTAAGATATTTGAGCATCCATGTACATGCGACCCCAAAGCGCCCATATGCACCTGCGGCAAGAAGCCTACGGCGCAAATACTGACGAAAAAACCCATCGTGCCCGGAGCGGACGAGCTGGAATACAACCCGAGGTCACGGAGCAGCAAGCTCAGGGCGATAAAAAAGCTTTAGAATAACCTGACGGAGTACTGAATAACATGGCAGTAGCGGCGAGAAAACTGGATAACGACTACGTGTACGCGAGATCGTCCACTATGCGGGTGTATACTCACAGGATGCCTGCGGAGGCAGATACCCCACAGGCCGAAGCCGTGGCCCAGCCTGCGGTAAAGCCCAGATACAGCCCGCTGCAAAGACTGGCTGTGACTTGCGGAATACTGATGTCCGCCATAGCGATACTGGCCATAATGGTGCGCTATGCCACTATAACGGAACAGTACGCGGTGGTAAATCAATATAAGAACACAATCGAGGAGAACAAAAGGACGCTGGACAGACTTGAGGTAAGGCTCAATTCTGCCGTGAACCTCGATGAAGCCCGGGAAGCTGCCCTTGCTGCAGGACTCGGCTATCCCGCCGCGTCCCAGATAGTTAAAATAGATGGAACGGACGCGGGGAGTGTGAGCTCGCCGCAATAACAATTGGAGGCGGCTGATGGCAGGACCTACGGTATCCGGCAAAAAAAGACTGTTCGTTGCCCTGGGTGGAATAGCGTTCATTTTCATACTTTTGATAATAAGGCTGTTCTGGATACAGATAATTGACGGCAAGAGGCTGTCTGAAATGGCTCAGGAGCAGCAGACGCAGGATACTTCGTTGAGCGCCGCCCGCGGTACCATAACCGATACTAACGGAGTAGTGCTTGCCCAGAGCGGAACGGCATACAAGGTGCTGCTCAACCCTTATCAGCTCAGCCGCAAGCAGGAAGACCTGCCGCGAATAGTGCGTGAGCTTTCGGATATATTGGATCTGGACAGCGAATACGTGATGAAGCAGGCAAGCAAAAAGAACTCCAACGACGTGTATTATAAAGAAGTTATACTGAAACGTCAGGTGGAGCGCGAGGTGGTGGACGAGATAAAGTCCAGAATGCTGGGCAGCGGCGTTTACACCGCTATAGACTCAAAGAGATATTACCCTGAGGGAAGCCTGTTTTCCCAGCTGCTGGGATTTACCACGGTGGACGGCACAGGTCAGGCGGGCCTCGAGCAGAAATACAATAAATACCTTGCCGGCGAAAACGGCAGAATGATAACCGAGACGGACGCCAACCATAAGGCGATAGCTTACGGCTCTCAGGAGATATTGGATCCGGAGGACGGTTACGATATAAAACTCACTACGGACAGCGTGGTGGAATCCTTCCTTGAGAAGGCCCTGAAGGAAGCCCTTGAGGTCAACAAGGCCGAGACGGCGCAGGGCATAATAATGAGCTGCAAGACGGGCAGGATAATAGCCATGTCAACTCAGCCGGACTTCGACCCCAACGACCCACCCAGAAGCGACGTGGCGACGCTGAACGCACTTTCCCGGAACCGCATAGTTGCGGATGCCTATGAGCCGGGCTCCACGTTCAAAATAATTACCCTTTCGGCGGCGCTGGACAGCGGCAAGGTGACTTCCGCCAATGAATACAATTGCGGCGGCAGCTACACGGTGAACGGCGAAAAGATCAAGTGCTGGAAGAGCGGCGGCCACGGACACGAGACGCTCAAAAAGGCGGTGCAGAATTCCTGCAACCCGGCTTTTATGCAGATGGCCCTATCCATGGGTAAGTCCACCTTTTACGATTACATCTACGCTTTCGGGTTCGGTTCTTCTACCGGAAGCGGGATCAGCGGCGAGACCTCGGGTATAGTTACCCATGAAAAATACATCACTGAGAACAACCTTGCCCGTATAGGCTTCGGCCAGAGCATTGCGGTAACGCCCATACAGCTCTGCACAGCGGTATGTGCGGCGGTAAACGGCGGCGAGCTGATGCAGCCTTACGTCGTGGACAGCATAGTAAACAGGGACGGCAGGGTGATACTTAAAAATGAGCCCACCATGGTGCGCAGGGTGATAGGTGAAAGCACCAGCGCCCAGGTGAGGGAGATACTGGAAAGCGTAGTATCCGAGGGCAGCGGTAAAAACGCCTCCATACCCGGTTACCGGGTGGGAGGAAAGACCGGCACCGCGCAGAAGTATGAGGACGGGAAGATCGCAAGCGGCAAGCTCATAGCCTCCTTCATAGGCTTCGCCCCAGCCGACGACCCCGAATACGTCTGCCTGATACTGGTGGATGAGCCAAAGGTAGGAACCATATTCGGCAGCACTGTGGCGGCGCCTTATGTAAAGCAGGTAATGGAGGAGACGCTTCGCCACTACGGCTATCTGCCAACCGAAAACGCGGATACCGTGAGCGTGCCCGACCTTACGGGCATGACCATACTGGAAGCAAAGGCGTTGCTCAAGGAAGCAGGGCTGTACGCTGAATTTCAGGATAATGAAGAGGATATGGTAACGGCGCAGGTGCCGGCTACCAACGAGGTGGTGCAGCGCGGTACGGACGTATTGCTGTATACGGCGGCGACGGACGTGGATCAGGAGGATACCGGCCTCGAGACCGCAATAGTGCCAAATGTAATAGGAATGGGCAGGCTCGCGGCAAACGACGCCCTTGCTGCCAAGGGACTGGCGATCAGGATAGAGCCTGAGGATCAGACCGGCACAGCAATAAGGCAGTTTCCGGCTGCGGGGGAAGAAGTCCCCGTGGGAGCAGAAGTGCTTGTGGAGTTTTCCAAGATAGAAATTTTGAACTGAGGCCGCAAGGCCAGTGGAGGAAATGCGATGCTTTTGAGTGAATTAGCCAGACCTACGCGACATGAACTTATAGGCCGTGACGTAGAGGTAAAGGAACTCATATACAATTCACGCAAGGTGAAAAATGGCGACGTGTTCTGCTGTATAGTGGGTACCTTCGCGGACGGGCATAAATACGCTCAGCAGGCTGTGGATGCAGGCGCCGCTGCGCTGGTGGTAGAGCGGAAGCTGGACATAGACGTTCCGCAGATACTGGTGGAAGACACCCGCATAGCAATGGCTGAAATGGCGGCGGCGTATTATGGCTATCCTTCAAGGGAAATGCAGATGATAGGCGTTACCGGTACAAATGGCAAGACCAGCACCACATACATGCTTAAAGCCATTGCAGAGCGCATGGGCAAGAAGGTTGGCCTGATAGGCACCATACGCAACATGATTGGCGACATAATCATCGACACCGAGCGCACCACGCCGGAGAGCGTTGACCTCCAGCGCATACTCCGCCAGATGAAGGACGAGAAGGTGGACGTGGTGATAATGGAGGTTTCCTCCCATTCGCTGGATCAGAAGCGGGTACACGGCATAGAGTACGATGTGGGGGAGTTTACAAACCTTACCCAGGACCATCTTGACTACCATAAGACCTTTGAAAACTACTTCAATGCAAAAAAGCTGCTGTTCAAGCAGAGCAGGATGGCGGTGATAAACAAGGACGATCCCTACGCCAATAGGATGATGGAGGGGCTTGATATACCCGTTATGACCTTCGGCATACGGGAAAAGGCGGACGTTACCGCCAGCGAGATAGACATAACCACCAGAGGGGTACAGTTCGACTTCAACTATAAGAACATCACCTCCCGATTCAATGTGCCTATCCCCGGCCTTTTCAGCGTGTTCAACGCCATAGGCGCGGCAACGGTTGCCCTGAGCCTCGGCTGGAACCTCGACTCAATTAAGTATGGCCTTGAGCATATGATGAGCGTGAGCGGCAGGCTGGAGCCGCTGCCCACCGGCAAAAATGAGTTTACGGTGCTCCTCGACTACGCCCATACCCCCGATGCACTGGAAAACGTGCTGAAGACGGTCAAGGGCTTCGCCACCGGCAGGATAGTTACACTGTTTGGCTGCGGCGGCGACAGAGATCACGCAAAGCGCCCCATAATGGGCGAGATAGCGGGTCGGTTCTCGGATTTCGCCATAGTGACATCGGATAATCCCAGGACGGAAAACCCTATGGATATAATCAACTCGATAGTTGAAGGAGTAAAGAAGTCGGGCTGTGAATACGTAGTCATAGAAAACCGCAGGGAAGCCATAGAGTATGCCCTGAAGAACGCCAGAAAAAACGACGTTATAATACTTGCAGGCAAAGGACATGAGAACTACCAGGAGATAAACGGCGGCAAGCACCACTTTGACGAAAAGGAAATAGTGGCGGAGATACTGGGCCTGTAAGGCCCGCGGAAGGAAGTCGGCAAATGAAGTATGCAATATACGCCCTGCTGCTGAGCGCGGCAGTGACTATGGTATCGGGCCCGGTGCTCATACCCCTGCTGCACAAGCTTAAATTTGGACAGAGCGAGCGGAAGCTTGGCCCTGAGACCCATCTCAAAAAGGCGGGTACCCCTACTATGGGAGGTATAACCTTCATACTGGGCATTGTGGCGGCCACAATGATATTTGCATACTCGGCATCTGAGCTGGTGATGCCGGCGCTGCTGATGACAGTGGCATTCGCCCTTGTAGGTTTCATGGACGACTTCCTCAAGGTAAAGAAGCACAATACCGACGGACTCAGGGCTTATCAGAAGATAATCGCCCAGTTCCTTATAGCCCTGATAATCGCCGTATATGCACAGCGCAGTCCCTTTATAGGCACCAGCATTTATCTTCCCTTCTCAAAGGTTGAGTGGGAGCTGGGCGCGTTTTATATACCCGTCATAGTATTCGTGATAATCGGCACAGTAAATGCTGTTAACCTTACCGATGGGTTGGACGGGCTGGCGAGCGGCGTAAGTCTGGTATATTCCATGGCCATGACGGTGATATTCCTCTACATGGCTTCCATAATGGATGCTCCAGTGGACATGGGACAGGCCCGGCAGACGCAGTACGCAGCCGAACTAAATTCTATGGCTGTATTTGCGGCGGCGGTAGCGGGCGGCTGTCTGGGGTTCCTCAGGTTCAACAGCTTTCCGGCAAAGGTATTTATGGGCGATACGGGCTCATTGGCCCTTGGCGGAGCAATAGCTGCTATGGCGGTGTTCTCCCGGGCAGTGCTGCTGCTTCCCATAATGGGCGCATGCTTCGTGGCAAGCGCCGTCAGCGTGATACTTCAGGTGGGCTCCTACAAGCTGCGTAGGAAGCGCATATTCAAGATGGCCCCGCTGCACCATCACTTTGAGCTTCTCGGTTATTCCGAAACAAAGATCGTTGCGGGATACATGATAGTTACCACATTGCTTTGCCTGGTATGCCTCTTGGCATTCCAATAAAGAGCATATGTATTAAGCATATGCGGGAAACTTGCAAAAATGGAATCACATTTTTGCGAAAGCGTTAGCGTTTATTTTGCCGCCCGGTGGCAGGGTTCCGTATTTCAGCCGTGGTTCTTTGGCGCTTGGCACGGCAGGCGGACGCAGGGCGTTTGAGGCAGGACGTGGCTCGTTGCCTCAAGCACCCTGACACCTCCGGGGGGCTTTTTTTAACAGAATCGCGCATGAAGTGGGCGCAAGAACGCCCCGTGTGCTATAATTTATAAAATAAATATAGGCCGAATATGTGTTTCGGAAGGAGTCAGGATTATGCAAAACGGAAAGAAGACCGCTCTTATCTGCGGAATGGCCAAAAGCGGCATCGCCAGCGCAATACTGCTCTATAAAAACGGCTACAAGGTAATAATTAACGACATGAAGAGCGAGATATCCGGACTCCAGGAAGCTCTCAAGGATATCGAGTATGTGAACGCAATGGGACAGGAGCCGGAGACACTGCTGGACGGCGTGGATCTGTTGGTGCTCAGCCCGGTTATACCTATATTCAAGCCTTTTGCCAGGAAAGCACAGGATATGGGCATAGAAGTGATAGGTGAAATAGAGCTGGGATACCGCTATTGCCACAGGGGAGCAAAGTTCGTATGCATAAGCGGCACCAACGGCAAGACCACCACCACTGCACTGGCAGGCGAGCTTTTCAAAGCCGCGGGCAAGCGCACGTTTGTGCTGGGCAATATTGGCATACCCATAACCGAGCGGGCAATGGAGGTAAAAGATGGGGACGTCATAGTAGCGGAAGTGGCCGCACTGCAGCTTGAAAGCATAAAGAGCTTCCGTCCCAACGCCTTTGGCATGCTGAACATAACTGAGGATCATCTTAACAGGTTCCAATATAAGATGGAGAACTACATAGCCGCAAAGTGCAGGGGCTTTGAAAACCAGACTCCCCAGGACTTTGCGGTGCTGAATTACGATGACCCCATCGTGAGGGATATGGCAAAGCTCACTAGGGCTCGCGTGCTGTATTTCTCGCAGAAGCAGGACGTGGAAAACGGCATGCTCCTCCGGGACGGCTATATGATATGGAGGCTGGACGGCCATGAGCAGCGGCTTATACACCGGAGTGAACTGCAGATACCCGGCAATCACAACCTTGAAAACGCCATGTGCGCCGCCTCTCTTGCCATGTGCATGGGCCTTGATGTAGAAGCGGTGTGCCGGGGACTTCGCGCCTTTCGGGGCGTTGAGCACCGCATAGAGTTCGTTCGCGAGGTGGAAGGCGTCCGCTATGTAAACGACTCCAAGGGGACAAACCCGGATTCCACCATAAAGGCCGTGAAGGCCATGACCCAGCCCACCGTGCTCATGCTGGGCGTAGGCGATTACGATAAGCACAGCGACTTCACGCCGCTTTTTGAGGCGTTCGGCAGCACTGTGAAGGGTGTTATAGCCTCCGGAATCAATATACCCGCAATAAAGGCTGCCGCCGAAAAGACAGGCTACAAAGGCGAATTCGTGGAGTGGTACGGCAACTTTGAAGGTATGATAAAGAAAGCGGGAGAGATGGCGGGCAAGGGAAGCACGGTGCTGCTTTCGCCTGCGGCTGCAAGCTGGGGCCAGTTCGACAACTACGAACAGAGAGGCGAGATATTCAAGGATATCGTAAATAAGCTGTAACCAGCATAGAATAACCCGAAGGGAGGTGCGGCATGGAAACGCTGAAGGCCAAAAAGAAGAATGGGCAGATGGACTTCCTGCTCTACGTTACCGTGCTGCTGCTGTGCGCCTTCGGGCTTGTGATGGTATTTTCAGCCAGCTATTATTACGCACAGAACAAGGCGAGCCTGAATTACGATGGATTGTACTATCTGAAGAACCAGGCAAAGTACATGGCCATGGGGCTTGGCGTTATGATAGTGATGTCACGGGTGGACTATCACTATCTTGAAAAGCTCAGGAACGTTGGACTTATGGTGACGCTTCTGCTTATGCTTGCTACGGTGTTCTGGGGCGAGGATATAAACGGCGCAAAGCGGTGGCTGAACCTGTTTGATGTGATAACCTTCCAGCCTTCAGAGCTTGCAAAGTTCGTGCTCATACTGTACATGGCTTCCTTTATGACCCGTAGGGCACCTCAGATGAAGAGCTTTACCCGGGGCATTGTACCCATGCTCATCATAATGTGCATCATCTGCATACTGCTGCTGCTGCAGAAGAACATGTCCATGATGATGGTGGTCATGATGATAGGCTTTGTAATGCTGTTTCTCGGAGGGGCGGATATGCGGCATCTGGTTGGCCTCTGCCTGCTGGCGGTGCCGGTGTTCTTTCTTGCGGCATCGATGGAAACGTACCGCTGGAACAGGCTGGTAATATTCACAAACCCATGGAAGGACCCTCAGGGAAACGGCTATCAGCTGATACAGTCCCTGTACGCATTGGGCAGCGGCGGCCTATTCGGCAAGGGGCTTAACTTTTCCACTCAGAAGCTGCTGTTTCTTACATACGGCGAGAGCGACTTTATATTCGCTATAATAGGCGAGGAGCTTGGCTTCATAGGTTGTGTGCTGGTAATAGCCGCGTACTTTTTCATCGTTTGCCGGGGAATGCGCATAGCCGCCCGCTGCAAGGATAAGTTCGGGAGCCTGCTGGCTGCCGGAATAACCAGCGTTATAGCCATACAGGTGGCAGTAAACATAGGCGTGGCCACCAGTTCTGTCCCTCCTACCGGCCAGACGCTGCCTTTTATAAGCGCCGGCGGCACGTCGCTCATAATATTTATGGCTGCGGCAGGCATACTGCTCAATATTTCGAGAAATACGGAAAGCATATAGAATTAACCCATTCCATCCTTCCTGAATAGTATGGATTGTACCGCAATGGCGGCAGGGGAGGGGCGCAATGGGCAAATTCATAATAGAGGGCGGACATAGGCTGAGCGGACGCGTGAAGGTCCAGGGAGCGAAAAACGCCGCGCTGCCGGTTCTGGCGGCGACTGTCATGAGCCGGGGAGAGATGACGCTGTTCAACTGCCCTGAAATACGGGATGTTCACAATATGCTGAGCATCCTGCGTGAGCTGGGCGTGGAATCGTATTATGATGGGGACGCGCTGAAAATTTCCGGCAGAAACGCCAGAAGCAGTCCTATGCCGCAGCGCCTTTCCAAGGAGCTGCGCTCCTCCATATTCATGCTGGGACCACTGCTTTCACGCTTTGGCGAGGCGGTGTGCGCCTACCCGGGGGGCTGCGAGATAGGCCATAGGCCGGTAGACCTTCATTTGAAAGGCCTTGCGGCGCTGGGGGCGGATATAAGGGAAGAGCGGGGTTACATAATTTGCGACGGGCACAACATGCACGAAGGCGAGATACACCTCGATTATCCCAGCGTAGGCGCAACAGAAAACATAATGATGGCAGCGGCTGCCGTCCCGGGCGATACGGTGATAACCAACAGCGCCCGGGAGCCGGAAATAGAGGAACTGCAGAATTTCCTCAACTCAATAGGCGGCGATATCCGTGGCGCAGGCACATCTACCATATACATAAAAGGTGGAATGGAAGAAGTGCCGGCAGCTGCGCACAGAATAATGCCCGACAGGATAGCTGCGGGAACGCTCATGTGCGCCGTGGCGATGGCCGGAGGAGAAGCGGAGCTTACAGACGTGTGCCCGGAGCACATAGGCAGCCTCATATCAAAGCTGCGCGAGGCAGGGTGTCATATAAGCTGCGGCAGGGATACGCTGGAGATACAGGCAAAGGGACGGCCTAAAGAGATAAAACTAATAGAAACGCTGCCTTATCCGGGCTTTCCGACGGATATGCAGGCGCAGATATTCGCCCTGTGTACCGTGGCGGACGGCACCAGCGTAATAGTGGAAAACCTTTTCGAAAACCGCTTCCGCCATTGCGCGGAGCTTATAAAAATGGGCGCAAATATAACCCAAAAGGACAGGACCGCAATAGTAAGGGGCGTGGAGAAGCTTTCGGGAGCCGTGGTATACGCAAAGGACCTTCGCGGAGGAGCGGCGCTTACCATAGCCGGGCTGGGTGCTGAGGGGATGACGGCAGTAGAGAACACGGAATATATCGATAGAGGATACCAGCGGCTGGATGAGACGCTGAATTCACTCGGAGCCTGTATAAAGAGGGAAGATGGTACGCAATAAGGGAAAAACCAGAGTGGTAAAGAACGAAGGACGCAGGGACGGCAAAAAGCCGCCTCGCAGCCATGTGTCCTATGTCGACATAGAGCAGGTAAAGCAGCGCTATGGCGGACGCTCTACAAGAGAGCCCCGAAAAGAACTGCACGTATTTGGAGAAGAAGAGCCGCAAAATGTCAAGAAGAAAGAGCACAGGGGCGTATACCTGCTGCTGCTCGGTCTCGTATTGGCAGTCATAGCCATAGGCTTCTATTTTGCGCTCATAATAGACCGCATAGAGGTCGTAGGCAACGAAAAGCTGGAGCGGGGAGAGGTGCTCACCATATCCGGACTTAACATAGGCGAGCATATGCTCTTTGCCAATCTCGGAGAAGCCCGCAGCAGGCTGCTCAGCAGCCCCTATATACGCTCGGCATACATAAAAAGAGCGTATCCGGACAAGCTCATTATCACCATAGAGGAACGCAAGCCTGTGGCAGCGATCGTAGGCGTGGGGTCATATGCCCTGATAGACCTGGAGGGCAGCGTTATGGAGATAGCGCAGACAAACGACAACGGGCTGGTAGCGGTTTACGGCGTAAGCTCCGGCGGCTACGCCGTGGGCCAGAAGATCGGCGACTATGCGGAATTCAACAGCGAAACGCTGCTTGAGATAATTGCAGTGCTTTCCAATCAGGGAATGCTGGACATAATAGAGAGCATAGATATGTCGCAGCCCCTGAAGATAGGCATGACTACAACATACGGCTATACGGTCAACATAGGACAGCCCGAAAACCTTACGGGAAAGCTGGAAAACCTGCCGCCCGTTCTGAGCAAGGTGCTTTCCATGGGCCTTGAGGGCGGAACAATAGACCTTGGCGTGCTTGGCGATCCGGTATATTCTCCGCCAGAGGTGTACCAGCCGGAGACGGAGGAACAGGAGGGCGGAGACGGCGAGGGCGGCGAAGCAGAGCCGGATAAGGCCGAGGAAGGCGGGACGGAGCAGCCCGAACCCAGCCCTGCACCGTAACTTCCAGCAGTTACAAAGTGTAAAAATACTTGTATCCTATTGCACAAAATATAGTGGTGTGGTATGCTTAGACCAACTATTAGGTGGAAGTATATTCTCATGGCATATGGAGAGTAGGGGCGCTATGGAGGAAAAATGAAACAGAATACCGCCATACTCGATATTGGAAGCTCCAAGGTGATATGCCTCATATGCAGCGCACAGGGAAGGGACAGCATAACCGTCCGGGGTGCGGGCGTAAAGGAATATCCGGGCTTTGAGAACGGACGATTTATAGACGAACAGCTTTTCTCCAGTGCGGTGGTGGACGCCATCGCAATGGCAGAGGGTGAGGCAAAGGTACGCATAAGGGATCTTTCCGTAGGCGTACCCGCAAGCTTTTCAAAGCTGGTGCTGCATGAGGGATCTGCCGGGGTAAAGTCACGCACGGGAAGGATAAACGGCGACACTATAGACGACCTGATAAACGACTCGCTCACATTCGAGCAGCCTGAAGGGTACGAGCTGATGCACTCCACTCCGGTGGAATTCAAAATAGGCGAAACGGTTACCGCCGATTCGCCCCTTGGGCAGGCAGCAAAAGAGGTCAGCGCCGTAGTATCCCACGTGTACATGCACAACGGGTTCAGAGCAGCGGTGTCCGATGCACTGAGCAGGACGAATCTCGAAGCGGATATGTATATAAGCGTTCCGCTTTCGGCTTCACTGTTTGTGATACCCGAGGAGGAGAGGACGGACTGCGCGGTGCTCATAGACGTGGGGGCGCGGCAGACCGACGTAAGCTTCATACGGGGATCAGCCCTTATAGCCTGCGAGACGCTGGGAATAGGCGGCGTGAGCTTTGCAAACGATCTGGCCTATGGGCTTCGAATATCCACCCAGTCTGCGGAGAACGTAAAACGCAGATACGTCTATTCGCTGGACTATCAGGACAGCATAGATATAGTGCGCATGGAGGGGAAAAGCCCCATGCACGTTGATCACGCAGTGATACAGTTCATAATTGAGGAACGCACAAAGCAGCTTGCCGGTTATCTTGTGCGCATGCTCAAGGATATGGGAGTAAGGCTTGAGGAAAAGCCCCCCGTATACATAACCGGCGGCGGCATAGCCCTTATGCGGGGCAGCTGCGAATACATGGAAAAGCTCATGGGTGTGCCTTTAAAGGTAAGAATGCCGTGGATGCCCAGACTTTCCTCCCCAAATTACGCCAGCGCTTTTTCGGTAATGGATTTCGTGATGCATGCTGAGGAAGAAGACAGCGTGGACAGGCTGGTAGGAATGGTAAGCGAGAGCAGATTCATCAAAAAGATCAGAGAACTGTTTGGTAACGTAAGATAAATTATCAGGAGGAAATGATATGCCTATTGGTCTTGAACTCGATATGGAAAGAGGCAACCTTGCGCAGCTTAAGGTAGTCGGCGTAGGCGGCGCGGGCAATAACGCTGTCAACCGTATGATACAGTACGGCATACGCGGCGTTGAGTTCATTTCCGTAAATACAGATAAGCAGGCGCTGTACCTGTCCCATGCGAACCAGAAGATACAGATAGGCGAAAAGGTCACCAAAGGATTGGGCGCGGGTGCTGATCCCGAAGTAGGGCGCAAGGCGGCTGAAGAAAGCAAGGAAGCCATATCCGAGGCTCTCAAGGGAGCGGATCTGGTATTCATAACCGCAGGTATGGGCGGCGGCACCGGCACCGGTGCAGCCCCCGTAGTAGCGGAGTGCGCAAAAGAGCTTGGCATACTTACAGTTGGCGTAGTCACAAAGCCCTTCTCCTTTGAGGGACGGGTGCGTATGAACAATGCCGTAAACGGCATAACCAACCTTAAGGCAAACGTAGATACTCTTATATCCATACCTAACGACAGGCTGCTGGATTCAGTAGGCAAGGTAAGCCTTACCGAAGCATTCAGGATCGCTGACGATGTGCTGCGTCAGGGCGTGCAGGGAATAAGCGACCTTATAGCTGTACCTGCTATGGTGAACCTTGACTTTGCTGATGTGCGTACCATAATGCGTGAGCGTGGAATGGCCCACATGGGCATAGGCATGGCCACCGGCGACAAGCGCGCCGCCGAGGCTGCAAGGCAGGCTGTGGTAAGCCCGCTGCTTGAAACTACAATAAACGGCGCAAAGGGCGTGCTGCTAAACATCACCGGCGGCGCGGATCTGGGCATACAGGAACTTTCCGAAGCGGCCTCTATCATTCAGGAGTACGCGGATCCCGAGGCAAACATCATCATGGGTGCAGGCATCGACGAGGATATGGGCGACGGCGTACGTATAACCGTAATAGCTACCGGCTTCGATGCACCCGGCGCAAGGTCTCAGCAGAGCCAGCATCCCACGGCTGCCGTAAACGCCGTACAGAACAGTCAGCCCCCCAGAAGGCCGACCATACGCGACGTGAAGGATCAGGAAAGCAGCTGGAATGGCGCAAACGTGAAATTCTGGGAGCGTGAGCGTACCAGAACTCCTCAGTACAGCTCCCCTCTTCCGGAAGGAGAGGAAGTAACCCCTCACTTTACCATGGACGACCTGCCCAAGGCAGACAAGGCCAGAGGAAACAATAATAATACCAATAACCTTAACGTGCCTGCATTTTTGAGAAGAAACGATTAAATCAAAAAGACGCGGGCGCTTAGCCCGGTGTACACTTTTTTAAGTAATAAGACGGGGAAGCGCAAAGGAGCGTTTCCCCGTTTTGTTTATATTTTTATTTTTCAGAAAGGAAAGAAAAACCATGACCAAATCCTTTATCCCACAGGGCTATAAGCCCACGCTGTCACTTTATGAAACTCAGGACGCTATAAGCTTCATAAAGCGTGAATTTCAGGACAGCCTTGCGCGGGCACTGCACCTCAAACGCGTATCCGCACCTCTGTTCGTACAGCCTGAGACAGGCCTCAACGACAACCTGAACGGCTATGAGCGCCCGGTAGGCTTCGATATCCCATTTACCGGCAAGGATGCGCAGGTAGTGCAGTCTCTCGCAAAGTGGAAACGCATGGCGCTTTACCGCTACGACTTCCACCCAGGCAACGGCCTCTATACCGATATGAACGCCATACGCCGCGATGAAGAGTTGGACAACCTGCACTCCGTATACGTGGATCAGTGGGACTGGGAGAAGGTCATAACCCCTGATACCCGCAACCTTACTACCCTCAAGAACACCGTTACCGCCATAGTCGGCTGCGTATGCAACACGCTGGATGTACTCAAGGCCCGCTATAACTTTATTACGACAGAGCTGAGCCGCGACGTGTTCTTTATAACCACTCAGGAGCTGCTTGATATGTACCCCGACAAGACCCCCAAGGAGAGGGAGAATGCCATAACCAAGGAGCACAGGACGGTATTTATAATGCAGATAGGAGACCTGCTTTCAAACGGCGAAAAGCACGACGGACGCTCCCCCGACTATGACGACTGGAAGCTCAACGGCGATATACTGTTCTATGACGACGTGCTGGATTGCGCAATGGAGATATCCTCCATGGGTATCCGTGTAGACGCCAAGAGCATGGACGAGCAGCTTACCAAGGCCGGCTGTGATGACAGGCGTCAGCTGCCGTTCCATAAGATGCTGCTCAACGGTGAGCTGCCCCTTACCATCGGCGGTGGTATCGGCCAGTCCCGTCTCTGCATGCTGCTGCTGGGTAAGGCTCACATCGGCGAGGTGCAGTCCTCCGTATGGGATCAGGATACCATAGACTGCTTCGAAAAGGCTGGCGTGACGCTGCTCTAAAAAATTCCAATATCGCGAAAACCGCTCCTACCGGGGCGGTTTTTTCATGCGTGATATTTCCACCAATATTCGCATATATATTTATCACCGCTTCTACAATTTGCGACTGCCGCCCTGTGGTATCATTTGCTTGCGCCGGGGGTGACTGAGATGTACATAGAGGTGTTTCTGCTGGATAACCTGCTGATGAATGCCGTAATATGCGTGCTGGCGGGGGCGGTATGCGGAAGAAGCATCAGGCTGGGGCGGGTGCTGCTGTTCTCATTGGGCGGCGCGGTATACGGAGCTGCCGCAATGTATGTGCCGGTGCTTTCTATGTTCCCGTGTAAAACTATCCTGTGCCTTGCCATGGCGCTGGTATTCCCGTATGAGGGCCTGCGCGGCTACATTACCGGCCTCACTGCGATATTGGCGGCGGCGCTGACGATAGGCGGGCTCGGGTTTCTGATGATATGCGCCTTTGGCAATGTGAGAAGCCTCGGAGACGGCATATCGTTAAGGCTGATGCTGCTCATAGCGTTTGCGGCGTCGATAATGCCAGGCATTGCCAGAAGGGTGCGGGGCAAAAGGCTGGATAACCAAAACCGACATACTCTATTATTGAAGCGGGGAGCCGGGCGATCGGCGCAGAGCCCTTTCGTTCGACAGCCGAACGGTTTTG
>OGYZ01001729.1_pt1 | contig 16417 bp, 11 predicted proteins | sample 1576681 | NCBI WGS metagenome assembly OGYZ01 (sample SAMEA3541480, study PRJEB24748) | human gut metagenome | biome: human gut; feature: human-associated habitat; material: faeces | place: China | collected 2012 | reverse complement strand
ATATCCGCCCGCCCCGGCAGCAACTCGACACCGGGCCATCGCCCGTAGGGGCCGGGCATGCCCGGCCCGCAGCTTACCCGTAAGCGAGCGTGCTGCGGGAAGCGGGCAAAGCCCCACCGGCCATCGCTGGCACTCGGCCACCTCCCCACCGTGTGGGGAGGCTCTTTGCGCCCTGCGGGCGAAGCAACAACGAACAAACGGGTGCTCCTATGCGGTTCTTTTGTTCCTTCTTTGCAAAGAAGGAACCGAAGAAATTCCAAAATTAGATAAAAACACAGTTTTACACAAATTTGACAGCATACCATTTGCGCCGCGCGCATATTTATGCTATAATATCTAAAATGTGCTATTGCACATAAATTTAATAAAGAAAGAGTTGATAGTTCCCCAATGGACGATGGCAGTATATTTATGATCGTCGCACTGATAATCCTGATCGGTTTGTCTGCGTTTTTCTCGGCGGCAGAGACAGCGTATAATTCGCTGAATGAGATCCGCCTGCGGAGCAAGGCGGAGGACGGTGACGCCAGAGCGGCGCATACGCTCGCGCTGGTCGAGCGCTACGACAGCCTGCTTAGCACCATTCTGATCGGCAACAACATTGTGAATATCGGTGCGTCCTCTCTTGCCACCGTGCTGTTTACCCGCCTTGTCGGCGGCGTATACGGCCCTACCGTCTCGACAATCGTCATGACCCTGCTGGTCCTGACCTTTGGCGAGATCACCCCCAAGAGCATGGCCAAGGAAATGCCCGAAACTCTGGCCATGAGCTTTGCCCCCGCGCTCAGCGCGCTGGTCACGATTTTTACACCGCTGAATGCCCTGTTCGGCGCGTGGAAAAAGTTCCTTGCCAAACGGTTTGATACCGGAGAAAAGGACACCATCACCGAAGGTGAGCTGGTGACGATGGTCAGCGAGGCCGAGAAGGACGGCGAGCTGACGAACCGTGAAAGCGAACTGATCCGCAGCGCCATCGAGTTTGACGATGTGGAGGCGCAGGATGTGCTGACCCCCCGCGTGGATGTTGTGGCTGTCGAGGATGATACCCCGATGGACGAGGTCATTGAGCGCTTCGCCGAGAGCGGCTACTCCCGCCTGCCGGTCTACCACGATACGATCGACAATATCATTGGTGTGGTACATGAAAAGGACTGCTTTGCAGCCCTGCAGAAGCACGACAAAAATGTCAAGCTGGAGGACCTTGTCGGCCCGACGCTGTACACGACCAGCGTGACCCAGATCTCCGCGCTGCTGCGTACCCTGCGTGAGAGCAAGCATCATATGGCCGTTGTGGTCGATGAATACGGCGGCACGGCCGGCATCATCACGCTAGAGGATATTCTGGAGGAACTGGTCGGCGAGATCTGGGACGAGCATGACGATGTGGTCGAGGATGTGCGCCAGCAGTCCGATGGCAGCTGGCTGATCTCCGGCAGCGCCAGCGTGGACGATACGGCCGAGGAGCTGGGCATCAAGGAGGATGACGACATTGATGCCGTGGCCATCGGCGGTCTGGTGCAGGAAAAGCTCAGCCGTCTGCCCAAGGTAGGGGATAAGTTCATCTGGGGTGACTTTGACGGTACTGTCACCCGCGCGACCAACCGCCGCGTGCAGGAGGTCCGCCTGATCCCCCGCAAGGTCCAGGACGAGAACGAAAAGTAAATACCGATAAATAATCAGCGCCCGCCGAGGGATAAAACCTCGGCGGACGCTGATTTTTAATTGTATAGGCAGAAACCCTGTAGGGGCCGATGCTCGTCATCGGCCCGCGGGAACGGTATATCAGCCGCAAGGCTCCGCGGACAAACCATGTTCGCCCCTACAGGCATTGCCCCATAGTTTTCCCCCTAAAGAAAAACTTCAAATTTCCATTTGCAAACTTTTTGTAAAATCCGCCAGAATTTTTTGCAAGTAACACCGCGAAGCATGTCTAAACCGCGGAAAATGTCGAAAATGTTGAAATTCTTGCCTTGCAGGGCTGATTTTATCCGCCTGCTGTGCTACAATATGAGTAAATGGGTTCTTGTGGTTTGCCACACTGCCCTGATGAAAAAAGTAATACCAGATGGAAGTAAGGAGTACCTGTAATGGCTGAACAGAATCTTGGCCCGCGTGATTTCTTTGCCAAGGAGGATGCGATCGCCGATCTCGGTCTGATTGCCTGCCCCGGTGCAGAGGAACTTTGCAAACTCGTAGACAGTCACCTTGTGCGCTGGGCGCGTGAGGTCGGCAATGATGAGGTCGATACCTTCATCATTCCCTGCGACTGCCCGCGTTTCCAGTCCGGCGATGCGAAAGGCCTTGTCAAGGCGTCCACCCGCGGTGACGACCTGTACATCTTCGTCGATCCGGGTAACTACAGCGTCACCTACAAGCTCTTCGGGTATGAGAACCACCTCTCCCCGGACGACCACTTCCAGAACCTGATGCGCATCATTCAGGCTGTCTCCGGCCGTGCCCACCGCATCAGTGTGATCATGCCCAGCCTGTACGGCGGCCGCCAGCATCGCCGCGTCAGCCGCGAGAGTCTGGACTGCGCCTTCTCCCTGCAGCAGCTGCGTGCGGTCGGCGTCAAGAACATCATCACCTTTGATGCCCATGACCCCCGTGTCATGAACGCTGTGCCCACTATGAGCTTCGACAATGTCATGCCCACCTATCAGGTGCTCAAGTGCCTGCTGCATCATGTGCCGGATGTCTCCTTCCACAAGGATAACTTCATGATCGTCTCTCCTGATGAGGGCGCCATGAACCGCAACATGTACTACTCCAGCGTGCTGGGCTGCAACCTCGGCATGTTCTACAAGCGCCGCGACTACAGCCGTGTGGTCAACGGCCGCAACCCCATCGTGGCGCATGAGTATCTGGGCGAGAGCGTTGAGGGCAAGGATGTCTTTATCGCTGACGATATCATCGCCTCCGGCGAGTCGATGCTCGACATCGGCTATGAGCTGAAGATGCGCGGTGCCCGCAACATCTTTACCTGCTGCACCTTCCCGCTCTTCACCGCCGGCCTTGACAAGTTCGACAAGGCCTACAACGACGGCATCATCAAGGCCGTTCTGGGCACGAACCTGACCTACCGCAAGCCGGAACTGCTGGAGCGCGAGTGGTACTACGATGTGGATGTCTCCAAGTACACCGCCTACTTCATCGCCGCCATCAACCATGACAAGAGCGTTTCCTCCATCATCGACCCGATGACCAAGATCCGCACGCTGCTTGACAAGCATGGTATCCCCATGGGCGGCCAGCAGTAAGCGCAAAATAAACTCCGATTCGGTCCGCCTTGGCGGGCCGAATTTTGTTGCAGAACTACGGCGTTTTGTATATAATAACATAGAGCACTACCATGCGATCCCCGCCCGGTGGGCGGAGCGCCGCAGTATTGCTGCAGAATATAATGCAGGGGAGAGATATTTATGCTGCCGATCGAACAGCTGCAGAATCTTATTCAGGGCAAAAAGGTTGCCTTTATCGGTGCGGGCGTCAGCCACAAGCGCTGCATCGAACAGTTTGTGGAGCTGGGCGCGCAGGTCACGCTGTGCGATCAGAAAAAGTCCCTTGAGGATTTTGGCGCGTATGCGGACACGCTGCGCCGCCTGCATGTCAGCCTGAGTCTGGGCGAGCATTATACTGACGGCTTTGCCGGGCAGGATATCATCATGCGCACACCGGGCTACGAATATTACAAGCCCGAGCTGCAGGCGGCCCTGCAGGCCGGCACAAAGGTCACCAGCGAGGTCGAGCTTTTCTTTGAGCTTTGCCCCTGCGAGATTGTGGCCGTGACCGGCTCTGACGGCAAGACCACGACCACAACGCTGATCTCCAAGATGTTTGAGGCTGCCGGCCGCAAGGTGTTTCTCGGCGGCAACATTGGCGCTGCGCTGCTGCCCCAGTTGGCGGATGTGACCCCCGAGGCGGTCGCCGTTGTCGAGCTGTCGAGCTTCCAGCTGATCAGCATGCGCGTCAGCCCCAAGGTGGCGGTCGTCACCAATGTGACCCCCAACCATCTGGACCACCATAAGGATATGCAGGAGTACATTGACGCCAAGCGGAACATCCTGCTGTGGCAGGTGCCGCCATGCCGCGCCGTGCTGGGCTTTGAAAACGAGATCTCGCGCGGTATGCAGAAGGACTGCAAGGGCGAGCAGGTCTGGTTTACCCGCCTGCATGACACAGACAAGGGCGCCTTCCTGCGAGAGAGCGATGACACCCTTTGCTATGCGGAGAACGGTGTCGTGACGCCGATCCTGCCCCGGGCCGAGGTCAAGCTGCGCGGCCTGCACAATGTCGAGAACCTGCTGGCCGCCATCGCTGCCGTCTGGGGCCGCGTGCCGGTCGAGGCCATGCGTCAGGTCGGCTCCACCTTCACCGGTGTAGAGCATCGCATTGAGCCGGTTCGCACGCTGGACGGCGTGACCTACTACAACGATTCCATCGCGTCCAGCCCGACGCGCACAATCGCCGGTCTGCGCAGCTTCAACCAGAAAATCATTCTGATCGCAGGCGGCTATGACAAGAAGATACCCTATGAGCCGCTCGCGCCCGAGATTCTGGCCCATGTCAAGACACTGGTGCTGATGGGTGCCACCGGCCCCCGCATCGAGGCGGCTGTCCGCGCATGCCCGGGCTTTGACGAGAGCGCGCTGACCATCCTGCACGCGGACAGCATGCAGCACGCAGTCGAGCTGGCGCGCGGTGCTGCCCAACCCGGGGATGTGGTCAGCCTTTCGCCCGCATCTGCATCCTTTGATTTGTACCCGAATTTTGAGGTCAGAGGACGGGATTATAAGAATATCGTCAACAACCTGAAATGATGACGACAACCTGACTTGGCCCCCTCGCAGAGGGAGGTGAGAGGTCCCTCCATGATTCAATCCGTCTCCACTGCGGAACATAAAACCGAATACCTGCGCCGCCTGTCCGGCAAGCCTTACTTTGAGGCAGTCCTCGGCACGCATCTGCGGCTGTTCGGGCAGCACCCGGCCAGCGGGTGGGCCTTCTATCTGCTGCCCGGTACAGCGGTGCTGGAGCTGCGCGGCGGCAGTGCCGTGGTCTGCGGTGCGCTGCCCGGCGGCAGTGCAGGGGAGGACGCCCGCGAGGAACTGGCCGGCTTTCTGCGGTTTCTCTGCGCCGACCGGCTGCGCACCGAGCAACCCCTTGCGTTGGCAGGCTGGCAGCCCGCCGCGCCGCTGACCCTGTGGGAGTTGCCGCAGGGCAGTGCATTGCCGCTGCCGCCTGCGTACCCGGCGGAGCTGGTGCGGGACACAGCGCCCTCTATGCTGCCGGTCAGCCGTCTGGTCTTTGCCGAGAATGACGCCGAGGCCGATGAGTTCTACTCCACGGCCTGCACGGCGCTGGCCCACGGCGTGGGGGTGTGTTATGCCCTGCTGCAGGACGGCCGCCCTGTCTGTACAGTCGGCTGCTATGAGCAGAGCAACACCGAAAGCTATATGGCGGCGGGCGTGACCGACCCGGCATGGCGGGGCAGGGGACTGGCCCGGCGGCTGATCGTTGAGATGGCTAACACGCTGGCCGCCGAGCGCACGGTGCGCTTTGCCTGTGAACAGACGCTGTGCGGCTTTTATGAGCAGCTTGGATTTGTACAAAACGGCAAAATAAACTATTATACTACAGATTGGAATATGCAATGATCGAACAATTCTACGACCTGCGCCCCGAGGTGCTGGCGCTGGACCGCAAGGCCCTTTCCCTCTGCCGTGAGCAGTTTGCCCATGTGGAGGAGATCCGCGACTACAACCAGCTCAAGATGCTGCGCGCCTTTACCGACAGCGGCGTTGAGGCACGGCACTTCTGGGGGTCGAGCGGCTACGGCGTCTGGGACGACAGCCGCAATAAGCTGGAGGAGGTCTTTGCCCGCTGCATGGGGGCGGAGGCAGCGCTCGTGCGCCCGCAGTTCATGAGCGGTACCCACACCCTGACGGTCGCGCTTTTCGGCCTGCTGCGCACGGGGGACACCCTGCTGGCTGCGACTGGCCGCCCCTACGACACGCTGGAGGGTGTGATCGGCATCGGCGAGGCGGGCAAGGGCTGCGGCACCCTGCGGGAGTACGGCGTCAGGTATGACGAATGCCCGCTGCTGCCGGACTTCACCCCTGACTACGACCTGATTGCCGAGAAGGCCAAGACCGCCACGGTGGTGCATATCCAGCGCAGCCGCGGCTACACCCAACGCAACGCCTTTGGCTTGGCGACGATTCAAAAGGTGGCCGACATCGCCCGCAAGGCCAACCCCAACGCAGTCATCTTTGTGGACAACTGCTATGGTGAGTTCACTCAGACTGCGGAGCCGGTCGCCTTCGGCGCAGATATTATGGCGGGCAGCTTTATCAAAAATCCGGGCGGCGGCATCACCCCGACCGGCGGCTACATTGCAGGCCGCCGCGATTTGGTGGAAAAGTGCAGCCACCGCTTCACCGCGCCCGGCATCGGCGGCGATCTGGGCTGCACGCAGGACAGTCTGCGGGATACATTCCTCGGCTTCTACTACGCCCCGGGCGTTGTCTGCGAGGCACTGAAAACGGCGATCTACGCCCAGTGCCTGCTGGAGCTGGCGGGCGTCAACCCCGTGCCGCGCTACACGGCTGACCACAATGACATTGTGACCTGCTTTGACTCGGGCAGTGCCGCCGCGCTGACAGGCTTCTGCGCGGGCATCCAACACAACAGCCCGGTGGACAGCTTTGCCAGCCCCGAGCCCGCCGATGAGCCGGGCTACACCGACAAGGTCGTTATGGCCAGCGGCAGCTTTACCGAGGGCAGCACGATCGAGATCTCCTGCGATGGTCCGCTGCGCGCGCCCTACACCTGCTATCTGCAGGGCGGCGTCAACTTTACCGCCGGCCGCGCCGCCGTCCTCAACGCCGTGCAGAACGCGTTTTTCGCGGGGTAAGGTGAGGCGGCAGAGCCCCTCCGGTCATCGCTGGCGCTCGACCACCTCCCCTGTAAGGGGAGGCTTTTGCGCGGGCTTTGCCCGCGAGAAAGGCGCCCCACGAAGTGGGGAGCTGGCCGAGTTTACGAGGCCTGAGGGGCTCTGCCATGCTGTCTGAACCTGCAAGCCTAAATAAAAAAGCTCCCGCGTATCCAACGATACGCGGGAGTTTTTTAAAATCCTGATTTTTAGTGCTTCACAAAGTCACGCACAAGCGCCTGCAGCAGGTCATCACGGTCGATGCGGCGGATGATGGCGCGGGCATTCTTGTAGGTCGTGATGTAGGTCGGGTCCTCCGACAGAATGTAGCCGACAAGCTGATTGATGGGGTTGTAGCCCTTCTCCTCCAGCGCACGGTACACCTGCAGCACCGCCTGCTTGATCTCCATATCACGGTCATCACGGATGGAAAATACAGCGGTAGGCTCAGAGATCGGCATGTCAAAACTCCCCCTTGTAAGATATTACTAGCTTTATTATACTCAATATGCGTCAAATTTGCAATACGGAAACCGAGAAATTTTATACAGAAATCCAAGAGATGTGGGCTGTCTGTGGGCTGCCTGCACGGACAGACTTTTGCATTTTGCAGCAGAATGTGCTATAATACTTACAAAATGTCCGTAAAGGAGATACAGCCATGAAGTTTTCCGAGATGCCCTATCAGCGCCCCGATCTGGACGCGGTAAAGCAGCAGTTTGCCGACCTCTGCGCGCGGTTCAAGGCCGCCGAAAGCTACGCAGAGGCGCGCGCGGTATTCCTCGAGGAGGAAAAGCTCAACAAGCATGTCGACACGCAGGCCCAGCTTGCGAGTGTGCGCAACACGATCGATACCCGCGACACCTTCTACGACAAGGAGATGAATTTCTGGAACGAGGCGGCGCCTCAGCTGCAGGAGTGCCAGAACGCATGGAGCCGCGCCATGCTCGATTCGCCGTTCCGCGCGGATTTTGCCGCTGAGTACGGTGACCTGATGTTTGTCAACGCTGAGATCGCCGACAAGGCCTTTTCGCCTGCGATCCTTGACGAGATGGCGCAGGAGAACAAGCTCTGCACCGACTACGGCAAGCTGATTGCCAGTGCCCAGATCCCCTTTGAGGGCGGCGTCTACACGCTGAGCCAGCTTTCCCCGTTCAAGAATGACCCCGATGATGCCCGCCGTCTGGCCGCATGGAAGGCCGAGGGCGCATGGTATAAGGAGCATCAGGCCGAGTTTGACGGCATTTATGACAAGCTCGTCCACCTGCGCGATACGATGGGCAGAAAGCTTGGGTACGAGGGCTACACGACCTTAGGCTACTACCGCATGGGCCGCAACTGCTACACCAAGGCAGATATTGAAAAGTTCCGCGCGGCCGTTGTCAAATATCTGGTGCCGCTGGCGGACAGCATCTACCGGGAGCAGGCCCGCCGCCTTGGCAAGCAGTACCCGATGAACATGGCGGACAACGCCCTGATGTTCCGCAGCGGCAACCCCAAGCCGGCGGGCGATGCCGATGCGATCCTGCGGCAGGGCAAAAAATTCTATGAGGAGCTTTCCCCCGAAACTGGCGAGTTCTTCAACAAAATGCTGGACGATGAGCTGATGGATGTGCTGTCCACCCCCGGCAAGGCGGGCGGCGGCTACTGCACCGGTCTGGGCGATTATGAGATGCCCTTCATCTTTGCCAACTTCAACGGCACCCAGCACGATGTGGAGGTCGTGACCCATGAGGCCGGCCATGCCTTTGCCGCTTATATGAACCGCGACCGCATCCCGTACTCCTATGTATGGCCCAGCATGGAGGCCTGCGAGGTCCACTCGATGTCGATGGAGTTCTTCGCATGGCCGTGGGCGGACGGCTTCTTCGGAGAGGATGCCCGCAAGTTCCGCTACAGCCATCTGGCCGGGGCGCTGACCTTCATTCCCTACGGCACGATGGTCGACCACTTCCAGCACATTGTCTATGAGAAGCCCGACATGACCCCGGAGGAGCGCCATGCCGAGTGGAAAAAACTGGCTGCCATCTACCAGCCGTGGATGCGTCTGGACGGCGAGATCCCGTTCTACGGTGCAGGTGAGTACTGGCAGCGCCAGATGCATATCTACCAGAGCCCCTTCTACTATATCGACTACTGTCTGGCGCAGACCGTCAGCCTTCAGTTCTGGGCAATGCTGCAGAAGGACTGCGCCGATGCGTGGGCGCACTATATGGCCTACACAAAGCAGGGCGGCAGCCGCACCTTTACCGAGCTGCTGAACCATGCCGGGCTGACCACCCCCTTTGAGGAGAGCTGCCTGCGCGGTGTCTGCGAGGCCGCCAAGCAGTGGCTGGACAGCTATGACCTGACGGGGCTTGTCTGATGGCGGGGCGCAAAAATAAGCACGCCTACCTCGATGATTTTGAAAAGGATCTGAACGGCAACTACCAGTACCGCGGCGCACATTACCGCTATGCGGGGACAACCTCCCGCGGCAGGGCGCTGGCTGTGCTGTGGCTGTGCTGCGGCGGCGGTGCGGCGCTTGCGGTGGGCGCGGGCGTGCTGCCCGGTGCTACGGCCCATGCCCCGGTCTGGCTACTGCTGCCCTATATGGCGGCGCTTATAACGGCGCTGTACGCAGTGGTCGTGCTGGCGCGCTTGACGCGCGGCGGCGACCCGATGCGGGCCTATATCCATGAGCAGACAGCACAAAAATTGCCCACTCTCACGCGGGTGTGCGCGCTGTTCGCCGTGCTGGCAGCGGCAGGGCAGGGGAGTGTTGTGTTTGCAAACAGCGCACAAATGCTTTTTGGAGTGCATGGCATTTTTATACTGCTTGAAATTTTTTCGGCTGCCGCTTTTGCCGCCGCTGCTGCGTTTTCCCGGCGGATGCGTTGGGAAAAAGAGTAATATTTATACAACTGTATATGCACGATTTGAAATGCGCCCCACTTGGCGGTGGGACGCATTTTTTCTTGCCGCCATCTGCAGCGGCGGGCAAATACGGCGTTTGGACAGAGCAAAAAAAGCTCCTTTTGCGGCGGGGGGCGTGCCCACGGCGGGAGAGTGCCTAAAATTTATTTCTGAATTTCGTCAAAAGGTACAAAAGTGTAATTTACTGTTGACTTTTTGTCAATTTTGGGGTATTCTAAAAATTAAGCCACTGTCGACAAGTGTGCGCTGTAAAGGAACAGACAGCACAGAAGGGCTTTCGCCTTTCTCGCCTTACGCTCTTGGGGAGCAGAGGGACGATTTGTGGATGAGGGCAAAATATAGGAGGTTTTACACATGAAAAACACCAAGCAAGTCATTGCACTGGCATCTGCTGCCGCACTCAGCGTCAGCGTGCTGGCTGGCTGCGGCGGTGCTGCGTCCGACGCGACCAGCGAGAGCACCAGTACTGCTACTGCCGAAGCATCCAACACGGCCGCTTCTGATGGCACCCTCGTTCTGGCAGAGACCGGCTTTGAGGGCAAGTTCAGCCCCTTCTTTGCTTCCTCTGCTTCCGACCAGGATGTCATTGACCTGACCCAGCTGGGCCTGCTGGGCGCTGACCGTAAGGGTGAAATGATCCTGAACGGCATCGAGGGTGAGACCCGCGAGTACAACGGCACCGACTACACCTACTACGGCACCTCTGACTGCGTTGTCACCGAGAATGACGACGGCACCGTCACCTATGATATCAAGCTGCGCGACGACCTGAAGTTCTCTGACGGCGAGCCTGTCACCATCGACGACGTCATCTTCTCGATGTATGTTTTCCTTGATCCTACGTATGACGGCTCTGTAACCATGTACTCCACCCCCATCGTTGGTCTGGAGGAGTACCGCAATTCTATGTCCACCCTGTCCAAGCTGATCGCTGAGGCCGGCGAGGACAACACCGACTACACCAACTTCACCGAAGAACAGCAGAAGGCTTTCTGGGATGCTGTCAATGACGGCGGCGTGAAGTTTGCCCAGGAGATCGTTGACTATATGATGGCCAACGGTGCTACCGATGTCACCTCCGCCGCTGCCGGCTGGGGCTTTGACCTGCCCGACGGCGCTGATGCGAAGGCCTTCTTCCTGGCTATCGGCGAGCAGTACGACTGGAGCTTCTCCGCTATGGAGGCTGAGTCCGCCGGTTCTGCCCTGTCTGAGCTGATCCCCGAGGATGTCTACGCATACTCCACCACCGGTGTCAATGTCGGCAATGCAGTTGCCAATGTTGCCGGTATCGTCAAGACCGGTGATTACAGCATGACGCTGACCACCAGCGAGCTGTCCACCACCATGATCTACCAGCTGCAGATGCCCATTGCCCCCCTGCACTACTACGGCGATGAGAGCCTGTACGACTACGACAACAACTCCTTTGGCTTTGTCAAGGGTGATCTGAGCGGCGTCCGCTCCAAGACCAGCGCTCCTCTGGGCGGCGGTATGTTCACCTTCTCCAAGTACAGCGACGGCGTTGTCTACCTAGATGCCAACCCCGACTACTTCAACGGCGCACCGAAGGTTGCCCACGTCAACATGAAGGAGACCCAGGAGGCCGATAAGATCACCGGCGTTCAGGCCGGCACCATCGACATCTCCGATCCTTCCTACTCTCTGGAGGTTGCTGACCAGATCGCCGACATCAACGGCGCCGAGGGTGAGGACGGCCCCGTCATCACCACCCGTCTAAAGGATTACCGCGGCTACGGCTACATCGCCCTGAGCGCCAAGAACGTCAACGTCGGCGGCGACCCCTCCTCCCAGGCCTCCAAGGATCTGCGCAAGGCCATCATGACCGTCATCGCCGCTTACCGTGATGAGGGCATCGACTCCTACTACGGCGATACCGCTACCGTCATCAACTACCCCATGTCCAACACTTCCTGGGCTGCTCCCTCCGTCACCGACGACGGCTACCAGATCGCCTACTCCACCGATGTGGACGGCAACGAGATCTACACCTCCGACATGAAGAGCGAGGACAAGTACGCCGCCGCTCTGCAGGCTGCCCTGGGCTACTTCGAGGCTGCCGGTTACACCGTCGAGAACGGCCAGATCACGGCTGCCCCCGCCGGTGCCAAGATGGAGTATCAGGTCAACATCGGTGCTTCCGGCAATGGTGACCACCCCTCCTTCCAGACCCTGACCAACGCTGCTGCCGCCCTCAAGACCATCGGCTTCACCCTGACTGTCAACGATATGGCCAACGCTTCTGACCTGTTCGCTTCCTACCAGTCCGGCGCTGCCGAGGGTTGGGTTGCTGCCTGGCAGTCCACCAATGACCCCGATATGTTCCAGCTGTACCACAGCCAGGGCGCTACCAACTACTACACCATCAACGATGCCGACCTGGATGAGCTGATCATGGCTGCCCGCCAGACCACCGACCAGGAGGCCCGCAAAGCCATGTACAAAGAGGCCATGGAGATCATCCTGGATTGGGGTGTCGAGCTGCCCGTCTACCAGCGCAGCGAGGCTACCATCTTCTCCACCGAGCGTGTCAACATCGACACCATCGCGAAGGATCAGACCCCGTACTGGACCTACAAGTCTGAGCTGAACAACCTCGAGCTGAACTAAGTTCAACTTACCGTTGTGAAAGCAGGTGACCGCCCGCCAAGGGCGGTTGCTTGCTGTCAAGGCATGGGCGGACCAATGCCCGCCCGCGGGGCGTCGAGGACGCCGCCCCCTACAACTGCTAATATGGTCGTCCCACTCCCACGCAGTGTTTGCGCGCTGCGTGGGATGGGGATGCCCACATTACGGCATTTCCCTGCAAAATAAACGCGGTCTAACCGTGCAAGGAAGGAACGAAAACTCTTGCGAAATTACATCATCAAGCGTATCGCGCAGTCGGTATTGATCCTGTTCTGTGTCATGTTCATTATCTACGCGCTGATCCGCAGCCTGCCCAGCTCCTTTGCCGAGACGATGGCAATGCAGCTGGCCCAGGCCCCCGGTGCCAAACCCTATGAGGAATGGCTGGCCCAGCTCAATGCGGCCTACGGCCTTGACCTGGACATTATCCCCGGCTTCTTCACCTGGCTGAGCAAGGCCATCGTCGGCAACTTCGGCGACAGCTGGAAGTGGAACGTGCCCGCCACCCAGAAGTTTACCGAGGTCATCGGCCTGTCTGTCATCATGGGCGGTATCTCCTTTGTGCTGTCCATCGTGATCGCCGTGCCCCTCGGCGTGCTGGCTGCCACCAGGCAGTACAGCCGCACGGACTACGTCATCACGGCTGCGGCGCTGGTCGGTATTTCGCTGCCCACCTTCTTCTTTGCTACGCTGCTCAAGCTGCTGTTCTCGGTCAAGCTCGGCTGGTTCGATCTGTACGGCCTCGTCGGCCGTGACTATGCCCAGCTGGACGCCTGGGGGCAGTTCTGCGATAAGGCCAACCATCTGGTGCTGCCCATCGCAACGCTGGTCATCGTCTCCATCGGCGGCTATATGCGCTACACCCGCACGAATATGCTGGAAGTGCTGAACGCGGACTACATCCGCACTGCCCGCGCCAAGGGCCTGTCGGAGCATACGGTCATCTACAAGCACGCCTTCCGCAACACGCTGATTCCCCTTGTCACCATCATCGGCGGCAGCCTGCCCGGCCTGTTCAGCGGTGCCCTTATCACCGAGACGCTGTTCTCCATCCCCGGCATCGGCTATATTTCCTACCAGTCCATGGTCGCAGGCGACATCCCCTTCACGATGTTCTACCTGTCCTTCATGGCGGTGCTGACGCTGGCCAGCAACCTGCTGACCGATATCCTGTACGGCGTGGTTGACCCGCGCGTGCGCATTTCTTAAAGAAAGGAGACTGCACACCCATGAGCGAAAACACGCAGAACCAGAACCCGAAGCAGGAGCAGTACTCCCTGAACGATGACCGCCGCGTCAAGGTTTTGTCTCCCGGCGCACTGGTCGCCAAGCGGTTCTTCCGCAACCGTCTGGCCGTCGTCGGTCTGTCCATCCTGATTGCAATGTTCCTGTTCTCCTTCGTCGGCGGCCTTGTCAGCCCCTACGGCCAGGACGAGCAGTTCTTCACCTACACCCAGATGTCCAAGGAGTTCGTCGGCGTCACCCGCAACGACACGATGCGTTTTGTCGTGGCCGACGGCCAGAACTTCGGTTCCATCGCCCAGAGCAAGGCCCTCGAAGCCGTGAAGAAGGGCAGCACCGAGTTCAACTATAAGGATACTGACTACACCGTCGATATCCAGAGCAACGACTTCTATGTCGTCTACCAGGGCAGCGATGTCATGGGCTATGCCAGCCGCGACCTTGTCAACGAGGCCGACGGTGCGCCGAAGTTCAGCTTTGACGTCAAGCTGGCCGCCCTGACTGCCATGACGGCAGGGGAGAGCGACTTCACCGCCGACGGCGTGGACTACACGCTGAACAAGGACGGCGAGATCGCCGCCAATGGCGAGCAGCTGGGTTATGTCAGCCGCTTTGTCGTCTCCGCCGCCGATTCCAGCATCGTCGTTACCCGCGATTTCAAGGATCGCCTGGAAGAGGCCATCAACGAGAACGCCGATAAGTTCAACTACACCGACGCCGGGGGGAACGAGGCCGAGTACGATATCGTCTACGATGCCTCCACCAAAGTTTGGTCCGTCAAGCAGATGACCGAGACTTACGTCTACGACCGCTACGCCAGCCCCAGCAAGGCGCATTGGCTGGGCACCGACACCAACGGTATGGATATGCTGACCCGCCTGATGTACGGCGGCCGCGTCTCGCTGATCATCGGCTTCATCGTCGTCGTCATCGAGGCATCTCTGGGTATTCTGATGGGCGGTATCTCCGGCTACTTCGGCGGCTGGGTCGACAACATCATTATGCGTGTCGTCGATGTTTTCTACTGCATCCCTTCGATGCCGGTCATCATCATCATCGGCGCGGCCATGGACGCCATGCGTGTGGATTCCTGGAAACGTATGCTATACCTGATGCTGATTCTCGGCTTCCTGGGCTGGCCCAGCATTGCCCGCCTGGTACGCGGCCAGATCCTCTCCCTGCGTGAGCAGGAGTTCATGCTGGCCACCGAGGCCTGCGGCATCAAGGTCTGGCACCGCATTTTCCGCCACCTGATCCCCAACGTTATCCCGCAGCTTATCGTTACCTGCACGATGGGCCTGGGCTCCACCATCCTGACCGAGGCCACCCTGTCCTTCCTGGGCCTGGGCGTCAAGTATCCGTTCGCCTCCTGGGGCAACATCATCAACGATGTCAACAACGCCTACGTTATGACGAACTACCTGTTCATCTGGATCCCCGCCGGTATCTGCCTGCTGCTGACCGTTCTGGGCTTCAACTTTGTGGGCGACGGTCTGCGCGATGCGTTTGACCCCAAGATGAAACGCTGATTGGAAGGAGAAACACACGATGGCTAAAAATCAGGACGGATATCTTTCCGCCAAAGAGTCGCGGCGTATCTCCAAGGAAAACCGCCGCATCACCGACCAGTACGAGAAGCGCCGCAAGCGCCGCAACGTGCCCGAGAGTGAGTACACCACCCAGATGAAGGACCCCGCCAACGCGGTGGAGTTCGATAACCTGCACACCTATTTCTTCACCGACACCGGCGTCGTCAAGAGCGTCGACGGCGTTTCGTTTGAAGTGCCCATCGGCAAGACCGTCGGCGTTGTCGGTGAATCCGGCTGCGGCAAGTCTGTCACCAGCCTTTCCCTGATGCAGCTGCTGCAGCGCCCCCAGGGGCAGATCGTCGAAGGCGAGATTCGTCTGAACCTCGGCAATGACAAGGCCTACGACATTGCCAAGACCCCGACCGACAAGATGCAGGGCCTGCGCGGCAACTATATCTCGATGATCTTCCAGGAGCCTATGACGAGCCTGAACCCGGTGTTCCGCATTGGCGCACAGATCGAAGAGGTCATTGCCCTGCACGAGGGCGAGGGCAAGACAAAAGAGGACATCAAGAAGCGCACCATTGAAATGCTGGAGATGGTCGGCATTGCCAACAGTGAGGGTGTCTACGCGATGTACCCCCACGAGCTGTCCGGCGGTATGCGCCAGCGCGTCATGATCGCTATGGCGCTGGCCTGCAACCCCAAGATCATCATTGCGGATGAGCCGACCACGGCGCTTGATGTGACGATTCAGGCTCAGATTCTGGATCTGCTGCGCAACCTGAAGGACCGCATCAACTCGTCCATCATGCTCATCACCCATGACCTCGGCGTTATTGCGGAGATGGCCGACTATGTTGTTGTCATGTACGCAGGCCGCGTGGTGGAGAAGGGCACCGTGCAGGAGATCTTCACCAACCCCAGCCACCCCTACACCATCGGCCTGATGGCCTCCAAGCCGGTTGTCGGCAAAAAGGTCGACCGCCTCTACTCCATCCCCGGCAAGGTGCCCAACCCGGTCAACATGCCGGACTACTGCTACTTCAAGGACCGCTGCGAGCTGCAGCTGCCCTGCTGCAGCGGCGAGTACCCCTGCGAGATCAGCCTGTCCCCGACGCACAAGGTCAGCTGCTACCGCTACTATGAA
>OGYZ01001728.1_pt1 | contig 16423 bp, 12 predicted proteins | sample 1576681 | NCBI WGS metagenome assembly OGYZ01 (sample SAMEA3541480, study PRJEB24748) | human gut metagenome | biome: human gut; feature: human-associated habitat; material: faeces | place: China | collected 2012 | reverse complement strand
GCCACCATTACGTACCGCGTCCGGCAACAGGACAAAAGCGCGTGAACGAAGAGTTCAACAAAGCCGCCGACAAAATAGACACGGCGCATGAACACTCCGATTCACCCGCCGCCCGTCCCTAGCAGACACCGACTCATGCATACCCGGAGGACACCATGCAACCCAGCATCGCCGTACTTATCCCCTGCTACAACGAGGAAATCACCATCGGCAAAGTAGTCGATGATTTCAAACGCGAACTGCCCAGGGCGGATATCTACGTCTACGACAACAATTCTTCCGACCGCACGGCGACCATCGCCCGCGAACGCGGCGCTATCGTGATCCATGAGCCGCGTCAGGGCAAAGGCAACGTCGTGCGCCAGATGTTTCGCGATATCGACGCCGACTATTACATCATGGTCGACGGCGACGACACCTACCCCGCCGAAGCGGCGCGTTCCCTGCTTGAACCGCTCATGAGCAACGAAGCCGACATGACCGTGGGCGACCGCCTGTCCAACGGCACCTACGGCGAAGAAAACGACCGCGCCTTCCACGGCTTCGGCAACAACCTGGTCCGCTGGCTCATCAAGTTCATTTACGGTTACGCCTTCGACGACGTCATGACGGGCTACCGCGCTTTCAACCGTACTTTCGTAAAGACCATGCCGGTGCTTTCTGCCGGCTTCCAGATCGAAACCGAGCTCTCCATCCACGCCGTCGACAAGCGCTGGCGCATCGTGGACGTGCCTATCGTCTACCGCGACCGCCCCGAAGGCAGCGAAAGCAAGCTGTCCACCTTCGGCGACGGCGCCAAGGTGCTCATGGCCATCGCGTCGCTGTTCCGCGAGTGCAAACCGTTCGCCTTCTTCGGCTGGATCGCCGTGATCTTGCTCGCCTTGGCTTTGATTGTGGGGATTCCCGTCATCGCAGGATATCTCGACACCGGGCTCGTGGCGAAGTTCCCGTCGGCCATTCTGGCCACGGGGCTCGTTTCCTGCGGCGCACTCAGCCTGACCGCAGGCGCCATTCTTGATACGGTTGCCAAGACGAACCGCAAATCGTGGGAACTCGAGGTCTACCGCATCGCCGAAGAAAGCGCTCGTAGGCTCAAGCGCTAACACACGCAAACTAAAGGGGCGCAGCTCATACGAACTGCGCCCCTTCTTTATGCCATTTTCATCGAATGCAAAGGCTCTGCTGATTTCCGCTGAGACAGCAAGGCCTGCATCGACAACGGCGCTTCATGAGATTACACCGCAATGCGATACAACCTCATGTCCCCTTCAGCGAGCACGACCTCAAAACCCGGCGTCTCGTCATTGATCGCCCTGATACCGCACCAGATTTCGTTATCGATATCGTCTTTGAACACGCTGCGGCGATCCTCACGGCGGTCGTCCTTGCGGTCGTCAAACAGGGAACGGGAGGACTCCTTTACCGGCTCCTCAAAATCGTCCTCATAATCATAATCCTCATCATCGTAGGGATGAATGATCTTCTTCAGCTCGTCCATCAGGCCCATGTGCAATACCTCCCGCGTATTATTTGGAATAGTCTCTTGCGCCAAAAATGGCGGTGCCCACGCGGACCATGTTGGCCCCCGCGCGAATGGCATCGGCAAAATCGCCGCTCATGCCCATAGAAAGATATTCTAATCCATTATCGTACATTTTTCTGTTTATGTCAACATATAGTGCCTGTACTTTTTGAAAATATACCACATTTTCTTCCCGTGTGGCGTCCGCCGGGGGTATGGTCATCAGTCCCCGCACCCGCACATGGCCCATTTTCTTCGCCTGTGCCGCCGCGTTTTCCACCTCCTGCGGCGCAAAGCCGCTTTTGGCCGCCTCGCCGCCGATGTTCACCTCCAGCAGGATATCCTGCACGATGCCCAGCTTTTCCGCCTGCTTGTCCACCTCGGCCAGCAGCTCCGGCGAGCCGATGGACTGGATCAGGGACACCTTGCCCACCACCTGCTTCACCTTGTTGCGCTGCAAGTGGCCGATGAAATGCAGCGGCGCGCCGCGATAGGCGTCCTCCGCCAGCTTGGCGGTCATCTCCTGCACCCGGTTCTCGCCCAGGGCGTCGATGCCGGCGGCGATGGCCTCCTGGCAGGCGGCGGCATCGTTCATCTTGCTGGCGCCCACCAGCGTGATATCCGCCCCGGTGCGGCCCGTCTCCCGTGCCGCCGCGTCGATCTCGGCGCGGATCGCTTCCAAATTTTCCCGAATAGACATCGCTTGTGCCTCCTTGTCTCTTTCGTATCTAAGCCGCGTGCGCCCGCTGGAGGCGGGCGCCGCCGTGTTTATCGGATGACCTTGCCGTCATACAGCTCGCCGGACGTGGCGATGACCTGATCGCCGGAGCGCAGGGTCTGTGTGTCCCGCACGCCCTCGGCGGGCTTCACCAGCGCGTAGCCCTCCCCCTGATATACCAGCTCGATCGGCCGGAAGGAGGCGTTCTCGCCGTCCACACAATACACGCCGGTGGTGCCGTCCGCGCTGACCCGCAGCGCGTCGGCCGGTACCCGCAAGCCCTGATAGGTGTGCAGCACCGCGTCCGCCGCCTGATGACGCAGCAGCGTGGTCTGTGCCAGATACCGTGTGCTGGACAGCACCACCGCCGCCTGGCCGTTCTCCTCCCGGGACACGGACACCACGCTCATGCGGATGCTCTGGTCAAAGCCCTTGGCCAGACGCACATCTACCCGGCCCATATCCTTCAGCGCCGCCGCCTGCTCCGCCGGCAGCACCACCGCATAGTACCAGGTGTCGCCGTAGATCAGCTTGCCCACGTTGCTCTGCTCCGCCGCCGCCTTCACGCCGTTCAGCTTACCCGGCGTCACGTCCTCCAGAAACGCCTCCGTCAGCACGCTCTCGTACCCGTCGCACACGGCGGAATAGGTGCCGGAGGCCTTGGCGGTCACGGTCTTCGCGCCGGACAGCGCGGCTTTCTGCTGCTGTATCTCGCTCTCCACCGATTTGATCTGCGCCTGTATCTCCTCCTGTGACGTATAGCTCCCGTGGTCCCGCTTCAGCACGGCGGCCTTCAGCGCCGCCAGGTCGCTCTCCGCCGCGGCATAGTCCCCGGCGCTCAGCGTCTGGCGCAGGGTCAGGATGTCGCCGGTGATGGAGGTGTCCAGCTTCAGCGCCGCGTCCGGATCCAGATAGGACGTCAGGGCGAACTGCAGCTGCTGCAGCTGCAATTCCAGCGTCTCGATCCGGCTGACGGTCTGCAGCGCGCTGTCGTCGCTGTACACCGTGGCCACCGTCTCGCCGGCGGCCACCCGCTGGCCCTCCTGCACGGCCCGGGACACGGTGCCGGTCTGGCCGGGCAGCGGCTCCTCCGTCCGCACCAGCCAGCCCTCCATGGAGATAACGTCCTCCGCCTGTGCCTCATAGACCAGCGTGATGGTCATCGGGTCGGCAAAGTAGTTGTATACCTGCGCGGCGAAGTACACCAGCACCGCCGCCAGCACCGCGATGGGCAGCACCTTCAGCAGCGGCGACGAGCGCTTGTTGCTCCCCGCCGGGATGTTCGTGTTGTTGTCTGGGGTAGTGTTCATGGGCTTTCCTCTTTGTCTATGTCCTCTTACTCCGCGTCCTCCCACAGCGTGACATTCCGCGCCGGCGCGATGGTGGAGATGGCGTGCTTGTAGATCACCTGCTGCCGCCCCTCGCTGTCCAGCACCACCACGAAGCAGTCGAACCCCGTGATGACGCCCCGCAGCTGAAAGCCGTTCACCAGGAACAGTGTCACCGGCACATTCTCCTTCCGGGCCTTGGTAAGAAAGATATCCTGTAAGTTGTTTGTCTTCTGCATGATCGTCCACTCCTTGTATGTCTGTACGGACGATATGCACAACATCTGCCTCCGCCCGCCGCTATCAGCATACCCCGGCGGACAGGAGGAATTCTGTCGCATTTTGTAACCCCGCCGAAAAATCCGGCGTTTTTTCCCATACTATCCAGTGGATGGCCTCGTTGCGCCGCAGCCAGGTCAGCTGCCGCTTGGCGTACTGCCGTGACCGCAGCTTCACCTCCGCGATGGCCTCGGCCACGGTGGCGCGGCCCTCGGCCACCGCCAGAAACTGCTTGTACCCGATAGCCTGCAGGGCCGTGGCGTCCCGGGGCAGGCCGCTTTGCAGCAGTGTCTCCACCTCCTGCAAAAGCCCCTGTGCCACCATCGCATCCACCCGCCGGTCGATGCGCTCCTTCATATCCTCCCGGTCCCGGAAGGCCAGGCCGATGTACGCCGCGTCGTACCGGGGCGGTATCTCCCGGCTTTTTCTGTCGTGCGCCCCGATAGTCTCCCCCGTCTCGTAATAGACCTCCAACGCCCGGACGATCCGCTTTTCGTCCCGCAGGTGCAGCCGCGCCGCGCTCTCCGGGTCCACAGCCCGCAGCGCCTCCAGCAGCGCCCCCGCGCCATCCTTCGCCAGCCTTTCCTGCAATTCCCGGCGTATCTCCCCGCCCTGGCTGCCGGCGGCAAAGTCCTGCCCCCGCACCAGCGCGTCCAGATACAGCCCCGTGCCCCCCACCAGCACCGGCCGCTTTCCCCGCCGCAGGATGTCCTGCACACACGCGTCCGCCTCCCGGACATACCGGGCCACGGACCAGCTCTCCGCCGGGTCCGCCACGGCCACCATGTGGTGGGGCACGCCCTCCATCTCCTCCGCCGTGGGGGCGGCGGTGCCGATGGTCATCCCCCGGTAGAGCTGCATGGAGTCCACGGACACCACCTCGCCGCCGAAGCGCTTGGCCAGCACCACGCCCATTTTCGTCTTGCCGCAGGCCGTGGGCCCCACCACGCAGACGACCTTGTTGTCCATGTCCTCACCTCGATCCGTTTTGGAAAGCGCCGCAGCGCCGTTATGGCCTGTAAAGTCGTGGATTTTTCGTTCTGCCGATGACGGGACGGTGCCGCTGTACTTTGTGTACAGCAAGCCGACCCGGCGATGGCAGAACGGAAAAGACGCGGCTTTACGCCCGTTTGAACATTTTTTCGATCTCGTATTCTCTCAGCTTCACCGCCACGGGCCGCCCGTGGGGGCAATAGCGCACCGCGCCGGACTGCACCTGCGCCGCCAGCGCCCGCAGCTCCGCCGGATCGCTGGTCATGCCGGCCTTGATGGCGCTCTTGCAGGCCACGGTGTGCAGCACCTCGTCCCGCAGGGCCGCCCGGTCCGCGCTGTGCAGGCGCAGCTTCTGCGCCAGCTCCTCCAGCGTGGCGGCGGCGTCCTCGGCCCGCACATCGTCGCGCACCTCCCGCACCAGCACCGTGCCGTCGCCGAAGTCCTCGCACAGGAATCCGCAGTCCGCCAGCAGCTCCAGATTTTCCAGCACGGCGGTGTATTCCTCCGCCGCCAGCGTCACCGCCGCCGGCGTCAGCAGCAGCTGCCGCATGGGCGGCTCCGTGCGCGCCTTCAGCGCGTCGAACCGCATCCTCTCATGGGCGGCGTGCTTGTCGATGAGCCACACGTTCCGTTCCGCGTCCTCGCAGATGATATACGTCTTCAGCACCTCGCCCGCTACGCGCCAGGGCTGCTCCGCCGCGGCGGGGCCCTCCGGCATGGCGATCTCCTGCTGCTCCGGCTCCGCGGCCGGGGCAGGGGAGGGCGTCGTCTCCGGTCGTTCCGCCGTTTGCTCCGGCGGTGTGATGTGATACACCACGCCCGGCGCGGCCGGCGCCGTGAACGGCTTGTCCGGCTCCGGCGCCACATCCCGAACGGCCATCGCCGGTGCGGCCGGCACAGGGACAGGCGTGGGCCGTACCGGCGCCGCCGTCACCACCGGCCTTGCCGCGGCCGAGCCGATGGCCTTCCCCGCGGGCAGCGTCACCGCCTGCGAAGGCTTTGGCGCGTTCGGCCGTTTCAGGAATTCCTGTGCCGTCATGGTCTGATAGAAGGGCTTTTCCGCCGCTTTTGGCCGCCCCTCGCCGTCCAGCGCGTCTTTCACGGTGTAGTGCACCGCGTCGAACACCGCTTTCTCGGCGGCGAATTTCACCACCGTCTTGGCCGGGTGGACGTTCACGTCCACCTCGTTCACCGGCAGCGTGATGTGCAGCACACAGCCGGGGAACTTCCCCTTCAGCAGCCGGTTGCGATAGGCCTCCTCCACGGCGGCGGTCAGCAGCTGGCTCTTCACCAGCCGCCCGTTGACAAAGAACAGCTGCCGCGCCCGGGTGCCGTGTCCCGCGGCGGGACTGCTCACAAAGCCGCTGGCCCGCACATCGCCGCTGCCGCCGTCCACCTCCAGCAGACTTTTGGCAAAATCCCGGCCCAGGGCAGCGTAGATCGCCGACAGCAGCTGCCCGTCGCCGGGGGTGTGCAGCACCTCCTGCCCATCCCGCAGCAGCTTGAAGGACACCTCCGGGTGGCTGAGCGCCAGCTGTGTCACCACAGCGGCAGCCGCCGCGCCTTCGGCACTGTCCTTTTTCATGAATTTCATTCGCGCCGGGGTGTTGTAGAACAGGTCCCGTACGCACACGGTGGTGCCCTCCGGGCACCCGGCGGCCGTGACCTCACCGGGCACGCCGCCCTCCAGATGCAGGGACGCGCCGCTGTCGGCGCCCCGCGCACGGGAGAAAATATCCAGCCGTGACACGGCGGCGATGGCCGCCAGCGCCTCGCCCCGGAAGCCCAGCGTCCCGATAGCCGCCAGGTCCTCCGCCCGGCGCAGCTTGCTGGTGGCGTGGCGCAGAAACGCGGTAGGCAGCTGCTCCGGCGCGATGCCGCAGCCGTTGTCCGTCACCCGCAGATACGTCATGCCGCCGTGCTCCAGCTCCACGGATACGGCGGACGCCCCGGCGTCCAAAGCGTTCTCCAGCAGCTCCTTGCACACGCTGGCGGGGCGCTCCACCACCTCGCCGGCAGCGATGAGATCGGCGATATGGGCAGGCAGTTGTTGTATCTGCGGCATGGTATTCACTCCTTTTCTATTGCAGCTTGCTCTTCAGTTCATACAGCAGGTTCAGCGCCTCCAGGGGGCTCAGCGCGTCTACCTGCGTCCGGCGGATGATATCCGCCACGGCGCCCTCGGCCATGCCCTCCAGGGATACCTGGTCCTCCCGCGCCGCCGGGGTGTGGGGCTGCCGGGGCTGGCTCTCCAGCTCCCGCAAGATCTCCCGCGCCCGCTTGAGCACCGTGTCCGGCAGGCCCGCCAGCTTGGCCACCTCGATGCCGTAGCTCCGGTCCGCACCGCCGGGGACGATCTTCCGCAGAAAGACGATATCCTCGCCCCGGGCGTGGACGGCCACGTTGTAGTTCCGCACGTTGGGCAGTTCCTGCTCCAGCGTGGTCAGCTCATGATAATGGGTGGCGAACAGCGTCTTGGCCTTCAGCTTCCCGGCGCAGTGCTCCAGCACCGCCCGGGCAATGGACATTCCGTCGAATGTAGACGTACCCCGGCCGATCTCATCCAGAATGAGCAGGCTGTTCTTCGTGGCGCAGCGAAGCAGCTCCGACACCTCGGTCATCTCCACCATGAAGGTGGACTGTCCCGCCGCCAGGTCGTCGCTGGCGCCGATGCGGGTGAAAATGCGGTCCACCACGCCGATGTGCGCCCGCTGGGCGGGGACAAAGCACCCCACCTGGGCCATCAGCACGATCAGCGCCACCTGGCGCATATAGGTGGACTTACCGGCCATGTTGGGACCGGTGATGATGGCCACCCGGTCCTCCTTTGCGCCCATGTGGGTGTCGTTGGGCACAAAGAATGCGTCGCCCCGCACCTTTTCCACCACCGGATGGCGTCCCGCCGTGATCTCGATGACCCCGGACTCGTCCACCTCCGGCCGGCAGTAGTGGTTCTGGGCCGCCACCTCGGCAAAGGCGCACAGCGTGTCCAGCTGTGCGATCAGCGATGCCGCCAGCTGCACCCGTGTCACCTGTCCCGCCGCCTCTGTCCGCAGCGCGGCGAACAGGTCGTATTCCAGCGCCGCGTCCCGGTCATGGGCGGTGAGCACCTCGTGCTCCAGATCCTTCAGCTCCTGGGTGATATAGCGCTCGCCGTTCACCAGCGTCTGCTTGCGTATGTAGTCCGCCGGCACCTGGTCCTTAAAGGAGTTGCTCACCTCGATATAGTATCCGAACACCTTGTTGTACCCCACCTTCAGGGTACGGATGCCGGTCTTCTCCTTCTCCCGGGCCTCCAGCTGCGCGATAAACCCCTTGCCGCCGGAGAGTATCCCCCGCAGCCGGTCCACCTCATCGTCATAGCCCTCGCGGATCATGCCGCCCTCCCGGACGGAGAACGGCGGCTCGTCTACCAGCACGGCGGCAATGCGCCCGCTGATGTCCTCCAGCGTCTCCAGCTGCTCGTCCAGCTTTCCCAGCGCCCCTGTCCGGAACGGCGTCAGGCATCGCTTGATCTCCGGCAGGTGCTCCAGCGCCGCCCGCAGGTTCACCAGGTCCCTGGCTCCGGCGGTGCCGTAGACGATCCGGCTCATCAGCCGTTCCATGTCGCCCATGCCGGTCAGGGCCAGCCGCAGCTCCTGGCGGCCCACGGTGTTGTCCGTCAGCGCCGCCACGGCATTCAGCCGCCGGTCGATGGCCGCCACGTTCACCAGCGGCTGCTGCAGCCACATCCGCAGGTTCCGCGCGCCCATGGGCGTCTTGGTCTTATCCAGCACCCACAGCAGGCTGCCCTTCTTCTCCTTGCCCCGCAGCGTCTCCGTCAGCTCCAGATTGCGCCGGGCCGTCAGGTCCAGCTCCATGAACTGCCCCGTCCGGTACCACTCCAGCTTGTCCAGCTGCTTCACGTCGGTCTTCTGCGTCTCGTAGAGATACGTCAGCAGTCCGCCCAGCGCCAGCAGCGGCGCACTCTCATTCCTGGGCAGGTCCCGCAGCGCCGCCTCGCCGAATTGCAGCCGCACCTTCTTCTCCGCGTCCGACACGTCGAACCGTCCCTCCGCCAGCCTCTCCCGCCGGCAGGAAAAGCGCTCCTCCAGCGCGGCGGTCAGCGCCGGGTCGTCATAGGCCGCGGCGTTCATCACCGCCTCCGCCGGGGCGAAGCGCCCCAGCTCGTTGATCAGCCCCGTCATGCGCTGCACCCCGGTGAACACCGTCACCTGGGCCTGCCCGGTGGAGATGTCCGCCGCGCACAGTCCCGCCGCCGTCTCGCTGAGATACACGCCGCACAGATAGTTGCTGCGTCCCGCGTCCAGGCATGCCTCGTCCAGCACCGTGCCGGGGGTGACGGTACGGATGATCTCCCGCTTCACCAGCCCCTTGGCCAGAGCCGGGTCCTCCATCTGCTCGCAGATGGATACCTTGTACCCCTTGGCGATCAGCCGCGCGATATACCCCTCGGCGGAGTGATACGGCACGCCGCACATGGGGATGCGCTCCTCGTCGGACTTGCTCTTGTCCTTGTCCCTGGTGGTCAGGGCCAGGTCCAGCTCCCTCGACGCCGTCCGGGCGTCCGGCCCGAACATCTCGTAAAAATCACCCAACCGGAAAAACAGCAGGGAGTCGGGGTGCTTCTCCTTCTCCTCCATATACTGCCGCATCATGGGTGTCAGCTCAGCCATAGCTCGGCTCCTTTCTCCCTCCGGGAAGTCTGCGCCTTACGGCGCGGGGCGCTCAGCCCAAAAAGCCCAGCAGGCCCAGAATGCCGAAGGTGGTGTACATCAGGCACATGACCACCAGCAGAATGGTGATGATGCTGTACATGGCGCTGGTTTTCTTCGTGTGCTTGTACTTGCGGATATAGAACAGCGTGCCGCAGGTGATGCCCAGCGTCAGGGAGGACAGGTGGGTCATTACCGCGCTGTCCTTGAAGGCTGTCAGGCGCAGGATCAGGATCACCAGCACCACGGCAAACTCCGCGATCAGCGTCACATTCAGCCAGGTGGGCAGCTTCACCTTCTCCTGCTGGTTCACCTTCTCGGCCACCTTCTGGGCCATGTACGCGCCGGTGGTGTACCCGCCGTAGTTGCTGTTCTTCTTCTTGGAATGGATATTCTTATTGGGGTTGCCCTTGGCCTTGCGGATGGCCTCCTCCTGGTTGGCGTACTGGTTCACGTTGGCCTTGTAGCTGTTCTTTGCCATGGTTTTATTCTCCTTCTGTCGGTAGATTGGTAAGATAACGCCGCAGCATATCAAAAGCGTGGTGGGCGGACAGCGTCCGGATGCGCTCCCGATCGCCGCCCAATGTCAGATGCCGCACGGTCACGCCCTCCGGCGCGGAAAGCCCCACGAACACGGTGCCCACCGGGTTTCCCCGGTCATCCCCGTCGGGACCGGCCAGTCCGGTGACGGACACCGCCAGGTCCGCGCCTGTCAGCACCCGGACGCCCAGGGCCATGGCCCGGGCCACCTCCGCCGACACCGCGCCGTAGCGCGCCAGCAAATTCTCCGGCACGTGCAGCACCTGCTGCTTCACATGGTTCGTATAGCTGACCACGCCGCCCAGAAAGACCTGCGACGCGCCGGGGATATCCGTCAGCCGCTTGGCGATCAGTCCGCCGGTACAGCTCTCCGCCGCCGCCAGCGTCAGTCCCCGTTCCCGGCACAGCGTCAGCACCGTCTCCTCCAGCCCGGACACGTCCGCGCCGTAGAGATACGCGCCCAGCCGGGCCCTTACCTCCGCCAGCACCGGCGCCATCCGCGCCTCACAGGCACACTCGTCCGCCCCGCGGGCGGACAGCTGCAGCATCACCTCGCCCGGCTTGGCATAGGGTGCCAGCGTCATGTCCGCCTCCCGCCGCAGCAGGTCGCCCAGCAGCTCCTGCACCTGCGGCTCCGTCAGGCCGAAGATATGCAGCGTGTGTGACCGCACCGTCTGTCCCCGGGCCTGCTCCAGCCAGGGCAGCAGGCAGTGCTCGGCCATATAGCGGCACTCATGGGGCACGCCGGGCAGCAGCGCTGCCGTGGTCTTCCCGTCGGTGAACACGCACCCCGGGGCGGTGCCCACCGGGTTGCGGAACACGGTGCACCCCTCCGGCAGATAGGCCTGCTGCATATCGCATTCCGGCATCTCCCGGCGGAATACCCGGTCGAAATACCGCCGCATATCCTCCACCACCTCCGGGTGGAACACCAGCGGCGTGTCCAGCGCGGCGCACACCGCCGTTTTCGTCATATCGTCGTAGGTGGGACCCAGCCCGCCGGTGAACACCAGCAGCTCTGCCCGTCCCCTTGCGATGGTCACGGCCTTTTCCAGCCGCGCCGCGTCGTCGTCCACAGCGGTGTGGTACAGCACCTCCACACCGGCGGCAGTCAGCAGCCGGGAGAGGAACGCGGCATTCGTATTGGTCACGCCGCCGGTCAGCAGCTCGCTGCCCACGGCGATGATCTCCGCGGTACGGGGCATAGACGCGCCTCCTTATAGCGTAGGTTTGATCCGGATCATCTCGCGTCCGGCCATGGCCCGCTGGCACAGGCCCTCCACATCCAGCGCACTTTCGTACTCCCGCGTCTCCTCCACGCTGGGCTTCGTCTTGGGGTGCCGGGGCGTGAACACGGTGCAGCAGTCCTCATAGGGCAGGATGGACGTGTCGAAGGTGCCGATATGGCGGGCGATCTTCACGATCTCCTCCTTGTCCATGCCGATCAGGGGCCGCAGCACCGGCATGGTGGTCACGTCCTCGCTGACGGCCAGCGCCTGCATGGTCTGGCTGGCCACCTGACCCAGATTTTCTCCGGTGACCAGGGCGCGGCACCGCAGCTCCAGCGCCAGCATATTGGCCAGGCGCATCATGAACCGCCGCATGATCAGGGTAAAGTGATCCTCCGGGCACTTACGGCGTATCTCCTCCTGAATTTCCGTAAAGGGGATGATGAACACCGCCAGCCGGCCGCACCAGGGCGTCAGCTCCTCCGCCAGCTTCAGCACCTTCTCCCGGGCCAGCTCGCCGGTATAGGGCGGGGAAGCGAAGTGGATCATCTCCAGCTGTACGCCCCGCTTGGCGATCATATAGCTGGCCACCGGGCTGTCGATACCGCCGGACAGCAGGCTCACCGCGTGGCCGCCCATACCCAGGGGCAGGCCGCCCGCGGCGCTCTCGGCGGGGCCGTGGACGTAGGCCGCGTCCTCCCGTACCTCGATGTACACCGTCAGCTCCGGGTGGTGTACGTCCACCGTCAGATGGGGGAAGGCGTCATGGAGCGCGCCGCCCACCCACTGGCTCAGCTGGATGCTGCCCATGGGGAAGGACTTGTCCGCCCGCTTGCTCTCCACCTTGAAGCTCTTAGCCGCGGTCAGCGCACCGCCCAGATAGGTCTTTGCCGTGTCGAAAATAGCCTCCTTGCTCTTCTCGCAGGGCAGCGCCCGGGTGATGGCGATGATGCCGAACACCTGCTTGCAGGCAGCGTAAGCCCCGGCGATGTCGCAGGTCTCCTCCGCCGGCTCCACATAGATAGTGGACTGGCGGGAATATATCTTCCACTTGCCGAACCGCTGGGTGCGGCGGCGGATGTTGCTCATCAGCTTCATCTCAAAGCTGCGGCGGTTCAGTCCCTTCAGGACCACCTCGCCCAGCTTGCACAGAATGATCTCGTGCATATGGTTCTCTCCTTGTTGTTGGTGTACAGATATGGGGACGGCGGGCGGGCAGCTTCGTCCGCCCCTACAACGGGACGGCGTACCCCAAGGGCATTTGTTCCGCTGCGCTCCACTGCGGGACGCCGTCCCCTACGGACGTTTATCGGCGGCGTACCGGGTCTGACGCAGGCAGGGCGGAAATGTATCCCGCCACGGCGGTGAGATTTTTTGTCCCGCCGATGGCAGACCGACGACGGCGTACCGGGTGTACGTCGAGGAGGTCTGACGCAGGCAGGGCGGAAATGTATCCCGCCACGGCGGCGAGATTTTTCGTCCTGCCGATGGCAAGCTGACGACGGCGTATCAGGTATACGTCGAGGAGGCTTGACGATGGCAGGGCGGAAAAGATCCCGCCGTCATTTCAGTGTACTGCTGCTGCGGTACTGTATGGCCTCGGCAAGATGCGCCGCCTCGATGCGCTCGCTGCCCTCCAGGTCGGCGATGGTGCGGGCCATACGCAGTATGCGGTCGTGGCTGCGGGCCGTCAGGCCCAGGCGCTCAAAGGCACCCTGCATCAGCTTTTCGCCGGCGGCGTCCAGCGCACAGTACTGGCCGATCATGGCGGGGGTCATGTAGGCGTTGCAGGACACCTCGGTCCCGGCAAAGCGCTTTTTCTGCACCTCGCGGGCGGCGTTGACCCGTTCCCGGATGGCCGATGACGGCTCCGGCTGCTCCTTGCGGCGCATGGCCTCATACTCCACCGACGGCACATCGATGTGCATATCGATCCGGTCCAGCAGCGGGCCGGAGATGCGCTGCATATACTGCTCCACCTGCTGGGGTGAACAGGTGCAGCGTCCGGAGGGGTGGCCGTACCAGCCGCAGCGGCAGGGGTTCATGGCGCACACCAGCATGAAGCGGCTGGGCAGCGTCAGGGAGCCGGAGGCCCGGGTGATGGTCACAAAGCCGTCCTCCAGCGGCTGGCGCAGCGTCTCCAGCGCCGCCTTGCTGAACTCCGGCAGCTCGTCCAGAAACAGCACGCCGTTGTGGGCCAGGGATATCTCTCCCGGCCGGGGTATCCCCCCGCCGCCGGAGAGCGACACGGTGGACGCCGTGTGGTGGGGGCTGCGGAAGGGCCGCGTATCCACCAGCGGGTGCCGCGGGTCGGTCATGCCCGCCACGGAATAGATCTCCGTGGTCTGCAGGGCCTCCGCCCGGGTCATGTCCGGCAGGATGGACGGCAGCCGCCGGGCCAGCATGGACTTGCCCGCGCCGGGCGAGCCCACCAGCAGCACATTGTGGCCGCCGGCGGCGGCGATCTCCAGCGCCCGCTTCACATTCTCCTGCCCCATCACGTCGGCGAAGTCCGGCAGGGGCCGGTCCTGATGTCCCGGCGTCCACCGGGGCGCCGGCGTCATGACCTGCTCGCCCTTCAGGTGGGCGATGAGCTGTCCCACGTCCGTCACACCGTACACGGTCAGCCCGTCGGCCAGGGTAGCCTCGGCGGCGTTGGCCTCGGGCACATACAGCGTGTCGATGCCCAGCCGCGCCGCCGTCAGCGCCATGGGCAGCACGCCCGTCACCGGCCGCAGCGCGCCGGAAAGACTCAGCTCGCCCAAAAACGCCGCGCCCTGGGGCAGGGGAGATATCTCCTCCGCCGCGGCCAGAATGCCCAGCAGGATGGGCAGGTCGTACACCGTGCCCTCCTTCCGCACCCGCGCCGGAGCCAGATTGACCGTGATGCGGCTGACGGGGAACTTGGCCCCGCAGTTTTTCACCGCCGCCCGGACACGCTCCCGCGACTCCTTCACCGCCGCGTCCGGCAGGCCCACCACGTCGAACCCCGGCAGTCCGCCGGACAGAAAGCACTCCACCGACACCTCATAGCCGGTGATGCCCGTCAGGCCCAGCGACCGTACCGTCACCATCATGGACAGCGCCCCCTTTACACTAATTTTATAGCACCGTACATTTTACCACAAAATTTCCGCCGTGAACAGCCACTTTTTCCAAAAAAGTCCCCTGCCTTTTGCGCGGAGTGCATGAACCTGCATCGCCGCCGTGAGAATTTTTGTGCATGGCGCTAAAAAAGTTTTATCGTGGCACAAATCACGAAAATGTGGGTTTACATCCAGGATTTTTTGTGCTACTATGACGGTGCCTAACATTCCGTACAAAGGGGTCTTTGCGCCCTTCTGGCGGTACGGAAGTATATAATGTAAGGAGGCTCATTATGGTAAGAAAAATGAAGTCCATGGATGGCAATAACGCCGCGGCGCACGTTTCCTACGCGTTCTCCGAGGTCGCAGCCATCTACCCCATCACCCCGTCCAGCCCCATGGCGGACTTCGTGGACCAGTGGAGCGCCAACGGTCTGAAAAACATCTTCGGCACCAAGGTCAAGGTCGTCGAGATGCAGTCCGAGGCCGGTGCCGCCGGTGCTGTCCACGGCTCTCTGGGCGCCGGTGCCCTGACCACCACGTACACCGCGTCCCAGGGCCTGCTGCTGATGATCCCCAATATGTACAAGATCGCGGCTGAGCAGCTGCCCTGCGTGTTCCACGTGTCCGCCCGTACCGTGTCCACTCAGGCGCTAAACATTTTCGGCGACCACTCCGACGTCATGGCCTGCCGCCAGACCGGCTTCGCCATGCTGTGCGAGGGCAACGTCCAGGAGGTCATGGATCTGTCCCCCGTGGCCCATCTGGCCGCGCTGGAGGGCAAGGTCCCCTTCATCAACTTCTTCGACGGCTTCCGCACCTCCCACGAGATCCAGAAGATCGCTGTCTGGGACTACGAGGATCTGAAGGATATGTGCGACATGGACGCCGTGGCCGAGTTCCGCCGCCACGCCCTGAACCCCGAGCATCCCCATATGCGCGGCAGCCACGAGAACGGCGACATCTTCTTCCAGCACCGCGAGGCCTGCAACAGCTACTACACCGCCCTGCCTGCCGTGGTGGAGAAGTACATGGACAAGATCAACGCCAAGCTGGGCACCGACTACAAGCTGTTCAACTACTACGGCGCCGCCGACGCTGACCGCGTCATCGTTGCCATGGGCTCCATCTGCGACGTGGCCGAGGAGGTCATCGACTACCTGAACGCCCACGGCGAGAAGGTCGGCCTCATCAAGGTCCGCCTGTTCCGCCCCTTCGCCGCCGAAAAGCTGGTGGAGGCCATCCCCGCCACCTGCAAGAAGATTGCCGTGCTGGACCGCACCAAGGAGCCCGGCTCCCAGGGCGAGCCTCTGTATCAGGACGTCGTCACCGCCCTGGCCAACGCCGGCCGGAACGACATCACCGTCATCGGCGGCCGTTACGGTCTGGGCAGCAAGGACACGCCTCCCGCCTCTGTCTTCGCCGTCTATACCGAGCTGGCCAAGGCCGAGATGAAGCGTCAGTTCACCATCGGCATCGTGGACGATGTGACCAACCTGTCCCTGCCCGAGGATAAGAACTGTCCCAACACCGCGGCCCCCGGCACCATCGAGTGCAAGTTCTGGGGTCTGGGCGGCGACGGCACCGTCGGCGCCAACAAGAACTCCATCAAGATCATCGGCGACCACACCGACAAGTACGTCCAGGCGTACTTCCAGTATGACTCCAAGAAGACCGGCGGCGTGACCATCAGCCACCTGCGCTTCGGCGACAAGCCCATCCGCAGCCCGTACTACATCAACAAGGCTGACTTTGTGGCCTGCCACAACCCCAGCTACGTGACCAAGGGCTTCAAGATGGTGCAGGATGTCAAGCCCGGCGGTGTCTACATGATCAACTGCCAGTGGGACTTCGACGAGCTGAACCACCACATGGACGCCGCCTCCAAGCGCTATATCGCCCAGAACAACATCCAGCTCTACACCATCGATGCCATTGACCTGGCCATCGAGATCGGCATGGGCAAGCGCAACAACACCATCCTCCAGTCCGCGTTCTTCTCTCTGGCCAAGG
>OGYZ01001706.1_pt1 | contig 16559 bp, 10 predicted proteins | sample 1576681 | NCBI WGS metagenome assembly OGYZ01 (sample SAMEA3541480, study PRJEB24748) | human gut metagenome | biome: human gut; feature: human-associated habitat; material: faeces | place: China | collected 2012 | reverse complement strand
ATTGTTATCAGGAAATTATTTTTACTACTTTTGGACTCATAAAACGAACGTTTAACGAGCCTATGGATGGTCAAATTACATACGAAACAATTAAAAACGGAGACATCAAAGCTTTTGAACTTCTCTTTAGAGAATTCTATCCTTCGATGTGTGTTGTTGCCATGCGTTTCGTTGCAGACCAAGATGCAGCTGAGGATATCGCCCAAGAAGCATTTATAAAATTATGGGAGAAACGTACGGCATATGAAGATATTCCAAGCCTAAAAACCTTTCTTTATGTATCGGTGAAAAATCTATGTTTTAATCATATTAGGAATAAAAAAGATACAATTGACTATACTTCACCGGAAGCACAAAACAAAGAAGCCGTTTTTAAAGATTTCCTCATTGAAGAAGAGGCTTATCGAATCATCGAGGATGCAGTGAATGCACTCCCTCCTAAAAGCCAAAAAATTATAAAAATGCATTTAGACGGAAAACAGAACAAAGAAATTGCCGAAACTTTAAACATTTCAGTAAATTCAGTCAAAACATTAAAATACAATGCATTATCATCCTTAAAACTATCACTAAAAGATTATTTTTACCTTCTTATATTATTTCTTGCAGAAAAATAATTCTAAAAGAAATGTGAAAATAATGTGAAAATTAATACCTTGATTCATCCTTTTCAAATTTTGTCGTGTTCTGCAAGTAGAAAATAAATTCAATAACACTATAAAAATTTATGGAAGAATCAGTAGTAAAAGTCGAACATCTTTCACATCGCTATAACGTACAATGGGCGATAAAAGATATAAACTTCGAAATTAAACGTAAGAGGACTCTTGGCTTGTTAGGTTCTAACGGTGCTGGGAAATCTACCACAATGAACATCATGTGTGGAGTTCTCAATCAAACCGAAGGAGAAGTATATATAAATGGTATCAACTTACGGGAACATCCGGTTGAAGCTAAAAAACATATTGGTTTTCTTCCTCAAAAACCTCCATTATACCCAGATTTGACCGTGGATGAATACCTGACCCACTGTGCTCTCATGAGGCAAATGGACAAATCACAAGTCAAAACTGCAGTAGAAAAAGCTAAATCACGCTGTGGAATTGCCCATTTTAGTAAACGACTAATTCGCAATTTATCTGGTGGCTACCAACAACGAGTGGGCATAGCTCAAGCGATTGTCCATAATCCCAAATTTGTCGTTTTGGACGAACCTACCAATGGACTTGATCCCAACCAAATCATCGAAATTCGGCACCTTATCAAAGAAATTGCAACAGAGCACTCTGTCATGCTCTCCACACATATTCTATCAGAGGTTCAAGCCACGTGTGATGATATTGAAATGATAGAACATGGAAAAGTCGTTTTTTCCGGCACAATGGAAGACTTTAACAATTACATGGAACCGAACACGTTCATTGTTGTAATGGAAAGGCCTCCTTCTCTAGAAGTATTGACTCAAATTCCCGGTATCACACACGTAGAACATATCACAAATACCCGTTACCGAATGCAATTCTCGTCCTCTCAAGATATCACAAAAACAATGATCGAACTCAGCGTTACAAATAATTGGCGTCTCCACGAAATCATATTAGAAAGAGACTCTTTAGATTCTGTATTCGCACAATTATCCGGAAAAAACATTCATAAATAAAGATCATACATGACATGAAGACAATATTTAGATTAGCGAAGACAGAACTTCGCATACTATTCTGTTCGCCTGTATCTTGGCTCATTTTGGTAATTTTTGCATTTCAAGCAGGATTAAGTTTTAGTGACAATTTCGGGGGACAACTTAAACGTCAGGCACTTGAATACGGCTTAGGAGATATCACCCTCGAAACATTTGCCGGATATGTAGGCCTAATGACCTCCATGGTTAGAAACCTTTACTTATATATTCCATTAATCACGATGGGGCTCATGAGCCGAGAACTAAGTAGTGGCTCCATCAAATTTTTATATTCCTCACCTATAACAACAAGGCAAATCATCCTTGGAAAATACCTTTCCATGATGATTTACGGGGCAATGTTAATGGCAATTCTTCTCATTTACATCATTTTCGGAGCATTTACCATCGAAAATATGGATTTACCTCTCGCCCTCACCGGCCTATTAGGACTTTATTTATTGACATGTGCCTATGCAGCTATTGGACTTTTCATGTCCAGCATCACTTCCTATCAGGTTGTTGCCGCTATGGGAACCCTAGCCATTTTAGCTGTTCTAAATTTCATTGGAGATGTCGGACAAGGAATCGCATTTGTTCGTGATATAACATACTGGTTATCCATGTCAGGCCGAGCTTACAAATTTCTTGCTGGAATGATTTGTAGTGAGGATATGTTGTATTTCATCATTGTTATTTCTCTATTCATTCTATTATCTATCATGCGCTTACAATCGGGTAGAAAAAAAAGAAGCCTGCCTGTCACACTTGCTCGTTACTGCATCGTAATCGGAGGAGCACTATTTATTGGTTATCTTTCTTCTCTACCTATTAGCAAAGTATATTATGATGCGACCCAATTAAAAACAAACACCTTGACACCGGGAAGCCAAGAAGTAGTGAAAAAACTAGATGGAGGACTCACGATTACCACGTACATGAATATCCTTGACAAAAATTATGGTAGCGCACTTCCCAGTCAATTAAAAAGCGATTTCGAACGTTTCGAACAATATGTGCGTTTCAAACCAGAAATTAAAATGGAATACGTCTATTATTACGCACCTTCCGTGGAGCCTTCATTCTCCGGATATTTTGAAGAATTACAAGGTAAAAAAAGAGCAGAACATATATCCAAAATCATGAAACTGGATTTCGACATGTTTTTATCCCCGGAAGAAATTGATAAAATCATTGATTTAAAATCGGAAGGGTATCGTTTTGTTCGTGTTTTAGAAAGAGAAAACGGCCAAAAAACAACACTTCGCCTTTTTGACGATATGATGAAACACCCCACGGAAACAGAGATTACCACTGCCTTAAAACGTTTCCTTGTACCAGCTCCTAAGGTAGCATTCCTTACCGGACACGGGGAGAGAAATGTGAATAGTGCCGGAGAACGCTTTTATTACACGTTCGCTCGTAGCATATATTTCCGACAATCCCTAATCAATCAAGGATTTGATGCCACGGAATTAACCATAAAAGATCAGGACATTCCAGAAGACATTAACATTCTCGTCATTGCGGATATGCGAACCCCTCTTTCTCCTGAAGAAATGCAACGTTTGGAACATTATATCGAACGAGGAGGAAACCTGTTTATCCTTGGAGAACCTAACCGCCAAGAAGCGATGAATCCTATTCTTGCTAAATTTGGTGTTAAGCTATTACCGGGAACTCTCGTACAACAAAGTGAAGATTATCTCCCAAGTCTTATCACGGCAAAACTCACGGATCATGCTGCAGCCCAATGTTTCCAATTCAAACAGCTCCAAAATTGGGATGCCTCTATTGTTATGCCCGATGCCGCACCTCTTCAGTACACCCCGAATCAAGGTTATGACGTAAAGCCATTAGCCATGACCTTGAATAAAAATAGTTGGAATGAACTCGAAACAACAGACTTCCTAGATGGAGAACTATCCATTAATGAAAAAATCGGAGAAAAAGAACAATCTTATCCCGTAATCCTTTCGTTAACTCGTATGAAAGGAGAAAAAGAACAACGAATAATCATTACCGGAGATGCAGATTGCATCAGTAATGGAGAGTTAGCTAATAGACGTAACGGCATTTATGCGGCTAATTTCAGCTTCATCACAGAAACATTTAGGTGGTTGTCATACGGGGAATTCCCAATCGACACCTCCCGTCCGAAATCTATTGACAAAACCATTTTCCTCACACGCAAGGCAACTCCATGGATCAAACTTTTTGCATTGGGTGTAATTCCTTTCTTCTTAGCTTTCGCAGGGTTCCTCGTGTGGTATAAACGTAAAGGGAGATAATCAGATTTTAGATTTATGATAAAAAAACAAATAATATGGAAGATTCAATTGTAAAAGTTGAGCACTTGTCTCATCGCTATCACATACAATGGGCCATTCAAGATATTAATTTTGAAATTAAAGAGAAAGGAGTTCTCGGCCTACTCGGTTCCAATGGAGCCGGAAAATCCACCACTATGAACATCATTTGTGGCGTGCTAAACCAAACCGAGGGGGAGGTATATCTTAGTGGTTATAACCTCCGGACAAACCCGGTAGAAGCCAAGCGGCACATCGGATTCCTCCCCCAAAAGCCGCCACTCTATCCTGATATTACTGTGGAAGAATATCTCACGTATTGTGCACATCTACGTCTGATGCCCACACGAGAGATCCCTACCGCAGTTGAACGAGCCATGAAACGTTGTGACATCACACATTTCCGGGAACGAATCATCAATAATCTTTCTGGAGGATACCAACAGCGTGTCGGTATCGCACAAGCCATTGTGCACAACCCAAGTTTCGTGATTTTCGACGAACCGACCAACGGGCTTGACCCGAATCAAATTGTAGAAATCCGCCATCTGATCAAAGAGATTGCCGCAGACCATGCAGTATTACTCTCAACCCACATACTACCCGAAGTGCAAGCAACTTGTAACAACATCAAAATGATCGAACAAGGTAAACTGGTTTTTTCCGGAAGTATTGATGAATTCAACAACTACGTTGCACCCTCAAGTCTCTTAGTCAAACTCGATATCACACCACCCTTAGAAGCTCTCAAGGCTATTGATGGCGTCCTCCAAGTGGAAGAAATAAAACCTCGGAATTATCGACTGCAATTTGATGCATCAAAAGATATTAGCGAACATGTTGTACAACTCAGCGTGGCAAACAACTGGCAACTTGCAGAGATTCAACTTGAGCGTCTTTCTCTTGATGCCATATTCGCACAATTATCAGGAAAAAAAGTACAATAGCAAATATGAATTTGATTTATGAAAACAATATTAAAGATAACAAAAAATGAACTAAGCACGCTATTTTATTCTCCAATAGCTTGGCTTATTCTTATTATCTTCACTTTTCAATCAGGGATGTCCTATGCCCATGCCTGGTCTGAAGCGCTACGATCATTAGCCCTTGGTTATAACCTTTACGGCATGACAGAACGTTTACTGCTTGGGTGGCAAGGAGCAATTTCCGGCATGCAAGGCGACCTCTATTTGTACATTCCGTTACTCACAATGGGATTAATGAGCCAAGAATATAACCGAGGTTCTATTAAATTACTTTACTCCTCTCCCGTTACAAATAAACAAATCATTTTTGGTAAATACCTTTCAATGATTATTTATGCACTTATACTGGTTGCGATTCTAAGTATTTATTATCTATTTACCGCATGTACAATCAAAAACATCGACCACCCTTTTGTCTTAAGTGCTTTATTAGGAGTATTCCTCATGATTTGTGCTTATGCTGCCATCGGGCTATTCATGTCAACACTCACCTCTTATCAAGTTGTTGCCGCAGTAGGAACTCTTGCCGTCCTTGCCGTTCTCAATTATATCGGAAATGTTGGACAAGACATTCCCTTCGTACGTGATATTACTTACTGGTTATCGATATCAGGCCGGGCCGACACCTTTTTCAAGGGAATGATATGTAGCGAAGATCTTCTCTACTTCTTATTAGTTATTGCTCTTTTTATCACATTCTCGATATTAAGATTACAAGCAGAACGAACGAAACGTTCCACTCCCCAAAATATTCTTCTCTATGGAAGTGTCATTATTATAACACTCATGATTGGCTTTCTCAGTGCTCGTCCGGCATTCCGTTGCTATTATGATGCAACAGAAATGAAGGAAAACACCTTAACGAAGAATAGCCTTGAGGTTATGGAAAAGCTGGATGGTCCTTTAACAATCACTACTTATGTAAACATGTTAGATGAAGACTATTTTAGAGCAATGCCTCGCTACTATAATGAAGACTTCGAACGTTTCGAAAAATACATTCGTTTCAAACCAGAAATCAAGTTGAAATATATTTACTACTATGACTCTATCCAGAATCCTGATCTAAAACGTCGCTATCCAGGACTTAGCAACGAACAATGTTTGGAAAAAATATGTGATGCTGAAGATTGGAGTACTAAAAAAATACTAACTCCTACACAAATTCGCAAAATAGAAGATCTTTCTGGAGAATATAACAAATTTGTACGGGTAATCGAAAGAGGAAATGGACAAAAAACCTTTTTACGTCTATATGATGATAATTTCCGATACCCATCCGAAACAGAAATAACGGCAGCTCTGAAACGCATGGTTGTCAAATCTCCCATGGTTGCCTTTTTAACAGGACATGGAGAACGCAGTATCAATGGAGCAGGAGAACGTGATTATTATGCATTTTCTCAATACAAATCATTCAGAAATTCCTTAGTAAACCAGGGATTTGATAACATGCCTCTCGCTCTCGATAGCTTGAATACGATTCCTGAGAATGTCGACATTCTTGTTATCTCTGATATTCGATCCTCCCTATCTCCTAAAGAACAGAAAATTATCGAAGATTATATCAACAAAGGAGGCAACCTTTTAATTATTGGAGAGCCTCGTCGTCAGGACCAAATGAATCCGTTATTACAACCTCTTGGTTTGAAATTCATGCCGGGATTACTTGTACGGGACAATAAAGATTATCCGGCAGATTTAATTCTGTCGAAACCAACTCCAACTGCAATAAAGGCGATACGGGGATTTTATATCATGTCCTATTACGACAAATCAGTTACCATGCCCACTGCAGTTGGAATTGAACAGATTGCAAATAAAGGTTTTAAAGCAACTCCGTTATTAACAACTGATTCTACCGGTTCATGGAATGAATTAGAGACAACAAATTTTGTGGAGGATACCATTCGAATTAATTCTACAATAGGAGAAATTGAACAAGCCAATACTACCATGATGTACCTCACAAGACAAATCAATGGCAAGGAACAAAGAATTGTTGTTTTAGGAGATGCGGATTGTATTGGGAATGGTGAATTAACTCGTACTCGAGATGGTATTGAAGCCTCTAATTTCACACTGGTAACAGAAACGTTCCGTTTACTCGCAAATAACGAGTTCCCGATAACCACAACCAGACAACGCCCATCAGATGACAAAGCTTATCTTGAAGAAGGGGCAGGCATTTGGCTCAAAATACTCTTCATGGGAATTTTCCCCGGTATCTTGACAGTCCTCAGTCTTATGCTTTGGAAAAAACGACGCAAAAAATAATAAATTATTGAGGGTATATTTTTTATATACCCTCAATAACCATCAGACACAAAATTTCTAGATATAAACCAGTTACAAAATAATCCATTACTTTTTGCAAAAAAAAGATTTTTCATTCATCCTTTTGACATGGATATGTGTTCTACAAGTAGATAATGGTACCAAACCTAGAATGTATGTCAGAATTTACAGAAGAATATAGAATCGCACAGCTTCTATCTAAAAAGATGACCGGAGAGCTTACTCCTGAAGAGAAGCAAGAATTACAAAAATGGGAGCAAAACTCCCCATCGGCCAAAGAGATAGCTAGCCAAGTATTAAATCCCATGAACAAACGCCACCGAGATAAATTCGTCAATAGCCTTGATCTTGACAAATCATGGCAAAAACTCGAAAAACATCTTCCTCGAGAAAAGAATAAAACCAGACATTTAATATGGTGGACAAGTACAGCTGCTGCAATTTTAGCAATTGCTTTCTTCTTTGTTTATCCTCAATTACAGCAAGCAAAACATCAGCCATTACCTATAGCTGAAATCCAAACGGGTAGTGCTAAAGCAGTATTAATCACATCAGAAGGAAAAAAATTTAATCTATCTACACAAGATTCTTCCCGTTCTCTGGATCTCGGACAAGGTCTCTTTGCAATCAATAGTGGCAACGCAATTGAATATCAAGAAAATCCCAATACTGAATCCACCTCCAACAAACGCCTCAATACAATCCAAGTACCTAAAGGCGGAGAATATGAATTAATTCTTCCAGATGGTACTCATGTTTGGATAAATTCTGATACAAAGCTTACATTCCCTGTAGCATTTGACTCAAATAAACGGGAAGTCACCCTTGCCGGAGAAGCTTATTTTGATGTTACAAAAGATCCCAAAAGACCTTTTATGGTAAAAACAGCAAACATTGAAATAAAAGTTTTAGGAACCCAATTCAATGTACAAGCATATCCTGATGACAACAAAATAGAAACTACCTTATGTGAAGGATCTGTCAATGTAACAGATGGAGAACTCGGAGTTACTCTAACACCTTCTCAACAGGCAGTCTATTCTAAAGTAACCCAGGCTCTCACAACCCGCAAAGTTGATGTGCGACTATACACAGCATGGAAAGAAGGATTATTTGTCTTCGAAAATAAACCATTAGAAGAAATTATGAATACATTATCCCGCTGGTATAATATTAATGTTTTTTACTCGAACCAAGCAGTAAAATCATATCACTTTACTGGAGATTTAGAACGTTACGGAGACTTTAGAAAAACATTAAACATGATAGAAAAATCAACTGTAATACGATTTGTTATAAATGGAAATAATATTATGGTTGAAGAAATTCCCAATTAAATAAAAAAGGGGATATTGACCCTATCCCCTCCTTTTAGTAACCAATTCATAAACAAGCAATTTAAAAATTGATCATTTAAACCATTAAGTATTCAAAGTTATGGAAAAAAAACGAAAGAACACCTTTGATTTACATCAAAGGTGGGAAAAAATGCTCATGATTCTACGAACAATCTTTTTGATAGTTGTTATTACAACTATTAATTTTGAAACAAACGCCTCTACCCAAACAAATAAAGTAAGCGTAAAAATGGAAAATGCCACGATTGATGAAATAATCAAAAGTGTACGAACGACCACAAACTATCGATTTCTTTATCGGGTTGAAGAAGTTAATAAATACGGGAAACGAGACATTAATCTACAGAATGTATCCATTGACGAATTTCTCCGTATTGCTCTAAAAAACACGAACCTATCCTATGAAATTGAGAATGAAGTTATCATCATTCGTCCAAGCAAAGAGGACAAGAAAAAAGAAACAACACCTCGTAAAATAACAGGTACAGTCATGGATATGCAAGGCAACACTTTACCCGGTGCCACCATTTTGATAAAAGAAACCAGTTTGGGTGTCGTAACTGATATTAATGGAAAATTCTCGCTAGAGATTCCCCAACAGGATAGTATCATTCTAGTCGTTTCCTTTGTAGGATATGAGACAAAATACATCACGTTAGATAAAGACCAAAAGGAACTTTCAATCAAGTTAAAAGAAGATGTGACTGAAATGGAAGAAGTGGTTGTCACTGGATACGGGAAAGTACGTAAAGAAAGCTTCACTGGAAGTAGTGTTAGTATCTCCAAAGAACAGTTGATGAAAGTATCTAAAACAAATGTTCTAAAAGCCCTGCAAGCATTTGACCCCTCTTTCAGAATTCAAACCAACAATAAGTGGGGATCTGATCCCAATGCATTACCGGAAATGTATATTCGAGGACGTTCCGGTGTTGGTGTTAAACAATTAGATCCCAATTACACGAGTAAAGGGAACCTAGAAAACAACCCAAATCTACCAACCTTCATCATGGATGGATTCGAGATTAGTGCCCAAAAACTTTACGACATGGACCCCGCCCGAATTGCGAATATAACAATTCTTAAGGATGCAGCCGCCACGGCATTATATGGTTCGCGTGCAGCTAATGGTGTAGTCATCATTACAACAGTAGCCCCAAAACCAGGGAAATTGAATGTATCTTATGGATTAATAGGTGAGATCACCATGCCAGACCTTTCATCATATAATTTAATGGATGCAAAAGAAAAACTAGAAGCAGAATGTTTAGCTGGAGTATATGATGTCCAAGATGCTAACGATCCCGGTTACAATCTGCAATGGCAAGAAATCTATTATCGTAAACTAAATAATATCAACAAAGGAGTAGATACTTATTGGTTATCATTTCCTTTACAAACAGCTTTCAACCATAAACATAGCATGTTTGTGGAGGGAGGTTCTGAAAATCTTCGCTTTGGAGTCGATCTTTCTTACTATAATGAAGACGGTATCATGAAAGAATCTTTCCGAGACCGTTTAGGAGTAGGTGTTACGTTGGATTATCACATCAAACAATTACAAGTAAAAAATCAAACAACCTATAATATCACTAAATCCAAAGAAACACCTTATGGTTCTTTCACAAGTTATACTCAAGCACTCCCATATAATATATACAAAGATGAACAAGGAAAGTATTTGGAAAAATTAGAAAGTTGGGGAGAATCCAGTGCTATGCCTAATCCTCTATACGAAGCATCATTAAAGAGTTTCGATAAATCACAAACAGAAGAATTTATTAATAATCTATCAGTCAATTGGAATATTACTCCTTACCTATTACTAAAAGGGCAATTTAGCCTCACCAAACGCATAAACGAAAGTCGCCGTTTTTTAGATCCTTTATCTCAAACGCAATCAGATGGAACGTCTCGCCACCCTTGATACAAATCCGATTTCGGGTCATAACTCAACTTCAGGAGAACTCCATACAACGGATGGAAATAGTTTCGGATGGGATATGCAAGCCACACTTTCATACAACCGAACCATAAACAAACACAACATTAACTTTTTAGCCGGCATAAACCAACGAGCAACAAAGAGTGAAAGCATTCGCGCCGAGTATCGAGGATTTCCTTCAGGCGCTTTAAGCTCACCGAACTACGCTGAAGATATTTACGAAAAACCAACCTCTTCCGAAAATAGTACACGATTAGTCGGTTTTTTAGCTTCATTGAACTATAGTTTCGACAATATTTATCTACTAGACGCTTCTGTACGTTGGGATGGTTCCTCAGAATTCGGATCAGATAAACGTTTTGCACCCTTTGGTTCATTCGGTGTCGGAATCAACATTCACAACTATGAATTCATGAAAAATTGGGGTAAACTCAATCTTTTAAAAATCAGAGGGACTTATGGTGAAACGGGTAAAGTAAATTTCCCTGCCTATGTCGCACGTACCTCGTTTAAAATCCTTTCAGATGAATGGTACAAAACCGGGTACGGAGCAACGTTAATGGCTCTAGGTAATAAAAACTTGACTTGGGAAACAACAAAAGAATACAATATCGGTGTTGAAATAGGTTTACTACAAGATCTTATTTACCTTGATGCCACGTATTACCGGAAAAAAACCGTTGACTTGATTAACGATGTAACTATCCCAAGTTCAACCGGATTCACAACCTACTCGGACAACATCGGAGAAGTTGAGAATAAAGGATTCGAATTAAATTTCAGGAGTAATATCATTCGAAAAGAAAATCTATTCGTTGCTCTATTCGCCAATCTTGCACATAACGAAAACAAAATATTAAAAATATCCGAAAGTCTAAAAGCCTACAATAATTCTGTTGATCAGCATTTTAAAGACAACAAAGAGTCGGAACCTTTTCTAACATATGTTGAAGGAGGATCTTTAACTTCCATATTCGGTATGCGCTCTTTAGGAATAGACCCCGCAACGGGAGAAGAAATTTTCCTGAAACGCAATGGTAGTCAAACGAAAACATGGAATTCCAGCGAACAAGTAGTATTAGGTAATACAGAACCGGACGCACAAGGAACTTTCGGAATAAATGTCACATGGAAACAATGGAGTCTCTATGCAACTTTCATGTATGAATTTGGTGGTGAAGCCTATAATCAGACATTAGTCGATAAAGTGGAAGACGCTAATATTTACCTTCACAACGTAGATAAACGCGTGTTAACCGACCGTTGGCAAAAACCAGGTGACGTGAAAAAGAATCGTAAAATAACAATTCGTGACAAGAAAGGGGCACTTAGTATTCCTGTCACTCAACCAACAGAACGTTTTGTTCAAAAAAACAATAATCTATCTCTCAATTCTGTAACATTAGGATACAGCCTACAAGCTAGTGACAACCGTTGGTTACAAACTGCCGGTATAAGTATGTTGCGTTTCGAAATCGGAGCAAATGAACTATTCTACTGGTCAACGATGAAGGCGGAAAGAGGACTAGATTATCCTTTTGCTAGAACAATGAATTTCTCTTTAAATCTAACTTTCTAAATTAATCTATTATGAAAGTCTCAATTATTATATCAACAATATTTATTCTAGCCCTTACTTCTTGTAATTCATGGCTAGATGTTACCCCGCAAGACACGGTGGATTAAGATGTATTATTTTCCACCGGAGATGGATATCGTAATGTTTTAAACGGTGTGTATAAACAAATGGCCACTCCCTCCATGTATGGAAAAGAGTTAAGCTGGGGAATGCTGGATGTCATGGGACAACTCTATCACCAAAGAGCTTTCAGTAGCGGTGTCGAGTATCGGGCAGTAGCCTCCTACAAATATACGGACAAAAGCGTAAAACCTCTTATACAAGACATTTGGTCTTTAGCATATAATTCCATAGCGAACTGTAATAGTATTTTGGCCAAAATCGACGGAACAGATTCTACACTATTCAGAAGTGGAAATAATGAAAAAATGTTAATTAAGGGAGAGGCATTAGCGCTAAGAGCCTTCCTGCATTTTGACATGCTACGTCTCTTTGCCCCAGCTCCAGACTTACAAGATCAAAAAACTTACATACCTTATTTCAAAACTTACCCGTCAACCTTCGAGCCCGATCGTTCGATCAAAGAAGTTCTTGAATTCGTTGTAAATGACCTAGAAGCTGCCCGGAGTCTGGTTGCCCCCCACGATACAACCGCTTGGCGCATCATGCTACGTAATGACTATAGAATAAACTATGAAGAAACAAACCCGAGCTTAAACCAAGATTTGTTTTTCAAGAGTCGAGGTTATCGGATGAATTATTTAGCTGTTTGTGCCCTACTAGCCAGAGTCTATAATTACATGGGAGATTTTAATGATAATTATTACCAAAAAGCGTATGATATGTGTGATCATCTCATAAACTTTGTCATTGATCCAAAGGGCTATTCAGATCTTAAAAAATTAGCTTTCACTCCTTATTATAATGCCGAAGAAAATCGAAAATTATATGATGGGGTTATCTTCTGTCTTTCCAACCAAAAATTAATAGAAGACTATGCAACAATCACATCTGATGGCAATTACTACTTTTATCTACAACCGGCAAACACAATGTTTGATGACAACGCAGACATTCGCCAAACGGAATTAACCCGCGCTAAAGGTAGCTATCAAGTTTGTACAAAAAACATTCCTCCTGATGGACAATCCACATTATATTCTAGCTGCAAAGATATGCTTCCCATGATTCGGTTAAGTGAACTCTATTATATTCAAGCAGAACATCTTTGCCGCAAAGGTGATATTTCCGGAGCTATTAATAAAATAGATATTGTAAGAGATGCCCGAAACTGTCAAACCGGAAGTTCCGGACAAATGTACCAAAAAATCAAAGATCTAGTTTCCTTTAAAACAGAAATGGTAAAAGAAGCTGCAAGAGATTTCATGCAAGAAGGACAAGTATTCTTCTACTACAAACATTTAAAATTATTTCCAAAGAGTGACATGACAGCGTCCGACATGGTATTGCCCAAACCAGACAACGAACTGATCCATTAATTAAAAAACAAATAACATGAAAAAACATATTATATATATTTTCCTGATCTTGATGGGAATATTTGCCTGTAACACGGAAGAAATTGAAGTTTATTCTTCATCAAGGTATCTATTTTTCCCAGACTCTGCAAAAGGATTAGACTCTGTCGCATTTTCCTTTTCCCATTATCCCGGAGAAACAACCCATGATGCATCATTTCATGTCGCATTAACCGGACTCCCTGCAACGGAAAACCTAGAATACAAATTAGAAGTTGTTGATTCTCTAACGACAGCTCTCCCTGAAGATTATGATCTTCCCGAAAAACTTACATTCACAGCAGGAGCAACGATGGACAAATTAACCATCCAATGTAATAATGTTCGGGAGGCTTTAAAAACTCAAAAGGTACATGTAACATTCAAGATTGTGGAAAACGAAAACTTTGCACCAGGTTTATCCGGGAAACAAATGATTCGTATTATCTTCGATAATATCCAGAGTCCACCGCTTTGGTGGAGTGGAGACGTTGAAAAATTGTTACTTGGAAAATATTCTCCTAAAAAATTTGAACATTTTGTCTTTGCAACAAAAGTAAATGATCTCACGGACATGAGCCTTTCTGAAGTTAGAGAATTAGTAATGATATTCAAAGTATACCTGATTGAAAATAATATCACAGAAGAGGATGGAGTTACTCCAATGATTGACGGAATCCCAGCTTATTAATTAAAATTTTACTGATTATGAAAATAATATATATAACTTTCCTATTCCTTGTAACATTCAATTTTATTTGTTGTTATGACGACAAAGGGAATTACGAGTACAAGCAAATCAATGACATTGAAATATCATTTCCGGACTATAACTTTGAACAAGTCATCGGAGAAACATTCAAATTGTATCCGAAATTCACTTACAAATACAAGGATACTGCAAATCTAAACTTATCCTACAAATGGGCTATCGGTGAACGGGTCATAGGGGAAAACAGACAATTAGTTTGGCAAGTGGACACGAATGAACAAGTTGAAATCGCCTTATATGTAACTAATATTGATGACAACATGGTATATATGGGTTCAACAATAGTACGTCCCACAAGTATATATACTTGGTACAATAGCTATCTTGTACTATCCGAAAAAAACGGGAAATCAATACTTTCATTTGTAAGATATGACGAAAAAGAAAACGCAAGTGGCGAAACCATCTATGATGAATTTGACCGTCCGGTTCTTGTTAACCAAGTCTATGAAGACATTTATTATAATGAAAACAAAGACGAACTCGGTTCAAAACCTCTCTTCATCCAAGAGCATATAGCTAAAATATTTCCATCTGAGGGGCATGTCATTGTATTCCAAGAAGGAGGTCAGGGATCTGTTGATTTAGATGGAACTTCCATGAAAAAAGACATCCTACTTGTCGAATCTTTCTCGAAAGGAAGTTATCCCGCAGATTTTCATCCGACAAATGCCGAAATGATGACCTACACACACTTAATCGAGAATCATGACGGTAAAATTTATTCCAAAATAAAAGAGAGTTATAAACTATTCCAAAGCGGATACTATATACATACACCATTAATGTTTGAGAATAAAGAAATTCGAGCTCATATTATTAATTCAGTACTAGCCAATGATAAACCATACACCTTACTTCATTCAATCGGTACAACGGAAAATCCTGAAAACCGATTATTACTAGTACACGATCTTCAATATTCGTTTACAGACGTCAATGTATCTGGCAAAGTAGTCGCCTTACCTGAACCGACCAAAGGTTGGCCGGAAAACTTCAGACCCTTAACAGATCTAGGAAATTGTCAAGTTATTAATATAAGCCAGTATAATACAGGAAATACTAAAAAACCAGGTTATACCATGTTCCTCAAAAATTCAGATGGAAGTTATCAATACCAAGCATTTGAATTAGAACGTGAATATAGTGGAGAAAAACTCTCCTATCCGAAAAAAACAATTGCTGGTAAAGAACAGGAAATGCTAATTTCTTTTCCGATAACTTCTCCTATTCCATTAGAAGAATGTGTATTTTGTAATATTGCATCTCGCCAAAACGAATACATTTTCATCGCTTATGGAAAAGATATCTATTTTCTAGATCGAACTTCTCCAGAAAACGGAATCAGACATTACTACACCTGTAAAGCCAATGTAGTTGATATGGATGGACGAGAATATTACGGAGAGCAACTATTTGTCGGATTAGACAATGGCGGAGTATTACTATTAAATTCCAACAATGCCAAAAACATAACAACAAATGCTGAAAAGTTCCGCTGGGAATCCGGCCCTGAAGTCGATCTTGGAAAAATTGTTGATGTTACACTAAAAGTAGGAGGTAACGTACCTTAAAAAAGAAATCATATTCCCCGTAAAATATCTCGTTTTACGGGGAATATTCTATAATTATTTCACCAAATCATACTTCTGATCCATCCCTCGCTCATTAATATTAATCCCTTCTTTCATCCAGCGAGGCATCGGGATATCTTTCAAATAATGATCAAAGAACTGCTGCAAACGAATTGTCCAATCCACTTCAGCTGGACGTGAAGTCAGGAAATGTCCTTGCCCCATATAATTCAACATCCAAACCGGACACTGCAAGCGCCTCAAAGCTAAAAAAAGATTACGTCCATCATAAAATGAAACAGCTTCATCTTGATCACAATGGAAAATCAAAGTTGGAGTATGTATTTTATCAGCAAAAAGTAAAGGGGAATTCGTAATATAACCATCCAAATCATCCCACAAGGTTGCACCCATACGACACTGCCAATCCTCAAACATAAACATATTCGGTTGTCCGCTTCCCTCCCGAATTGCCGTGTAAACAGAAGTCAAATTTACAGTTGCCGCCCCGATATTCACACATTTAAATATATCTGTTCG
>OGYZ01001702.1_pt1 | contig 16583 bp, 12 predicted proteins | sample 1576681 | NCBI WGS metagenome assembly OGYZ01 (sample SAMEA3541480, study PRJEB24748) | human gut metagenome | biome: human gut; feature: human-associated habitat; material: faeces | place: China | collected 2012 | reverse complement strand
GACCAACTTACTGGGATGGGCTTCCACATCTGCCAACGCCGGCATCGAAATCGGCACGGGCAAGAAAACAACCTTCCAACTCTTCGGCACCCTGAACCCCTGGAAGTTCTCGGGCGACAAGAAGATGAGATTCTGGAATGTTATGCCAGAATACAGATGGTACACCTGCCAGAAGTTTGGAGGCCATTTCTTCGGAATCCATGCCCTAGGCGGTGAATACAACATCAAAAACATTGACATGCCCTTCGGCATCCTGCCGAAAACTCTGGAGGGCAGGCACTATGAAGGCTGGTATGTCGGCGGTGGCCTCACCTACGGCTATCAGTGGTTACTCAATAAGCACCTCAATTTCGAAGGCTCTATCGGTTTGGGATATGCCTACAGTCCTTACAAGCTTTACGGACGATGCGAAAAATGTCTCGACAAAGACCACCGCAACTATGTGGGCCCTACAAAAGCCGCACTATCTCTCATATACGTGTTCTAAGAATATAACTTAACTGTAGTTTTAAACAGACAATATAAACACGTAATAACTAGACAGAATACAAAAAATTTAGGGAAATCATAATATGGATAAAATGAAGCTTTATGCGGTCATTTCGCCCCTCTGCATACTCTTTTCTCAGGGCATCATGCCTGCTCAGGCTCAACAGCTGGCAGGGGGTAAGATTCAGGTAGACAGCGTCTTGGCACGCAAGAACGGCAACCGGATGGACGTTGCCTTCCGTATGAACCTGAACGATTTGAAGATGAAATCAGAGCAGCAGATTGTTTTCACACCGGTAATGGTAGGAACTGATTCTATCGCTCTCAACCCTATCATCATCCAGGGTAGAAACCAGGCTGTAAGATACCGCCGACTTGCCGAAAGCAAGAAGAATCCGCAGGCACAGGTTCTTACCCGCAAGAACAAGACCAGTCAGCAGGTTTACTTCGCCCAGTCTGTTCCTTATCAGAAATGGATGAAGAAGTTCAAACTCTCGGTAAAGGAAGATCTCTGCGGATGCGGCAACCTGATAGAACAGGACAATACGCCGATTGCGGATATCGACCGTACACCGAAGATTACGAAGGATTTCTTCGTGCAGCCGAAGGCGGAAGCCAAGAAGGTGAGAGCCGAAAAGGGTGAAGCTTATCTCAGCTTCAAGCTCAACAAGAGTAATATTCTTGCCAACTTCCGTGAGAATGCTACTGAGCTGAAGAAGATTACTTCCACCATCGACCTGGTGAAGAACGATAAGAATGTTGAAATCACAGATATTGATATCCACGGTTTTGCTTCGCCTGATGGTTCGTATGCCAACAACAAGCGCCTTGCCAACGAGCGTGCAGCTGCCCTCCGCAACTATGTGAGCAGCCTCTACACCTTAAACAGCAAGCTCTTTACCTATCAGGCTACACCGGAAGACTGGGAAGGATTCAAGAAGAAGATTCAGGCTAGTCATCTGGCTGATAAGGAAGCGATACTCGAGATAGCTAACTCCTCGCTGGCTCCCGACGATAAGGACCTGAAGATCAGAAAGCTCCATCCGGCAAGTTACCGCTACATCCTGGATCATATCTATCCTCGTCTCCGTCATAGCGACTATACGGTAACCTACACGGTTCGTCCGTTCAGCATCGAAGAGGCAAAGGAGATATTGAAGACCAAGCCTCAGCAGCTTTCTCTGCAGGAGATGTTCCTGGTGGCACAGACTTACGAGCCGGGTTCGCCAGAGTTTAACGAGGTATTCGACATTGCTGTCCGTCTCTTCCCAGATGATGAGGCTGCGAATCTCAATGCCGCCTGCACCGATTTGCAGAAAGGCGATCTTACTTCTGCCGAAAAGCATCTTGCCAAGGCAGGCAACTCGAAAGAGGCAGAGCGTGTAAGAGATGTCTTCAAGCAGATAAAGGAATTGGAATAACAGAAAATTAGAGAATAACGATTATAAACAAGCTTAACTTTCAAAAATTATGAAGATTAAACATTATTTTGGCTTGGCTGTCATCGCAGCTATGACAGCAAGCTGTTCAAGCAATGAGGATCTGGGAACCGCAGGTTCAGGTACTGGTACTAATGAAGCTGGTGTTGGTTATGCTACTTTCACCATTAACTTGCCAACAACAAGCGGTACTCGTGCTGCAGGTGATCCTACAATGGAAGAAGGAGATGCAAAAGAGTATGCTGTAAATAGCGCAACTGCCCTTATCTTCCAGAAGTATGGTGCAGATGAAGGCTCTTACAAGTTTGTTGAGAGCGTAGATTTACCTACAGCTGCTGCAGATTGGACAGACGATGAAACAGATGGTATCACAACAACTTCTAAAAAGCTGGTAGCAAAGCTTACCAATGTGGATACCAAGAATCAATATTGTGTTTTGGTTTTGCTTAATAACAATAAAACTGATGGAGTAAAGGTACCATTGCCTACTGCTGGTCAAAGTTATAATGAGTGGAACAGCAAAATTTTGACTCCTTCAGTAGACGATTTGGCGGCTGATAATGACTTCTATATGGCTAATGCTCCGTTGAAAGGAACTGCCTCACCAACAACTTTGGTAAATATTGATAAAGAAAATATTTATCCTACCAAGGAAAAAGCAGAGGCAGGAACTAGTGCCGCAACAGTTTTTGTAGAGCGTGGTGTAGCAAAGATATCTGTTGCTGATCCTACTCCTACTGATCCAAAAACAGTAAAAGATAAGGCAACAAAAGCTGATACAAAGAGTTCTGTAAAATTCAACAACTGGGCTTTAGATATCACAAACAAGAAGACATACGCTGTTCATAATATTGATGGTTTGAGCACAGATTTCTCTGCCATTTGGACTACTCCTCGTTTCTTGGGAACTAATGGTCGAGTTTATTGGGGTAAGGATCCTAACTACGATAATGAGGTTCTCAAGAAAAATGATGCTACTGGTGATGACTTAAGAGACGAAGAATTCAAAAAAATCAAAGCTACAAGCGAAATCGTTAAAGCCTTTACCGAGTCAGCATATTGCTTAGAGAACACCTTCAACTTGGCAAACATGTATCAGGGTCAGACAACCCGTGTTATCTTCAAGGCAACATATACTCCTAAGGATGATGGAGGCAATTCCCTTGCAGATGATGATAAAACATTCTACACCATCGGCAATATGACAACTATCCTGAATACGGATAAGTTGAAGACTGCTGTAAATGCTGTTGCAAATCCAGTTCTCCCAACAGGTTATACTATTGACTATACAAATTTCATGACGAAAGAAGGTTCACATGTGATTACTTTGGAAGATATCAAGGATTCTTCTGATAAACCTCTTGTTGCCGATAAAGATTATAGTGGTAAGACTGGTGACCAAATCGTTGCCGATATCAATACTAAACTCGGCTTGACTGATGGAGGAGGACGTGACGAAGCAAAGGTTGGTATCAATACCTATCTTCAGGGTGTTACATACTATATCGCTCGTGTTAAGCACTTCGGTGATGACAAGACTTCTTGGTCTTCTGGTTCTGCCTATGACGGACATAACGATTTGTATCTTGGCCGTTATGGTATGCTCCGTAACAACTGGTATGAATTGAAAGTTGGCAACGTCTATGGCCCTGGCTACCCTGGTGTACCTCCAGTAGACCCAACTCTGCCAGATGATGAGAATGAGAAGTATCTTAGTGTCAGCGTGAAGATCCTTTCTTGGGCTAAGTGGTCACATTCATACGATTTGTAATCGAGTACACATTATTATATATAGCTCAGCCGCTCTAGCGCTAAGGAGCGGCTGGCTATATCGGAAGAATAAGAATCAATTTATACACTTTACTTTTTCATAAAACAGATAAGCATCATGGCAAACAAGAAGTTTAACAGTTGGATCAAGAATATATGCATGGGATGGGGATTCATCATGGCGGGCAGTTTGCTCAGCAGCTGCAACGACTTGATGCACGACGACCTGCCTCCTTGTGAAATGGGTGTTGACTTGCAGTTCAAGTACGACTACAACGTGCAGCGTGCCGACATGTTCAATGATCATGTGGGCGGACTCAGCGTATTCGTATACGACGAGCAGGGCAACTTCATTGCTCGCCATGATGCCTATAACGATGCGACATCACAGCCGCTCAAGGACCCTAACTATGCCATGCGAATCAATCTGGAACCGGGCAAATACCGATTCGCAACCTTCGCCTTCCAAAAGAAATACGAAGATGCACTCGCGCAGCCAGGTGCCAAATTCCAGATAGCTCTGCCACAGCAGGGTGACAACATCACCGCCCTCCATGCACGACTCGACCGCGAACAGGGCAAGGTGAACAACCAGAGCCAACCGCTCGATACACTCTGGCAAGGACTCAGCAACGAACTGGTTGAAGTAAAAGACCTGCAGGTTACACGCCATACCATCGGTCTGGTTCGTGATACCAAGCAGCTCACCATCAGCCTGCATCAGACCGACGAGCCTGCCAACATCAATGCCGATGACTTCAGTTATCAGATAACCAATGCCAACGGCGATATCAGTTACGACAACTCTCTCCTCCCCGACGAGGAGTTGACATATACCCCATACTACACCTGGACCACTGAGTTTAAGGATACCGAGGGCAATGTAAAGGAGCGCACCGCTCATGCCGCCCTCATGTTCTCCCGACTCATCTGGCATCCGGTAGAAGAAAACGACAAGAACGCCATCCTCACCATCACGAACAAGACTACAGGCGAAGAGGTGGCACGCATCAATCTTGCTGACTGTCTGGCTCAAGGCCGTGGCGCCTTCGAACGCCATTATTCAGCACAGGAATTCCTGGACCGAGAGTACGACTACAAGCTCGACTTCTTCCTCCAGGGCAACAAGTGGAAGTATGCGATGCTCAGCATTTCCATCCTGGATTGGGTCAAGCGCATCCAGCGTGTCGATTTCTAACCGTTTCAGGTGTCAGAGCCCCTTCCGGGCATTTAGCTCATAAGAGTATTTGACTTTAAAAATTGGAAACAATGAAAATACGAGATTTCATTTTAAGTTTAGTTAGTTGGTTTATATTGTTGGTTACAGTAAGTTGCTCTGACGAACTTGGAGGCGAGCGCGCTCCCATTTCGTCAGAAAGCAACTTGCATGTACTCGTGCCAACCGTGCTCAGCAGCCGCGGCACCCGTGCCGACGATGCTTCCGGCCTTCCTACCTATAATGCTACGGTAGATGAATGCCAGATCAACGACCTGACCCTCTATGCTTTCCCTGTCTCTACAGGAAATGGAAATGATGGCAAGCTCCTGGTAGAGACGCTCCCTGCCCCACTGGCTACAATGATGCTGAAAGAAAATGTAGCTAGCTATCAGCTGAATATTCAGCCAGGAACTTACCATATCTATGTGGTTGCCAACATGAGTGATGTGTTGAAAGACCAGAATAAGAATATTGATTCGGAAGAAATGCTCAAAAATATCGTGCTGCATTATGGTGGTGGAACAAAGCCAGGTATGCCTGTTTGCACGAATATCCCGATGATTTATGAGCCTGAGAAGGAAACCAAGATTACTCCAGCAGGCAATAAATATACAGAGGTTATTGCCAATATGAAGTTTACCTGTGTCAAGGTAAAGTTGAATCTGATTTTCGACCCAACCCAGGAAGAAGTAAAAGCCAATTTCGGAGGCAAGCCGATTATAATCGATAACATCGTAGCCAATAAACTCTCTCCATTTACCAAACTCTATTGGGGCGGTAAATTCGTAAAAGAATCTTTGGCTGATGGCGAATATAAGTTAGGAATTCCAAGTAATCTATATGATTCTCAGGCTTCTGGTGCTCCAGCTGTATATTATACAGACTGGGAAGACCATACTTTAGAAGCAGAAACAAACAATAAGAATGATATTGTAGGTAAAGGAGACGCAACTAGTAATCTTGTAGATGCTTCTGGCAAGTGGCTCTTCCAGAGTACGTATTATCTCCCAGAGCGTTACATTTCGTCTGCAGCCGACCGCAGCTACCTAACCATCAAAGGCAAGGTGGCTAATTCTATCGACAACGATTATCGCATCGATTTGGGGCATAAGAAGGATGAAACCAGTAATTCAGAAGTTCCAACATTCCCTCGTGGTACCTACTATGAGATTACCGGCAAGATCAAGAGTCTGGGAAACATGACTCTCGACTGTAATGTAAGCATCAAGCCATGGGAGTCCGTAAAAATAGATGCTGACTTCAACCATACTACTTTGTGGGTAAGCAAGACGGAGGCTCATGTAACTTCAATGAAAAATGATTATATCACATATAATTCGAATGCAGGCACAGTAGGGTTTGGATGCGATACTAAAATAAACTCAAAAGACATCATCATTGGCACCAAACGTGGTAAAGACGCTAATGGCAATGACAGTATCGAGTTTCGCGTGAATCCAAATATCCCAATCAGAGATTATGCAGAAGAACAGCGAAAAGGCACTGCAAAGTTTTGGATCAAGGCAAATAATCTCAAGAAATATATAGATGTAAATTATGATGTTACACCTTATCTGGATGTTACAAAAGAAATGGTCATCTATTATAATAAAGATGATGAATCTCAGAATATCAGAACGGTGAAATGGGATACTAATCTCGGGGGAATTGTGCTGCATAGAACTACAAATACAAAAGGTAACTCTACCATCAATATGAGTTTAGATTCATCGAATGCCGCTACAGGAACATTCATGGTTACAGCTACGACAGATCCTGTAACAACCACCATTCATGAATTCACGGTAATGTCAAAAGACCGCTCTAAGTCTCAGGCTGTTCGTGTAACAGTTAGTCCTCCTATCGGTGACTATCGTATCTGTTTCAGAGCGATTAATGACCGCAGTAAATATACTGGAGGTAAAAATACTGATCGTTTTACGGCTATAATGCCAGAAGGTGGCGACAACAACTGGTACGACGGTTGGGATAATGATGGAGGTAAGAATACTGCAAAAGAAGACAACCATCACATCTATATGTATACCCAGATTGGTGAAACATCAGAAGGAACCAGTACTTTGACACAAAAAAGATGGATATATACTAAGGGTGATGCTAGCAAAGATGAATGGCCTGGTGAAGCTATGAAAGCCGACAATACCAACAAGGGCTGGTATTATAAAGACTTTAAGGTAAATATGGAACCAGTAGTGAAAAAAGGAACTACTGAAAATAGATTCATAAAGCCAGGTGAGACGTTGATTATGTTCAACAACAATCAAGATCTTGATTTGGGTTATACTTTACATCGTTGTCCTCACCATCGAGCACCAGGTATTCCTCTTTTCGATTATGAAGATCGCGAAGGCTGGATAGTCTATGATCCAACTTCAGATCCTGAATACCATATATTTGATGACATGCCTGAAATTGAGGACTTGAATATAACCATATACACGGAAAAGAAAACAATGGGCTGGTATAGAGAATATGGTATTGCTGGAGATAGTAAAACTGATCAATTCAAGATTCATGATGAAAATTCAAATGAAAATGTAGACTACGGCAACTCCTGGAAACGCGAACAGAAGGGTAATTGGTGGAAAACAGTCATCACGCTGAAAGCCATCAAAGGTGAGCATAACAAAGATATCAAAATCATACAAAAAGATGGTGATGTGCTTACGCTCTTCAATGGCAATAGTTTCGAGAACGATACCGGCTATTACCAAAATGGGAAATGGTATCAAGGTAAGCCTGATGACGTAACAGAATAAATAATATAGAAAAAATGAAGAAGATAAAGCATTTAATGATATGGATTGGATTGCTCCTAAGCCTTGTTTCCTGCAAGGATGCAATGGAGACTATCGGACTCGGTGGGGATGAAATCCCTGCCGAGGGGGTAGTTTTGAACATTAATTTGCCCAATTTTTCTGAAAAGCAACTGGGCACGAGAGCTGATGCTACGGAAACAGAATCAATCAACAAGCTCACATTGCTTTATTACGACAGTAGCAACGAGTATCTAAACAAAGAAGATTGTACCAATCAATTAACAGACGCCAACAAGCAAAGCAATGGCAGCTATCGCATCAAAGCAAACACTCCGAAAGAAGCAAGCTACATACAAGTAGTTGCCAATGCAGATGTTTCAGTCGAAGAGGCACGCGACTTACAGGATATCGGTAAAGCAGCAGAGCGCACTCCAAGCCTTACTGAGCCAGTTTGTTGGGGTAGCAAAAAGGTTAGCGATTTGCTAACTCCTGAGACTGCCAAGATTTCGCTTCTACGCTCTAATGCCAAGATTACCCTCAAAGTTGCCGATGACATTAAGAGTATCTTTCCTGAAAAAAGCGCAGGGCTTATCATCAATAATACAGCGAAGAAAACTGCTATTGCTCCAAAAGACTATAAAGAGCCAACAGATGAAGGGTTGGCAACAACTACAGAATTCTGTAGTAAAAATGTTGGCACTGGCTCAAGCAGAGTTGTTGCTGTAAACGAGACATCTATTGGTCAAGCAAACATTATCATCAAGGCTGAATATGTTGATGCTACTACCAAGAAGGCTGTAGAAGGTTACTATAAAGTTGGTCTTTATAATAAAGACAAGAGCTCTCAGTTTGCCCTCTTGAGAAACCATAACTATACCATCACCGTTACCAAGGTGAATGATTATGGTTTTAAGACTTTGGACGAAGCCATCAAGGCACAACCAGAAAACAGAATAGAGGCAGAAATCGTTGATGACAATCCTGCCATCACCAGGATGATCGCCTGCAAGGATTATGAACTTGGCGTATGTGATGATCAATCAGTAAACGCGACAGCTGCTATAGCAACTGAAGATGTAAAAGCAACAATCACTTTAGTCACCACACTCTCTTCTGCAACAAGTGCTGACGGCAAGCTATATGGAATAGAAATCAATTCTGAAGATAGCTGGATTAAGAGTAATCCACAGACATCAGAATCAGAAATTCCAGAAACAAAAACGTCTTCTTCTGGAAAGAAATATGTTCTGAAGTTTACGCTGGATCCAAACACTGATGAAACCCCAAGAACAGGAACGGTTACGATATCTTCTGGTGATCTCAAGCTTGATGTGAAGATAACTCAGGCGGGCTTCGATTTCATGAGAGACGACCCTAAGCGAAAAGTCATCATGTTAAAAGATGACAGTCCGTATCAATCGGACTATTTTGCCTGGTTGGATAATGACGTTAAAGGAATCAGACCAGATCAAATGCAAAACGTAAAAAGAAATGATGGTCTTCATTTTACTGTAGGTAAGAATGCCTACAGTTATAAGATACCTAAGCAGGATGAGGATGTTCTGACTGATAATGATAGCCATTTCAATGTTCGTGAAGAAGTTGATGGAAACAAAAAATTCTGGAAAGTGACGTTGGCAGATAATGACGATAATAATTATGATCTTTGGAAAGGCACCTTTACGATAAAAAACAAGGATAATATCAACATCACCTACACTGTTTATCATACTGGTATCTTCCATAAGATAACAAAAGATATGGCTGACAAATACGAATTAGCAGAGGGTGGTGATGACAAACTTAAGGTAACAGGTATGTTCTATTATGGTGTAGTGAAGGTAAAGGGAAAAGACCATACCTACATCATGCTTGACCGTAACCTGGGTGCCACCGACAATAGTCCTTATGTACCAGACATCAATGAGTTCAAAAACAACAAAGGTGCCATCGGTGGATACTTCAAGATTTCAGAGGATAAGAATCAATCAGATGTCAAGCATGGGAATCTATCCTCTACTCTATCTCCTGAAGGCTTTGAAATACCAGAGAAATCGGTGTTTGAGGACTTGATTGCGAATGATACACTTAAAACAGAGGTACGCCATACTGCTCTTGGAGAATCGTACTATTGTACATTTATGAATACAACAAGCTCTGAGTTGAAAACCATCTATCTGCCATACGGAGGATATCTGGAAGGTGAAAGCCATAAATATCCAATGCACATGGTCTTTTGGACCAAGTCGCTTCTCTCAGGAACCCAAGGCTTCGGTGAAGATAGTCCTGAGTTTGGTTACTGGTATAACTATTTCGACGTGTACAACAAAAAGCGGGGTATTTCCAACATACGCTTCGTGAGTGGTAGTAATGGAAATAACACCGGCCGCTACAAGGCGATGCCATTACGATTGATCAGTAAGACAGTATTATAGAATCTTACACTTTAATATAAACCAGAGAATCCACAGCAGGCACTCAAGCCAGCTGTGGATTTCTTGATTCTTAGCTTCACTCAAATCTGCACTTGTGTCCCGTTAAGTCTGGACGATTGTTGTATAAGTTATTAATATCCAACATTTTATGTTCTAGAAGTTGTGTATTCGATTTGATTTTGTACCTTTGCACTCATATGGTATCCTAGCCTATTTAAACCGATGATTTCTAAACGGGACAGCAGTGATCTGGTTTAAAAAACAATATGATTTTGCCCCAGTTCTTTATGACCTGATGCAGTCAGAAAAGATTAGACAGCATCTTCATCATGATTAAAGTTTTCATAGAACTTCATTCGCTTCTTTTCTAATTCCGCAATTTCTTCCTCAGTTATTCTCATGGTTTATGCAGTATAAAGATTTAATTGACGCAAAACTGCTCGTCTTTCACGAACCCTGTTGGCATCAACCATAATGTCTTCTGTTTTCATCTCTACCTCACATGAATCCTGTTCATCATAGCCTTCTCTTGCGTGTTTCCAAGAAAACTCTCCATGCGTTAAAGTACTCAAACTCCAAGACTTCTGTGGAGCATAAGTTTTAAACACCATATCAAACACTGGCTCATATTGTACAACCTGCTCTTTATCCATCAATTCTGGGAGAGAATCATTTTTATAATGCTGGCGAATCTGAACCATGACAGGACCATATTTCCAAGCCTCAAATTGTGCATCAAACATAGGCTCGCCCTTTTGAATCAAGCACTCACGCTGCGTGAAATAAAGTAGCTTATGCAACTTCATTTCATCAATACGAACGCCAAAATCATCCATATAGCGCTTGTATAAATAAGAGGCAACTTGTAATATTCCCATCATAGTCATTATTCATTTTATAGTTTATTGCCGCAAAGTTACGCTTTTTTATTGAAACCGCCAAAGAAAATCAAAAGAAATCTGCGAAAATCCGTGTAATCCGTGCCTTATCTATATCCTAAGAAGCTTATGACACACCCTCACAAAACGGGTGAATGAGAGCAAGAATACGAATGAATGAGAGTAAGAAGAGGGGTAAAACGGAGATTTCAATAGGGTTAAAGAACATTTTATCCTATAATCAACCAAGACTTTTCCCGAGATTAACCCATTATTAATACAGCAAGAAGGAAGAAAGGAGATAAGAGGAAGCCTGAAAAGAAATAAAAGGAGGAGAGAAAAGAAATAAGAGAAGGGAGAAAAGAAATAAAAGGTATAAGGAAATGAGATAAGGGGCATAAATGAAGAAAAGATGTTTTTAATTTGGTGGTTTCACCATTTATTCGTATCTTTGCCAACAAAGAGAATATCACTTAAAAGAAAGGTGAGCAATTATGGCAAGAAAACTATATCCGATAGGATTACAAACTTTCGAACGAATCCGAGTAGAGGATAAGTTCTACATCGACAAGACGGAATATGTATATCGTATGGCACATACTGATGGTACTTATTTCTTCCTGAGCCGTCCACGCCGTTTCGGAAAGTCGCTGTTGCTGACTACCATGAAGAGCTATTTTGAAGGCAAGAAGGAGCTTTTCAAAGGACTCGCCATCGAAAAGCTGGAAAAGGATTGGATAAGCTATCCGGTGCTGCATTTCGATATGAGCATGGGTAAGCACATGGAGATAGCCCAGCTGGAAAGATATTTCGACCAGCGACTTGCAGAACAAGAGCAGAAATGGGGTATTACGAATCCGGCTATTGATGCCAACGACCGCCTCATCTCACTTATCCAGACTGCCTATAGGGAAACGGGTAAGCAAGTGGTAATACTGATTGACGAATATGATGCCCCTTTGCTTGATGTGGTGCACGAGGATGAAAAACTGGAAGAACTTCGCAACGCCATGCGCAATTTCTACAGTCCGCTAAAAGGATGCGAGAAATTGCTCCGCTTCGTATTCCTCACAGGCATCACCAAATTCTCTCAGCTCAGCATCTTCAGCGAATTGAACAACATCACCAATATCAGTATGGACGAGCCGTATGCCGGCATTTGCGGAATTACGGAAGATGAACTGGTGAACGGAATGCGGGATGACATAGAGGCACTTGCTGAAAAATTAAACTTATCGTATGAGCAGACGTTAGCTAAGTTAAAGGATAATTATGACGGCTATCATTTTACATGGCCTTCTCCTGACGTTTATAATCCGTTCAGCTTATTAACCTGCTTTGCCAAGCAGAAGATTGATTCCTACTGGTTTGGATCAGGCACTCCTACTTATCTGATCAATATGATGCGCAATTTCAACTTTCTGCCAGCGAACCTGGGCGAGAGCATGGAAGCCGGAAAGGATGACTTTGATGCTGCCACGGAAACCATGACCACCATCATGCCGCTGCTCTATCAGAGTGGCTACATCACCATCAAGGATTATGATGAAGAAACGGAACTCTATACCCTAGCCATTCCTAACAAGGAAATAAGAGTTGGATTGTACAGAAGTTTGTTGCCTCATTATCTGACCTCAAAGACTGCAATGTGTAATACTACCATCGCCAAGATGTCGGTGCTTATTAAACAGGGCAAGATAGACGAAGCATTACAATTACTGAAATCGTTTTGGGAGACTGTGCCTTATTGCAACAACACCCATTACGAAGGTCATTACCAGCAAACGATGTATATCATCTTTGCCTTGCTCACGAATTTCAGGATTATAGTGGAGCAACATACGTCAAAGGGGAGAATTGATATAACCATGGAGACGGACGATACTATCTATGTAATGGAGCTGAAGTTTGGAAAGACTGCCCAGGAGGCTCTTGAGCAGATAGAAAGCAAGCATTATGCCGATGCCTTTGCCATGAGCGGCAAGGAAATTATCAAGGTAGGTATGAGCTTCAATATCAAAGATGACAACACCATCGTATTCGATTGGAAATCATCAGAAAATTAGATGACAAAAAAAGCGTGCAGGCGACTATGATGTGGCTTGCACGCTTTTTCCTTTTATATTTATCCTACAGCCACGCTGCTCTTGATAGTTCAGTAAACTTCCTTCCAATCAACCAGTCCTTTACCAGAATCATCCAGTTCTATAGCAATAGCTATTACCTTGCGCTTATCCGCCTTGAATGGTTCGGCATATTGTCTAGCCTTAATTTGCTCCGCTGCCGCATCAATGCCTCCATTGTTGCTCAGCTTCAGTTCCAGAACGTAGATGAAGTTATTGGTTTCCAACACCATATCTATCCTACCAGTAGAAATCATCTTCTCAACTTCCACCCTGCAGCCGATAGCATTGAAGATGGTACTCAAGATAAGACGGTACCTCTCTTCCATATCCATGCTGGCAAGTTTCTTATTGCTGTATGGCACATCCGCAATAAGCGCCTTCAGACATTTCATGGCTTCAGGCAAATCGCCAATTTTTAGAGAATACAGCAACATATTCTGTGTAGATATCACTATCGCATTTGATTTCAGCGTCAAAGCTGGCAAGACTATCTTGTATAGAGCCTTGCGTACTTCATAGTTTGGAATGCCCAGCAAATAAATTCCTTCCATATATCCCTTTATCGTGAGATAACCAGACTGATAGAGGAAAAGTTCAGCTCCACCACCTGTCACATCAGAAGTCTCCAAGGTATCGCTGTCTATCGGACATTTCTCGAAATCCTTCAATCTAATTTCCATATCATCTACAAACTTAGGAAGCAAAGAGGTTGCTCCAGATGAAGCCCAGTAATTCTTTAGACTGGAGTCAGCGAGGGCATTGATAAGGCTGAATGGATTGAATATATCAACCATATTTTCATGACTGAAATGATAACCATCGTAGAATGCCGTCAACTGTACCACGGCTTCATCAAAAGTCCATCCTTTCTTTGTAGCCAACCTGTTAATCTCCGATTTAAAATCTGAGAGGAGTTCATCTTTCGTGATACCGCAAAGAGCTGCATACTCAGAATCAAAGCTGATATTACTCAAATTGTTGAGTACAGAGAAAAGAGAAATCTGCGTAAACTTGGTAATACCGGTAATGAAAACGAACTTCTCGTATTTATCATCAGCTTTGAGAATGGCAAAAACCTCTCTATAGATATCCGTACATGCTTCATGATATGGAGTCTTCCAGGAATGCTGCAATGGAGAGTCGTATTCATCGATGAGGATGGCAACCTGTTGTCCAGTTTGCTCATATGACGTTTGGATAATGCCGTCAAAACGGTCGGCAAGTTTGGCGGTTGGCTTAGGTGTAATGTCATATTCCTTCTCTAATCTGTCGAAAGTGATGTCGAGATAAGAGCGTAAAGTTTCCGGCTCTGCGCCAGCACGACTCATATCGAGCCTGATGACAGGTCGCTTCACCCATTCCTTCTCCATCTGCATAATCTTCAACCCTTCGAAGAGTTCCTTCTTACCCAGAAAGTAGGCTTCGAGCGTATCTACCAACAGAGATTTACCAAAGCGGCGTGGGCGGCTCAGGTAATTATACGTTTTATTTCTATTGGCAAGTTGCCAGATAATATCTGTCTTGTCAACATAAAGATATCCACCCTTTCTGATTTTTTCAAAAGACTGGATGCCTACTGGTAATTTTCTATCGTTCATATCTACTATAATTGCTTGTCTAATTACAAAAAACAAAATTATCGTGACTTGCTAAGTTCACCTATATATGCCCCTTGCATATCAGGTACTTGCCATACGTATATTTCATTTCTACTACCATACTTCTACCCCTATAGGTTCTTTACCAGTACGTTCCAGACAACTTTTGCGAACCAAGTTCTCCAGTTTCTCCACCATTTTACGTTTGTTTTCCTTAGAAGCATTCCAACGGCGTAGAGCCTCTTCTCTTGTTAATTTTGTTGTATCCATATATTCTTCCTCCTATTTATTCTAGTTCAACATTCAGTCGCCAAAGTTACGCTTTTTTCTCGAAGATAGAGTTCTCACTTACATTAGGATTTATTATCTTATATATCCCAACAAATCAAGATACATCATTCTTGACTCTAAGCACTCATCTTCAGGAATATGATTTGCCTCTTTCTCCAAACTCTCAGTAGAGTACAAGAATTTGAAGCCATTCTTTTCATAAAAATGAAGCACATTTTCCTTATTATAAGCATCAACAACAATGAAACGGCAACCAGTCTTATTGTCTGGTAACAAAAACCAAGATATGATATAGTCTATCGCTTGTGATCCAATACCATCATGAGTACTTTGAAAATCCTTGGCTACTCCAAGTCTTCCAATCAATACTGCAGGATAACTCCTTGTTCTTTTAGAATTAGGAATTTTCCTCTGTATTCGATTTCTTGAAGCATTTGGAATTAAAGCTGCCTTGATACTGTCGTTAGCTAATGTAAAGGCACAGACTATTTCATCCTTACCACTTCTTTCAGTTGCAAAGAAATATGTCTTCCCTAATAATTGCCCATCATAGAGACAAGCCTCTCGATGAAAGAAGTCATCAAGGTCTTTATCGCCACAGCTAAAAGTATCAAGCTCCTCTTTTGTCGTAACTCGATAAAGAGAGCAATTACTTTGCAAAAGGACTCTTTCCTCCATGCGCTTTCAAATTAGCAGTTGAACGAATCAAAATCTTCTCAACGTCATCAAATGACATTCGCAATGCCTTTCTTTGTGGATTGCGTTCATTCTCCTCTGCCTCACGAACAAATCGTTCAGCGGTCTCACCTGTCAAAACAGGAATGCTTCTTATCTCTAATGCCATAATCTTCTCCTTTTAAACGTTTAACTCTGCCACAAAAATACGCTTTTTCTTCGAAACCACCAAGAAAATCACAAGAAATCTGCAAGTTATCAGCAAATTACCACGAAATCAACCGTAAACTATTAACTGTAAACTATAAACTGCTATTCTATAATGAATTGTGCATGCAAAGTTAAGAAAAAGACAATATTCAAAGGCAAAAAAACAAGAAAAATCTCAGAAACTTATAATTTTTTATAAAAAGAACAATATATTACACCTTTTCTTACGTAATCTAGATTTTTTTGTTAACTTTGCAGGAAAAGTACAATATTGAACTTTCGCATGTGGCTTAAGTACGGGCTGAAGGCCCAAAAGCTCCTAGCCCAGGGCATCGCCCTGGGTATGATGGCAATCAGCAAGGCGCCCTGTAAGGGCAAAAGCCTTAGGTTTTGCCTGGAGTTTTAAAGCTTTTGCCCTTACAGGGCGACAGGTTTGTGTCCGTAATTACCCAGGGCGATGCCCTGGGCTAGGAGCTTCTGCCCTTTCAGGGCGTATGGGACAAAACTTGCGAAACTTTTATTCCATGAAATAATAATTTTTTATAAAATGAATATTATATTGGACCTTTTCTTGCGTTATCTGGAAATTTTAGTTACCTTTGCACGAAAAGCACTACTTGGTATGAAAATTCAAGAAGTAATGAAATTGCAGCGTAAGAGTCTGATATCC
>OGYZ01001698.1_pt1 | contig 16608 bp, 16 predicted proteins | sample 1576681 | NCBI WGS metagenome assembly OGYZ01 (sample SAMEA3541480, study PRJEB24748) | human gut metagenome | biome: human gut; feature: human-associated habitat; material: faeces | place: China | collected 2012 | reverse complement strand
TGCTTTAAATTAAAAAGGGATTCGAACCCTTACAATCTTTTGCAAGACGAAGTACTCATTTCGCATTTTCATAGCACTCCCTGCCCTTGCACCTGTTCTATGTATATATGGATTATATGCCATATCTAATTTACCCCCAAACTTATCAATAAATCATCGTGTCCATTGACAATATCTGGTGAATGCGTGGCAATTATAGCTTGAGTACCATTTAATTTGCATATTCTTTCTAATATATCAATAAATTCCATTTGCCATGCTACATGCAATGATATTTCTGGTTCATCAATCAAAAAAACACTTGTTCTATCTGCATTAAATATTAGTTCATAAAACATTATAAAATCATGTTTTTCTCCAGAAGATAGCTTTTCCAAAGGAATTACATGCTTCTTTCCAGACTTACTTTCAAGCGGTTCAAAAACAACACCTTTTTCATTATCAATTCGCATTTGCTTATTACTAAACACTGTCTTTGTGTTAATAATCTCAATGAATAGTTCAAGTTTGGCTTTAATCGTATCATACACACTAAGTTTTTCAAAAGTATCTTTTATATACAATGTATAAAATTTTCTCATTGTATCATCAATACTTGCAGTAGGTGCAAGTGTCTTTTTCCCAGGCAAAACCAATCCTGCCTTCTCTAATTCTAAACGTTTCTTTTCCAAATCATCTAATTGTTCATTAATTTGTTCATCATCAAAGAATTCTGATTGAGAATCAACATATTGAACAAGTCTATCCGGAAAATTTCTATCTTTTTTTTCAGATTCCAAGCTATAAATTTGACGTGCCCTTTGAATTCTAAATAAAATCTCTCGTGCAGCACGAATTATATTTTCGCTCTTATTTATTTGCTCAGAATATTCTTCTGTTCTCCCATCTCTTCTCATTCGAATCATTTCGTCTCTTGTGACTTTATCTCCTCTAACTATTTCTCTTGTCCTCGCCTGTTTATTAGATGAAAACAGTCTATCAGAATCTATAAAATTCACCTTGATAGATTCACGAATAATATTCAATTGTTCAGCAAATCGCTCATATTTATTTTGTATATTTTCTAATTCTTCCCTTTCTTCCGACGGAACACGACGTCTTCTCATTTCCATTCGACGAATAAACTGTTCTAATCCATCTTCTTTTATACGTTCCAACACATAATCCGCCGTAGAAATTGAAAAATCATATATTTTACCTGCAATATTTTCAATTTCAAATTCAAGGAATCCTGTTAAATATGATCCGCGTCTTTCTATGATTTTTTCTTCCACTCTTTTTACACGCAAAATTGTACCTTCTGTAAATTCTACAACGAATTTTTTGAAAGGCACTGCACTAATTCCAATGATATCAAGTTCCAATAAGTAATTAACCATTTTGAAAACTGTCGTTTTTCCATAACCATTAGGCGCATGAATAATTGAAATGGCATCATGTTCTTTCATTACAATCTCATAACTATAATAATCAAACAACTCTTCTACATTTATTTTTCTAATTCTCATAATTTTCTCCTTTATCTCCCTTATTACTTCAATAGCAATTTCAAGAGAATGTAGTATAATATAAAATTATATCCCTTAAAATATATTTTTTCAACAATATCTGATCCTTGGATAGAGTAAACTTATTGTCAGTTGAGAAAGAATAAAGAGCTCCTAGATATAAAAGATTTCTTAGATTTGTTTCCCTTAGTTTACTGTATTGATTTCGGATTGTCAAAATATCTTCTGCAACCCTTTGGGGTATGCAAAATAATCCATTTCTGCTTGGTTGTATTGTATCTGCTTTGAATTAGCTGTCAAGGACCTGCCTCTGGTGCTTTGCATCCTTGACTGCTAATTCAAGGCAGATAAACTGTAATCAAGCAGGAATAGATTACTGGGTGCATTGGCACCTTCTTCTTACTGTTCCTTTATATTAGCCGTATCTGTTCCCGAATGGCGGCAATCTTTCTGACTGTTCCGTCCGGTATTGTTGCCTGGATTCGTTCGATATAGCTTCTTGCCTGATTATAATGGTCAGCTCTTATTTCCCGAAGTGAAACCCGTACCGGCTCCACACTATCCGTCCCCGTTCTTGCCAGTTTCCTTTGCTGTCTGCTGTATTTCACCAGGTCTATTATCTTTTCACGTCCGTAATTCTTCTCATAACAACGCAGCTTGCTCATTCTGTCTGCTCCTGTTTTACTCCATCCCATTGGTCTTGAACTCAGACGATCCGACAGTACATGACTGACATGGCTTTCTGCACTACAGCCTGTTATAACCTTGCTATGATAGGTTCTCATGACTGCACTCCAGTTTCCCAGTACAAATGTCTGCAGGTTCTGTATCGACTTCTGGTTTGACGCTGATGCCATCATCCGGTCGGTGTATTCCTTGATTCCCTGTTTATCTGTCGAGCGACACATTGTAAGAGCCATTAACGACACTTTATAATCGCCAACTTTTGCAGAAAAAAAGCACAATCGTATCTCAACGACACAATCATGCCTCTTTTCTTGCACTTTATCAGCTCAATGTCTGGTTGTTGATTGCTGCAAGCATTACATCTGCATCAATTACTTTTTTCTCCATTTGACTCCCGATCGTCATTGCATCTGTCATCACATTGTCAATCAGACGAGGATTTCCTTGGCTGTAGCTATGCACAGAACTGATTGCTGCGGTATCTATGACGTCTGGACTCCCTCCGGCTACTCGAATCTTCTTTCTGATATAATCGGGTACTTCCTGATCTGTCAGTCCATGAAAATTATAATGTACTACAATTCTCTGACGCAGTGCTTCATTTACCTGCTTCTCTAAAATGTGATTCAGATATGGCTCACCACAAAGGATCAATGAAAAGCAGTTTACAGAGTCATATTTCTGGTTCATTAACATTTTTAAGTCTCTTAAGATGTTACTGTTTAAATACTGTGCTTCATCCAGAATGCAGATAAATGGTTGCCTTTTTTCTTTATACAGGTAATACAGCCTTTCTTGAATCGACCGGAACATCTGGCTTTTTCCAAACCCTGATTCTAATCCCAAAGCCTCACATAACTGCCTGTAGAATTCCTGCACACTTACTGTTGACAGGCAGAGATATGCACATTGGTATAGGTTGGGGTTCAGCCCTTTAGCAAAACATCTCAGGGCAAATGTTTTTCCCATCCCCGGACTAGCTGTAAAGGCTCCAATTCCCCGGATTTCTTTCAAGTACTCTAACCGTGCTGTCATTTCACGGAAATCTTCCGACTCAAATGCATCTTTTTCTTTTACCATCTGTTTATCAAAAGGATTAAAACTTAATCCATAAAAATCAGTGTACATTCTCTCCACCTCCAAGGACTGTGCTGTAATCAATCGCAACTTGATTCTCACGTTTTGTTTTTCCGTTCTCAATTCGATTGGTCAGACGAGCCTGATATCTTTTTCCTTCTGAGAATACCCATACTTTTTCTGGATCGTCCGGCAGGTAACGAACTTCCACTTTCTGCCCGATCAACTGCATTGGGGTCTCATAACACCTGCAGTCTAATTCCAATGTTGCATCTCTGGATATCCTGCGGGTTGTACGATTCAAAAAGCATTCATCCAGCCATTCCGGGGAGTTTGGCTTCCTGATCGGATGTCCACTCTCTCACGGGAGTATGTAAAAGTACGGTCCCGATTGAGGCACAGATCCTGTCCAGTTGCCGATTTTTATAAGGTGCTCCCGAATCAACATACAGTTTATTCGGAATTCCATATGCCGCAACAGCATCTTTAAGAACTTTCTGAAAGTTATAAGCATTCTCCTGATAGAACAGACGTCCGCCCACAATCATTCGGGAATAATCATCCAGAATCATGATCAGATACGTTCTATGCTTCTTTCCATTCTCTTCCAGATAAGGAAGATAACAGGTATCTGCCTGGTACATTCCCCCAAAGTATGCTTCCTCAAAAGCTTTCCTGTCTCTTCCGCTTAATGCAGCATCAGTACTTTTTAATCCGTTTCGTTTGATAAACCTCTGGACTGTTGCTACAGACACTGTCGCAGGAATCAGATTTTCCTGCACCAGACGGGCATGGATCTGCGTGGCATTCAGTCTGGGAAACATCTTTTTTATCTGATAGATTTCTTCAATTGCATCTTCCGTCAGTACTCTTGTGTTTCCAAGATCGGAACGTCTCTTTGGTGCCAGGGCATCAATCCCTCCATTCCGATACAGAGAAATCCATTTCCCGATTGTTTTTGGCTTATAATGAACAGTACGCCCATCTGGGAGCTGCATTGAAACCTTTGATACCCTCCGACAATACGCCATAATAGATTCATCCGGATACGTTTCCTGAATCACCGGTACAATCATCCCAAACCGGAGCCTTGCAATCTCCATCAATTCGTCTATTCCCTCTTTGTTATTGTGTTGTTCCATTTCTATCGCCTCCGATTACAGCGTATTCCTAACCGATGTTCTTGTATCTGCCGGGATTATGGGAACCATCAGAAGTACTTTTTTCTGAAAACTATAAATGATGAAAATCTGATGCATGGTATGTCTGTAAAAAAGAAAGGCGGAAAGATTTCCAGAACTGAAAAAGTAACTGTCCATCCATTTCTTCAATAAAATCGGACATCTTCACCTGTGCATCGTTTAATGCTCCAAGTATCAGCTTTTTATGGGAAAAGAACAAATCCCGAAAAGCATAAAGTGTAGAATGGGCAATCTGGTACATTTCACAAATTTTTTCCACTGTATGTGTAAAAAATAGTCTTTTAATACCGTTAGAACGAAACGGATACTATAAGAAGAATACGGAATCAGCATCTCTGGCAAAACTGCGTGAGTATGTCCACAGGAGTCGCACTTTACCCTTGGAATCTGTAGTATTTCGGTTTCTATATGATTGGCTTTTAAAGTAATCATGTAACGGGGATAACTGTCATGAAATATCATTTGCCCTTTGGAATCACAGTATGGACAGACTTGTTCTGAAAGATTTAATTTTGCGATTGCCCGATCAAACCATTCCTGATCAGAAAGTTTTATATTTTTTAGCTTGCAAAATAGATTAAAAATACGTATCATAACATTTGGATACTTCCTTTGGGATGTATTTTAGAAAGAGGGAACCGATTCTTGCCAGGAAGGGGTTTCTTCTTTTTTATTATAATCCTTTTGTAAAGAGAAAAAAGCATGCAGTAAATCACTCCACACTCTCATCATTCATCCCACGTATCTATTCTTATTATCTGTTGTTTTCCTTTTGTCTCAATCACTTATAAAAAGTTGCTCTACAATTGTCTGCGCTTGTAAATTCCGTTCCTTGTTACGTCCATCAGTTCTGCAATCGTTTGGTCTGAAAGTTCTTCAAAGTAGGACAGAAGAAGAACATTTCGTTTGATTTCCGGCAATTTCTCTAATGCTTTGGAAAGCTCACTTTTCTGCACTAAGATTTCAATACCGCAAGCAACGAAACTTATTTTTTCTATAAGGTCATACTCATCTTCGATTGCAAAGGATTGAACGACAATCTCCGGTAATTCACAAAAGAGAACCTCACGTCTGGAACGACGATCTAACTCTCTTTGATAATCTTTTACTGTACAGTCAATTACGCGTTTTACCGGCGTATCAAACTGTAAGCGGATTGCTGTTTCAAAAGAAGTAGGTTTCATATCATCACACCCCCTCTCTGCATATAGCGAAAATCGGTATCTCCCTCTTTCCACACCAACACTCGACAGCGAGGCGTGATTTGAATACAAATTTTGAAAAAAAGTTGAAAAATTTTTTTGAAATACGAAAAAAGCCCAATAAAACGTATTTGTTTTACTGGACTTCATCTTTTTATGCATGAGAAAACTACTGTCTGCTTTTACATCAGGAACAAGAAAATCTTTTTTTCTCGTTAGGGGTGGGTTCTCTCATAGCCTTTCATTCCTTTACTTTTGAAAAAAGGGCAGTGCCTGTATTTAGGCAACTACCCTCATCAATTTTTATTGATTTGTTTTTCTCTTTTTACGATACAGATTATATATTAAAATGATACTTGAACCGATCAACATCATTTCCCATAGAAGAAGATTAATTCTGTCCCCGGTTTTTACACTACCATTGTCTTTATCGTTATCCGGTTTATCTTTGTCTGGATTGACCGGTGTTGATTTTGCTTCAACAGTCACTTTGATTATTTTTGTAACAGCAGCACCTTGACTATCCGTTACTTGATAGGTCACTTCATAAGTACCTGCTTTCTTTGTAGTAACGGTATTTTTGATCACCTTGATTTGAGGTGTCAAGTCGCCATCTTCTTCGTCTGTCGCTGTCACATCTTTCAATGGTTCAAATTTATCTCCAACGGTGATTTTCTTATCACTTGCACTGATCGTTGGCACATGATTAAGTTCTACCGGTGTAGGTACAACTTCTACTTCAATCTCAACTTCGATTGTCTGATAGTTAGCTGTATCTTCCGGTGTATAGACTGCCTTAAATGTATGTGTTCCCAATTCATCAGCAATCATTGTTTCATCAACCCATTTGAACTGTTCCGGCAATTCGATTTTACTTAATGGTTGTCCTTGTCCAAGTACAAGACCTGTTACTTTCTCGTATGCAGGAATTGCTTTTGCGATTTCAAATGCCACCGGTGCAGATTCTAAACCTGTATAATTTTCAGTTCCTGTTACAGTTGCCTTTACATAATATGTTCCGGCATTTACTGGTACTTCATTTGTATATGTACCATTTTCTTCACTGCTGTATGTGAATGTAACATCTCCGAACTGTGCGTTGGCAGTTGGAGCGTTGGCTTTTTCATTGTATGTCCAGCCTGTGATAGAAAGTTCTTTTGTCCAAGTATTTTGTGCCTTAGAGATCACAAATTCTAAACTATCACTTGCAGAATTATAATGATCATTTCCGGCAAGTTCTACAACTACTCGATAAGTGCCTACTGTGCTTGGTGCGGATTTCAAATCTTCCCATTGTGGAGTATCAACTGAACCTGTATTCTTTTTCCATGTGATTGTGACTTGTCCGTCACTTCCTGATGTTGTATATTCAGGAGCATTGACCGCATTTCCGTCATACGCTTTATCAAGAGACTGTGTAGTAATGGTAACAACACTATCGGCTTTTATCACTTCTACCGTAACATTTCTAGTTACTTTGTGAGTATTCGGATCATATCCATCTACATTTGAAAAATCTGTTGTACTTTCTAAGCTCGTTGTATCAAAAGTTGCCGGATATGCTTTTGTTCCCGCTGACAAAGAAGTATCTCTATTTTCCCAAGACCAACCTTGAGGTAACGCCAACTCTGATAATTTTAATCCCTCTTTATAAGTAGTCGTTAATTTACTTGGAGCAACAATTACGATACTGCCATCTATTAATGCAAATGAAAATAATGAGAGTATCCCAAACACAAGTGATGTCGAAGCCAATATTTTGTTTGTAGATATTTTCTCTTTCATTGCATAAATTTCTCCTTCAACTTCCGATTTTATAAAACACATCCGTTTCATATAGACACTTCATCCCACAATTACCGTACATATACAATATATATACTGCTGCTTTCAGTTAGAATTGCTGTGAAGAGTTTCTACTTTAGTTAAACGTGTAACCCGCCACAAAATTCTCATTCGCTTTTTGTGATATTTCCACATATTTCAGATTACAACACAAGTTGCTTCATCAGCCCATTTTCTCATCTGTGGCATAACAGATGCATCCTTCCCCCACTGTAATGCAACCAAATCGGAGTGCTTGTAACGGTTATCGTCTGCCTTCACCATCTGGCAGCAATGTAACCACATAGTAAATAATTCCAAATACAACTATACTTCCCATCATAATGCCAATCATCTGATTTATACTCACCACATTTCCATGAAATACCGGATTGCAATCAAGAGTGTCTCTTATTGCTTCAACCATTTCATCCGGATAATGTTTTCTCTCCATCTCCCTGAAAACTCCGTGAAGCATATGATTCTTAATCAATGAAGTGGCATATGTACTCGGAAGATAAGACAGTGCCTTCTGAAGACCTGAACCAAAATTTGAAATCGGCATATAAGCACCACATATAAAACCATATCCTGCGCTGACAATTGTACCTACAGCTGAAAGCTGTCCCTGTGTTGTCAATGGAAAACTAATGATACTTGAAAGCGTACTTCCAAACAGGACGAGCAATATCATATCAAATAAAACCCATAATATGTCTGCTGTATTCATATACCATCCCATTTTAAGTAAATATCCCAGACATAATACAAACGCAAGTCCATTGACCATCAATGAATTAGCTACTGTTGACAGAAAATATCCCAAATATATTTTTCCATTGCTGACCGGTGAAACATTAAAATCCTTCCTTGTTCCATTTGCCCTATCCTGCACCATAGTCAGATTCACACAAAATGTTACAGTAATGCAACTTACTGCCATAAGTGATGCTGTCAGTTGTGCCGCCACGGTTCCATTGATGAGCTTATCCGAAATCGTGATCATATCCGGAATCGCCGCTGTAAAAGAATCTTTGAAAACCTTTGCAAGAAACGTAGCGTACAGAACAATCAGAATGACGGGTGTGATCATTGACGTAAACAACATACCTTTATCTTTAAAAAACAGTTTCCTGTTCCTGCTCATTAATGCCAATACTGTTCTCATCAATGCTCACCTCCAAGCCTTTTTCCTGTGACTGCAAGAAATACATCATCCATACCGCCTTTTACTACTTCATAATCCGTGAATAAGTCCTGATGCTCTACAATAAGTCTCGTTGCTTCCTTCGTATTTCTTACTTTTAACTGATATCCGTCACGAATTTTTTTATATTCTCTGTTCAATGACTTTATTTCATCTTCGGAAATACCATAAACAGACACGATATCCTGTACATAATCATTTTTAAGTTCAAATGGTGTACCTTCCGCTGCAATACTTCCTTTGTCAAGAATCACAACATACCCGGCATTAGCAGCCTCTTCCATATAGTGTGTAGTCAGAAATACTGTTATATTTTCAGTTTTCTGAAGTTTCTCGATAACATTCCAGATTAACTGCCTTGTCTGCGGATCAAGCCCTGTAGTAGGCTCATCCATAAAATTGGGTAACTCTCCTTTATCCCTTGTAAACACTGGCTTTAACGGGAAACACATCCGTGTATTGTGTTCCTTTTTGTGAGAAGTCTGACCCTTTCTCATGGATTCGTATTTTATTCCAACCACAACAACCGGGAGTATTTTCCCGGCTGTTGCAGATTATTTTCTTATTTTAATTACAGATTTTTTAGTAGATTCAAATCTTTTTTATTCAATGCTTTTTGTAATCTGACGTTCTCTTTTTCCAGTTGTTCTTTTTCTCGTTTTAATTCCCTGACCTGTTGCTCCAGCAGTTCGATTCGGTTTTTCATCACAATGTCCCCGATATATCTTTTTGGATCAATCATTCCGGCCTGCTGCTCTAATGCCCGGTCCATTTCTTTTCTGACGGTTTCGTTCTTGTAAAAGAATCCTCTGGATAATCCTGTCCGCTTTACTAACTTTGGTACACTCACCTTTTCTCTGTCTGTGAGCATTTGTCGGATTTCTGTCACTGCGCGGTTTATCTTTTCCTCACTCATTTTCCGGTTACAAGCTATCATCGTGTCGTATTTGTTCATACTCTTCCTCCCATCCGTCCAGACATTCCAGGACCATCTGTGATAACCTATTTCTTGCTTTTCTGGTATCATTCGCCAGTATCTGGTTACTCATTTTTCTGTAATATTTTACGTTCTTTAGGCTTTTGTGTCCGAGCAGCCTTGCTATCGTCCAGTCATCCAGATGCATTTCTACAAGCTTTACTCCGTAGACATGCCGGTACATGTGCGTTCCGAATGTAAAATAATTTCCATTATCGTCCCTGAGATTTTCCCGATAAATTGCTGTTGTAATTCTCCCTTGGATCAGTGAGTAGGTCATCGGTTTTGTATGGTCATTTTCATTTGTAAAAATATATTTGCATTTTCCATACCTTTCTTCCGTATAACGGATGGCTTCTCTGATCAAAGCTGCCAGTTCCTGACTGATCGGTTTTTCATAGTAATGTGTTTTCATCTGGTAGATTCTGATCAATATCTCACCGTTTTGTTCCATCAGGCAGTCCGTCCGCAATGTCAGTGTATCTGAGATTCTTGTTCCCAGCATCTGATGAATCGTCATGACTCTGGCTGTCTGTATATCTACTTTTGCAAGGAATTCATTAAAACGCTTTAATTCTGCATCTGAGTAGACTTTAAATTCTGATCTGATATTGGGTGGGATGTCCCTGTTCAATATCAGATCTTTCACCTGTGGATACTGGTAAATATCTGCTACCATATTGAGAAGTGATCGAAGCCTTGTTATTTCCGCCCGGTACTTCTTCGTCCCGGTATCTTCTGTTTTCATATATACCAGATATTCTTCTATGATCGTTCTGTCCAGATCAGCGCAGGATTGTACATTTTTTTTATGCTCATTCAGATATCTAGAAAATCTCCGGATGGCTGTCAGTTCCTTTTTTACAGTCTCCAGGCTTTCTATTCTCAGTTGAAAATATACTGCTTTTTTAATTTCTTCCTTCAACTCTGGCTGACTGATTCCTGTAAAAGATATCGTTTTCCTTGGACGTATCAAATCCTGCTTCACCTGTATGTCAAGTTTTTTAATTTTCCAGACATCTTTTGTTATTTCGTTTACATCCACATCTCTTAAGTCGGTTAAATAATCAATCAGGCATTCTATATACCCCAGTGTTCTGGCACGTTGCGTTCCTCTTCCGCCACACTTATTTTTAAATGGTGCTGTCAGGGGCAATCCTTGTTGCAGGAGCCAGATTTTCATCTGCTGCATCCATTTTTCTTTATCCCAGTCCAGAAAACTCTCCGGCCGGTTGTTTTTTTCTTTCAACATCCTGCATAAATGATGGTAAAACCTTCGTTCTGTATAAAATTTTTCTGCTACGAGGTTTTTACCTCTGTATTGCAGGAACTCCCACATTTCTTCCTGCATCTGCTTTGTCGGCAGAAGTTCCAGATCATAATTGGGGTTTGTTCCCATACGTTCTTTGCTGAGATCACTTGCTTTCTGATAAGAATCCAGTTCCTTGATATAAAATCTATTTTCCACGCTTGCACCTCTTTATTCCGGAAGCAAGACTGCTTCCTTCTTTTGCGAAAAGTTCCTGATTTGCTCTGGAAATTCTCTTCGGCATATAGTCCACATATTGCTGTGTCATTTCTTCATAATCATGTCCCAGATAATCTCTGACACTTTGAAGCGGCACTCCATCTTCATAAAACATGGTTGCTATCGTATGCCTGAAATCATGGGATTTGAAATTATATTCCTGAAACAGCTCATGATTTTCATTAAATATTTTCTTCATACTCCATCGAAAACTGGAGTAATGATATGCTTTTCCCTTTTGATTCTGGAAAATATAATCCTCAGCACCAATTCCGTATTTTTTTATATATACTTTCATGATTTTATATAGAATTTCCGGGATGGGGATTCGCTTATATGTCCGCATTTTTATTTGATATACCTGTATCCAGGCGTCTCTCCCCTGCCAGTAATAAGCATTCCCTTTCAGGCAGCATACTTCACTGATTCTCAGTCCTAACAGCATAGAGTGCAGTAAAATCAATCTCGGCTTTTCCGGAAAATCTTTTAAATGTTTTAAAATACTTTCATAGGTTTCCTGTTCTACACTCCGGTCATTATGATGCAGGATTTCCTTTTTCAGATAATACTGGTAATTAAAAGGAACTTCTTTTATGATATTTTTCGTCTGCAGATATTCATAAAACTGATAGATTGCTATGATAATATCATTGAAATAGCTTGCTTCCTTGTAGTCAATTATTTGAAAATATTTCTTTATTTCATTTTCTGACACTTGTTTCAAGTTGATTTCCGTTGTTTCTTCCAGCCAGACAACAAATTTTTGAATTCGATAAAATTCAGTATGTATTACACTTAATGCTAAGTGTGTGACTCCCAAACAGTATTTTATATATTCTTGAACAAGTTCTCTGTTATCTGTCCTTTCTATGCTCATAAAAGAAATAGTTTTTACAGGATTAGACGGATTCACCCGGTATTCTTCCAGATATAATCTTTCCATGTACCAGACAGTAGAGTCCCATGCAATATTTTTTGCATGGCAGAAAATATATTCCTGACACGCTCTAAGCTCCTGTTTTGCGCATTTCTTTTTATAGTCCGTGTCCACATAGTTTTCAATTTTGTCGAACTGCTTCTGTGTAAGATATCTGAGATCTTCAATCTGTTCCTGCATGCAAAATTCATATACACTTTTCAATCCGTTTAGATGCCTGGTGCATTCTTTCATTGTTATTTTCTGTTGCACGATATCTTCCAGAACCGTTAAAATCTGCTGTTTGCATATATCTGAACCTTTTACCCTGAAATCCCAGACCAGCTTACTAATATCTGTCGTATATTCATATCGTTTTGCAATCGCCGGATTGGGATGATACCGCAGGAACAGAATGTCATGGAGCAACTCCGGATGATTCCGGGCATTCCACTTTCCTTTTAATGTCTGTGCATTTTCTATGATTAGCCGCAACTTTACACGATCTATTCCGAGCAGATAATTACGCACCGTCGAATCCACATAATATTCTCTCAGATATTTTTGATATCCGGCTCTCACCTGATAATTGATCTCTGACAAGTGCCAGATTTCATTCTGAATCAAATATGTTTCCAGACTGCCTTTTCCACATTTTTGTTCATAATATTCATCCAATTCCCGTTCCAGTCCTTTGATCAGTTCTTCCCGCTCCGCATTGGATATGTCCTGTTCTTCCGGCACAAAGGCATACAATCTTGCCGGCATTTATTTTCACCTCCTGCTTTCCAATAGTTGATTCACATTATAAAGATTGGAATATCGGCGGTAAAATTCCTGACTCGCTTCTCTGAGCTTATCATCTAAAACATTCAGATATCGTATGGTTGTATCCAGATGCTTATGTCCTAATGCTTGACTGATCATCTCCAACGGCCAGTCTGCTTCCCATCTGGTATTTGCATAATATCTCCGAAGCATGTGTGGGGTGATCTTGATTCCGGTCTTTTTCTCCATCCTCTCAAACATATCGTAAACACTGTCTACCTTCATTGGTTTTCCTGTCGTATCCCCTTTGATGTTGATAAACAGATATTCCTGTTTTTGCAGGATGTCCCAGTATTCTCCGATGTAATAAAGCAGGAATTCAAAGGTGTCATCACTGAGACGCCCTCTTCTTTCTTCTGCATTTTTTGCCCTTGCATCATTCTCGTTGTCCTCTCGGAAATTCACTCGGATTTCATGGGTTTCGTAGTCAATATCTTTTGTATAATCAATTCCTAAGATTTCACCGATACGAAATCCGAGTTCTGATGTCAGCAGAATCAATACCTGATCCCGGCAGTTCGTGCAAGCTTCCAGAATCGTAATGATTTCATTCTTTTCGGCTGCCCTCACATCCCGTTCCTCTTCTTTCAGATACCCTTTAAAAGAGCGGGAACGCAGTGTTCTTCTGACTCCGATGGCATTTGCTTTTGTAATCGGCTGGTTATAAGAAAGAACGGATAAGTAAGAACCGTTATTTCTGACCGCTTCTAAAAAACAATAAAACCTGAACACTTCTTTTAAGTAAGCGTTACAGGTTTTATTCTGTGGTCCATTTTCTAAATTGTCGGTATGCTTTCCGTCTTTCAGCCATTTCAGATATTCTGCGAAATAATCATATTGTGTTTCGTAATCCATCTCATAGATATCTTCTGCTTTCTTTTCGTTTTCCAGCAGATATTCCCAATAATAGGCAAGGGCGAATGCATTTCTCCGTATTGTGTTCGGAGAACGATTCGCCCTGACCTGATGCATTAGATATTTGCTTGGGAGCAACACGATTTCCAACGATTCCATATCCCGGATAAAGAAATATTTTACCGAGCCTTCCCTCTGTGTTTCCACTTTGTATCGTTTCATGCTGCTCACCACCTTTCCTCTAACGCTATACACAGTATACCCACTTCATGCCGAAATAGCTATTCATCAATACCAACAATCTCACCGAAAACGCCCTTGAAATACCACAAAACTTTTCGTGAAAATCTGCTTTTTCTGTAGCAGAACCACGAACGGTTACAGGTAGTATTCCACGCCTTTCCGGTTTCGGATAAAGTGCTGGACATCCTTGATATCTTTTGCCATCTTGCAGCTCGGAAGCGCACACATTACTTCCTCATGATACCTGCCACCTTCTCCTGCACGCTCGTCTAAAATGGACACGACACAAGTATCTGTCTCGGTGCGGAGCGCACGTCCGAATCCCTGTCTTAGTTTTTTCTGCATGTCTGGAACAATCACTGCCTGAATATAATCTTTCAGGCTGGCATATTCCTTCTTCTGTGCTTCACTGATGGGATCAGGAACAGCAAAGGGCAGTTTTACTATAATCAGCGAAGATACCATATCTCCAGGGAAGTCTACTCCTTCCCAACAGGAGCCGGCTGCAAAAAGGACAGCATTGTCCATCTGTTTAAATCTTGTGATCTCTTCCGGTGAATGTCTCCACACCTCTATCATCGGGAACGGAATTTCATCCCTTAACATCTGGTAAACGTTTCCCATCAAATGATAAGATGTAAACAGCACCAGCGTATGCCCGTAAGTCGAACAGATCAGTGAATGGATATGGCCTGCTATCATCTCTGCCTCTTCCTGACTTCCTCTTCTGCATGTCTTCAAATCCTTTGGCAGATATAACAGACAGTTTTTCTGATATTCAAACGGGGAGTCTGCCACATATTCCCGGACTCTCCGCACTCTCTGTAATCCTGTCATTTTCCGAATGTGGGAAAATCCCTGTCCGGTTTTTAAAGTTCCGCTTGTAAGAATTGCTCCCATACCTCTGCTCCATAACATCTGGTCCAGGTACTGCGGAATCCGTCTGCTGGATGCACACAATATAATCCGGTGGTCATGGTCCTGCTTCAGATGCAGCACATACTTCTTATCCTGATGGAAAAAGCATTCCAGCACACTTCTGGTTTCTTCCAGCTTGTTTCTGATCCACTTTGGAATCTTCTTTTCTAATTTTTCTATGATCTTATTCATGGTCTGTATCCCCTCATATAAATACATTGCACACTCTTCTGTCATGTGGAATTCTTCTTTTACCCCATATCTGGTTCTGTGGTTTTCTCCTATAATGTCCAGCACCATCCGGATCGTGCCGGACAGTTTCCTTATCTCCGGTCCTTGGTACTCTTTCCCTAGATAAAAGCAGATTTCCCGGATATCGTCATAACACAGGCTCTTCCCGAACATCTGCTTTGCCGCATCCGGCAGCTTATGTGCTTCATCGACAATCAATGCCCTGTAGTCTTTTAATAACGGGCGGTAATCCTGCAGCCTGTGATAACCATCAGCCAGCAGATAATTGTGATTGCAAATCTGAATGAACATTTCATTATCTCTGGAACGCTCCAGATACTGCTGGTACCTGCATGAGCCTCTTTTCGGGCAGTCTCCCGAACAGAACTTGGGTACATTCACCAGCCTTCGGTCAAACCCACTTAAATTAGACACCTCATCCATATCATAATGCTCTTTTAACGACAGCAGAGCTTCTTTCTGCAACGCATTTTTGTTTTTTTCTTCGATTGCAACGATTCGTTGCATCAACCTCTCATCACAGACAAAATGCTCTTTTCCTTTCCGTATCACAGCTTTGATAGGAGTCTGAATCATCCCGTTCTCCTGAAGAATCCAGGAGAGAAAGGGAATATATTCCGTAAGAATTGCTTTCTGGAGTGCAATGCTGGAAGTGGATATCACGACCGGACGCTGCTCATAAGGGGAACATCCTTCTGCAAGGAGAGAATATTTTCTCATCAGAACACAGGCCACCAGATAGGCATACGTCTTGCCGATACCGACACCCGCGTCACACAGTGCTATGTTTCTTCCCAGCAAGTTATCCAGCATTTCGTGGCATAACATAATCTGTTCTTCCCTTACTGCCATTCCATGCTCCGGGAACAGCACTCGGAAGATAGTATCAATTTCTCGATGCGCTCTATTGAGATATTCTCTTGTGTAATACATAATTTGTTACCTGATATGCGTGCTGATACCACATCAATACGGCTGTAAAAGATTTCTCCCTACAGCCGCATGTATCTGATATCAACGACACATTCTTCCTTGATTTCTTATACTTTTGTTTTTTGGCGTTGTATTTGTCCTCGACTCCCCCATTGCCTTACGGGAACATTACAGGCGGATGCTTGGCATTGCACCGCTCATGGATTTTCTAAAGGTCTTGCTGATTACAACCCAAAGTCCATCCTCTGCTCACTGGCAGTTCCTATGTATCATTATCCCCTCGTAAGTGATCCTCGCAAAAGACCGCCACGGTCCTGTTTCAGTTAAAGGTGATTCGCTCGAAACAAAAACACCAGCAAAGAATTTTTTATATTCTTTCCTGTCATTTTCATTTGTCCTCGCGCCTTCCTGACACGCTTCTACTTACGGGAACGTACCTGTAATGCTGGTAT
>OGYZ01001684.1_pt1 | contig 16705 bp, 21 predicted proteins | sample 1576681 | NCBI WGS metagenome assembly OGYZ01 (sample SAMEA3541480, study PRJEB24748) | human gut metagenome | biome: human gut; feature: human-associated habitat; material: faeces | place: China | collected 2012 | reverse complement strand
ACTCGAAAAAGTGGTCTTTAGCCACTTTTTCGACACTCTGTAGGGCCCCGCCCGATAAAAGCGGGACCCCTTTAATATCGACATTTTTGCAGGGCAGCGTCACGCGCTGCCGAGCTTAAGGCGAATATTACATATCCGCGCAGGGATTATTGGCCGGGCCCATGTTTAGGGTAAGGCCGGCGGTTATGCTGCTTTGCAGAATGTTCAGGCACTCGCCGAAGCGCTGGAAGTGAACTATTTCGCGTTCCCGCAGAAAGCGCAGGGGGTTAATTATGGCAGGGTCATCCGTGAGCACCATCAGGTGTTCATATGTTGCTCTTGCCTTCTGCTCTGCTGCTGTATCAAAAAGGCAACATTTTTTGCAGCTGTGTCAAAAGCTCCAGTGTATTTCCACAGGGACCTCCCAGCTGCCGGGAGAGCGCCTTCCTATATATATGCGCTCTATCAGTGTTTCTGCGGCAGCGTTGTCCAGAGCGTTGAGCAGGACCGGGATATCTTCATTTGCCGATGAGGGGCTGATTTGCTTAAGCTCTGCCGTACCGCTTGCGGCGGATAGCATAAGCCGCTGCTTTTCAGATGAAATGCGTTTGAGGGTATCTGAAAAGTCAGCCTCGCTTATGGAGCCTTCCGCCCTGTGGAGGTAAAGCTTTGCCATGGCTTCGGAATATATGTCGATGCGTCCCTGCAGCTTTGATATGCGCTTCGACAGCTGTATCTGCCGGGAACTGCTGCACTGAATGCATCGTTCTTTTAGCATATCCGCATCGAGGTGCTCTGAGGTGAGCCGGTTAAGCTCACACAGCACGGTACGCTCCAGACGCTTTACGGATATAAAACCACCGGGACAGGCCGCCTTTGATATATAGCGGCGGCTGCATCGAAGGTAGCTTTCGCCGTGGCTCCTTGCGGAGCGCATGGGACTGCCGCAGCAGGCGCAGTAAACCCTGCCGGCAAAAGCGCCTGCCTTATTGCCGGCGAAGGGACGCGATTTTTCGGATATGAGCCGCTGTACGGTCTGCCATTGCTTTTCATCTATTATTGCCTCGTGCGTGTTTTCCACCCTGAACCACAGCTCCGGGGGTTTTGGCATGTTGCGCTTGGTCTTGTAGGATACGCTGCCGTACCTGCCCTGAACCATATGGCCGATGTAGACCTCGTTTTGGAGCATGCGGGATATCGTGGCATACTGCCACAGCCCGCCGCCGGGGGAGGGTATGCCCCGGGCGTTGAGCTCCCGGGCTATAGACGTTTTTCCTTGGCCATTGGCGAATAACGAGAATACTTCCCGTACTGTAACGGCCTTTTCCTCATCGATGATGAGGTGCCCTTTTTGAGCCGGATCCTTGGCGTAGCCGTAGGGCGCGGAAGAACCTATGTGCAGCCCAAGACTCCTTCGGCTGTTCAGTACGCTCTTTATGCTCTCGGACATGTCCTCGAGATACCACTCGTTCACGAGGCCGTTTATCTGGCGCGTCTTTTTGTTGCCCGGATCGTCGGTATCGCAGTTGTCCGCCACGCTTACGAAGCGTATGCCCCAAATGGGGAACAGGCCGTGTATGTACTTTTCTACCAGCTCCAGCTCCCGGGTAAAGCGGGACTGGGTCTTGCACAGCACTATGCCGAAGCGCTTTGCTTCCGCATCCCGCAAGAGCCTGTTGAATTCCGGCCTGTTCCTGTCCGCACCGGCATAGTCGTCGTCGCTGTATATATCGTATATCTCCCAGCCTTGCGCGTCAGCGTACTGAGTGAGCAGCATCTTCTGGTTTTGTATGCTTCCGCTGTCCGCGCCATCGGCCTTGCCCTTATCCTCCTCGGACAGCCGGCAGTATATGGCGGCCCTCATATACTGCGCCTTTTGTTGAGCATTTGCAGCCATTTTTCCGCAAACAGCTTTTTATCCGGGAACCGGCCATTTTTAAATACGCTTTTGCACATGGGTGATTTTGCCAAAAAACAACACCTCCTGTATATAAATATTAGGGTAGGATGCCGGTTATAATATGGATTGCTGTCAGTTTGTGATATTGACAGAATAGATAACAAATATCGCATTATCCGGAATTCGAATGAATAACTGATGGGAAAAGAATTCACGTTGTTGTATACTATATGTGATTAAGGATAAGGTGGGTTTGATATGGACATCAGCCTTCGGCAACTCGAGGCATTTATAAAGGTAGCGGAGCACAGAAGCTTCTCAAAGGCTGGGGACGAGCTGTTTTTGAGCCAGTCTACCATAAGCAGTCATGTGGCACAGCTGGAACAGTCGCTTCAGGTGACGCTCATAAAGCGCCGCGAAAAGAAGAACATAGAGCTGACGGAGGAAGGGCAGCGGGCATATCGCGCAGCCCAGATAATAATCAATCAGGCGGAAATGCTGCAAAACATGTTCCGCAAGGAGGAGGCCGACCAGCCCCTCATATCCATTGCCGCCTCCACGGTGCCTTCGAGCTACATACTGCCGGGCATAATGACGGGATTTTCTGATATCAGGCCGGAATGCAGGTTCTCCGTTCTTGACGGAGACAGTTCCTTTGCCCTTGAGCGGCTGCAAAACGGCGAGGCTGTGTTTGCGTTTGTAGGAACCAGCAGCCGCAAGACCATATTCAGCTATCATACCGTCTGCCGCGACAGAATGGTGCTGATTACCCCAAATAATAAAGAGTTTGCCGAAAAAAAGGAAATGGGCGTGCTGGGCAAGGAGCTGCTGGAATGGCCAATGATAATGCGTGAGAGCGGCAGCGGCACTCGCCGGGAGACGGATAACTATCTCAAGAGTATAGGTATGTCCTCGGCGGATCTTAACGTGGCCGGCTACATGAACAACATCGAGGGGATAAAGAGCATGGTAGCTGCCGGAAAGGGCACCACCATACTTTCAGAGCGAGCGGCGGCGGACGCCATACGTGACGGCCGGGTGCTGTGCTTTGATCTTGAGGAGGACGGGCCGTATCGCGACATATACATCGCCTACCTCAAGAACCGCAGCTTTACCCAGACGGAACAGGCATTTTTGAATTACGTAAGGAACCGCAGCGGCGAAAAGCCGAAGCAGAACAAGAATAACAAGAAACCATTGAAGGAGGAATAACAAAATGGCAAACGTAAAAGTAAACGCGGTAGGCGATCAATGCCCAATACCGGTAGTAAAGGCTACCAAGGCTCTTGGCGAGTTCAAGGAAGCAGGCACCCTTGAGGTGCAGGTTGACAATGAGATAGCCATACAGAACCTTACCCGCCTTGCCGACAGCAAGGGCCTCAAGAGCAGGAGCGAAAAGCTGGGAGATAATCTTTTTGCCATTACTATGGAAGTGAACGGCCCGCTGACCATGGGCGGCGAGGATCTTTCCTGCCATGTCGATAGCAGGGGCGATTTCGTTGTTGCAATAGATACAGATGCAATGGGCCGGGGCTCCGATGATCTGGGCCGCACACTTATGAAGGGCTTCATCTATGCCGTATCCCAGCTGGAGACCCTGCCCAAGACCATACTGTTCTACAACGGCGGCGCCAAGCTCACTACCGAGGGTTCCGTATCGCTGGAGGACCTCAGGAGTATGGAAGCTCAGGGTGTGCAGATACTCACCTGCGGCACCTGCCTTAACTTCTACGGCCTTGCCGATAAACTGGCGGTAGGCAGCGTCACCAATATGTACGTAATAGTAGAAACTCTGGCTAAGGCCGGAAAGGTCATCAAACCGTGATATATCTCGACAATGCCGCAACTACCCTACATAAGCCTCAGCAGGTAATAGACGCGGTAGTACATGCAATGCAATCCATGGGCAACTGCGCCAGGGGCACCCATGAGGAGGCCCTTGACGCTGCCCGTACCGTATACGACGCCCGCGTAAGGCTGGCGTCGCTTTTCGGTTGCCCGCGGGTGGACCATGTGGCCTTCACTGCGAACTCTACCGAGGCGCTGAACATCGCCATAAACGGGCTTATCGACCCGGGCGACCATGTGATATCAACGGACCTTGAGCACAATTCCGTGTTGAGGCCCCTTTACCGCCTTGAGGCGGAGCGGGGCGCAGAGCTGAGCTTTGTGCCGGCGGATAAGCTTGGCAATGTGGATTATGCGGACTTCGAGAGGCTCATGAAGCCAAATACAAGGGCCGTAGTATGCACCAACGCTTCAAATCTTACGGGAACCGTGCTGGATATAGAGCGCATAGCAAAAACAGCCCACAGCCACGGCGCGTTAGTGATAGTGGATGCTTCTCAGACGGCGGGCTGCTGGCCCATCGATATGAAAAAAATGGGCATAGACGTGCTGTGCTTTACCGGGCACAAAGGGCTTATGGGCCCGCAGGGTACCGGCGGTATATGCGTTAAAGAGGGTATAGAGATACGCCCCTTTAAGGTGGGAGGTTCCGGAGTACAGTCCTACAGCAGGACGCACCCGGCCGAGTACCCCACCCGTCTGGAGGCGGGAACGCTGAACGGCCACGGTATAGCAGGACTTGGAGCTGCGGCAAAGTTTATATCCGAGACCGGCGTAGAAAATATACATGCGAAGGAGCGCTCGCTTATGCTGCGCTTTTATGAGGGAGTGAAGAATATCGAGGGCGTCACGGTCTATGGCGACTTTACAAAGGACAAGACCGCTATAGTCGCGCTTAACATACGGGATTATGAGTCCGGAGAGGTGTCTTATGAGCTTTCGCAGGGCTACGGCATAGCCACCCGACCTGGAGCCCACTGCGCGCCTCGAATGCATAAGGCCCTCGGCACGGCCGAAGTAGGTGCGGTGCGGTTCAGCTTTTCCTTTTACAATACAGAGGAAGAGATTGATGAAGCGGTAAGAGCGGTAGCGGAGCTTGCAAAATGAGAGAAAAGAAGCTTTGGCTTATAATAACCTTCCATACAACTACGGCCGCCATGGCCATGGAGAGTCTCTGCACCGAAAAGGGATTGCCGGGGCGGCTTATACCCGTACCCCGGGAGATAACCGCCGGCTGCGGAATGAGCTGGCGCGCGCCGGTGGAAAACAAAAAGGAGCTCATAGAAGCTGCCGAGCAGGCGGGGATAGCTACGGACGGCGCATATGAAATAGTCATCTGATGCTGCCTGCATACGCGGATAGGCAGCGAGGTGAAAAGAAAAGGTATTTACCATCGGGCGTTATCGGCATGAGCCATAACGCCCGTTATGTTATCGTTTGTATGAATTTTATCAATATCGGGCGCGATGGTATAATAGTATTATCAAGGCGCGTGCGCGCCGCTTATCAGTCAAAAGATCACCATCAAAAACCAGAAGCAAAAAACAAATCACACGGAGGTATTGTAGATGTCAGATTATGTACAGATGTGGAAAGACCTGGGAATGGATCTCGAAAGCCATGATATGCTCTGTCAGGTGCTGCCTACGGCGGTAGGGGATGTTTTCCTTACCCAGAAGAACAGGCCGAAGGCTATGGATTTCTGGGATCTGGTAATATCCGAGGTACACGGTATCCGCCCCGCCGAGCTCATAGCCGCGCAAAAGGAAGGCCGAAAGGTATTCGGCACCTTCTGCGTATATGTGCCGGACGAGGTCGTCATAGCCGCAAACGGCATAGTCACAGGGCTCTGCGGCGGCAGCCAGTTCTGGGTACCGGGCGGCGAGACAGTGCTGCCCAAGAGCACCTGCCCTCTCGTAAAGGCCTCCGTAGGCGCCCGCCTCGGCCGCACCTGCCCCTTCTTCCGCATAGCGGACATGTACGTCGGCGAGACCACCTGCGACGCCAAAAAGAAGGCGTATGAGATACTGGGCGAGGACGTTCCCATGTATGTAATGGACGTCCCCCAGATGAAGCGCGAGAAGGATATAATCAAATGGAAGGACGAGATAGCGGAGTTTGCGAAGAAGGTGGAGGAGTTCACCGGAAACAGCATAACCCCCGAAAAGCTGGGCGAGGCGATCAGGATAATAAACAACAAGCGCAAGGCCATGGCGAGGGTATATAATGCGCGCAAGTCCGAATGCCTGCCCATATCGGGACGCGACGTGCTGCTCATGACGCAGATATCCTTCTTCGACGATCCCGTCCGCTGCGCGGAGATGTGCAACAGGCTGGCGGACGAGCTGGAGCAGCGCATAAAGGACGGCGTATCCGTGGTTCCCGAGGGCACCAAGCGCATACTCGTCACCGGCACGCCCATGGCGGTACCCAACTGGAAGCTGCATAACATAATAGAGACCAGCGGCGCGGCAGTCGTATGCGAGGAGATGTGCACCGGCACCCGCTATTTTGAGAACCTGGTGGACGAGACCAAGACCACGCTGGACGACCAGTTCATGGCGCTGTCCGAGCGGTACATGAAGACCAACTGCGCCTGCTTCACCCCGAACCATGGCCGCATAGACGATCTGCTCAGGATGGTGAAGGAATACAAGGTGGACGGCGTTATCGACTGCAGCCTGAAGTTCTGCTGCCTGTATGATACCGAGAAGTACAGCGTGGCCCGCGCCCTCAAGGAAGCCGGAGTACCGGTGCTCGGCCTTGAAACGGACTATACCGATACCGACGCCGAGCAGCTCCGCACCCGCATAGGCGCGTTCATAGAGATGCTCAACAACAGATAATGTCTGACGTAAGGTATTATGTGCTCTTTGCAAACTATGAGCAGGGGCTGAAGCTGCACGGCATACTGGATGGCGCCGGTGTGCAGAACAGGATAGCGCCTGCGCCCCGCTGCATACAGGGGGAGCTTTCCTGCGGTATGTCGCTGCTCATCGAAAAGGAGCACATCGACGAAGCCAGAGAAGCCATAAAAGCCTCCGGGGCGGAGTATCACGATATCGTTCCGCTGGAGGGGCAGATGAAGGCGCATAGGGATAAGTATTGTTAGGGATACGGCGTTATCGGCCTTGTCGATAACGCCTGTTTTGTTATTGTTTGTATGAATTTTATCAATATCGGACGCGATGGTATTATCGTGAAACAGATATTCGCCGCTTATGAACGCGCCCATTTGACTGATGCCGCAGGGTGGGCCTGGTGTTCCAGAGTCCGTCGCCATTCCCGTTTTCCATTTACAAAAACATGACTTACGGGTTAAAATACTACGGTAAAACCGGCAGGAAGGAGCTGGAGAGCGCGGTAATAGAGGATATGCTGTCGGAAATGAAGAAGGATTACTCCATAGTGATAGTGACCCACAACATCGCTCAGGCAAAGCGTATAGCGGACGAAGTTGCGGTGATATTCGATGGCAGGCTAATAGAGAACGGATCAGCAGCTGAAGTCTTTGAGCTGCCCAAACAGCAGCTCACCCGCGAATTCCTTGCGGGAATATACGGATAGGGAGAAAGCATGATAAGGATAGACGTACCCGGACGGGAGATCATAGAGATAGAGCATGTAGTGCTGGATTACAACGGCACCATAGCCCTTGACGGGCAGCTCATAGAAGGCGCGGCATGGCGAATAAGGGAGCTTTGTAAGAGTGCCCATGTTTACGTGCTTACAGCCGATACCTATGGCACGGTAAGGTCACAATGCGACGGCTTAGGTGCCGAGGTGAAGACGTTCCCAAGGGCTAACGCCGCAGAATGTAAGGAAGAGATAGTGTGCGCCCTTGGCGGCAAGGTTGCCTGCGTAGGCAATGGATTCAACGATATAAAGATGTTTGATATAGCGGATTTGTCCATTGCCATCATGGACGGCGAGGGAGTGTGTGCCGGCCTGATAGCTCACAGCGATGTATTGGTGCGCAGCGCAGAGGAAGGCCTGGACTTGCTGCTTAAGACGGACAGACTTCGTGCGACTCTTAGGACATGATCTGGCATAGAAAGAAATATAATTGATAAAAACGATAACAGCCAACATGATATCATACCTGTGTATTTGTAATAAGCCAAAATAAATGCTATTATAAATACAGATAAAGAACCGGCTGAAACAAAAACCTCTTATTCTTATTTCTTACTTAAATTAATACAGCGGAGAAAGAAGCACTGCCATGCGGGGCAGTGCTTCTTTTTTTTGCGCAAAATGTTGCCTTTTTGACATAGCAGCATCTGCTGCCATGTCCTCAGTAATATCGGCTATTGGGTCGCCTGTGCACTGCAAATAGGCCGCAGTGAAGGGAACACCGTTGGGGTCGGCAGGGTATACGCCCTTGGAGTGCATGGTGTAGTAACCCATTAGTCCCGCGGCTTCAATGTCCTTTAGTGTAGCATCGCGCAGGCACTGATGGATCATGGTTCCTATCATTTCCCAGTGGGCGATTTCTTCAGTACCTATGTCGTTACAGGTGGCCTTTACCCGGTTATCCGGCATGGAGAAGCGTTGGGTAAGGTAACGGCAGCCTGCGGCCAGCTCGCTGTCCGGTCCGCCGTACTGGGCCATGAGGGCCTTGGCCATGCGGGGGTTGGGAGTGGTGATGTTTACGGGGTATTCAAGTTTTTTCTGATAGATCCACATTTAGTCTTTTCCTCCTTAATCCCAGGGCCATTCGCTGCAAACGTAGCAGCCCGTAGCAGTCGCCGAGTGGCCGAAGTTCATAAGCGGGCCGTACTGCTCCTCATAGGCGGCAATGAGCTCCTTGAGCCGGGTTGAGTAGTACAGGTAGTCGCTGCGGGCAGCGGCGTCTCCGGGGTGGGTGTCGAGATACAGGTTCAGCTCTACGGCAACAAACTGATATTCGCTTATGGTTTTAAGCAGTTCACATCTTGTCATGTCGTCCATTGCGGCCTCCTTACATTACAAGCTCAGGAAAGAGCGCGCCGTTGTTCAGAGCCTCGCAGGGGCAGAACCCCTGAAGGTAGGCCTGATCCGGGAAGTATGCGGTAGCAAGAGGAATGCTGCCTGCGGCCGATGCAAGGTTGACGCCGCTGTCCCAGCCGGAGCAGGGCTGGGTGCTTGCGGTGCCGGCAGCTACAAGTATTCCGCTGTCGGAGCAGGTAAGCTCTGCGCAGCGGCATGTGTTGTTTTTTAGATTCACGGTTTTGCCTCCTTAGCGCCCTGTTACATGGTATTACAGGGCATTTATATATGGCATAATATGCAGGATATGTACGGTAAGGTTACAAAATAAAAAGAGCCGGGTATGACCGGCTCCTTGGCTGCGGTTTTTTGCGTTATGCGGCGGCCTGATCCGTTGTGGCCGCGCCGTCCTGCTCTGCGGGGGTCTCCGCCGTCGCGGCCTCAGTTGCCGGGGTCACGGCGGGCGCGGTGTAGGTAACGGAGGGGATAAAGGAGAGCGCCATATACTCTTCGCCTGCGGCGGAGTCAAGGTCGATGTGGGCTATGGTGAACTGCACGTCGGTCTTGGAGCCTTCCTTCAGAGCAGCCTCATGGTAGAACAGGCGGAAGCTGCCGTCCTTGAGCCGTACCAGCAAGCCTATGGGCCTTTCGGGTGAAGCTACCGTCTCGGAAGCTGAGGCTTCCTCCTCAGCTTTCTTCTTATCTTTTTTATCCTTACTGGAAGCGTCCTCCTCCTTGGCCTTCTCTACCTGTACGGATACGTTGGGGAAGCCGTTGAGGTATACCACGCGGAAATCGCCCTCGGTAATCCACTCTGAGTAGCTTGCCCAGTTATTGCCGGACATGGATTCCATTGTCAGGGCGGGGCTGCCTTCGGTGTAGCTGACGAAGGAACCGGCAGGCGTGGCGGCAGTCTCGGCGGCGGCAGCTTCGGTTTTCTTTTTATCCTTGCTGTCCTTGCCGTCCTTGGAGGTATCCTCGGCGGGCTTGGGCTCGCCTATGGTGCCCTTTATATACGCGGTATTTACATTGGTGGCAAGTGTCTCCAGCAGCTGCTCACGGTTGGCAGAAAGGCTGTACAGCTCGGAGTTCAGGCCGGTAACGCCCTCAAGGGTGAGGCTGGGCAGGAAACGCTGAATGTAGGGGGCGTAATCCTGATTGGACATATAGGCGGAAGCCGCGTCTGCGGTGCCGAGGGCCAGGGCACTGGTGCGGAAGTCCGCATATGCGTTTGCATCGGCAAAAGAGTCAAGTGCCGTGCGGAAGGCTGTGTCGCCGGTGCCGGAGGCTGCCTCCACAACGGCAGCTATTGCAGGACTTTCAATGCCGAACTTTGATAGCTCCTTTACCTGATCCGCGTTTGCAAGAGCCTCCGCGAACAACTTGTCGGTAGCATTCATTGTTATCACCACGCAGCCATCGGCAACGGTCAACTGGGTAAGGTCGTTAAGGAAGGGATGTATGCTGCGGCTTATCTTTACATTGAGCGCAGAGGGCTCCACATCGAAGCGGTTGCATACAAAGTTCATGGGAAGGCCCCAGCCGTTGCCCAGCTTTATGCTGTTTACGGAAATAGTGATGTCGGTATCGTCTACGGACACACCGCAGTTGGCAGATAGAGGAATGCGGACGCTGCCGAAGCAGGTAAGCTCAACATTTGCGGTAAGGGCATTGTTGTCGGTGGATATTCCCATGCCGGAGAGACGTATATTCTTGCCGGCCAATGCGGTATCCATCTTTTCCAGCTTCTCAATGGCGCCCGTCTGGTAGAGCAGCCACCACAGGTCGTTCTTATCAAGCTTTACGGACATTGTTTTATCCGCAGAGGAGAAGGTATAACGCTGTGTGAAATCCATGGGCTGGCTCTGTACGCATTCGGTGATGTTATCGTACTCGGCGCCGCACTTCTGGAGGTAAAGCAGGAAGCCGGCGAAAGCGGCTACGATGACCAGTATTACTGCAAGCACTATGAGCAGCGCTGTCTTTATGCGCTTTTTCCTTTGCTTTTTCTTCCTGCGCGCTTCGCGGGCGGCTTCTTTGCGTGCCGCGCGCTCCGCAGCTTCCTCGTCTGTAAGTATTCTTTCAGTTTCCCGTACGGGGGTATCGGTTTCCATAGTTCAACTATCCTTTCATTGTTCCGGCACAGTACAAAGTGTGAGTTGGCCGGTGCAAATAAATAATGGTAACGACATATATAACTACATATATGTACATTGTGCATTTTATCACGTGAAGCCCAATCTAACAAGAGTGTAGTGAAAATTGACATATTTTGCCGGTGAAAAAGGACGAGAAACAGGAATAATGTCGTCGTTAACCGCAGAAAATAATTCCTATTAAAAAGGTGGGAATTATTGACACGGCAAGCTGGCGATGGTATACTTAGCCATAGAAAATCATAGTATACAGGTGGGAATTGAGGTGACGTGCCCATGAAGCTGTCTACAAAGGGCAGATACGGTCTGAAGGCCATGGTGGATCTTACCGTGGCATACGGCAGGGGATATGTGAGCATAGCTACTCTGGCACAGCAGCAGGGCATAAGCGAATCCTATCTGGAGCAGCTGATAGCCTCCCTGAAAAAGGCGGGCCTTGTTGAATCCGTAAGGGGAGCACAGGGCGGATACGCGTTGTCGCGCAAGCCTGAGGATATAGATGTGGGCGAGGTACTGCGCGCGCTTGAGGGCAGTACTTCCATAATGGGCTGCGTGGACGTGAACGGCGCAAGCTGCGGCAATGCATGTAGCTGCAGTGCCAGGCCCCTGTGGCTCAAGCTGCAAAAGAGAATAGACGAGGTACTGGATACGACTACACTCGCCGATATGGCGGAGGACTATAAAACACAATTGAGACGCTTTGACAGCGCTCAGGAGAGGAAAAACTGACATGAGAAGAGTATATATGGACAACGCAGCCACAACGTCCCTCGCGCCGGAAGTTCTGGAGCAGATGATGCCTTACCTTACCAACATATACGGCAATCCCTCCAGCGTGCATTCCTTCGGGCGGGAGGCAAAGGCGGGAGTGGACAAAGCCCGACAGCAGCTTGCCAAGGCCCTCAACGCAGAGCTGGACGAGATAATCTTCACCGGCTGCGGCACAGAGAGCGACAACACCGTGCTGCTGGGCGTTGCCGAGCGCTACAAGAGCAAGGGAAATCACATAATAACTACAAATATCGAGCACCACGCAATACTTCATACCTGCGAATACCTTGAAAAACATGGCTGCGAGGTGACCTATCTTCCCGTGGATGAAAACGGCATGGTAACGGCGGAGCAGGTAAAAAACGCCATCAGGGACAATACCGTACTGGTATCCGTAATGTTTGCAAACAACGAGGTGGGAACCATAATGCCCATTGCCGAGATAGGCAAAGTGTGTAAGGAAAAGGGCGTGTTCTTCCACACGGACGCAGTACAGGCGGTAGGCCATGTGCCCATAGACGTAAAGGCCATGAATATAGACATGCTGTCGCTCTCCGCCCATAAGTTCCACGGGCCAAAGGGCGTGGGTGCGCTGTATGTCCGCCGGGGCATACGACTTCCCTCCCATATAATGGGCGGTGCGCAGGAGCGGGGCCGCAGGGCCGGCACCGAAAATACCGCAGGCATCGTTGGCCTCGGCGCAGCGATAGAGCTTGCATGTAGCAATATGGAAGAAAATGCCAGGCGCATGACTGCACTGAGAAACAGGCTCATGGAGGGCATAGAGCGCGAAATACCCTATGTAAAGCTCAACGGCCACCGCACAGAGCGCCTTCCCAACAACGTGAACTACAGCATAAAGTTCATAGAAGGAGAGTCCATACTGCTGATGCTGGATATGAACGGCATAGCGGCCTCATCAGGCTCTGCCTGCACCTCCGGTTCGCTTGATCCCTCCCACGTGCTGCTGGCCCTGGGACTGCCCCACGAAATAGCACACGGTTCCGTGAGGCTTACTCTGGGTGACGACACTACCGAGGAGGATGTAGATTACGTAATAGAGGTACTGAAGAAGACCGCAGAGCGGCTTCGCGCCATGTCCCCGCTGTACAAGGGATAAAATAACAAAATAAAAGGAGAACAGCCATATGTATACCGAAAAAGTACTCGATCACTTCAGCCATCCCCGCAACATGGGCGAGCTTAAGGACGCAAACGGAGTAGGCATGGTAGGCAACGCCAAGTGCGGAGACATCATGCAGATGTTCCTTAAAATAGACGACGACGGCATAATTGAGGACGTGGGCTTTAAGACCTTTGGCTGCGGCGCTGCCATAGCCACCAGCTCCATGGCCACAGAGATGATAAAGGGTAAGAGCATAAACGAGGCGCTGAAGCTCTCCAACGCCGCGGTAGTTGAGGCGCTGGAAGGACTGCCCCCCCAGAAGATACATTGCTCCGTGCTGGCTGAGGAAGCAGTAAAAGCCGCCCTCGAGGATTATTATAAGCGCAAGGGCGTCGAGATGCCTGAGGAACTTAAGAAAAAGGCAGAGCACAAGGACGTACACGAGGTTCAGGAATAAAGTCTGGCAGTGCATACATAACTTAACATAGTTGCCTCGCTCCTTTGTGGGAAGAATAAGCCCGAAAGGAGTGAGGCTTTTTTATGAAGACCGTATCGTTTATGGCGGGAATGGCAGCCGGCATGGTAATGGCGGGCGCGGCGCTGTCCGCAGCATACCCCGATGTACCCAAGAGAATGGGAAGGGATGCCAAAAAGATGGTTCGCTGTGGCAGACGCATGATGAACAGCGTGCTCAAATAAGGCCGCAGACCGGCGAAAAGATGACCTGTTTGTGAATAACGGGTCATTTTTTGTGTAATACCGCTTTGCCGGTTTACAAAAATATGGTAAAAAGGGTATAATTTAGGTGAATGGAGGGTTCAAGATTATGGGTGACCAGACAAACGAAACCGTACACTTCAAGATCCAAAAGGAACGTACCAAAGCTGGCGACGTGCTCATGCGGGTATATGAGGCCATGTCAGAGAGGGGCTACGATCCCGTCAACCAGATAGTTGGCTACCTGATCTCCGGCGACCCTACATACATCACCAGCTATAATAACGCCAGATACCTTATACGCATGCTGGAGCGGGACGAGCTTCTGGAGGAGCTGGTAAAGTATTATGTGGAGTCCCACGGCCCTACCATCAGTTGACAAAGACACACAAGGTTTTAGGAGCCAAACAGCACGGCATAACCGCGTCGTCCTCATTTGAAATACATCCAGTATTTCTGCACTCGTCCTCCTTGTTCTGCCATACTCTTTGACTTCTAAAACTCGAAGACCCTAAAGAGCTTGTTTTGAGGGCGATCCAAGGCCGAGGAGCGCAGTACTACTGGAGGTAATTCAAGCGACGAGAACGCAGGAGCGCCCCAAAACAAACCTTTAGGGCTTGTGTGCTCTTGTCAACTGATGGTATAGAAGGCGAATAAGCGACATAAAATACGCCGCGTATTTTTCGCGGCCTTTTTAAAGAATAATTTAAGGAATAAAACTGATATTATGATGAGAGTGCTTGCCCTTGACATAGGGGATAAACGCATAGGAGTGGCGGTGAGCGATCCGCTGGGCATTACCGCCCAGGGCCTTGAGACCTACACGCGGACGGGCGACCTGGATAAGGACACTGACTACCTTATAGCGCTGGCCAACAAATACAAACCGGTGCGGCTGCTTTTCGGTATGCCCCGCAATATGGACGGAAGCTACGGCTTTGCAAGCGAAAAGGTTAAGGAATTTGCTGCAGCTATGTGCGAAAAGTGGGACGGAGAGCATACCTTCTACGACGAGCGGCTCACTACCGTTCAGGCGGAAAGGGTGCTGTACGAGGCCGAGATGGATTGGCGCAAGCGACGTACGAAACATTATTATGCCTTAAAATCTCTTCAAAACGATTTACTATTTTATCGTTTTCAGAGAAGTCTTTTAAATCTTTTTTTCTTAGTGGTTTTACACCAATATCATAAGCAACCGAATCATCTCTAAAAATAATATCGCCACTAAATCTTTGTTCATACGTCTCTTTCCACGCCTCATAAAGTTCTGAAACCGTGTGAGCATTTTTATACAGAAAAATAGAGGAGTCTTTTCTGGCAAGATTCAGAATATTCTCATCATCTGAGCAGTCAATACTGTCGGTTGTATATTCAATTTCATTATTGTCATTAATATTTGATGCATATAAGACTAGCCATCTACATCCACGCTCTTGCTGCCAGTAAGAAATTAATTGTCCACCATCATAAAGAATATTTTTCATTTCTTTGTTATATTCAGAACCAAATGTTTTGCATTCCACAATAAACAGCATTTTACCATTTTGATCAGATACGCAAATATCTGCTCTCCCACTTTTTTGTTCATGACCAAGGGTCCATGTACGTTCAAGCTCGATATTTTCAGGTCTGTACCCCTTGTCAAGAAGTCTGCTTACGCATTCTAATACAACAAAGTTTTCCGGTTCAGAGAAATTTGTTGTAGTTGCTACATTAATTTTAAAACCTTTATCTTCAGGATAAATGATTTTTTCACTTCTAAAATCCACGATAACGGAGCAATCTGAAAATGGATAATATTTTTCGAATTTATCGTTAGGAATTTTGCTAAATCCTATTATATTTAGCATACTCTTCAAATTATTCTTTGTTATCATTATTGATTTCCTCCAACTTTATAGTTCAGCCATGCGTTTTCAATATCAGCGTTTGAGATAATGTCCTCATCGCTACAATGTTCGAATTAGCTTTACCTTGTTTTCAACAATTCAATCGTTCAAAAGTTTTAATTCACGAACATATTTAAAATATGTTGATTTTTTCATATTGAGTTTTCTCATTAACTCTAGGCTCTTGATTTTGCCATCTTTCACGTTTTGATATTCTTTTTCAAAGTCAGGCAAACTCATAACACGATGTCTACCATAATTATCCCACTCACCACAAATAGCTTTTTTATTTCTTGCAAGTCGATCCAACTCATAAATTATTAAAGTATCCCCTTCACGTAACACATCTTCCTTCAAAACTGTGTAACGTGGACGGTCAAATGTTTTTCCTGATATTTTATCAACAAATACTTTTTGTAATGGATAATTGTGCTTTTTACAAAATGCTTTAATTCCATCTACGCCTCGATCCAAATTCTGATCTTTTGTACTGACTCTATGATAACCATAAAACATAATTCTCACCTACATTCCTATAACCATTATAAAACAACAGTTCCGAAATGTATACATTGTGAGACTATCAAAAATAATCACCTACACTAGTATCAAAAAGTATGAAAGATATAAAATGAGACTAGTATCACTTAATGAGACATGTTTATAAAGAAGAATATGAAAACCTGTATATTCTATCCCCAGAATTAATTCACTTTCGTTTCTTCTTTTTAGAAAAAACAAGTTCCCAATCAATATAATCCTTATTATTATATGATTTTGGCTTATTTTTTATTTTTATGCCCGCCTCATAATTCTTATCTTTACCTTTAGAATACAAAGTGAATTTTGGACATTTTCCATTCAAAAGAGATCTTATATCCTTTTCACTTAGTTCAATTTCATTTCCAAATACATTGACATTTTACTGTAATGCAAATGAACATTGTGTCCTGTCATCTTTTTTGTGAGAATAAAAATCACCATTTTTCCCTTTTAATTTATAAATAGGCTTGCCACACCACGGACAACCACCATACTCTGGCCATTCACTGGACTTATCATACTGCCTTAACGAATAGTTGGATAAATTACTAAAATAGTCATTCAAAAATGATTTTGTTTCTATCAATGCATCATCAATAGATAAATTCCCTTTATAGACTGATTTCAATGTTTTCTGCATTTCTACAGTCCTTGCAGGCGACATATCACAATGAACATTCTGTAAAGATTCAACCATGTATTTTCCTTTAGGCTCAATTCTATACACATTTCGCTTTAATGAAATGTATCCAACATTTATAGCCTTTTCTATAATACCCGCACGTGTTGCTTCCGTTCCAATCTC